>Ga0207648_10005461_pt1 | contig 12806 bp, 6 predicted proteins | sample KBSMisM32_FD_184310 | JGI IMG/M metagenome (GOLD analysis project Ga0207648, IMG submission 184310) | Miscanthus rhizosphere microbial communities from Kellogg Biological Station, Michigan, USA - KBS Miscanthus M3-2 (SPAdes) (version 2) | ecosystem: Host-associated > Plants > Roots > Rhizosphere...
ACAAGAATGCAGGTGCATTCTATGCTGGTCTGAAAAAAGGTTTCAGTGCCAGGTGGACTTCTATTTACCTAATTCAAAAAATTATATGAAAAAGATTGAACGAGACCCATCGTTTGGCAGGTCTTGTATAGCCATGAGTTTCCTGCCAAAGTTTACACTGGCAATGCTGACTGTTGCATTGTTCATGCTGCAGGCTTCTGCCGGTGACATCCACCGGAAGTTGGGTTTTGATCCGGAAAATGGGAAAAAAACCGGAACAGAGTTCTTTGAAGTTATTGTTACCGGAAAGATTGTGGATGATAATGGTGCTCCACTTTCCGGAGTAAGTATTTCCGAAAAAGGAACTAATAACGCAACATCTTCAAAGCCAGATGGTTCTTTTTCCATAACTGTTACAAGTGAAAAGTCAAGGTTGGTTATAACCCACATCGGATATGGAGAGTTGGAGGTTGCCATTACAAGCAGCCACACCTTACTGGTAAGGCTTTTGGCAACCACTCAAACAATGGATAGCGTAATTGTAGTAGGCTATGGTCGCCAGAGGAAACAAAGTGTTGTTGGAGCCATTTCACAAACAACCGGTAAAGTATTGCAACGGGCTGGTGGTGTTTCCACCATTGGCGGTGCATTAACCGGCAATGTACCGGGAGTTATTACAGTAACCGGCGTGGGTACGCCCGGTGCTGAAGATCCTACTATATATATAAGGGGGCAAAGTACCTGGAACAATAGCAACCCGCTGGTATTGGTGGATGGAATTGAAAGGTCCATCACGGGAGTTGACATTGGATCGGTTGAAAGTATTTCTGTATTAAAAGATGCTTCCGCTACTGCCATATTTGGAGTAAAAGGTGCAAATGGGGTAATTCTCATTACAACAAAAAGAGGAACTGAAGGCAAAGCCAATATTAATATTATCGCTAATTCTACCGTGAAAATACCTTCACGTCTTCCTGAAAAATATGATTCTTACGATGCCTTAAAGATCAGAAACTGGGCTATTGAACGTGAATTGGCACTTAATCCTGCCTCATGGGCTGATATTACTCCTTATGCTATCATGGATAAATACCGCAACCCGGCCAATGCGCAGGAAGCACAGCAATATCCCAATATTGACTGGGTTGATGAAACTATAGAAAAGTATGCTATGTCATACAACACCAATATCAGCGTGTCTGGTGGATCATCCTTCGTAAAATATTTTACAGCACTTGACCTTCTTCATGAAGGTGATATCATGAAGATCGATAATAACTGGAAAGGTTATCATCCGGGCTTTTATTACGACAGGTTAAACATCCGGGCCAACCTGGATTTTAAATTGACAAATACAACAACGCTTTCCGCCAACCTGGCCGGATTGCATGGTAATAAGCAGGATACCTGGAGCGGTTTTGAATATTCCTGGTACCAGGCAGTTTATGGGCTTGCTCCCGACCTGTTCTATCCCCGTTATGCAGATGGGAGCTGGGGATATTATCCGCTGGATCCTGTATCAACTAATAACTCCGCACAGATTCTCTCTAATAATGGTGTAAGAAAAACAAAGACAACCCAGATCAATACTGACTTTACACTTACGCAAGACTTAAGCATGTTTGTGAAAAACCTCAATGTCAAAGGAACGTTTTCTCTGGATAACACCTTTGTTTCACAGGGAGGTGTGTTTGATGATGGAAGTGGTATCGTAAAATACATTTACCAGGATGGAAGAGTGCAATACCGTAATACCACGGGTGCAAACCAGTTTGATTATGTTGTTCCCCTTTGGTCTACCAGGCCAGATGCCATGCAGAATGGCGCTACCCGCAGGAAGAAATTTTACCAGCTGCAGTTAAACCATTCAGCAAAGATTGGTCAGCATAATATATCAGAAATGGCACTTTTCAGCCGCGATGAATATGCTACTGGTAGCGAATTCCCCAACTATCGTGAGGATTGGGTATTCAGAACTACTTACAATTATGCCAGCAGGTATTTTGTAGAGTTTAACGGATCATATAATGGTTCTGAAAAATTCAGCAGTAATTACAGGTTCCACTTCTTCCCCTCTGCCGCTGTGGGTTGGACAGTTACAAACGAAAGCTTCATGAAGGATGTAAACTGGCTCACTTCACTTAAGATCAGGGCTTCTTATGGGCTTGTTGGTAATGATAATATAAATGGTCGCTGGTTGTATCAAACATTATGGTCTTATGGCGGCCAGACCCATATGGGTGATGCAGGAGGAAACAATAGCCCTTATATATGGTACAGGGAATCAACTATTGGTAATCCAGATCTGCGGTGGGAAACAGTAGAGAAAGGCAACCTGGGTGTTGACTTCTCTGTGCTAAAAGGTATGGTGGAAGGAAGTGTAGATGTGTTCCGCGATTACCGGTATGATATTTTGCTTGCAGGAAACCGTAGAGCGGTTCCGGTTTATTTTGGAGGCACACCGCCCGTTGCTAATCTTGGTAAGGTAAAAGTGAGAGGTTATGAAGTTGAACTCAAATTCAACAAATCGTTGAATAAAGACTGGCGCCTGTGGTCAAATATGGCCGCAACGCATGCAAAAGATAAGATCTATGATGCAGACGATCCTCAATTGCTGGACAATTACCTGAAACAGCAGGGATTTCAGATTGGTCAGTACCGTTCACAGATACGTACTGGTTTCTACAATACCTGGGATGAAGTTTATGGAAGCACAATGGTCAACGCGTATGATAATGAAAAACTGCCTGGGAATTTCAACCTTGTTGACTTTAATGGAGATGGCGTGATCAACGATTATGATAATGTTCCTTATGCTTATCCTGAAAGACCGCAAAATACCTATACTGCAACCATAGGGTTTGATTACAAACGTCTTTCCGTTTTTGTGCAGTTTTATGGAGTAAATAATATTACCAGGAATCTTACTCAGACCAATTTCAGCGCATCACTGAATGCGGTTTACAAGCAGGGTGATTACTGGACAAAAGACAATACTGATGCCACTTCCTACCTGCCAAGGTGGAAGACCCACGTATACAGTTATGGAGATTTCTATAATTATGACGGCTCTTATCTCCGGTTGAAGGCAGCGGAAATTTCTTATACCATCAATCCGGCATGGCTGCGAACAAAAGGCGTTCAATCCCTTCGTTTTTATCTCAATGGAAACAACCTGCTTTTCTGGAGCAAAATGCCGGATGATCGTGAAGCGAATATTGGTTCCAGCAATTATGCAGGTCAGGGTGCCTATCCAACAGTTCGCAGAATAAACCTGGGATTGAATATTAGTCTGTAAACAAAAATTAGTAATTATGAAACGCTATAATAAAATATTCCTGGCTGCACTTGTACTCTTTCTTGTATCAGGAATTGTATCCTGCAAAAAGTATCTTGAAAAAGCACCAGATGCAGGTATTTCAGAAAAAGATGTGTTCCTGAATTTCCGGAACTTTCAGGGCTTTGTGGAAGAATTGTATTGCTGTTTGCCTGATATGTCCAAATCAACCTGGAATGGTGAATGGAATACAGGAGATGATATCATATCCACTACTAATGCCAATTACCGGTTAAATGCAGAGTTTGACAATGGAAACTATTGGGCATGGAGAACAAATGGTGGGGGATGGGACAATAGCTGGCTTGATGATAGTGGACCCAATACAGATCCCAATGAAAGCAAAAATAAAGGGCTGTGGCCGTTAAGCTGGTACGGGATCCGCAAAGCTAATGTAGGTTTGGCCAATATTGATTTGATGGTAGATGCTACCCAGGAAGAAAGGAATGTTGTAAAAGGCCAACTGCTGTTCTTTCGTGGATTCTTTCATTTCCAGTTAATGAGCTTCTGGGGAGGCCTTCCTTATATCGATACAGTATTATCCAGCTCCGCAAAACTGGAACTGCCGAGACTTAACTACAGGGAGACTGCTCTTCGTGCAGCAAAGGATTTTGAAGATGCAGCAGCTCTGCTTCCTGCTAATTGGGATAACACCACTGTAGGTCAGGCAACAGCCGGTAATAACCAGCAGCGCATCACTAAATCTACTGCGCTTGCACTTAAAGGGAAAGATCTTTTATATGCAGCGAGCCCAATGATGAACCAGGCTTCTACCGGTAACGCTAACTATGATGTAGAACTTTGCAAGCAGGCAGCTGATGCGTTTACCAGGATGCTTAAATTATCTGATGAAGGACTGGCTTATTATAAATTATTGCCGTTTGACAGATACAGTGAGAACTGGTATACCATTTCTTCTTATGGCAAACATCCCGGATATCCTGAAGTGGTATTCGGTCCTCCAACATTTGCGGCCTGGCAATCCAGGTGGTCACTCGTGAATATGTTTATTCCACCATCACTGGGTGGTGAAGCTGGTATATCATCACCTGCAGCCAATTATGTAAGCAATTTTGGAATGGCAAATGGGCTTCCTCTTGATGCAGCCGGATCCGGTTATGATAATGCAGACCCATGGACTAATCGTGATCCCCGCTTTTATAAATGTATTACCTATGATGGTGTACGGATTATCCAGGGTACGGGCAATCCAGACTTTCGATTTGCCAATTTATACAATGGGGGCAATCTCCGGCGCGATAATGATGCCAGCCGTACTGGTTACCTTGTTGGAAAATTTGTTACCAACAAATGTAACAATATAGATAACGAGTGGAACAATATCAATATCATCATTCCTTATGTAAGGTTAGCTGATGTTTACCTTATGTATTCAGAGGCTGTATTGCAGGGATATGGAACTCCACAAAGCAGTTATCCCGGTTACCTTACAGCAATAGAAGCCTTTAATAAAATAAGACAAAGAGCCAATATGCCAGGAATCGACGCACGATATATTGGAACCAAAGAAGATTTTATGGGTGAATTGATCAGGGAAAGGGCAGTTGAACTGGCATTTGAAGGATTGCGCTGGCATGATCTGCGTCGTTGGAAACTGGCCGGCGAGAAAAAGTATAAAGAAAAAACAGCTATTGATTTTGATCGCGGTGGGAACGGAAAACCAATCAATTTAAGAGAAAGGTTGATAGTAACGCGTGTGTTTGATCAGAAACATAACTGGTTGCCTTTACCAACGAACCAGGTGAATCTTTATCCTTCATTCGGACAGAACCCGGGGTGGTAATCTCAATTTCGTCCAAAGAATAAAGAGAATTGGACAGGAATAAGGCTCATTAAAAATCAAATCAAATGAAGTATTTAAAAATAGGGATAGCGTTTTGTTTGTTATTTGCTCTGATGGCGGGTAAGTTACAGGCGCAAAATGCAAATGAAGTCAAAATACAATCTGCTGTTTACGATGAGAAGGGTCAACCAGTTCAGGGAGTAACCATCTCATTTAACCAGGGCCGGAAGGTGACATATACTGATGCCTCCGGAAAGTTTTCCATATCTGCCTCCACAATAACACCCATACTGGTAAGCGCTCCGGGGTATAAAATGCAAAGTATACGTGCCGAGAGTATTACAGACCGCATCGTTCTCACCAGTGATATTGGCTCTATGCCAGTTAATGTGCCATTCAAAAAGGTTAACAGGGAGGACATGCATGGCGCCGTTTCTGTGCTGAACCCTGAATCGTTTATCGATTATGATTATAATCTTTCAGTAGAAGGCGGAATGAATGGACGTGTTGGTGGTTTGCTGTGGAGCAATAATATCTGGGGTATGGAAAATGCTATCGTGATGATAGATGGTATACGCCGTGAATTCAGTGATGTAATATTAAATGAAGTTCAACAGATCACGGTTTTGAAAGGAATAAATGCTGTAGCGCTTTATGGCAGCCAGGGGGCTAAGGGCGTGATCCTGATAACAACCAAAAAGGGAGACGCCAATTCCCGGAAAATCAATGTGCGGGTGAATAAGGGGGTATCTACTCCTCTTGAAATGCCCAAATACCTCAATTCCGCAGATTATATGGGTCTGTATAATGAAGCGAGACGCAATGATGGTTTACCGGAACTCTATGATGCTGCAACTATCCAGAACTACCGCACCGGAAATGCTTATCGCTTTCCCAGCGTTGACTATTTTTCAAATCAATATGTAAAGGATTACCTGAATACAATGGATGCCAACGCTGAATTTTCAGGTGGAAACAGTGCCGCCAGGTTTTATTCCAATGTCGGATGGTATAATAGTTCCACCTTACTGAATGTTGGTGAAGGAAAGAATGAAGGGGATAATCGTTTCAATGTTAGAGGTAATGTGGACCTGAAGTTAAATGACCGTATTTCAAGTTCTGTATCCGTTAATGCAATTTTCAATGATAGCAGAAGAGGACGCGGTAATTATTGGGGTAATGCAGCTACCTTATTACCTAATCGATTTACCCCGCTTATTCCCATTGACCTTATCTCACCGGCCGATAAATCATCACTGGCACTTGTGAAAGGAAGCAGGAACCTGCTTGAAGGAAAATACCTGTTGGGTGGCGCTCAGCAGTTTTTAACAAATCCCCTGGCTGATCTTTATGTTGGTGGGTATGATAAAAACATCAGGCGCACCTTCCAGGTTACAAATAACATTGATGTTGATCTACGTTCAGTAGCTAGGGGCCTTTCTTTACACACATTGTTCAACCTGGATTATTCCAATTCCTATCTGCAGTCTATCAACAATACTTACGCAGTATATGCACCAACCTGGAGCGTAACAGCAGATTCTCTTACCAAACTGCAAAAATTTGGGGAAGATACAAGGCCTGGCAGACAGAATATCAATAACACTACCCAGCGCCAAAACATTGGCATTTCAGCCTGGTTGAATTATGAGAAAACGCTTCAGGATAAGCATAACCTATCAGCCATGCTGCTTGGTTATACTAATTCGATCACGGCAAATGACATATACCAGCCAACAAACAATTCACACCTGGCGCTTCAGCTGGGATATAATTATAAACACAGGTATTGGGTTGATTTCACAGGTGCCTATGTTAATTCAACAAAACTCCCGGAAGGTAACCGTGCAGGCTTTTCGCCAACCATGAGCCTGGGATGGCTGATCAGCGCTGAAGATTTCATGTCAAATGCAAAGGCAGTTAATTACCTCAAATTGTCTGCATCAGCGGGCATATTGAATACTGATCTGGATATTAGCGGATATTACCTGTATGACAATATCTATACATCACAGGCTTTCTTTACCTGGAATGATGGATTGCAGGCACAAAACAGGGCATCAGTATCGTCCTATGGAGCCAGTCCGGCTCTTTCTTTCCCCAAAAGGCAGGAATTCAATGCCAGCGTGGAAGGATTATTCTTCAATAAGCTGATCAATTTACAGGGAACCTTCTTTATTTCCGATATGGATGGCTTGCTCACGCAACGTTTCTCACAATACCCCAGTTATTTCAATTCATTCATTCCTTACACCAACTATAATTCAAATCGCCGCACTGGTTTTGATTTTATGCTTGGCGTGAATAAAAAAGTGGGTCAATTGGAATTAAGCCTTGGCTTCAATGGTACTTACTCTACCTCAAAAGTGATAAAGCGTGATGAATTAAATATTGATGCTTATCAAAACAGGGTAGGAAAACCTGTGGATGCCATTTTTGGACTGGTAAATAAAGGATTTTTCAATGATCAGGCGGATGTCAACAATAGTCCCAGGCAGGCCTTCAGTGAAGTGAAGCCAGGTGATATAAAATACCAGGATCAAAATGGCGATGGGGTGATCGATCAGCGTGATGAAGTAATGATAGGCCGCTGGATTGCACCATTTACCTATGGCATAACCCTCAACGCCAGCTTTAAGAATTTCAGCCTGTTTGTACTCGGCACTGGTAATAACGGCGGGAATGGAATGAAGAACAATGATTACTATTGGGTAGATGGAGATAATAAGTATTCGGAAATTGTTTGGGACAGGTGGACACCAGCTACAAGTGCTACTGCCAAATTCCCGAGGCTGAGTTCCGCACAGAACAATAACGATTTCAGGAATTCTGATTTTTGGCTATTCAGTTCCAACAGGTTTAATCTAAGTAAAGTACAATTGACCTACAATTTTTCCAGCCAGCTGATCCACAAAACTTTTATAAGGGACCTGGGAGTGTATGTATCAGGAGCCAACCTGTATACCTTTTCTAATAACAGGAAGGTGCTAACCCTGAATGTTGCCAGCGTACCCCAAATGAGAAATTTCAATATTGGGCTCAGGGCTAAATTTTAAACCACAATCGAGCAAGTAAAATGAAAAAGATGTTTAAAAATATCCTGTTAATGGTTCTCATCGGATCAGTCCTGGCCGGCTGTAAGAAGCAACTGGAGCCACTCGATGACAACCATCGCACATTAGAAAATATTTATAGTGATCCATATTTCGCGGAGGGAATATTGATGAATGCCTATTCAAGGCTCCCGACAAACGGGTATTCCTTTAACGAAGTTGCCACTGATGACGCTGTAACAAATGATAAATTCAGCCGCCTACTTAATATGGCAACGGGTTCATGGTCTTCAACGGATAATCCTGTTGAACAGTGGACGAATGCCTATACGGCTATTATGTATGTAAACCTGTTCCTTCAGCAAACGGACAGCATCAACTGGTCGCCCATGAATAAAGATGTGAAATTACTGTTTAATGACCGTTTGAAAGGGGAAGCTTATGGGTTGAGAGCATTGTTCATGCTGAACCTTTTACAGTCTCACGCAGGTTATGATGCTGGTGGGCAGTTATTGGGTGTTCCTATTATCAAACAGGTGCTGGATGCGAATTCAGATTTCAAGATTCCACGCAATACATTTGATCAGTGTCTGGCCCAGATCAATAGTGATCTTAATGAAGCCGAAAAATACTTACCGCTTGACTTTGCAGATATAAGTGCTGCACAATTGCCGGCTAAGTATTCCGGGATGGCGGTAGCGGACTATAACAGAGTGTTCGGCAATTTCAACCGGCAACGATTGTCTGGCAGAATAGCGAAGGCTATAAGAACAAAAGCCGCGCTCATGGCTGCAAGTCCAGCCTTCAATCCTCAGAGTAATATTACTAAATGGGAAGATGCGGCCAATTATGCTGCTGCTGTGTTGAACCTGAATGGAGGGGTCAACGGCCTGGATCCCAATGGTGCCCTGTTTTATACTGCTACCAATGTGAATGCAATTAACCTGGCAAATGGGGTTGATCAGAAGGAAATGCTATGGAGAGGCGCAATCGGCAATACCAATAACCTGGAACAGGCAAATTTTCCCCCAACTCTATTTGGTAGTGGAAGAGTGAATCCCACACAGAACCTGGTAGATGCATTTCCTATGGCGAATGGCTACCCGATCAATCATCCGTCAAGTGGCTATGTTGCAACCACTCCATATACTAACCGTGATCCAAGGCTGCGTAATTACATACTTGTAAATGGAGGCACTATGTCCAGTAAAACCATTTGGACAAAATCAGATGCACCTACCAATGATGCGGTAAATGTATTGCCAACATCAACCCGCTCGGGTTATTATATGCGCAAACTATTGCGTGAAGATGTGAATATGAACCCGGCATCCACTTCCACACAGAAACACTACCCGGTCCATATCCGCTATACGGAAATATATCTCTCGTATGCAGAAGCAGCCAATGAAGCCTGGGGACCTGATGGAACCGGAGCGCAAACCTATTCAGCAAGGGCGGTGATTGCTGCTATTCGTAAAAGAGCGGGTATCAGCCAGCCGGATAATTACCTGGCTTCTATAACAACAAAAGATGAAATGCGCACCCTCATCCGTAATGAAAGAAGACTGGAGCTCAGCTTTGAAGGTTTTCGATTCTGGGATCTCCGTCGCTGGAAAACAAGCCTGACAGAACCTGCCAGGGGAGTGACCATCACCAATAATGTATATAATATACAACCGATCGAAAACCGCCAATATGCCGACTTCATGTATTACGGGCCGCTTCCGATTCTTGAAGTATCAAAGGCAAACCTGGTACAAAATAAAGGCTGGTAACGGCAAACCTTAAACACAAAAAGAAAAGAGATGAAAAGGATATTCCTACTATCAAGTTTCGCGGTGGTATTACTGGTTGCCTGTAACAAGGACTGGTCATTCCCCGATTATAAATATTCTACAGTGTATTTCCCATACCAGTCTCCGGTACGCACGCTGGTATTGGGCAAAGACATAATCGACAATACACTGGACAATCAGCATAAATTCCTCATCATGGCAACCATGGGTGGAGTATATGAGAATAAAAAGAACATAAGCCTGGGTGTGGCCCTGGATGAAACCCTGGCAGCTAAACTAAAATTCAGTTCACCTACAGGTGATACGCTGATGCCAATGCCGGCAAACTATTATACTCTTCCAAAGGACATGAAGATTGTAATTCCGGAAGGCAAGATGATGGGCGGACTGGAGATACAACTCACTGATGCCTTCTTTCAGGATCCCCTTTCAATTAAGAATACTTATGTGATCCCGTTAAAAATTACAAGTGTATCTAATGCGGACTCTATACTCAAAGGGAAAAGCGATTTGCCTTCGCCTGACCGCCGTAAACCAGCAGATTGGGTACTGACTCCGAAAGATTTTGTTCTGTTTGCAGTAAAATATGTCAATCCTTATCATGGTTTTTATTTGCGGAGAGGAGTGGATGATGCGAAAGGAACTGGCGGTAATACTTCTCTTGATACTAATGTAGTTTATCATGCAGCTTATGTGGAAAAAGACCAGGTGGTTAGTGCCCTGACCACTTCTCTGAACCAGGTTTCAATGTCATTGAACGCAAAGAACAAAGGAAATATAAATGCACCATTTCAACTAATACTCAATTTTGACGGCCAGGGGAAATGCACAGTTACACAGCCTGCCACAGCCTCTTATACCATTACGGGTAATGGAGAGTTTGTTAAAGATGGCGATATGTGGGGAAATGAAAAAAGAGATGTCATCCGGTTAAAATATCAGGTGAATTTCGGGACTACTATCCATTCATTTTCAGATACCATTGTTGCCAGAGACCGTGGAGTCAAGTTTGAAACTTTTAACCCGGTAGTGGTCAACTAGACCCTGCCAGGTCATCAATAGCAAGTGCAGTCCGAGGGTTGATTCTTCAACCCTCTTTTATGTTTATTGAGACTTACAACCTTCAGGACAACGCAGCAATAAACAGGGGGTTATCGTTTAGAACTATCTCTTACAATTATCTCGCATTTAACAACCTTTGTTGGGTTCTTTATTTTAGAAGCTCCCCCTTTTTTTATTTCTTCAAAGTAAATTTTAGCTGCAATTTTCCCTAAGTCCTTACTTTTTTGATCAACAGAAGAAAGGGAAGGTTTTATGAGGTTGCTAAAAGCTTCATTGGCAAAGCCAAAAATGCCCAGTTGTTCCGGGACTTTGATACCTTTTGAATTGGCTACTTCTAAAACAACCAGGGATTGGTGATCTGATACTGTGAGAAATGCGTCTGGTCGCTCCTTAAAAGATAATAACTCTAAAATCGTTTCCCTTGCTTTTTGTTTGGGTAATACATCCTCAACAATAAAATTGTAGGGAATAATATTGCCTGATTCCTTAAGGGCAGCAAGAAATCCTTCCTTTCTGTCTCTGAAAACTCCAATATGGTTCGGACCTCCCAGGAAAGCTACTTTTTTATATCCATGGTCAAATAGCTTTTTAGTGGCTGCATAAGAAGCTTCCTTATTGTCATTGTACACTTTAATGCTATTTACCTGGTCCATGCATCTGTCAAATTGAATGAGATGGATGGAATGATTCTGTATATTTTCTAAATGTGGGAACGACTGAGTTTCAGCTGAAACCGAGATGAGTATGCAATCAACGTTCTGATGAACTAAAGTTTCAATGGCCTTGCACTCATGATCATAGGATTCATGCGACTGGCAAATGATTAAACTGTGATTGTTTTCAAAGCATACTTCTTCAATTCCTGCAATGGCTTCCGAAAAAAAGCTTTGATTGATATGGGGAACAATAACCCCGATAGTCTTGGAAGATCCCTGGCGAAGGTTTGCTGCATGGGAGTTAGGCTTATAATTTAATTCGAGAGCCTTCTTTTTTACAGCCTCCCTTGTTTTTGCGTTTATTGAAGGGTGATCATTAAGAGCTTTAGAAATATAGGAAGCTGAAATTCCCATTTCTTTTGACAAATCATAGATCGTTACCCTTTTTTTATTCTTCATCTTTTAATGGATTGCCATAAAAAACCAGTCAGAGAAACAGCAATGGACATAGTATTTATAGCATCTCCTGCAAAATACGCCGTTTTTGAAACAGCAGGATTATATCTTTAGTAATCGATTGAATTTCTTGTTGAATTCCTGCCTGAATATGACCCATTTTGAAATAAATGTAATCGGTTATCTATTTTATAATTTATTGATAATTAAGTATTAATGTTTTAAATAGGTGAGGATAATTATGCCCCTTTTCAATCGATTGAAAAAACTAATATAGATTTATCCCTGCTTGTGTTTGGATTAGCTCAGACATGGACGCTTCCCAAACTGTTTATCTACTTACTTAAAAAACGAATCATGAACCAATGCTTGCTTATCAGAAAGGATATTCTTTTGCTGAGGAATATCCAGTGGGCTAAACTCAAAAAGCCCCGATTGCTGATCCTTTTTCTTTTTTGTTTTTTTTCCTTTACTGTAAATGCGCAACAACGAATCGCAGGTAAAGTATTATCTGCTGACACTGCTGTAGTTGGAGCAACAATTCAGGTAAAGGGAAAAACAACTTATTCTGTTACGGATGCTAACGGAAATTTTTCGATTGATGCTTCACCTAATTCAACACTCATTATTTCTTCAGTGGGCTTTATCTCCAAAGAAGTA
>Ga0207648_10005463_pt1 | contig 12801 bp, 12 predicted proteins | sample KBSMisM32_FD_184310 | JGI IMG/M metagenome (GOLD analysis project Ga0207648, IMG submission 184310) | Miscanthus rhizosphere microbial communities from Kellogg Biological Station, Michigan, USA - KBS Miscanthus M3-2 (SPAdes) (version 2) | ecosystem: Host-associated > Plants > Roots >...
CTCCGGAGAGCCACCGCTCGCGTCCTGGCCGCCGAGGCCCGGGATGACCGCGTGATCGGGCGGGAGTTGCTGACCCGCGCCGCGTAGCATCCACGCGGCGGTCTCCGAGGCGCGTTCGGCGGGGGAGACGAACACGACGTCGTAGCGCAGGCCGCGCGCCCGCCCGACGTCTTCGGCCATCGCGCGGCCGCGCTCGGACAATGCATCGCGCATGCCGTCGCGCGGTGCATGGCGTCGGAGCTCGAGTCGCACCACGAGCCTTCCCCCTTTCCTCGACCCGCCCGCTCGGGGCTCGCGTATCATGCCGCATCCATGCCTGCCCGGAGCCTGCTCGCCCTCTGTGCGCTCGTGTTCGCCGTCGCGTGCACAAGCGATACCAACTCGCCGACGTCGCCATCGCCGAGCGCCAACGACGCTCCCTTGACGAGCGACGCGCTGGGGACCCAGATCCCGGGGGAGTGGACCTATGAGCTCTACGGCGTGAAGGCGACGTTCACCTGGAAGGAGGGCGCGGCGACGCTCACCGTGAAGAACGGCAGCGATCAGCCGATCGGCGCACCCGGCCTCTACGTCGTCACGCGGGACCAGCGTCACGTGGATGCGAAGGTCGCGGACGCCGGCCCGCTCGACCCGTCCGCGAGCGGCGACTACACGGTCACCTTCCCGGGGGACCTGCGACCCGATGACATCGGACTCGTGGTGCTCGAGCTCGGCAGCGTGAACTGGGGCGCGCTCGGGCCGGTGATCAAGAAGTAGCACGCCGGGTTGCTGGTGCCAGACGAGCCTCTTAGGGTCGGCGGGTGCGTTTCCCCAGGCTCTCGGGAGCCGTCGCCGCCTCCGTGTTGATCGGAGCCGTCCGGGTCGGCCTCGCACCGCTCGCGAGCGCGTCGATCACCACGCTCCCGATGAGCGACGACATCTTCGAGATGGTCGTGGACGGCGCGCACGACCACGTCTTCGTGTCGTCGGGACCCGGCGAAGACGCCGTGGCGGTGTTGGATTACTCGGGAGCGTTGGTGACGACCCTGACGATCGCTGGGGCGTCCGGGATGGCGATCGTCGGTTCCACCCTGTTCGTTGCCGCGGCTGATGCCGACGAGATCGTGACCGTCGACACGGCGACGCTCACCACCGGCACCCTCTCCATCGGCTCGTTCACGCATCCCGAGTCGATCGCATATGTCGCAGGCACGCTGTGGTTCACGATCGGCGCCTGTGGCTCGAGCGTCCAACAGGCCCACGTCGACACGGATGGACAGAACCTCTCGACCGCGACGACCCTCGAAGCCGCCACCTGCCCGCGATACGCCACGAGCCCCGCCGATCCGAACCTGCTGCTCATGTTCGACGAAGGCGTGAGCCCCACGACCCTCTCCGAGTACGACATGTCCACGGGGCCTCCGACGCTCGTGACGAGCGCCGCGAACCCGGATGGGAGCGGGAACGGTGAGGACGCGGTGTTCGGACCGGCCGGGGCGAGTTTCTTCACCGCCTCGGCGACGCAGGGCGCGTTCGCCCAAGTGAAGACCTCCGATCTGACGTCGATCCGCGCCTACACCGCGCAGAGCGCAGCAGCCGCCGTCGACGTCACCGCCTCGGGCGGCGGTCGGTTGGCCGGTGGCATCGACTCCCCGGCCGGGAACAGCGTCTGGGTGTACGGCATCGGGACGTCGACGGCGACCAACAGCTTCGACCTCCCGGGGGATGACGCGGTGGTGCCGCGCGGGGTCGCCTGGTCGGATGACGGTGCGTCGATCTTCGCGGTGACGCATGGGTCGACCCCGTCGAGCCCGGTCCGGTTCTACGTCTTGGACCCGCAAGCGTTCGGGTCCACGCTGACGCTGTCCGCGACGCCCGACCACCCGACCGTCGGCGACCAGATCACCCTCACGGGGACATTGACCTACGACGACGGCCCGCTGACCGGCGGAGAGACGGTCGGGCTCACGCGGACGGACGCCTCCGGGACGCACACGGTGGGCCAGGCGGCGGTCGCCCTGGATGGCTCCTATCAGCTGCACGACAAGGCTCGGGTCGGCGGAGATGCCACGTATGAGGCCTCGTTCGACGGGAGCGACCATCACAAGGCCTCCGTGGCGAGCGACACGGTCACCGTCAACAAGCTCGCGTCGCACGTCTCGATCAGGCTCAGCGACCAAGCCGTGTCGTTCGGCCATGCGGTCCACATCACCGGGCACCTCGGGAGCGGGACGCAGTCGCGCGTCCTTGAGCTGTTCGCCAAGCCCGACAGCGGGCAGCAGCGGCTGATCCGCAGGGCCAAGGTCGATCGGCGCGGCAACCTGTCCGCGTCCTACACGCCCAGCCGCGACACGACCTTCATCGCGCATTTCGACGGCGACCTGAAGCATCGCAGCGCGCAAGACAGCGCCATCACGCGCGTCCGCGTCATCCTCACGGCGAAGCTCACGAAGTACGTGTCGACATCGGGCAGGTACAGGATCTACCGAGGAGGCTCGTACGCGCATTGTGAGGTCCACGTGTCGCCGAACCATGCGGGTTTCCGGATCCACGCGACGCTGCAGGGCTACGTCGCCGGCCACTGGAAGGTCTTCGACACCGATTCGTTCCCGTTGAACTCGAAGAGCAGCATCGAGTTCGTGCTCTACGGGACGAGCAACGTCAACTTCCGGGTCAAGGCGGCGTTGCCCACTCACACGGATCACCTGGGAGATGCCTCCCCGTGGCTCTACCTCCGATTCAAGTAGCTCCGCTAGCGGCTCGCCGGCTCCGCCTCGCCCGCCTGCCATCGGGCGACGACGAACAGCAGATCGCTCAGCCGGTTGAGGTAGCGTCGCACCTCGGGATTCACCGTCCGATCGGCCCGCTCGAGGGCGACCACACCCCGCTCCGCCCGCCGCACGATCGAGCGTGCGAGGTCGATCGCCGCGCTCGCCGGGTTGGCGCCGGGAACGATGAACACCTGGGGGAGCGGCCGCGCCTCGACGAGCTCGTCGATCCGTGCCTCCAACCGCTCAACCATCGTCGATGTCACGAGCGAGACGCCCGGCTCGAGCTTGCTCCGCGACGACGGATCGGTTGCGAGGTCCGCGCCGACGACGAACAGCTCGCGCTGCAGGGCCAGCAGCAACGTGCCGATCTCTTCGTCACCCGTCAGCGAGCGTGCGAGCCCGAGGGCGGCGACGGCTTCGTCGGTCGTGCCGTAGGCCTCGGTCAGCAGATCGTCCTTCGAGATCCGCCCGCCGTAGAGCAGTCCGGTCGTCCCGTCGTCCCCGGTCTTCGTGTAGATGCGCGGCACGGGCGGCTAGCATAGGCGGGTGCCGGCGGGCCGCCCCGGCCGCCTGCGGAAGGAGGCTTCCTCACGATGACCGGCAGGTTCGGATCCCTCGTCACGGCCATGGTGACCCCGTTCCGCGAGGACCACGGGGTCGACCTGGATCGCGCCCAGGAGCTCGCGCGATGGCTCGTTGCGAACGGCTCGGATGCGATCGTCGTCGCCGGCTCGACGGGGGAGTCGCCGACCCTGACCCACCGCGAGAAGACCGACCTCTTCGGGGCCGTGGCCGAGGCGATCCGAGGCGAGGGCTCGATGATCGCCGGTGTCGGCACCTATTCCACCGCCGAGACGCTGGAGCTCGCCGAGGCGGCCGCCACCGCGGGCGCCGACGGGCTCCTCGTCGTGACCCCGTACTACAACAAGCCGCCGCAACGCGGGCTGACGGCACACTTCACGGCGGTCGCCGATGCCACGGACGTTCCCGTGATGCTCTACAACATCCCCGGGCGCACCGCGCTGCGGATCGAGCACGACACGCTGCTCGAGCTCGCCGCGCATCGCAACATCGTCGCGGTGAAGGACTCCACCGGCGACTTCCAATCGATCTCCCGTCTGATCGCCGAGTCGCCCGACGGCTTCGATGTGTACTCCGGCGATGACTGGGCCGCCTTCGGCTACGCGTGCCTCGGCGCCGTCGGGGTCGTGAGCGTCGCGAGCCATCTCGTCGGACAACAGATCCACCAGATGCTCGATCTGATCCGCACGGGCGACATCCCCGCCGCGCGGAAGATCCACGAGACCCTGGCGCCCTTGTTCAACGCCTTGTTCATCACGTCGAACCCGATCCCCGTGAAGGCGGCGCTGCAGATGGTCGGCCGCGGCGCCGGCCCCACGCGCCTGCCGCTCGTTGCCGCCACCCCCGACGAAGAGGCGCGGGTGCGTGCTGCCCTCGAGGACGCCGGTCTCCTTGCCTGACACGGGCACGCGGCTGATCTTCCTCGGCGGCATCGGCGAGGTGGGCCGCAACATGGCCTGCCTCGAGATCGACGGACGCCTGCTGATCATCGACGTGGGGCTGTCGTTCCCGTCGGCGGACATGCCCGGCATCGATCTCGTGTTGCCCGACATGGAGTTCGTACGCGATCGCGCCGACGACGTGCAGGCGATCGTACTGACGCACGGCCACGAGGATCACGTCGGCGCCTTGCCCTACCTGCTCCGCGATCTCGACCGGCCCGTGCCGGTGATCGGGTCGGCGTTCACCTTGGAGCTGCTCCAGAGCAAGCTCGACGAGCACGAGGTCACTCATCTGGCCGAGCGGGTCGTCGCGGAGCCGGGCTCGATGCTGCAGGTCGGCGGGTTCTCGATGCGCTTCCTGCACGTCACGCACTCGATCCCCGACGGGTTGGCCGTGGCCGTCGACACGCCGTTCGGCACCGTGCTGCACACGGGTGACTTCAAGCTGGACCCGACACCGATCGACGGCCTCGCGACCGACCTGCACGGGTTCGCCGAGGAGGCCGGGCGCGGGGTCCACGTGCTGCTGTCGGACTCGACCAACGCCGAGGAACCCGGCCACTCGATGAGTGAGAAGAGCGTCGGGCCGATCCTGCGAGACATCGTCGAGAACGCGCCCGGGATCGTCGTCGTCGCGTGCTTCTCGAGCCACATCCACCGGGTCCAACAGGTGATCGACGCCGCGGTCGCCGACGGGCGGGTCGTGACGTTCCTCGGTCGCTCGATGCAGAACTCGGTCGGCGCGGCACGGCGTATCGGGATCCTGCGGCTCGACGACCGCGACGTGATCGACATCTCCGAGGTCGACTCGCTCGATCCCGGACGCGTGGTCATCATCTGCACCGGCAGCCAGGGCGAACCCTACTCGGCGCTCAGCCTCATGGCAGCCCGCGAGCACAAGTGGGTCAAGCTGAAGGAAGGCGACACGGTGGTCCTGTCGTCGAGTTTGATCCCCGGGAACGAGCCCGCGATCCATCGCGTGGTCGACGCCTTGTACCGCAGCGGCGCCGACGTCTTCCACATGCCGTCGGACCCGGTGCACGCCAGTGGCCACGCGGCGCAGGAGGAGCTCCGGCTCCTGCTGTCGCTCGTGCGCCCTCGGTGGTTCATCCCCGTCCACGGCGAGCGGCGGCACCTCCAGCATCACGCGCGCCTGGCCGAGGAGATCGGCATCCCGCGCGCCAACGTGTTGATCTGCGAGGACGGCGACGTGATCGAGATCGGCGAGCGGCTCGAGAAGGGCGACCGCGTGCGCGCCGGTATGACCTTCGTCGACGGGCTCGGGATCGGCGACGTCGGCGGGGAGGTGCTCCGCGATCGACGGAAGCTCGCGGGCGACGGGGTCGTGGTCGTCGTCGTGACCGTCGACGCGCAGTCCGGCGAGCTCGTCGGCGGCCCCGACGTCGTCAACCGCGGGTTCGTCCACGAGGAGACCTCTGGCGACATCCTGGAGGAGGCCCGCAAACGGGTGATCGCGGCCTTCGAGGAGACCGCCGATGCCCACGTCACCGACCCATCTGTCTTACAGCAGAACATCCGGCGTGTCCTCAAGCGGTACTTCGTCGACGTGACCCAGCGCAAGCCGGTGATCCTGCCGGTGATCATGGAAGCCTGAGCCCGAGGCTGCTTGCAGCCGTCCTCGAACCCGTCAAACTGTTCCGTCCATGGCCACGAAGACTTCCCCCTCGCGGCGTTCGTCGTCGCGCGCCTCGTCCAGTCGCTCCAAGAAGCCTTCACACGCGCCCGCGAGGAAGAAGAAGGCGCAACCGAAGACGCCGGTCCATCAGATCCTGTCGCCGCATGCTCGCGACGCGCTCGGCATCTTCCTCGTCGTACTCGCGTTGCTGAGCGTGCTCGGGCTCTGGTTCGACGGGGCAGGCTCGGTCGGCGACTTCCTGACGTGGTTCTTCCGCGGCGCCTGGGGGGTCGCGGCGATGACGTTCCCGTTCGTCGGCGTGTACTGGGGCATCCTGTTGTTGCGCGACACCGCCCGCGAGGAGCGCGTGCGGATGTTCATCGGGTTCTCCGTGCTCGGGGCATCGATCCTCGGTCTCTTGTCCTTGCTGGGCGGGTCGCCGTCGCCGCTGCTGGGCTACGACGCGGTGGCCGGTTCGGGCGGCGTGTTCGGCGCGCTGCTGGCCCATCCGCTCGCCGGCGTGATCTCGCCGATCGGCGCAGCGATCGTGTTCCTCGGCATGCTGATGCTCGGGGCGCTCATCTTCACGGGCACGCCGATCGCGACGGCGTGGTCCACCCTGCACGACTTCTTCACCGCAGCCGACGTCGACGAGGAGCCGGAGCCCGAAGAGGAAGAGCCCGTCCAGATCGGCTTCGAGCAGCCCGAGGCGGCCGCGCCGAAGAAGGAGCGGCTCAAGCACCTCAAGGAGGCCTTCGGGCTCGTCGTTCCCGAAGACGATGTTGTGCAGCTGCCCGAGGCTGGCTGGGCAGCTGAGGCCGACGCCGTCGACGAGGAAGAGGAGTGGGATGACCTCGATGACGAGACGGCGGTACCGCCGACGGGTCCGCGGCTCTCCCGGTCCCGCACGGTGGAGACCGCCGAAGGCCCGTATCAGCTGCCGCCGCTCGACCTGCTCCGCGAGGCCCCGCCGTCCACCGCCGACAACGCCGACCAGCAACAGATGCAGGAGGCACTGGAGCGCACGCTCCGGAACTTCGGCGTCGCCGCCCGTGTGACGGGCGCCCATCGCGGGCCCACCGTCACGATGTACGAGGTCGAGGTCGCCGAGGGCACCAAGGTGAACAAGGTGCTCGCGCTGTCCAGCGACATCGCATACGCGCTCGCGACCCCCGACGTCCGCATCCAGGCCCCGATCCCGGGCAAGTCCGCGATCGGGATCGAGGTGCCGAACAAGCACCGTGACTTCGTGATGCTCGGCGACATCCTTCGGTCCGCGGCCGCGAAAGAGGCGCTGCATCCACTCGAGGTGGCCCTCGGGAAGGACGTGCACGGTCGCGCTCGGATGGTGAACCTGGCGGCGATGCCGCACGTGCTGATCGCGGGAGCGACCGGCGCGGGCAAGTCGAGCCTCGTCAACTCCTTCATCACGTCGCTGCTGGCGCGCACGACCCCCGATGACGTCCGGCTCGTCCTCGTCGACCCCAAGCGCGTTGAGCTCAGCCACTTCGCCGAGGTTCCGCACCTGCTGAGCCCGGTGATCGTGCACCCGAAGCGCGCCGCCGAGGCGCTCCAGTGGATCTGTCGCGAGATGGAGAACCGCTACGAGATGCTCGCGACGGTCGCGGTGCGCGACATCGACGGTTACGAGGAAGGCCTTCGCGACGGCACGCTACGGATCCCACCCGGCATGGAGCATCAGTACGAGCACATGCCGTTCATCGTCGTGGTGATCGACGAGCTCGCCGACCTGATGATGGTGGCGCCGCGCGACGTCGAGGACGCGATCTGCCGGATCGCGCAGATGGCTCGCGCTGTCGGCATCCACCTCGTCGTCGCGACGCAGCGTCCGAGCGTCGACGTGGTCACCGGGCTGATCAAGGCCAATATCCCGAGCCGGATCGCGTTGATGACGTCTTCACAGGCCGACTCTCGCGTCGTGCTGGACATGAACGGCGCGGAGAAGCTGGTCGGACACGGGGACATGCTCTTCGCGCCGGGCTCGGCCTCGAAGCCGGTGCGGTTGCAGGGCGCCTGGGTCACGGAGCAGGAGATCCAGGGCATCACCGACTTCATCCGCGGTCAGCGGGAGGTCGCCTACGACCACGTCGTCGAAGGGATGGGGCTCCCGCCGACCGAGGCCGAGCTCCACGGCGGCGGCGGGCTCGGTTCGGACGACGATCTGCTGGAGCAGGCCGCCGACCTCGTGATCCGCTCGCAGCTCGGCTCGACCTCGATGCTGCAGCGCAAGCTCAAGGTCGGGTTCGCGCGTGCCGGCCGCCTGATGGACCTCCTCGAGGAACAGGGCCTCGTCGGTCCGTCGCTCGGGTCCAAGGCGCGCGACGTGCTCGTGACGCCCGAGGAGTGGGAAGAGCGCCGCAGCGCCTGACGCGCGCCTACAGGGCGCCGACGCGACGCGCCACTTGGAACATCGTGTCTGCGTGCTGCTGGGGATCGATCATGATCGAGCCGGCGGCGCCGACCTGCGCCTGCCAGTAGCTGTAGATCTGCTCGTGGCTCCAACCACGGGACACCGCGCTCTTCACGTTCCGCACCATCTCGGAGCCGTGCCAGATCGCTTCGGGTGAGACGAGGAAGCCGCCTCGCGTGCCGTCGATCGAGAGCCAGAACGCCCCGACCAGGCCCCACGACATGTCGTCGCGAGCGCCGGAGATCAGGAGGAACCGAACCGGCCCCTCCGCCAGGGCGTCGGGCGCGATGATGCGATCGCGCAGGGCGGCAAGCGGCGAGTCGATATGGTGCAACTCTTCATCACGCGCCCGCACGTGCCCCCCCGATCCGGTGGTTCCCTCGTCACGGATGCTAGTTCGCCCGCAGATGCGCGCCAGTGGCCGGAGGGCTACTCCTCGGGCCGCCCCCGGGGCCCGAGACCTAGGCCCTGTGCCGAGCGGCGTCCTCAACGGTGAACGCGTACATCACGTGGTCGCGCCAGGCGCCGTCGATCAGGAGGTAGCGCCGGGCCAAGCCCTCTTCGCGCCAACCGGTGGCCTCGAGCAGTCGTCGTGAACGAGTGTTCTCCGGCTGGACGTTGGCCTGCAGGCGGTGGAGCCCGAGCTCGTCGAAGGTGTGGGCGGTCACCAGTGGCATCGCGGCTCGCATCGCCCCGGTGCCGTCGTGGGGGACGAACGCGTAGTACCCGAGGTAGGCGTTCTGGAAGCTCCCGCGAACGATCTCCGACAGGTTGTAGACGCCGACGAGGTCATCGTCGCGCTCTCCGACGACGAGCAAGCACGCCATCGTCTCGCCTGTCGCGCGCGCCAGGTACGCATCGAAGGCCACATCGGTGACGGGAGGGGTTGTCCAGTGGTGATGCAGCTCGCGGCTCGCGCGAGCCGCATCGAGGAACGCCGACCGGTCGCCCTCGGCGAGCGGCCTGATGCGGATGGTCATCGACCGTCGTGGCGCGCGCGAGCGGCCGCGATGACCTCTTCTGCGGCGGCCCGTTCCTCGAAGCCGTCGGTCTGCACCTCGTGTCCCTCGAGGTCCTTGTACACCTGGAAGAAGTGCTCGATCTCGTCGAGCAGCGGCTTCGGCAGTCCGTCCAGGTCATCGACGTGCGACCACATCGGATCGCGCAGCGGCACGCAGAGCACCTTCTCGTCCTCGCCCTTCTCATCGGTCATGCGGAACAGTCCGATCGGGCGCACCCGGATGTGGCAGCCGGGGAACGTCGACTCACCGACGAACACGAGCGCGTCGAGGGGGTCGCCATCGCCACCCAGCGTGCCCTCGATGAACCCGTAATCGGCCGGGTATTGCATGGAAGTGAACAGCATCCGATCCAGGTAGATGTCACCGGTCGCGTGGTCCATCTCGTACTTGTTGCGCGACCCTTTGGGGATCTCCACGACGACGGTCATCACCTCAGACGTCATACGCGGAGCATACGCAGGGCCGGAGCGCAGCGTGACCCGGGTAGCATGGCCCGGACATGGCCGGCACCATCGGAGTGGGATCCGCGCTTCGCCGTGCCCGCGAGATCCGGGGCATCACCCTCGACGAGGCTGCCCGCGACACGAAGCTGCGCGCCGAGCAGCTCCTCGCGCTCGAGGCGGAGTCGTTCGACGAGCTGGGCGACCCGGTGTACGCACGCGCGATGCTCCGCACCTATGCCCAATACCTGGGACTCCGCCCGGAGCGCGTCGTGTCGGTCTACGCCAAGCACGCCGACGAGGTGGCGCCGCCTGAGCCGCCCGGCAAGCTCGGCCGGGTCGAGCGGGGGCTCGCTGCGAGCCGGATCCGGGATAACCAACGCTTCCTCCTCGTTGCCGCCGCGGTGGTCCTCGTCGGTCTGATCGCCGTGGGGCTCGTCTCCCGTGGGGGCGCGACGCCCGAGGCGACGATCGAGACGCCGTCGTTCGGAGCGGTGACGTCCCCGACCGGATCGGCGGCGCCCGGGGTGGAGGTCGTGATCACGGCGACCGGGCCGGTGGAGGTGACCGCGGTGATCGACGGCGCGGCGCAGGACCCGACCACCCTTCGTCCGGGAGAATCGATGTCCTTGCGCGCGACCGAGGAACTCCAGCTGTCGGCCGATGACGGCGGCGCGATCGAGCTGACCGTCGACGGCCGCGACACTGGCGCGGCGGGACGCCGTGGGCAACCCTGGTCGGGGACGTACACGCCGAAGGGCAGTGGATGAACGAGGCACCGCGCCACGATCCGTTCGGGTTCGGGTGGCCGAACGTCATCTCGGTCGTCCGCATCCTGCTGATCCCAGCGATCGTCGCCTTGATCGTTCGGGACACCGATGCTGCCCGGTGGCTCGCCGCGGCGATCTTCACGCTCGGCGCCGCGAGTGACTTCCTCGACGGGTACCTGGCCCGGCGCCATCAGATGACGACCGCGACGGGCGCGTGGCTCGACCCCCTGTCGGACAAGCTGCTGGTCGCGGTGCCGGCGATCGTGCTCTCGCTCCGCGGCGAGTTCCCCTGGTGGGCCACCGTCGTGATCGTCGCCCGTGAGGTCGCGGTCACGTGGCTGCGGTGGCGTCTCGATCAAAGCGGCGGCGTGTCGATGCCGGCCTCGAGGGTGGCCAAGCTCAAGACCGTGTCCCAGCTCGTGGCGATCGGGCTGTCGATCGTGCCACTCGCCGAGACGTGGGACGCCACCGTGCTCGTGGTCACGGTGGTGGCGGTCGTGCTGACCGTGTACTCCGGGTGGGAGTACTTCTTCACGACGAGGCATCGGGTGGCCAGCCCGTGAGAGCGGAGATCGTCGCGGTCGGCACGGAGCTGCTGCTCGGCCAGATCGCCGACACGAACGCACAGTGGATGTCGCAGCAGCTCGCCGCGATCGGCATCGACGTGACGCACCACCAGGCGGTCGGCGACAACCAGGAGCGGATCGTCGAGGCGCTGCGGCTCGCCGCCAGCCGGGCCGACGTGGTTCTCGTGTGCGGCGGCCTCGGCCCGACGGAGGACGACATCACCCGGGACGCGATCGCCGAGCTCGCCGGCGTGCCGCTCGTGTTCCACGACGACCTCGAACAGATGTTGCGAGAGAAATTCCGCCGGTGGTCGGCGATCGGGTCGATGCCGCAGAGCAACCTCCGGCAGGCCACGGTCCCCGAGGGGGCGACGACGATCCTTCCGGATCGCGGCACCGCGCCCGGCTTGATCGTGCAGCTCGACGGTACCCGCCTGTACGCGGTGCCCGGCGTGCCCGATGAGATGCGCGAGATGCTCACCGGCACCGTCCTGCCGGAGCTGCGCGCGCTCGCAGGCGGTGAGGTCATCGTCTCGCAGGTCCTGCGGGTCGCCGGCATGGGGGAGTCCGCCGTCGCCGAGCGGCTCGCCGATCTGTTCGCGGCATCTTCGAACCCGACGATCGCCTACCTCGCCTCGATGGGGGAGGTGAAGGTGCGGCTCACGGCGAAGGCTCGATCCGAGGATGACGCCGGAGCGCTGCTCGCACCTCTCGTAGAGGAGGTCCGCGCCAGGCTCGGCGACGTCGTGTTCACGGACCGCGACGAGTCGCTCGAGGCCGCGGTGATCAGGTTGCTCACGGCCTCAGGCCGCCACCTCGCCTGTGCGGAGTCGCTCACGGGCGGCGGCGTCGGCGAGCGCCTCACGTCGGTGCCGGGAGCATCGGCGGCGTTCCTCGGCTCGGCCGTCGTGTACACCGCCGATATGAAGCGCCGCGTGCTGGGACTCACGCACGAGGACCTCTCGGGCGGCACCGTGACCGAGGCGTGCGCGCTCGCGATGGCGAAGGGAACGCGGGATCTCTTCGCCGCCGACGTCGGCCTGGCGCTCACCGGCGCGGCCGGCCCCGACCCGCACGACGGCGCGGAGCCCGGCACGATCTGGGTCGCGATCGCCGACGACGTCGGCCTGGTGCACGCGCGCGGCTTCGCCGCGCGCGGGGAGCGCGACCGCGTCCGTCGGTGGGCCGAGCAGGGGGGCCTTGACCTCGTTCGCCGCTACCTGGAAGGGATCCCGCTGCCGGAGACGTCGCTGCCGGTGGGATGAGCGCCGAGCCGAAGCAGCGCCTCTTCGTCGGGATCGAACTCCCCGACGCGGCGCGCGCCACGATCGAGGACCTCGGCCGCCCGCTCCGTGCGATCGACGGTCTTCGATGGGTACCGACCGAGAACCACCATCTCACCCTGGCGTTCCTCGGATGGGTCGAAGCGGACGCGAGGTCCGCGATCGAAGATCGACTCGCCGCCGCGGCGGCCGATGCCACACCGTTCATGACCCTCGTCGGCGGCCTCGGGAGGTTCCCGGAGCGGGGGAAGGCGCGGGTCGTGTGGGTCGGCCTGGGCGACCCGACCGGATCGCTCGCAGGGCTCGCGGCGCTGGTCGGCGACGCCCTCGGCGATCTCTTCGAACCGGAAACCCGGCCCTTCCGACCGCATGTCACGATC
>Ga0207648_10005467_pt1 | contig 12799 bp, 12 predicted proteins | sample KBSMisM32_FD_184310 | JGI IMG/M metagenome (GOLD analysis project Ga0207648, IMG submission 184310) | Miscanthus rhizosphere microbial communities from Kellogg Biological Station, Michigan, USA - KBS Miscanthus M3-2 (SPAdes) (version 2) | ecosystem: Host-associated > Plants > Roots >...
GATCGGCTCCAGGAACGCGCCCGTCGAGAACTCACACCGCCGCTGGGCCCCGACGCCACGGCCCGCGATGGTGGCCCGGCGCGGATAGGCGATCCCGAGGCGGAAGAACCAGGCCGGGGGCTCGCGGAGCTCGGAGAACGTCACGACATGCCGCCACACCACGTCCGGGGTGGCGGCGATCTCGACCGTCGTGAGCACGACGGATGGCGACGGCGAAGGGCGAGCGAGCTCGAGCGCGGCCATCAAGGGCAGGGGCACGAAGACGTACGCGATCCTGGGAGCTCCCGGGCCCGGCCGTCTCGCGAGCGCGCGTCCCAGCCAGGCGCCCATCAGGGCCATGAGGATGGCGGGCGGTGCGGCCATCACGAGGCAGAGGACACCCTCCAGGGCGAAGAGCAGGATGGCGCCGCCGGCGACCACGAGGGTGAGAATCGCCAGAGCCATCGTCTTGCCCGCGGACCGGGGCGTTTCGAGATTGAAGACGTAGGCGGCCGCGGCGCCCATGACGAACGGGGTGGCCACGAAGAGGGTGGTTCCGTATTGGCCGAAGACCGTCACGCTGGCGCCGACCATCGCGATGGCGATGGCGAGGCCCAGACCGACGCCCAGGAGCGCGCTGCGTAGCGCGTGGCCGCGCGGCGCCCCCAACGAGGGGAGGCGGTCTGCGGCGCGCGGGCGCGAGGGAAGAACGCAGAGGACCAGCATGGTCGCGTAGTTCACGAGGGGCACGAAATAGAGCAGGGCCAGGAAGGGCGATCGCCCGGCGTCCTCCGCCCGCCGCATCGTCATGGACACGCCGATCCAGAGGAAGGGGAGTGTCCAGGCGATCATGGCGCCGCTGAGCAGGCCCGATCCGCCGACGGCGGCCAGCCGCGAGGTGAGAAGGGGACTTCCGTAGTCGAGGGGGGTGAGCCAGCGGCCGGTGAGGTGATGGACGAGCCCGATCTCGGCCGCGTATTTCAGGCTCATGAGCCCGAAGCCGCTGAGAGCGTATGCCCTCCGTGACACGGGCTCGCTCAGGCCGAACCACAGGCGAATCAGGCGGCGGGCGCGCATCGGGAGCGAACACTATGGCTCGTCCCGCGCCGCGGTCAAGAAGAAGGCGGCCGGCGTCCACCCCGCCCGGGCGGGCGCCGGCCAGCCTTGCCCGGCCCTAGGGCCGGCGGGTGCTCAGCGGAGGGTCTGGACCTGGCCGCGCATCTCGCCGCCCGGGAAGGCCGTGGTGTGCACGTTGCCGTACACGGTGCCCGCACGGAAGCCGGCCAGCAGGTCCTCGTAGCTGATGCCGGTCACGTCGGACGCCTCGAAGCTGCCTTCGTAGAACTGGCCGTCGAAGGCGGCGCTGGGGTTGGTGCTGAAGTTCGAGCCCGGGCCCGGGTAGAGAGCGATGCGGATCGGACCGTTCACGCCGGCGGCGCCGGAGTGGAAGTGCGCGCCCGTGATGGCGCTGATCCCGTGCACTTCGATGGAATAGTCCACGCGGTTGTCGCGCACGTTGACGCCGATGACGCCGGTGGCCCCCGTGCCGCGGGCCGGCACCTCGTTGGCCCCGGAGAGCTGCACCATGAACTGCTCGCCGATATCGTCCGAGCCCTGGTCGCATGCGACGAGGGAGAGACCGAAGATGACGCACGAAACGCCGATCCAGGCTTGACGCATTCTGAGCTCCTTGGCGGGTGGTCTTTGGACACCGGGTCGCAAAACGACGCCGGTCGTGGAGCAGACGAGGCAGGAACCGTGCCGCGTCGCGGGCGAATCGCAGCCGGTGCCGACTCGTTGCGGGACGGGAAGTTGCGCTCAGGCGGGGGTCTCGGCCGGAGCCAGGGCGCGTTACCGATCGCGTAAGTCCATACGAAATGCGAAACAGGCCACTGGCCAGGCGACCAGGATCCCCGCACAAGTGCCTCTTGGGACACGCGGAACCGATCTTGCTCGTCGCTAGGGATCTTGTTGAGCGAGCGATACAATCCGGGACCGGTGCGGGGTCGCACCGCCATGATCCGCTCCACGGCCGTCCTCGTCGTTCTTCTCGCCGATATGGCTCTGCCCGCGGGCTCGGCTCGGGGCGAAGATGCCGCCGGCCGCCAGCCGAAACCGATCACGTTCGGCGTGGAGGCGGTCGCCTCCATCGCCACCGACGACCCCGGCTACTTCAACGACACGAGCTACGGCCGGAGCGCGATGCGGCTGGCCCGGGTGCGCCTCGACGTCGCGCTGCGGCTCGGCGGCCGCGCTTCGATCCTCGCCGAAGGACGCGCCGACAACGGGGAAGGGGTCACCGTCGCCGCCCTCTACCTTCGCCTGCGCCCGTTCCCCGAGCATTCGTTCGACGTCCAGGCCGGCCGGATCCCGCCCGTGTTCGGCGCGGTGGCCCGGCGCACCTACGGCGTGGACAACCCGCTCATCGGGACCCCGCTCGTCTACCAGTACCTGACCTCGCTGCGCAGCAATTCGCTGCCCGCCTCCGCTGACGACCTGCTGGGCATGCGCGGCCGCGGGTGGCGCACGCGTTACACGATCGGCTCCACGGCCTGGGACCGGGGCCTGCCCGTGATCGCGGGAGATCGATGGGACACGGGAGTCGAGGTCCGGATCGGGAGAGAGCCCGTCTCCGTGACCGCCGCCCTCACCCAGGGCACGCTCTCCGATCCTGTCGTCCGCGACGACAACGATGGCAAGCAGCTCTCGGGGCGCGTCGAGGTGCGTCCGGCTCTCGGGCTGATCCTCGGCGCCTCCCTCTCGCGTGGCGAATACGTCTCGCGCGAAGCGGGACGGGTCCTCACTGCCGCGCCGCGGGGCCAGTCCTACCGGCAGGAAGCGGCCGGGTTCGACCTCGAATATTCGCGCGGATACTGGCTGGTGCGCTCGGAAACGGTGGTGAGCCGCTGGGACATCCCGCAGGTGCAGCGTCCGCTGCTCACGGACCGCCTCGGCTCGTGGGGGACGTTCATCGAGGCCCGCTACAAGATCCGGCCCGGGCTCTACACCGCGGCCCGCGGCGATCATGTCGGCTTCAGCCGCGTCTCGGGAACGCTGTACGGAGGACTGCCGACGACGTGGGACGCTCCCGTCACGCGGGCCGAGGTCGGCGCCGGCTACAGCTTCCGGCGGAACCTTCTCCTCAAGATCGCCGTGCAACGCAACTGGCGGACGGGGGTGGCCTTCGGGGCCAGGGAGAGCGTCGCCGGAGCCCAGGTCCTGTTCTGGTTCTGATGGTCCGGCTCCCAAGTGCTCTCCTCTTCATCCTGGCGGTCTCGGCGGCGACGTCCTTCCTGCCCCTCCTCGAGGCGCCGGCCGCGAAGGCGGCCGCGACGGGAACCGTGCGCGGCCGGGTCGAGTTCCTGCGCGACCAGGCGCCGACGGAGCGCCGTCCGCAAGTCGCGGACATCGGGATGCCCGGCCGGCGCGACGTGCCTGACCAGCGTGCCGCCGTCGTCTACCTGGAGAGCGCGCCCCGGGGCGCCTTCGAGGATCGCGCGGGGCCGACGGTCGTGCTGGACCAGAAGAACGAGAACTTCGTGCCCCACATCCTGGCCATCACCGTCGGCACCTCCGTGGAGTTCCTCAACAGCGATCGCACGTACCACAACGTCTTCTCGCTCTCCAAGGCCAACAGCTTCGACCTCGGGCGTTATCCTCCGGGGCGGGCCAAGGCCGTGCGCTTCGACCATCCCGGGATCGTGCGCGTGTTCTGTGAGATCCATTCGCACATGAACGCGTTCATCCTGGTGTTCGCCCATCGCCACTTCGCGGTCACGGGCCCGCAAGGGGAGTTCCGGATCGACGGAGTGCCTCCCGGCGCCTACACCGTTTCCGTCTGGCACCCGACCTTCACTGCCAAGTCCGAGTCCGTGCGCATCCCGGAGCAGGGCGGCGAGGTCGAGGTCGCCTTCGTGCTCTCGTGAAGATCTTCTCGTCGCTCACGAACCGGATCTTCATCGCCAGCGCCGCCCTCTCCGTCCTCTCCATCGGCGTGGCCATCGCCATCGTGAACGTGCGCGTGACCCGCGAAGCGGAGGGCGAGCTGGAGCGGGGGCTGGAGGAAGCGGCCCGCCTCGTCGAGCAGCATCACGAGACGCAGGTCGAGAGCTCGTTGCGCCTGGCCCGCCTCGTGGCCGACCTCCCGCGGTTCAAGGCCGCGGTCGACCTCGCCGACCCTCCTACCGTGGAGCCCCTGGCCAGGGACTACCGGGACCAGATGGGATCGGCGCTCATCGTCGTGATCCACCGCTCGGGCCGTCTTCTCGCGCGCGTCGGCGCGGGCGACGCCACCGCCACCCACGGCACCGAGCTGCCGGGGATCCGGGAGGCGCTCTCCAACAAGGAGACGACGGCGTTCTGGCCCAGCGCGCGGGGAATCCTGGAGGTCGTGACCGTGCCCATCTTCATCGGCCAGCCCGGCCCCGAGATCCTCGGTACCCTCAGCGTCGGCTTCGAGTTCGACGAGCGGCTCGCGCAGCGCCTGAAGGCGCTCACGGAGAGCGAGATCGCCTTCGCCGTCGACGGGCGCGTGCAGGCGGCGACCCTTCCTCATGACGATTTCCCACGCCTGGAGGGGCTGCTCGGCACTTCCGGAACGTCGCGGCTGAGGCTCGGCGACGAAGAGTTCCTCGCCCTCAGCCGTCCGCTGGCCTCCCTGGCTCGGCCCGCGGTGGCTCCGCGGCCGGCGAGCCTGGCCCCCATGGCCCTCATCCTGCGCTCGCGCACCAAGCGCCTCAGCTTCATCGGGCCCCTGCACACCCTCCTCGCCAGCACGGCCCTCCTGGCCGTGGCCCTGGGGACCCTCGTCAGCTATGCCATCGCGCGCACGGTCACGAGCCCGTTGCGCGCCATCACCGCCACCATGGGCGAGATGGCGGCCACGGGTGACCTGACGCGCAAGGCCCCGCTGCCCGCGCCGGGAAAATGGCAGGACGAAGACGCGCGGCTCCTGGCCAACAACTTCGCGGTCATGACCGAGGCCATCGCGCGCTTCCAGCGCGAGGCGGGGCAGCGCGAGCGACTGGCCTCGCTCGGGCGCCTCTCCACGGTGATCGCACACGAGATCCGGAATCCCCTCATGATCATCAAGACGGCCATTCGCACCCTGCGGCACCACGAGATCCCGGAGGCGGAGAGGGGAGAGGCGCTGCGCGACATCGACGGGGAGGTCGTCCGGCTCAACCGCCTGGTGGAGGGGGTGCTCGACTTCGCGCGGCCCATCCAGTTCGACCTCGGCACCGTCGACGTCAACCGCGTGTGCCAGGCCGCGACCACCAGCGCCATGGCCGGCACGCATCCGCGCGAGGTCTTCCTCTCCCTCGATCCCGGGCTGTCGCCCATCGTCACCGACGGCGAGCGCCTGCACGGCGTGCTGGTCAACCTGCTGACCAATGCCCGCAACGCGCTCGACGCGCGGAAGGCGGGGCTGGGGGCCGGCGCCATCGACGGCCGTCCCGACCTCGAGCTCGTGACGCAGCGCGTGGTCGGCGACCGCGTCGTCATCACGGTGCGGGACCGCGGCATCGGGATCGAAGCGGAGAACCTGCCGCGGATCTGGGAGCCCTACTTCACCACGCGCCGGGGCGGGACGGGGCTGGGACTCGCCATCGTGCGGAACGTGATCGACGGGCTGGGAGGGTCCATCGCCATCGACAGCCGTCCCGCCGTGGGCACGGACGTCCGTATCGAGCTCCCGCCGCGCCCGCCTGCGTCTGCGCCCGCCCGTCCCGGGGAGCGCACGGCATGACCGCGCGCGCCTCCATCCTGATCGCGGACGACGAGGAGAAGATCCTCACGCCCCTGCGGCGCGCGCTGGAGCGGGAGGGCTACGACGTCGTGGCCACCACACGCGGCCGGGAGGCGCGGCGGCTCCTCAACGAGCGGATCTTCGACGTCCTCGTCGTCGACAACCTGATGCCCGACCTGTCCGGCCTGGACCTCGTGCGCGACGTGACCGCTTCCGTCCCCGAGGCCGACCGCCCGCAGATCGTGATGATGACGGCCCACGCCACCGTCGAGAGCGCGATCGCGGCCATGAAGCTGGGCGCGCGCGACTATCTCCAGAAGCCCTTCGACGTGGACGAGCTGATCGTGGTCGTCGCCCACGCCGTGGAGCACCAGCGCCTGCGCACGCACCACCGCTACCTGATCAGCGAGCGCGACGAGGAGTTCGATCACTACGGCATCGTGGGGCGCAGCCGCGTGATCCAGGACGTGATCGCGAAGGCGGAGCGGGTCGCGGAGACCAAGAGCACCGTGCTCATCATGGGGGAGACGGGGACGGGCAAGGAGCTGCTGGCCCGCGCCATCCACGACCGCAGCGCGCAGCGGCTCATGCCCCTCATCAAGGTCAACTGCGCGGCCATCCCGGACACCCTGCTGGAGTCGGAGCTGTTCGGCCACGTGCGCGGCGCCTTCACGGGCGCCGCCTCCAACAAGAAGGGCAAGTTCGCCCTCGCCGACGGCGGCACCATCTTCCTGGACGAGATCGGGACCATGAGCCCGTCCCTCCAGGCCAAGCTCCTGCGCGTCCTGCAGGAGCGGGAGTTCGAGCCCCTGGGGGCCGAGCGCAGCCAGAAGGTCGACGTGCGCGTGATCGCCGCCACCAACCGCGACATCAAGCGGCTGGTGGAGGACGGGCGGTTCCTGGAGGATCTCTTCTATCGTCTCAACGTGATCCCCCTCGTCCTGCCGCCCCTGCGCGAGCGCCGCGAGGACATTCCCGTGCTCGTCGAGCACTTCCTGCACAAGCACGCCCATCGCAGCGGCCGCAAGATCGACGAGATCCGCGAGGAGGCGCTGGCCCGGCTCAACGCCTACGACTGGCCCGGCAACGTGCGCGAGCTCGAGAACACGATCGAGCGCGCCGTCGTCCTCTCCCGCGGGCCCGTGATCGAAGCGCAGGACATCACGATGCCGGGGGTGATCGGCCCTGCCCCCGCCGGGCTGCCGTCGCAGGAGCTGCGGTCGAACGTGGAGTGGGCGGAGCGGCAGAGCGTCCAGCAGGCGCTGGTGCGCGCGGGCGGCGTCAAGAAGGACGCGGCGACCCTGCTCGGAATCAGCCAGCGCGCGCTCAGCTACTACCTCGCGAAGTACCGCGTCGAAGAGTAGACCCCCCTTACCCCGGCCGTAACGCGCTTACGTAGCCGGTAACTGCGGCCGCAGGTCAAAACCAGTCAAGTTCCCACTGGTGAGACGGTTACGAGTCATTTTCGTTTGGCACCGCCATTGCGTCTCCGTACCTCGCGGCGGCCGTGTGGCCGCCCGAATCTGGGAGATCCAATGCGCTTTATCCGTTTCCCTCGCGTCGTACTGATCCTGGCCTTGCTGGGCCCGAGCTGCGGAGGGGGCAGCTCGACGCCCTCGACGCCCTCGAACCCCACGACGACGACCACGACCGTTCCCCCCGCCACGGGTACCGCGGACCTCGTCATCTCCATCCTGGGAGACCAGGGCGGCATGTCGTTCTCGCCCGCGACCGCGACCCTTCGCGTCGGCCAGACCGTGGCCTGGCGGAACAACGACACGGACATCCATACCGCGACCGACAATGGCGGGCGATTCAATACCGGAACCGTGACCCGTGGAGCGACGAGCGCGCCCATCGCGATGACCGCGACCGGTTCCTTCCCGTACCACTGCTCGTTCCATCCCGGCATGGTCGCCAGCCTGACCGTGAACCCGTAGAGAGAGGACGACTGACCGCTACGCCGGGCATGAACGGGCGTCCGACCTCCGCGGACAAAGTCGTGTTCGCGTGCGCGCACGACTCCGGCCGCGCGCAGATGGCGGCCGCCTTCTTCAACCTGCTCGCGGATCCGGTGCGGGCCACGGCGTTCTCGGCGGGCGTCGAGCCCGCCGAGCGCCTGCATCCCGAGGTCGTCACCGCGATGAAGGAAGTGGGAGTGGACCTCTCCGCCGCGCGTCCGAATCTCCTGACCGCGGAGATGATGCGCGGGGCGTCGCTGGTCGTGACCATGGGCTGCGGCGAGGAGTGTCCGTACGTTCTCGGCTTGCGCATGGAGGACTGGCCGATCGGGGATCCGGCTGGCCAGCCCCTGGAGCGTGTGCGCGCCATGCGCGACGACGTGGGCCTGATGGTCGCGCACCTCGTCTCGACCCGACGCTGGGTGCGCGGCCATCAGGACCCGCTGACTCGGAAGGCGGGGGAGTTGCGCCGCCGCGGGTTCAGCCGCCGCCGCGCGCGGCGGCCCGTGGCCAGTCGCTGATCGGAATCATCGAGCGTCCTGGCGCGTATCTTGCTCAGTAGCCCGAGGGGGGCGGTTCGTCCGCCTTCCGATGGCGTTCCTTACACGCCAAGGAGGCATCCATGAAGAACCTACTCGCGGTGAGCGCCCTCGGTCTCGGCCTGGTAGCGGTGGCCGGGGCCGCCGATCCAGATCCCACCATGAAGGGATCCGTCGTGACCCTGAGCGGCTGCGTGGCGGGGGCCGATTCGGACTCGTTCGTCCTGACCCACGTCCAGAAGGTCTCCGCGGACGGCGCGCCGATCCCGAACTCCGCTCCGGCCTTCGGAGCCCACGGGATGGAGGGCGGCGGGGAAGAGGTCATCTACTGGCTCAGCAAGGATTCCGTGAAGAAGATGCGCGGCCTGGAAGGCCACCAGGTCGAGGTGATGGGCACGGTCACGGACATCAGCACGGGGACGGTGAAGGTGCGCCAGGAGCCGGGCAGGGACGGGCGAGACAACAAGGTCGAAGTCGAAGCCCGTGGGAAGGACGCCTCCGCCAAGACGGAGAAGGCGGTGGAGCCCGGCCCGCCCGTGCCCGCGGGGATGAAGGTCAAGGAGAAGAAGACGCTGCCGACCTACCGGGTCCAGGTCGACACGGTTCGGGATATCGCCGCGAACTGCCCGTAGGGCACCGCCTTCTCTTGGAGGTTCGGAGGGATTCGCGTTAGCCTGCGCGGCCGATGCGAAAGGCCGCGCGCGCTTCCCTCCTCCTCGCTGCCGTCCTCGCCGTGGCCGCGCTGGCGCTGGCGGTGTGGCCGCGGCCGCGGGTCGACGCCGCGGCTCTCCTTCCCAAGCGGCCCTACGACGTCCGCATCCTGCGCGACACCTGGGGGACGCCGCACGTCTTCGGACGCACGGATCCCGACGTCGCCTACGGACTCGCCTGGGCCCACGCGGAGGATGACTTCCAGACGATCCAGGGCGCGCTGCTCGCCGCGCGCGGACGGCTGGCCACGGCGCTCGGGCGGGCGGGCGCGCCCAACGACTACATGGTCCAGCTCCTCCGGATCCCCGACGTCGTGGAGGCCGGCTACGAGCGGGACCTCGCCCCCGAGACGCGCGCGCTGTGCGAAGCCTACGCGGACGGCATCAATCACTACGCCGCCCTTCATCCGGACCAGGCCATGGCCTCGCTCTATCCCGCCCGCGGCCGGGACCTCGTCGCGGGGTTCGTCCACAAGACTCCGCTCTTCTTCGGTCTCGACCGCGTGCTCCGCGGCCTCCTCGATCCCGCCTCTTCGCCCGTGCCTCCCGCGACCCCGACCGGCTCCAACACGTTCGCGGTCGCGCCCTCGCGCTCGGCCGACGGCTTCACGCGCCTGGCCATCAACTCGCACCAGCCGTGGTCGGGCCCCGTGGCCTGGTACGAGGCCCACCTCCACAGCGAGACGGGATGGGATGCCGTCGGCGGCGTGTTCCCGGGCGCCCCCGTCATCCTGCACGGCCACAACCGCAACCTCGGCTGGGCGCACACGGTCAACCAGCCCGACCTGATCGACGTGTACGCGCTCGAGATGAACCCCGCGGACCCGAACCAATACAAGCTCGACGGAGCCTGGCGCGCGCTCGAGGTGCGTACGGCCGCCATCGAGGTCAAGGTCCTGGGCCCACTTCATTGGACCGCGCACCGCGAGGTCCTGTGGTCCGTGTACGGCCCGGTGGTGCGGGGTCCGCGCGGCGTGTTCGCGATCCGCATCGCCGGCTACGGCGACGTGCGCCACATCGAGCAGTGGTACCGGATGAACAAGGCGTCCCGCTTCGACGAGTGGATCGACGCCATGCGCATGAACGCGCTGCCCATGTTCAACGTGGGCTATGCCGACCGCGAAGGGCACGTCTACTACGTCTACAACGCGCGGCTCCCGCGGCGCGCCGAGGGATACGACTGGGGCGGCGTCGTCCCCGGGAACACGTCGCGCACGCTGTGGACGGAGTCGCTGCCTTTCGACCGCTTGCCGCAGGTCAAGGACCCGCCTTCCGGCTTCGTCCAGAACTGCAACAGCTCTCCGTTCCAGACGACGGTGGGGCCCGGCAACCCGGACCCCACGTCGTTCGCGCCTTCCCTCGGGATCGAGACGCGCATGACGAACCGGGCCCTGCGCGCGCTCGAGCTGCTTGGCGGGGACGATCAGATCACCCGCGACGAGTTCGACCGGTACAAGTTCGACGTGACCTACTCCGCCTCCTCGATCGTGGCCGCCGGGCTGCGGCGCCTTCTCGCCGCCCCCGCTCCCGCCGATGCCCTGACGCGCCAGGCCCTGGAGCTGCTGCGGGGATGGGACCGGCGGGCGACGGGGGACAGCCGGGCGATGGCGCTCGCGCTCCTGGCCCTCCTGCCCGCCGACGAGCCGGAAGCGACCGAGGCCCCCACGCCCGTTCTCGTCCAGCGCTTGAGCGCGGCCGCGCGTCTCCTGCAGGACCGGTTCGGCCGGATCGACGTGCCATGGCAAGACGTGCTGCGCTTGCGGCACGGGACGGTGGACCTCGGGCTGTCGGGTGGTCCCGACCTGCTGCATGCGGTCTACGGCCGTCCGGGCCAGGACGGACGCATCGCGGGCGTCGCCGGCGATTCCTACATCCTGCTCGTGGAGTGGGACGCACAGGGCCGCGTCTCCTCGCGCAGCATCCAGCCCTATGGGAGCGCCACCCTCGACGCGCGGTCACCGCACTACGCCGACCAGGCGCCCCTCTTCGTGGCCGGGCGGCTCAAGCCGGTCTGGATGGACGAGGCGGAGATCCGCGCGCACCTCGAGAGGGAATACCGGCCGGGGGCTTCGCCCTAGACGAATCCGCGCGCGGCGATCAGCGCGACGAGACCATCAGGATCTCGGCGATTTCCTTCGTGCGGTTCTCCCAGAGGCGCGGGGCACGTGCGGGCAGGGTGACGGCGTCGCCCGCCTTCAGGGTGTTCTCCTCGTCCGCCAGCGTCAGCGTCACCTGGCCGCGGATGACGAAGGCGAACTCCTCGCGCGCCTGGTCATGGGGACGCTTCCCGCTCATGCCGCCCGGACCGAAGACCGCAATCATGGGCTCGAGCTTGTGGTTCTGCTTCATGGGCCCGAGGGCTTCGATGTGCGCGTCCGTCCACGTGCTGTCGAGGCGGTGGCGCTCCTCCGTGCGCACGATCAGGGGCTCTTCACCCGTCTCGGCGGCGGCGAAGAACTCGCCCAGGGTGACGCCGAGCGTCTCGGCGATCTTGTGGAGTGATCCCAGCGAGGGCGCGACCTGGCCGTTCTCGAGCTGGGAGATGAAGCTCGCCGAGAATCCCGTCTCCGCGGCGAAGGCGCGCACCGACAACCGCCGCTCCGAGCGAAGGCGCCGGATGTGTTCCCCGATGACATGAGGGTCGACGACTGTGCTCATGACGGCCCGCCTCTCTGCGGAGTCCTGGCTCCCCCCCACCCGGTCATCCAGCACGCGGGGGCCCTCCTCGACGGGGCCGCGTTCGCGGCTACTGGTAGCGGAACTCGGTGCAGAGCTCGTTGGACATGATCTTGTCCAGCTCCGCATGGGCGCAGAACACCCCGTCCCGCCGGGCCCGCAGCCGCGGATGGTAGATGTTGTTGAGGTTGTCCTCGTCGATGAGGTTGGTGTCCCAGTGCCAGATGACCTCGCCGGAGCCGCGGGTTTCCTTGTTCTTGGTGTCCTTGGCGATGATGTCCAGGCGGAAGTAGTAGCCGACGGGGATGAGGGGCAGCCCTTCCGGCGTCTCGCGGTACTGGTACACGCCGCCGCGGCCGTCTTCGACCACGAAGAGGCGCAGCGTGATGCGCACGGGCGGGGTCGTCCTCTCGACCGGCGGCTCGCCTTCCGGCGAGGGCTCCGGAGTGGGCGTGGGGGCTGGAGTCGGCGTCGCGATCACCACCGGGCTCGGCGTCGTCACCGGAACCGGAGTGCTCGGGGAACCTCCGCCACAGGAGGCGGCCGCCGCCCCCAACATCGCCATCGCCCAACGCTGATAGGACTTCATCGCACTTCTCCCATGCTCGCTACCTGTCCGACCGGCCTTGACCGGGGCGGAAGCGCCGCCCTTCTTCTTGTTTTTCAACCAACGCAGGCATGGTTCAGTCCCGCGGGTTCGGGGGGTCGGGCAGATCGTATTCGCTGGCACGTATGGGATCTACAAGCTTGGGCGTCTCCTCGATCGGGGTTGAAAGATCCGCATCGCTGAACAGTGTCCACTCGCCCTTCGCCTCCAGCATGCCGTGCCGCACCGAGTAACCCTTGCCGCGATTGCCCGGATTTCGCAGGACTCGAATGGAAGGTTCGCGCGCCGCGAAATCCTCCGCTATCGCAACCGTTCCGTCGCGTGAACCGTCATCCACCACCAGCACTTCACTAAACTCCCAGCCTCCGCGCGCCAAATAGCAATTCACGCGTTCCAGAGTGACTGGCAGCCGTTTTTCTTCGTTGTAAGCGGGGATGACGATCGAAATGGAGCGGGTCAAAGCGTGCGTGGGTCCATGCGTGGTGATCGTCTGAATTATAATAACCTATTTCCCCCAAAAGGAGAGCGGATTGTCCCTTGAAGATGAGCTGCTGAAGCAGCGCTGTGCCCGTATACAA
>Ga0207648_10005469_pt1 | contig 12798 bp, 12 predicted proteins | sample KBSMisM32_FD_184310 | JGI IMG/M metagenome (GOLD analysis project Ga0207648, IMG submission 184310) | Miscanthus rhizosphere microbial communities from Kellogg Biological Station, Michigan, USA - KBS Miscanthus M3-2 (SPAdes) (version 2) | ecosystem: Host-associated > Plants > Roots >...
ACCGGCGTTCCGTCCCGGCGCCCGACCAGGAGCAAGCAGATGACGATACCTTCCCCTCATTCCAGCCGGCTCGCACGGGGCGTTCTGGCCGCCTTGGCTGCCGCCTGGCTGGCCATTGGCTGCGGCGGCGGCAACGGCACGAGCTCGCCCTCCAGCGGCAGCGCCTTCACGATGGGCACGATCAGCGGCTTCGGCTCGATCATCGTCGACGGCGTGCGCTTCGAGGACAGTCGTGCCCAGGTGTTCGACGACGACGACCAGCCGCACGACCGCAGCGAGCTCAAGCTCGGCATGACCGTCGAGGTGCTGAGCGACCGCATTCAAGCCGCGTCGTCCGGGCGCAGCGCCGAGGCCCACCAGATTCGCTTCGGTGCCGAGATCGTCGGGCCGGTGGAGGCCATCGACGCCGCTGCCAAGCAGCTCACGGTGCTCGGCCAGACCGTCGAGGTCAGCGACACCACGGTGTTCGAAGACGATCTGGCCGGTGGCCTGGCGGCGCTGTCGGTGGGCGACACCGTCGAGGTGCATGCGCAGCTCAGCACCGCCACGGGCCACTACCTGGCCAAGCGCATCGAGAAAAAGACCCAGGTCGCCCTGTTCCGCCTGCGCGGCCTGGTGTCGCAGCTTGACGGCACGGCCAAGACGTTCCACATCGGTGGTGCCGCGATTTCTTACGCCGCCGTCGCGGCCACCGATCTGCCGCCCAGCCTGGCCAACGGGCTGCCGGTGCGCGTTCGCCTGCAGACCCTTGCGGTCGGCGGCGTGTGGCAGGCGGTGAGCATCCGCAGCGGCGTGCGCAAGGTCGAGGATCACGACGAGGCGCGTGTGCGCGGCGTGGTGACCGCGTTCAGCGCCATCACGTCGTTCAGCGTCAACGGGCTGCCCGTCAGCACCGGCGCCGGTACCGCATTCCCGGATGGCGCGGCCGGCGTCGTGCTGGGCGCTGTGGTGGAGGTCGAGGGCGCGATCCGCGACGGTGTGCTGGTGGCCAGCGAAGTCGAATTGGAAGACCGCCACGCCAACGACGACGACCGGCTCAATGAGTTGCACGGCGCGATCAGCGCGCTCGACACGACCGCTCAGACCTTCGTCGTGCGCGGGGTGCAGGTGCACTACCGCGGCAACACCTCGTTTGCGCGCGGTCAGGCCAGCAACCTCGCCAACGGGCAGGCGGTGGAGGTCAAGGGGCGGCTCGCGGCGGACGGTGTGACACTGGAGGCCCAGCAGATCAGGTTCGAAACCTGATCCCGGAGCCACTGAAGTGGTGGGGCTGGCAGCGATGCCACCGCGACTGCGGATAGCATCGTTGCCTGCACCCCGTTACATAGCTCAATGACCGCGCGCGAGCCCATCACCCCATCGGACGAACAGGAGGCCCTGCTGGCCGCCTTTCGCAAGGTGCTGGAGCCGCTGGCCAGCCTCGCGGTGCAGCGCGGGCTCCCCTATGCCACGGTGGAGGAGTTGCTGCGGCGTGCCTTCGTCGGCGCGGCCGACAGCGCGCACCCCGACGTGCTGGCGCACCGCAAGGTGAGCCGGCTGGCTACCACCACCGGCATCAACCGGCGCGAGGTGGCGCGGCTGCTGGCGGTGCTGCGCGGTGCGCAGGCGACGCAGGAGTTGCCCAGCCGGTCGCTCGCCAGCGAGGTGTTCGCGCACTGGATGAGCGACGCGCGCTACCGCGACCGGCACGGCGAGCCGCGCGTGCTGCGCCGCCAGGGGCGCGCACCGAGCTTCGAGTCGTTGGCGCAGGCCATCACGCGCGACGTGCACCCGCGCAGCCTGCTCGATGAACTGCTGCGCCTGAAGCTGGCGGTCCACGACTCCGAGCAGGACACCGTCGAGCTGTTGCGGGATGCCTTCGTGCCCAGCGGCGACCGCGTGCGCATGCTGGAGTACCTGGGCCAGAACGTCGGCGACCACCTGGCCGGTGCGGTGGCCAACGTGCTGAGCGACGGCCGGCGCCACTTCGAACAGGCCATCTATGCCGAGGGATTGAGCGAAGACTCGGTGCGCGAGGCGTGGCAGTACATCGGCGAGTTGTGGAAGGGTTTGCTGGGCGCGCTCGTACCCGCCTTGGAGAGCAAGGTCGAGCGCGACCGGCCGAGCGAGGCCGCGACCCACCGGTTGCGGCTGGGCCTGTACACCTTCGACGAGGACACGGCGCCCCAGACCACGCCGGCACGATCGCGCAAGACGAGGAAGCAGTCATGAAGTCAGATCTCTCGCGCGGCGTGCGCCTCCAAGGCTGGCTCGGCGTGTTGCTGCTGGCGTGGTTCGCCCATGGCTGCGGGGGCGGAGTGGGCAGTGGCGGCACCGGCGCGTTCGCGTCCGGGCCGATCACCGGCTTCGGGTCGATCATCGTGGCCGGCGTCCACTTCGACGAGAGCGCTGCGCGCATCGAAGACGACGGCGGCTCGGGCCGCACGCGCAGCGATCTGCACCTGGGCACGGTGGTCGAGGTGCAAAGCGGCGCGATCGTCGACGGCACCGCCAGCGCGTCGCAGGTGCGCATCGTCAGCGCGCTGATCGGCAACGTGCAGTCGGTGGCCGCCCCCTCGCTGGTGGTCAATGGGGTGACGGTGCGCGTCGATGGCGGCACCGTGTTCGACGACAGCCTGGTCGGCGGGTTGTCGGGGTTGGCGTTGGGTCGAACGGTCCAGGTGTTCGGCTACGTGATGCCCGGCAGCGGCGACGTGCTGGCCACCCGCATCGAGCCCGATGACGGCGCCATCACGTACAAATTCCGGGGCGTCGTCAGTGCGCTCGACACGCAGGCGCGCACCTTCGACATCGGCGGCCAGCACTTCAGCTATGCCACGCTGACCAGCGGCATCGACGACCTGCGCGCAGGTGCGCAGGTGAGCGTGGTGGTCGCGATGGCGCCCAACGCACAGGGGCGCTGGGTGGTCACTTCGGTCGGCCGTACCGGCCCCGGCGGTGGCGACAAGCAGCAGGTCAAGGCGCGCGGTGTGATCACGGCGTTCACCTCGATCTCGAGCTTCACGGTCGACGGCTTCACGGTCGACGCGTCGGCGGCGCAGATCAACAAAGGCCCGCTCGTGCCGGGCCTGCGCGTGCAGGTCGACGGCCAGCTGCTGGCCGGCGTGCTGCTCGCCGACAAGGTCACGGTGCAGGGCAACAACCAGCCCGACGAGCTCGAACTGCGCGGCACGATCGCGACCCTCGACGAGACCGCCAAGGTGTTCACGATCACTGGCCGCAGCGAGCGCGTGAGCTATGCGCGCAGCGACGTGCAGTACGACAAGGGCACGGTCGACGACCTCGCGGTAGGGCGCAAGGTGCGCGCATTCGGCCAGTTGTCCGGCGACGGCACCGAGGTGATGGCCACGCGCATCCGCTTCGACAACTGAGCCCGCCGAGCCCGCCCGTACACTGCGCGGCCATGAACCGCCGCGCCGCACTGTGCGCCTTGGGGAGCGCTGCGACGCTGCAGCCCGCCGCGCGCGCACAGGGCTCGCTCGAGGCGTTGCAGCGCGAGGTGTGGGCGACCGAGGTGGCGTTTGCCCGCAGCATGGCCGAGCGCGATTTCGCGGCGTTCGGGCGCCACGTGTCGGAGCACGCGGTGTTCTGGTCGGGCAGCAAGGTGCTGCGCGGCAAGGCCGCCGTGCTGGCGGCGTGGCAGCGCTTCTACGACGGTGCGCAGGCGCCTTTCTCGTGGGAGCCCGACGAGGTGGTGGTGCTCGGCGACGGCACGCTCGCCCAATCGACCGGCCCGGTGCGTGACCCGGCGGGCAAGGTGGTGGCGCGCTTTCGTTCGGTGTGGCGGCGCGAGGGCGACGGCCGCTGGCTGATCGTGCTCGACCGCGGCGAGCCAGCCGATTTGCCCAAGCCGGCGAATTAGGCCGCGTCGGCGAGGCGGCGCCGGTGCCGCTCGATCTGCGCACGCACCTGCGCCGGCGCGGTGCCGCCGCGCGTGGTGCGCGAGGCCAGCGAACCCTGCAGCGACAGCGCGCCGCGCGCCGCCTCGTCGATCGCCGGATGCAGCGCGCGCAGCTCCGACAGCGGCAGCTCGGCCAGGTCGACGCCGCGCTGCATCGCGAGCTTGACCGCCTGCGCCACCACCTCGTGCGCGTCGCGAAACGGCACGCCGCGTTTCACCAGCTGGTCGGCCAGGTCGGTGGCGGTTGCATAGCCCTTCAGCGCCGCCGTGCGCATGGCCTCGGGCTTGACCTTCAGGCCGGCGACCATCTCCGCCATGATGCGCAGCGTCGCAGCCAGCGTGTCGACCGTGTCGAACAGCGGCTCCTTGTCTTCCTGGTTGTCCTTGTTGTAGGTGAGCGGCTGGCCTTTCATCAGCGTGAGCAGCCCCATCAGGTGGCCGATCACGCGGCCGCTCTTGCCGCGGGCCAGTTCGGCGACGTCGGGGTTGCGCTTCTGCGGCATGATCGACGAGCCGGTGCAGTAGCGGTCGGCAAGGTCGATGAAGCCGAAGTTCTGGCTCATCCACAGCACGATCTCCTCGGCCAGCCGCGACACGTGCACCATCGCCAGCGCAGCGAAGGCGGCGAATTCGATCGCGAAGTCGCGGTCGCTCACCGCGTCGAGGCTGTTCTCGCACACGCCGTCGAAGCCGAGCTCGCTGGCGACGCGCTCGCGGTCCAGCGGATAACTGGTGCCGGCGAGCGCGGCCGCGCCGAGCGGCAGCCGGTTGGTGCGCTGGCGCGCGTCGGCCAGGCGCTCGGCGTCGCGCGCAAACATCTCCACGTAGGCCAGCAGGTGGTGCGCCAAGCTCACCGGTTGCGCCACCTGCAGGTGCGTGAAGCCGGGCATCACGGTGTCGGTGTGGGCCTCCGCGACGTCGAGCAGCGACGTCTGCATCTGCGTCAGCAGCGCGGCCAGCGCGTCGATCTCGCCGCGCAGCCACAGCCGCAGGTCGGTGGCCACCTGGTCGTTGCGCGATCGGCCGGTGTGCAGCCTTTTTCCCGCGTCGCCCACCAGCTGCGTCAGACGTGCCTCGATGTTCAGGTGCACGTCCTCGAGCTCGAGCTTCCAGTCGAAGCGGCCCGCTTCGATTTCGCCGCCGATCTGCCGCAGCCCGCGCTCGATGTCGGCCAGATCCTGCGCGCTGATCACCTGCTGGGCGGCCAGCATGCGCGCATGGGCCAAGCTGCCCAGGATGTCGGCGCGCCACAGGCGGCGGTCGAAATCGACGCTCGCGGTGTAGCGCTGCACCAGCGCATCCATCGGTTCGGAGAACAGCGCAGACCAGGCCTGTGATTTCTTGTCGAGCGGGTTGTGCGCCATGTCGTCTCGCGCTGCGGATCCGCCCGTATTATCGGCTCGTCCCCCCTGCGAGCCGCGCGCGGTTCACGCATGACCGAGCAGACCACGTCAGCGCCGTCGACCAAGCCGCACGAGAGCCGGCCCACCAGCCTGTGGCCCAACACCACGCGGCCTGGCGAGCTGAGCGCGCACACGGCGTTCGACGTCAGCGAGTTCGAGGATCCCAACATCGCGCGGGCGCGACAGGTCGAACGCGTCACCGAGCTGTTCGACCTGTGCCAGCCGACGCTGGTGTTGCGCGTGGTGCTGTTCGTGCAGGTAGGCGTCGCGGTGGTCGGGCTCGCGGCGTCGCACAGCGCAGCGCACTGGAGCGCGCAACTGGCGATGCTCGCATTTCCGGCGCTGGCCGGCACGCTGCTGTGGCTGGCCGGCGTCTGCGCTTTGAAGCCGCTGTGGGCGCGCGTCGCGCCGTGGCAGCGCGCGGCCGCGGCGCTGGCGTTCGGTGGCGTCACCGCGGCGGCTGGCTGGGCGCTGCTGCTGCCGCTGGGCATGACCAATTTCGGCGCCTGGCCGCTGTTCACGAGCGCGCTCACCGGCGTGGCATTCGCGTCGCTGGTATGGGTGTGGCTCGATCAGCGCGCCCGCAGCGCGCGTCCGGCCGACGCCAGTGCGCGACTGGCCGAGCTGCAGTCGCGCATCCGGCCCCACTTTCTGTTCAACGCGCTGAACACCGCGGTCGCGCTGGTGCAGATCGACCCCGAGCGCGCCGAGAGCGTGCTCGAAGACCTGTCGCAGCTGTTTCGCGTCGCGCTGGCCGAAGTCGGCGCCTCGGTGACGTTGGCCGAGGAAATCGACCTCGCACAGCGCTACCTGGCGATCGAGCAGGTGCGTTTCGGCGAGCGCCTGGCGATCAGCTGGGAGGTCGACCCGGCCACCGCGCTGGCGCGCGTGCCGCCGCTGGTGCTGCAGCCCCTGGTCGAGAACGCGGTGCGCCACGGCATCGAAACCTCGCTTGCGGGCGGCACCGTGCGCGTGCGCGTCAAGGCACGCCATGGCAGCGCGCACGTCGTGATCAGCAACAGCCTGCCCGACACGCCGTCCGCGCCCGGCGCCGGCATCGCGCTGGCCAATGTGCGTGAGCGCCTGTCGCTGCTGCACGATTTCGGCGCGTCGTTGGAGACCTGGAGCTCCGACGGCCAGTATCACGCCCGCGTCACGGTGCCGATATGAACGCGGAGATCGCATGAGCACGCCGGGCGGTGCGCTGCCGGCGCTCGATCGGTCGGCGCCGCTGGCGGTGCTGATCGTCGACGACGAGCTGTTCGCGCGCACGCGCTTGCGCTCGCTGGTGCAGGCCTGCGCCGAGCCGCGCTGCGAGGTGGCCGGCGAGGCCGCCGACGGCGCCAGCGCGCTGCAGTGGCTGCGCGAGCACAGCTGCGATGTCGTGCTGCTCGACGTCGCGATGCCGGGGCTCGATGGGCTGCATCTGGCCGACGAGCTGCAGCACCGGCCGCAGGCGCCCGCGGTGGTGTTCGTCACCGCGCACGGCGAGCACGCGCTGCGCGCCTTCGAGCTCGAGGCCACCGACTACCTGACCAAGCCGGTGCGGCGCGAGCGCCTGCAGGCCGCGCTGATGCGCGTCTCGCAACGGCTGCAACCGCGTGCAGCCGACGGCGAGGCGGTGCCGATGCTGGTGGTCATCGACCGCGGCCGCGTGCTGCGCATCCCGGCCACCGAGGTGCTGTACCTGAAGGCGGAGCTCAAGTACGTGACCTTGCGCACCGCCGAAGGCGAATGGGTGCTCGACGAGCCGCTGGGCGACCTCGAGCAGCGCCTGGGCAGCGACTTCATCCGCGTGCACCGCAACGCGCTGGTGGCACGGCGCGCGGTGCGGGCGCTGCAGCGTCACGCCTCTCAGGAAGAGCCGATGGGTTGGGCGGTGGTGCTCTCCAACGGCGAGCAGCTTTCTGTTTCACGCCGGCAGTTGACTTCGGTGCGCGAAGCGCTAGGTTCTGCCGACACATGATTGCCGTGTCGGCACGCCCTTGAAGCTGAGCACGCTTCGCCCGCACATCGCCCTGTGGGGATTGCGTGCCGCCTGGGCGCTTGCCGTCGCGCTGTGGGCCATTGCGCTGGTGCCCTGGTTCAAGACACCGCCGCCGGCGCCGCTGGTTCAGACGGCGCGCAGCGCGGTCGCTGCGCAGACGCGGGGCGGCGCGATCTTTGAGCAGGTCATCGAGCCGGCCCCGCCCTTGCAGGCGACCGCGCCAGCCAGCGCGGCCAGCGTGCCGGACACGGCACCGTCGAGCGCCGCGCGCGCGCTGCGCGACGCCGGCGTGTGCGGGCTCCCCGATGGCGCCTCCAGCGAAGTCCCGAGCGCGGCGCAGAAGGCGAGCCATCTGGCGCGCCAGGCGAGCCTTGGCCTGCAGCAGGCGTTCGAGGCGCTGCGCGCGCGCGCCGACACCCCGGCGCAGGCCGCGGCCTGGTGGTTGCGCGTGCTGGTGGCGCGCGAGGCGGCTGCCGAGGCACCGGCCACGGCCGCGTCGTGCGTCGGCGCCGATTGCAGCGCAACCGGCGCGCTGTGGCCGCCGCTGTCGGCGGCGGTCGATGCCCTGGCGCAGCTGGCCGCGGCCAGCAACGACGCCTGGGTGCAGCAGGTCGCGCTGCGCGCCTGCGACGGCGCTGCCAGCTCCCTGTGCACGTCGCTCGGCACCCGGCGTTGGAGCACGCAGGAGCCCGACAACGCGGCGGCATGGCTCGAGCTGGCGGCGCGCGACGCGCAGGCGGTCGATGAGGCGCTGTTTCGGGCCGCCAAGGCGAGCCGCTTCGATGCCCATCGTGGCCGTCTGGTGGCGCACGTGCTGCAGGCGCTGCCCGAGCAGGCGCAGCCGATGCAGCGCTATGCCGCCTGGCAGCGCAGCGACGAGATGGAGCGCGCGTCCGACGCGCGCGCCCTGGCCGCTGCCGCGCGCACGTGCAGCGAGGCGGCGCGCCGCGACAGCAACCGCGATCAGTTGTGCGACGGTGCGGCGCGCTGGTTGACGCAGAACGTGCGGCCGCCGCTGGCAGCCGAAGCGAGCGTCGCGGCCGCGACGCGCCCGCTCGATTGCGCCAGCGTCGAGCGGCAGTGGCGCGAAGCGCGTGACGGCGCGCTGCGCGGCGCGCGCGTCGCCACCTCGGGCCTCGGGTCGCAGCGACCCTGAACCGCGCTTCGGCGGGGCGCCGCGGCAGCGCGGCGGATAATCGTCCGATGCCCGAGCCCATCGTGATCGCCACGCGCGAAAGCCGCCTCGCGCTGTGGCAGGCAGAGCACGTGCGCGCACTGCTGCGCGCGCGCTGCGGGCTCGAGGCGCGCCTGCTGGGCCTCACCACGCGTGGCGATCAGATCCTCGATCGCACGCTGTCGAAGGTCGGGGGCAAGGGCTTGTTCGTCAAGGAACTCGAGACGGCCCTGGAGGAGCGGCGCGCCGACCTCGCGGTGCACTCGCTGAAGGACGTGCCGATGGATTTGCCCGAGGGCTTCGTGCTGGCCGCGGTGCTCGAGCGCGAGGACCCCAGCGATGCCTTCGTGTCAGCGCGCTTCGCGTCGCTCGAGGCCTTGCCGCCCGGTGCGCGCGTCGGCACCTCGAGCCTGCGGCGCGTGGTGCAACTGCTGAGCCTGCGGCCCGACCTGCAGATCGAACCGCTGCGCGGCAACCTCGACACGCGCCTGCGCAAGCTCGACGAAGGCCACCACGATGCGATTGTGCTCGCCGCCGCGGGGTTGATCCGCTTGCAGCTCGGCGCGCGCATCGCCGAGCGCTTTGCTCACGATCAGATGCTGCCGGCGGCGGGGCAGGGTGCGCTGGCGATCGAAGTGCGGAGCGACGACGCCCGGCTGCGCGAGCGGCTGGCCCCGCTGAGCCACCCACCCACCTGGTTGGCCGCGCACGCCGAGCGCGCGGTGTCACGCGCGCTCGGCGGCAGCTGCAGCGTGCCTCTGGCCGCGTTCGCCAGCTGGCAAGGCGACACGCTGTGGCTGCGCGCCGCGCTCGGCCACGGCAGCGAGCCGACGCGTCCGTTGCTGCGCGCCCAGGCGCAAGGCCAGCCACCCGATGCGGCGTCCGCCAGCGCGCTCGGCGAGCGGGCGGCAGCGCGTCTGCGCGAGCAGGGCGCCGACGCCTACCTCGCGGCCGTCGTGTGAGCGCAGCCCGGCGCATCACGCGCTCGCACGTGCTGGGCGGACCCTCGACGTGAGTGCGAGCGAGCTGCTGGTCACGCGGCCCCAACCGCAGGCCGACGAGTGGGTGGCCGCGCTGCGCGCGCGCGGCGTTCCCGCGCTCGGGCTGCCGTTGATCGAGATCGAGCCCGATGCCGATGCGGCCGCCGCCGCGTGGCCGGCGCTGGATGCGCAGCGACTCGTGGTGTTCGTCAGTCCGAACGGCGTGCAAAGCTTTTTCGCCCAGCGGCCGGCGTCGGGGCACTGGCCGGCTGAACGCTGGGCCGCTGCCACCGGGCCCGGCACCTCGCGGGCGCTGCGCGCGGCCGGGGTGCCGTCCGAGGCCATCCTCGAGCCCTCGCACGATGCCGTGCAGTTCGACTCCGAAGCGTTGTGGCGCCGCTTGCAGCCGATGGCCTGGCGCGGGCAGCGTGTGCTGGTGGTGCGCGGCGACGGCGGCCGCGACTGGCTGGCCGAGCGCCTGCGCGAGCAGGGCGCAGAGGTCGCGTTCGTGCAGGCCTACCGGCGCAGCGCGCCGCGCTTGGACGGCGCGCTGCGCACGCGGCTCGATGCCTTGCGTGCCGCGCCGGCGCGGCACGCGTGGCTGTTCTCCAGCTCGCAGGCGGTGGTGCATCTGCAGCAACTGATGCCGCAGTCCGATTGGTCTGCGGGTTGCGCACTGGCCACCCATCCGCGCATCGCCGACACCCTGCGCGAGGCTGGGTTCGGTGCGGTGTGGTCGGTGCGACCGACCCTCGATGCCGTGGTGTCCACGTGGGAGCGCTCGATACAATCGTCGTCTGCACCCGACCAGCGACCGTGATCGCTGCACCGTGAACCAGCCTGTCGTCGAGCCATCGCCGCCGCGTGCGGCGATCGATCCCACGCCGCCCGAAACGCTGGCGGCACGCGGTGCGATGGGTGCCCCGTGGTGGCTGTTGCTGCTGACGGCGGCGTTGGGCGCTGCCGCGTTGTGGATGGCCTGGCAGACCGGCCAGCGCGTGCAATCGCTCGAGCAGGAGCTGGTGCGACGCCAGCAAGACAGCGCGACGCTCGCCACCGAGGCCCGCGTGCTGGCGCGCCAGGCGCAGGACGCGTCGCGCGACGCGGTGGCCAAGGTCGCGCTGCTGGAGTCGCGCGTGGCCGAGAACACCTTGCAGCGCACCCAGCTGGAGGATCTGCTGCAGTCGATGACGCGTTCGCGCGACGAGAACATGCTGGCCGACATCGACGCCGCGCTGCGCGTGGCCGTGCAGCAAAGCGCGATCACCGGCAGCACCGAGCCGCTGCTTGCCACGCTGAAGCAGGCCGACGAGCGGCTGGCGCGCAACGCGCAGCCGCGCCTGGAGCGCGTGCGCCGGGCCGTCGTGCACGACCTCGATCGCACGCGAGCGGTGGCGGTGAGCGACATCTCGACGCTGGTGATCAAGGTCGACGAGGCGGTGCGCATGGTCGACGAACTGCCGCTGCTGGTGCAGCCCGAGCGCCGCGCCGGCGCCACGCCCGATGCCAAGGTGCGCGCGCCCGAGGTGCCGGCCGCGGCGTCCGCCGCCGCCGCTGCAGCCGCCGGCTGGCGCGCCGAGCTCGCGGCGCGCTGGGGTCTGCTGGTGGAGCGCGTGCTCGACGAAGCGCGCTCGCTGGTGCGCGTGACGCGCATCGACCAGCCCGAGGCGATGCTGGTGGCGCCCGACCAGGCGTACTTCCTGCGCGAGAACATCAAGCTGCGCCTGCTCAACGCGCGTCTGGCGTTGCTGTCGCGCCAGTTCGGCACCGCGCAGTCCGACCTGCGCGAGGTGCAGATCGCGCTGGAGCGCCACTTCGACCGCAGCAGCCGGCGCGTCAACGTGATGAACGAGCTGCTGCGGCAGGTGGGCTCGCAGTCGCGCGGCATCGTGGTGCCGCGACCCGACGAGACGCTGGCCGCCCTCACTGCCGTGATGGCCGGGAAGTGAGCCGTGCGCGGCGCCATCTGGCTCGTGCTGCTGTTCGCCGCGGCGACCGTCGCGGCGCTGACGCTGGGCGACAACAAGGCGCTGGTGTCGTTCTTCTATGGCACCTACCGCGTCGACCTGTCGCTGAACCTGTTTCTGATCGGTGCACTGATCGCGACGTTTGCGATGATGCTGGTGATCAAGGCGCTCGATTCGCTGATCACGTTGCCGACGCGTGCCAAGGAGTGGCGCGCGCTGAAGCGCGAGCGCGCCGCGCAGGCGGCGCTGCGCGAGGCGATGTCCGAGCATTTCGCCGGCCGCTTCAACCGCGCACACAAGGCGGCGCAGCGTGCGCTGGCGATCCAGGCCGGCACCGACGAATTGGCCGGTGACCGCGAGCTGCGCGTGCTGGCGCACCTGCTGGCGGCACGCAGCCTGCACCGCGTGCAGGACCGCTCGGGCCGCGATCAGCTGCTGCGCCAGGCGCTCAAGGCGGTGCGCCGCGCGGCGCCGCAGCAGGCCGTGGACGAGGGCGCGCGCCTGCTCGGCGCCGAGTGGGCGCTCGACGATGGCGATGCGCCGCGTGCGCGCTCGCTGTTGTCGGAGCTCGCGCCCGGGGTCGCGCGTCGCACGCAAGCGCTGCGGCTCAAGCTGCGCGCGGCGCGCTTGTCGAGCCACCATGCCGAGGCGTTGAACACCGCGCGCCTGCTGGCCAAGCACCAGGCGTTTCCCTCCGACGCCGCGCAGGGCCTGCTGCGCTCGCTGGCGTTGCAGCTGCTCGACGCCGCGCACGACAACGACCAGTTGCGCCGCGCCTGGGCTGCGCTGGACGAGCCCGATCGGCGCGACGCGTTCGTCGCAGCGCGCGCGGCGCGGCGCGCGGCCGAGATGGGGCATGCGGCCGACGGCCGCAATTGGCTGCGCCCGCTGTGGTTGGCGCTGCGCGACTTCAGTGCCGAACAGCGCGCGCAGATCGCGCTCGCGCTGGCCGCGGCCTGCGATGGCATCGGCACCGACTGGCTGCAGGCCACCGAAGCAGCGCAGCAGGCTTTCGCCAACGAGGCTGCGGTGCAAGCCGCCGTCGGCGAAGTGTTCGCGGCGCGCGGGCTGTGGGGCAAGGCGCGCGGTCCGCTCGAGATGGCGGCCGCCGATCGCGCCCTCGCGCCGTCGGCGCGGCGCCGCGCATGGCGCACGCTGGCGCGCCTGGCGCGCGAGGATGGGGACGACGCGCGCGCGCTGCGCTGCGAGCAGGCCGCTGCGGCGATCGACTGACGCTCAGCGCGCGCCGGGCGCTGCAGGGTCGGCTGATATAATTCGCATTCCGCGCGGCTGTAGCTCAGTTGGATAGAGTACTTGGCTACGAACCAAGGGGTCGTGGGTTCGAATCCTGCCAGCCGCGCCAACGCATCGCAGGCCCGGGACACC
>Ga0207648_10005470_pt1 | contig 12798 bp, 15 predicted proteins | sample KBSMisM32_FD_184310 | JGI IMG/M metagenome (GOLD analysis project Ga0207648, IMG submission 184310) | Miscanthus rhizosphere microbial communities from Kellogg Biological Station, Michigan, USA - KBS Miscanthus M3-2 (SPAdes) (version 2) | ecosystem: Host-associated > Plants > Roots >...
CATGTTCATGATCTTCGGCGGCAACACCGGTTCGCCGCAGGTGATCGGGGCCGGCACGACGGTCCTCAGCACCATCCGGTTGATGGTCGAGGACGGCACCGTGCCGATGGAGCGCCTCGACGACGCCGTTCGCCGCATCCTGGCCGTGAAGTGCGAGATGGGTCTGTTCGACACCGACGGCGTGATCGACGCGGCGGCGACGGCGCGGGTCGGATCGCCGGAGCACCGGATGCTGGCGCGGCAGGCGGTGCAGAAGTCGCTGGTGGTGCTGAAGAACGACAACAACGTGCTGCCGCTGTCGAAGACGGCGAAGGTCGCGCTGGCGGGCAGCAGCGCCCAGAACACCGGCAACCAGTGCGGCGGCTGGACGATCACCTGGCAGGGCATGACGGGTGACAAGGTCCCGGGCGCCACCAGCATCCGCACCGCGATGGAGACGGAGATCGGCGCGGGGAACGTGCTGTACTCGGCGAACGGCAGCAACACCGCCGGTGCCCAGGTCGCCGTCGCGGTGATCGGCGAGACGCCTTACTCGGAAGGCATGGGCGACAAGGTGGACCTCGCGGTGCCCGAGGCGACGACGGTGAAGGCGCTGAAGGCGGCGGGCATCCCCGTCGTGGTCGTCCTGATCGCGGGGCGGCCGATGATCCTCGATTCGATCCTGGACAGCGCGGACGCCGTGGTGATGGCGTGGCTGCCGGGCAGCGAGGGCGCCGGCGTCACCGACATCTTGTTCGGCGACGTCAGCCCGACGGGCAAGCTGCCCATGACGTGGCCGCGCGCGATGGACCAGATCCCGATCAACGTGGGCGACGCGTGCGATCCGCTCTTCCCCTACGGGCATGGATTGACGTATTGAGATCGACATGACGACGCGGGCGCTCAGGGCGGTGACGGTGTTGCTGGCAATGGCGGGCGCGGGCTGCCCCAGCCGCGAGGCGCCGCCGCCGCCCGCGCAGGAAGAGCCGAAGAAAGAGGACACGCCGTTCTGTGGGAAGGTGTTCCGCGACGTCAAGGTGCGCGGCGGCGCTCAGTGCTGCGTGCAGCCGTCGGCGGGTCTGGTGAAGAGCGCCGACGTCGTCGCCGCGTGCGGCGCCAGCGCGGCGGCGTACCTGGGCGAGACGCGCGACGGCGCGGCGTGCCGGCTGTACTTCAAGGGCGGCGAGCCCGCGAGCGATCCGAAGGAGACGTACGTGATGGTCAGCCACCCGGTGATCCCGGCCGGTGCGCCCGCGCCGGTGGGTCCCGATCCGCTGCTGCCGTGGAAGTGGAAGAAGGTCCCCCTGCGCGACGCGATCGGCTTCGAGGCGGTGGGCTCCGCCGACGAGGCCGCGCTGCTCCAGAAGCAGACCGTGCTGTGGGCCGGCCGCGGCCGCCGCATCATCGGCCTGCACGTGTCGAAGCAGATCTGCACGCCCGCGCAGGCCGAGGCGCTGCTGCAAAAAGCGATAGACGCCGTCCCTTGATCCGATCCTTTCGCCCGCGAAGCTCTGATCCCCTCGCCCCGCGAAGCGGGGAGACGGTTAGGGTGAGGGGTCAGGTCATCTTCTCGTAACTCTCGCGGATCGTCGCTGCGAGCATCTTCAGCGCTGGCCCCGACGGCGACGTCGGCCTCCAGACCAGGGCCAGCGTCCGGAAGGCGCGTTCGTCGGACAGGGGGCGGACGGCCAGGTGGGCGCGGCGGCTCTCCGTCGGGACGGCCATGCGCGGCAACAGCGTCACGCCGGCGCCGGCCGACACCATCTGCGCCAGCGTCGGCAGGCTGGTCGCGCGGAACGCGAGCTCCTCGGTGCGCGCGCCCGCGCACACGGCCAGCGCCTGGTCGCGCAGGCAATGGCCGTCGTCCAGCAACAGCAGGTGAGCCCCGCGCAGCTCGCTGAGGCTGGCGGGCCGCGACGGTTTGCCCAGCGGGTGCGCGCGCGGCGCCGCCAGCACGAACGGGTCGCGGCCGATCACCTCGCGCTTCAGCGGCCCACCCAGATCCGCCTCCAGCGCCAGCAACGCCGCGTCGAGGCGGCCGGCGTGCAGCTCGCGCGCGAGGTTCTCGGTCTTGTCCTCCAGCCAGCGCACGGTCAGGCGCGGGTGCGCGCGGCGAATGGCGGGCGCGGCGGTGGGGAGCAGGTAGGGCGACACCGTCGGGATCACGCCGATCGCCAGCGTCCCTGCCAGCGGATCGCCCAGGCGGCGGGCGGCGTCGACCAGATCGTCGGCGTCGACCAGCACGCGGCGCGCGCGCTCGATCAGATCCTCGCCGGCCGGCGTCAGCAGCACGCGCCGCCGATCGCGCTCGAACAGGCGCACGCCCAGCGCGCCCTCCAGCTGGGCCAGCTGGGCGCTCAGCGACGGCTGCGACACGCCGCACTGCTCGGCCGCGCGGCGGAAACTGCGCGCGTCGGCCACCGCGACCGCGTACTGAAGCTGCCGCAGCGAGGCGGCATGGGGCGCGAAGGACATGATAGCCGGAGACTATGACATAGATACGTAAGTTGTCTTGGAGCTATCAGAGGTCGAGACGCATGTTGTTCCTCCGAGAGGAGAAACCAACAAATGCTGACCATCGGAGACCGTTTTCCCGCGTTCAAGTTGAAGGCCGCCGTGAGCCTGGAGAAGGGCAAGGAGTTCCAGGTCGTCTCGAGCGAGGACCAGCCCGGCAAGTGGAAGGTCGTGTTCTTCTGGCCCAAGGACTTCACGTTCATCTGTCCGACGGAGATCGCCGCCTTCGGCAAGCGCAACCGCGACTTCGAGGAGCGGGACGCGCGCGTGCTGGGCGTCAGCACCGACAACGAGTACGTCCACCTGGCGTGGCGCAAGAACCACCCCGACCTGAAGGACCTGCCGTTCCCGATGCTGTCCGATCTGAAGCACGATCTGGTGACGGCGCTGGGCATCAAGCATCCGGGCGAGGGCGTCGCGATGCGGGCGACATTCATCGTCGATCCCGACGGCGTCATCCGCTTCGTCAGCGTCACCGACCTGGACGTGGGCCGTAACGTGGACGAGGTGCTGCGCGTGCTGGACGCGCTGCAGACTGACGAGCTGTGCCCGTGCAACTGGCAGAAGGGCGAGCCGGTGTTGAAGCCGGCCGAGGCCGCGTAGCGTGTCGGCCGTCGAGACATTGGCGTCGGAGATCTGCGACGCCGCCCGCGATATCAAGCTGAACCTGCCGGCGGTGCTGGCCCCGGGCAGCCTGACGCCCGAGCAGCGCTGGGGCGTCGCCATCGCCTCCGCGGTCGCGTCGCGCAACGTCCGTCTTCAGGTCGCGGTGATCGCCGACGCGCGCAACGAGGTCAGCCAATCGGTCGTCGACGACGCGGTCGCGGCGGCGGCGATCATGGCGATGAACAACGTCTTCTACAGCTTCCGTCACATGATCGGAAAGCCGAGCTACGGAGATTTCCGGGCGGGGTTGCGGATGAACCGGCTGGCCAAGCCGGCGGGCAACAAGGTCGACTTCGAGCTCTACGCGATGGCGGCCAGCGCCATCGGAGGTTGCGAGTGGTGCATCTGCTCGCATGAGCGCGTGGTCGTCGAGGCAGGCCTGACGGAACAGCAGGTTCACGACGCCATCCGGATCGCCGCCGTCATTCATGGGGCGGCGATCGCGCTGGAGGTGGCCTAGCCGCCCCCGCGCGAAGCGCGGGATCGCGGCTAGCAGAAAAAACAGTAGTCGCACACCGCGCCTGTGGCGCGGAGCGACTAGAATCAAGGCGTCATGTGCGCCCGAATGACGCTCACCTTCGAGGACATCGAGGAGATCGCGGAGTCGCTGGACGCCGAGGTCTCGCCCGACGACGCCCGCCGCCACAAGCGGCGCTACAACGTCGCGCCGTCCGACACCCACTGGATCGTGGAGTACGGCGCCGATCGGCGGGTGCTCTTGCCCGGGCAGTGGGGCTACCTGCCCGGCGGGAACAAGCCGGCGGCGGGGCGCGCGCGCAAGCCGCTGATCAACGTGCGGGGCGAGCAGGTCGCGTCCGGGCACGGCTTCCGCGACGCGTTCGCGTCGCGCCGCTGCGTCGCGGTCATCGACGGATTCTTCGAGTGGAACACCCAGCGCGCGCCGTTCTGGTACCACCGCGCCGACGGCGGGCTGATCCTGCTGGCGGGCCTCTTCCAGGACACGCTGGAGGGGGAGCACGATCCGCGCTTCACGATCCTGACCACGCGGCCGAACAAGCTCATCTCGATCATCCACGATCGCATGCCGGTCATCATCCCGGCGGCGCGCCTCGATGACTGGCTGACGGCGCCGCCCACCGACGCCGTCGCGCTGATCGCGCCGGCGCCCGAGGACGCGCTGATCGCCACGCCGGTCTCGCGGCGGGTGAACTCGGTGCGGAACGACGACGCCGCCTGCCTGGCGCCGCCCGCGCCCGAAGCGCAAGGCTCTCTCTTCTAGCTGCGCTGGACGTCGAAGGTGACGTCGCCGTCGGCGCCGACGTGGACGGTGACGGTCCAGGGGCGGCAGCAGACCGCGCAATCCTGGACGAACACCTGATCTCCGACCGCGTCGGGATCGTAGTCGCCGGCGATCTCGCCGGGCTCGCCGCAGAACGGGCACTCCACCTCTTCGGTCACGGCGCGAATGTTACCAGCCTCTGAGCGCGCGGCGTGCGCATCGCGCGGGTATGCTGGTTCCATGGCCGGCCGGCTCGCGCGGGTGCTCGGTTTCCTCGCGGCCGCCGCCATTCTGACCGTTGCGGTGGCCGACGCCTGGTCGAACCTCGATCTCGCGGCGCCGCTGACCGGAGAGCGCGCCGCAGGCGGCGTCGTCGCGCCCGCGGCCGCCAGAGCGCCCCGGCGGGTGCTGCTGATCGTGATCGACGGCCTCCGCGCCGATGTCGCCGGGACGCTGCCGTTTCTGTCGAGGCTCGGCGACGCGGGCGCTCGGGCCGCGACGTGGGACGACCCACCGACGTACTCCGCCGCGCAGTACGTGGCGCTGCTCGCGGGCGTGCCGCCCCGGGACTCGGGCGTGCGCACCAACGAGACGCTGCGCGCGGCCGGCGTCGACGACGTCGCTCGCCAGGCGCGCGCCGCCGGATTGCACACCGCGGTTGTTTCTACCTGCGTGGACTGGTGGGGGCGCCTGTTCCCGGAGTCGTTCGAGTCGGCGGACGTCGTGACTCCGGCGGGCGTCGTCGCCGAGGTCGCGCGGCTGCGGACACGCGGCGGCCTGTTCGTCGTCCACCTGTGCGACGTCGACAACGCCGGGCACGCGTACGGGGCGCGATCGCCCGCGTACACGGCGGCGGCGGTGGCAGCCGATCGCCTGAGCGCCGCCCTCGCGGACGCCTGGGGATGGCCAGACGCCGACGTCGTCGTGACGGCGGACCACGGCCACCGCGACCGCGGCGGCCACGGCGGCGAAGAGCCCGAGGTGCGGGCGTCGTTCGTCGTCGCCGCCGGTCCGGACATCAAGCCGGGTGCGCGCGTGGACCGCGCGCGCAGCGTCGATCTCGCGCCGACGCTGGCCGCGTTGCTCGACGTCGCGGCGCCCCTGGCGGCGAGCGGGCGCGCTCTCGTCGATCTGCTCGAGGTGCCACCGGCCCGACGAGAGGCGCTGGTCGCGGCGGACGCCGAACGTCAAGCTCGCGTGTCGGCCGTGGTAACCGCAGCGCGCGCGCGCCTGGCGGCCGCGCAGCGCCGCGCCCGGATCATCCGGGCGATCGCCGTCGCTCTCCTGCTCGCATTGGCGGTGGCCCGGCTTCGGCAGGAGGCGCGCGCCTTTGCCCACGGGTTGATCGCGCTCGCGGCGACGGCCGGGACGTTCAGCTGGTTGTTCGGGCCGATATCATTCAGCGCCGCGCGGAGGGGCTTCGTCTGGGTGGCGGCGCTTGCCGCGATCGCATTCGCGGCGACGGCGGTCGCCCTCGGGCTGGTCGCGCGCCGACGCGATGGCTTTTCCGCCACGGTCGCGACGGTGACGGCGCTTGCGCTGCCGGCGCTGGCCGCGTTCGTCTGGGTGGGTATGTTCGCGACGCGCCTCGACTGCGAGCCGGCATGGCTCGCGGCCGGACCCGTATGGGCCTACACGATCCTCGCCGCGGCCTGCGGAGCGGCGGCGATGCGATGGCTGATGGCGTACTTTTTCCGGCCCCGGTGAGCGGTTACCAGCCGAGACGCGCGCGCAGCTCGGTCGCCAGCTGGTTGCCGACGATCATGTTCTCGGCCGGGTTCGGGTGGTACTGGCAGGCGGCCTTGTCGCTGGTCTGCGCGACGACGTCGCCGAAGTACTCGATGTTCGCGTCGCCGGCCGCGTTGCGCGCCTGCACGACTGCGCGGATGTGGTTCTGGATCGTGGTCAGCTCCGTGCCCGACAGCAGCGGGCCGATCATGCAGATGATGAGCGCGCCCGGATACTTCGCGCGCACCGTCTCGACGAAGCCGCGGTACGCGTCGCGGAACGGCGTCCCCGGATCACCCTTGCCGTTGCTGATGTCGTTCGTGCCCAGGTTGATGACCACCGCCTGCGGCTGGATCGCGAAGCTCCACACCGAGGCGGTGTCGTTCATGAGCGTGCGCGCGTAGATCTTCGGCATCGTGTCCGTCATGTCGCCGCCGTAGTTGCGGTACATGCCGTGTCCGGACGCGGCGATCGTGCTCACCTCCGCGCCGACGGCGCGCGCGGCGATCGCCTCGAACGAATCCCAGTGGCTCTCGGTGACGAAGCAGTCGGCGTCGTTGAGCGTGCCGAGCGCGCCGTAGCCGGCGCTGATCGAGTCGCCCACGACCTCGATCAGACGACCGGGCCCAGGCGGCGGTGCCGACAGCAATCCACCCGCAACAGCCAGCTCCTCTCGCTGACCGTCGCGGGTGGAGCTGGCTGTTGCCCTGGCCGGCTTCGGTCTGACGATAGAGCTCGACGGTGTGCGTGCCGGTGGACAGGCCGGTGGCGAGGGCATAGTCGGCCGAGCCGTTGGTGGTCGTGAACGTGGCCTTCGGCGTTCCGTCGACGACCGCCTTGAAGATGAACGCGCCGGTGTTGTTCAGGCGCGCCGTCAGGCCGGTGCCGGAGAACCGCGCGACGAACCCGGTGCCGGACCAGGAGAAGCGCGGCTGCGTGGCGTTGCTGATGTCCGCGCGGCCGAACAGGCGCACGCCCGCCGCTTCCAGTCCCATGACGCCCGAGCCGGCGCTGCCCGACGATCCGCCACTGCCGCCACTGCCTCCACTGCCTCCGCTGCCGCCCGTGCCGCCGCGGCCCGCGCCGCCGCCGCTGCCGCCCGTGCCGGCCGTGCCGGTGGTCCCGCCGCGCCCGGCGACGCCGGTGGTGCCGCCGCGCCCGGCGCCGCCGGTGGTCCCGCCGCGTCCGCCTGTCGTTCCCGCCGCACCGACCGTACCCGCGCCGCCGGTCGTCCCACCGACGCCCGCAGCGCCGGTCGTCCCCGCCGACCCCGTCGTCCCGGCGCCGCCCAGGCCGGTCGTTCCCGCGCCGCCGGACGTCCCGGCGATACCCGCCGTTCCGGCCGCGCCCGTCGTCCCCGCCGCGCCGCCGCCGCCCGTCCCGCCCGTGTTGCCGCCGCCTCCGCCTGTGCCGGACGTGTCCAGGTCTCCGTCGCCGCCGCACGACATCAAAAGCAAGCAGACCAGTAACGCTCGCCGATAAGCCATCTCGGCAGGGTGCGCGCGTCGACATCCGCCGGTCAAGGTCGATGAAACCCTGATGAAAAAATTGCTCACATCCCACATCGCAGTTAGCGTTTTCGTCGGTGAGCACGTCTCCGCAGCGATCTCGCGAGCCCATCAGGCCGCCATCAGGCTACGAAGGATTCCTGTCGCGGCGGCAGGTCGCCGCGGCGCTCGGCTTCGCCAGCGAGTTCAAGGTCCGGCGCCTCGAGAAGGAGGGCCGGCTGCGGCCGGTTCGCGGCGTGATGGGTTCGGCCTGGTACCCGCGCGCGCAGGTGCTGTCGCTGCGGGACGCGCTGGCCGCCCCGCCACCGCTCGTGCCGGCCGTCGAGGAGCCCGGCAATCCACATCCGGCTCCGGCGCGCTGGTCGGACGCGCAGCTGATCGCTCACCTCCGCAACCGCGCGCGCGCGGTCGACGGCAGCGCGGTTTCGCGGCCCCGCACCCCGGTCGATCTGGTGGCCGACACCGGCATCAGCATCGCGCGCGCCGAGCGCGTCTACCGGTTCTGGCTGGCGCATGACGCGCACCCGGTCGCCGGCGAAGCGCGCGGCGGCGCCGCGCCGGCTAGCACCCGCGTGGTCACCGCAGCGCCATCGGAACGCCGGAGCGAGGCGCGCATCGAACGTGACACGCTGCTGCAGCAGATGCGCGCCGCCGATCCCGCCGCGCGCGCTGCGGCGTTCGAGAAGTTGCGCGCCCTCCGCTGACCCTCTAAGGTCACGCGCGATGATCGACCGCGCGACGCGTTTCTCGACGGGATTCATGTTGATCGCACTGCTCGCGGCGGCATGCGGCAGCAGCCGGCCGGCCGGCTCGGCCAGCGACGCCTCCGACGTGGGTTCGAGCCCCTCCGACGCGGGCGCCGAAAAGGGTCAGGACGTCTCCATCCCGATGGACACGGGCGTCGATACCGCGCAGGACGTTCCCGTCACGACGGACACGGGCGTCGACACGCCGCAGGACGTTCCGGTCCCGATGGACACGGGCGGTGCGGAGGTTCCGGCCGCCTGCGGCACGATCCCCACGACGGCCACGCTGACGTCGCACCTGCGGATCACCGCGGACAACGAGTGCGACGTGTACGTCAACGGGACGATGGTCGGCTCGACCAACAACTGGGGCGTCGCCGTGACCATCGACGTGTCGCTGTACGTGCATCCCGGCCGCAAGAACGTCATCGCCGTGCGTGGCGCGAACACGTCCAGTCAGGACGGAAACGACCGCGGCATCATCGGCCAGTTGACCGTCGACGCGGACGGCGGCGTCGCGCCGCTGGTGGTGACGGACAAGGACTGGCGAACCTCGGCGACGGTGCCCGACGTCGACGCCGGCGGGGCGGACTGGAAGGCGCTGGATTACAACGACAGCGCCTGGTCGATCGCGACCGAGGTCGCGAGCAACGGCGACCCGCCCTGGGGTGCGGTGTTCGGAACCAGCGCCGCGAAGTGGATCTGGTCGGCGCCCATCCCGTCGAGCACCAGCGCGAAGCCCAACCTCGAGACGACGTACGCGCGGCGGACGTTCTACTTCTCGCTCGACGGCGGTTCGATCGCGTCCACGCCCGCCTGTCCCTGAGCGTTCTCGACGGCTACGGCCAGCGGCGCCAGACGGCGCCCTCGTGCGCGGGCGGGAACGCGGCGGGGTGCAGGATCTCGGCGAGGATCTCGGGCGTGTCGAACAGCAACGGCCCCGATCGGTTGAAGTAAAGATTGCCGTCGGCGACGAACACGCGGCCGGCGCGGACCGCGGCCAGCTCGCCCCAGCCGGGCAGGGCCGCCAGCGTCGGCATCTCGGCCAGCGTGCGCTCGACGCCGAACCCGCACGGCGCCACCACGATGACGTCGGGATCGGCGGCGCGCAACGCCTGCCAGGCCAGCGTCGTCGAATGCGCGCCCGCGACGCCCAGCGCGCACGCGCCGCCCGCCAGCGCGATCAGCTCGGGGCCCCAGTTGCCCATTGCGAACAGCGGATCGATCCACTCCAGGCAGGCGACCGCCGGACGCGGGCCGGGGAGGGCGCGCGTCCGATCCGCCAGCGCCGCCAGCCGCGCGCGGATGCCGGCGACCAGCGCGCGCCCCGCGTCGCCCGCGCCCAGCACGCCCGCCACGTTCTGGAAACCGTCGAGAATGCCGTCGACGGTGCCGGTGTCCAGCGCCACGACCTGCCGTCGTTCCAGCTTCGCCGGCGCCCCGTGCGCGAGATCCCCCGGACTGACCGCGCAGACTTCGCAGTGTGTTTGCGTGACGATGACGTCGGGCGCCAGCGACGCCAGCAGCGTCTCGTCGATCTCGTACAGCGGCGCTCCGGCATGCAGCCGCTCGCGCACCCGCGCGTCGATCTCGCCGCTGCTGCCCGCGATGTCGAACGTCGGCCGGCTCACCGCGGGCAGGCGCGTGACCCAGGCGGGAAAGTCGCACTCGTGTGAACGCGCCACCAGCCGCTCGCCCAGGCCCAGCGCGCACACCAGCTCCGTGCCGCTCGCGAGCAAGGACGCGATCCTCTTCGGTCCGCCGGTCTCCGCGCCCGCGTTCATCGTTGCCGATCCAGCAGCCGCTGCGCGCGCCGTTCGTCGCGCAGCTCACGGCGAGCGCGCCGCCGGGCGCCGCCCTCGCTCTCGCCCGGAAGCCGCATCTCGATGTTGACCCCGCCCATCATCGTCAGGCCGTGGACACGCAGCAGCGGCGCGTCCGGATCGGGATTGGCGGGCGCGCGGTTGACGTCGGCGAAGCCGCCCATGATCGCGGACCCGTGCATCTGCACCGCCAGCCCCGGCGGCACCACGATGTTGATCCCGCCCATCACGGCGGTCACGTGGATGTCGATGACGCCGGCCGGAAAGCGCGCCTCGCGCAGGTCGAGGTTGGCACCCCCGAACAGCGCGACCACGCGCATCTGGCGCGGAACGTTCCACGCCCCGCGGCGATCGATGCCGCCGAAGATCGCGTAGGCGGCTTCGCGTTCCTGGTCAGCCGGCGCCAGCGCCGTCACGACCGTCGGCACGACCGCCTTCGTCGCCGCGACGGGCCCGTCGGGCAGGTCGCCCAGATCGCTCAGCAGGGCTTCGATGTCGGCCGGGTTGTCGGCGGTCTGGGCCACCGTGACCCGGCGTTCGAACTCCTCGACGTCCAGCACGTCGTGCGCGAAATGATCGGACAGCCGCGCGATGACACGCTCGCGCGTCTCCTGTGCCCGGCGCACCAGCGCGCGGTCGGCTGGGGTGGGGCTGCTGGGGCGATCTCCGGTGGTCACGACGCGGCAGTTTAACGCCGGAACGCGGCGCGCAAAGCCAGGTCCGTCGTCACCCCGGAAGCGCCACCGGCGCGATTGGCGTCGATCGGCCTGTTCGTGTCACGTTGGGGGGGCCTTGCTCCCGGTCCTGCCCCTAGGTCTCGCGGCCGCGCTGGCGCTGGCGGCGACGCCACCGCCGGCGGCGAGCGGCGACATCGTCGCCATCCGGGTGGAGTTCGATGCGCCGGCAGGTTGTTCGTCGGTCGACGCGTTCTACGCCGGGCTGCTCACGCGCATGAACCGCGCGCGGCGCGCGACGTCCGGCGAGGACGCCGTTCACCTCGGCGTGCGCCTGACCCGCACCGGCACGAGGGTGCGCGGTGAGCTGCGCATGCTGGACGGTCCGGGTGACGGCGACACCCGCCGCGTGGAAGGCGAGAGCTGCGAGGCCGTCGTCGAGGTGCTGTCGTTGACCGCGGCGCTCGCGCTCGTCTCGCAACCGCAGCGCCCGACGCCGCCGCCGCCGCCACCGGTTCGCACGCCGCCACCGGTGCGCACGCCGCCCGAGACACCCAAGCCGCCGGAGACCCCGCCCGAGCCGCCTCCGCCACCCGAGCCGCCCAAGCCGCCCGAGCCCGAGAAGCCGATCGTCGTGAAGCCACCGCCGCCGTCGCCCGAGAACGTCCGCACGCGGTTTCAGGTCGGTCTGCAAGCGGTTGCCGCCGACGTCCTCACGAACACGATGAACGTGGGCGGCGGATTCAGCACGCGGCTGGAACGCCACGCCGACGATCGCCCGCGCGCATCGATCGGGCTCACGTTCGTGTACGCGCCCAACGATCTCCTGCAGACGCCCGACGACATCGTGCTGCACTGGATGGCGCTGGCCGTCACCGCGTGTCCGCCGTGGAGCCTGGGCCGGACCGTCACCTTGCAGGCCTGCGCGCAGGGGATCGGCGGCTGGCTTTCCGCGACGGGTCAAGGCCTCGACTTTCCCACTTCCGTCGGGCGCAGCTGGTGGAGCGTGGGCGCGCTGGTGCGCGCGGGCGCTCATTTTGGAGGCGGTTTCGCGCTCGAGCTGGAGGCCGGCGCGACAGTTCCCCTCGTCGAGCGGCGGTTCACGATAACGACACCGGAGCGGACAGTGGGCGAAACGCCTACTGTTGCACCTGTAGTCACACTCGGACTCTCCCGCGCACTTTGAGATATTGTATGGGTATCGCCGGATCACCGGTGATCACCTGGGGCTCATGCGGGAATTCAAAACCAAGAACGAAATGCCTCTACTTGCCGTGCGCGGGAACGTACCCGCCGACGCTGCACCGCCTCACGCTGCGATCGTGAGCGGCGCGGTTGCGACCTACGGCGCGCCGGCGCCCGCCACCACCGCGCGCGATCGCGACGCGCGGCTGCGCGGCATGGTCGATCGCTACCTGGACTTCGTTGCACGCGTGTTGCGCAACGCCGGGACACCGGACGCCGAGATCGATGACGAGGTTCAAAGAACATTCATCACGGCGGCGCGCCGTCTGGACGACGTACGGCCCGGCGCCGAGAAGGGCTTCCTCTTCAAGATCGCGCTGAACCTGGCCGCGCATGCGCGGCGGACGCTGGCGCGCCGGCGCGAGGTGCTCGCGGAAGAGGCACCGGAACGTAACGAAACCTTTCCCACGCCCGAACAGCTGACCGATCAGAAGCGCATGCGGCAACTACTAGATGGTGTGCTGGATCGGATGGACGAAAGCCTGCGCGTCGTGTTCGTGCTGTACGAGTTCGAAGAGATGAACATGTCGGAGATCGCGGACGTGCTCGAGATTCCACGCGGTACGGTGGCGTCGCGGCTGCGTCGCGCCCGATCGGAATTTCGAGAGCGCGTCGCTGCAATGGAGGGCGTCGTGCCGGGTAAGAACGACGAGAGGAAGCCATGACAACGCCGAT
>Ga0207648_10005473_pt1 | contig 12796 bp, 9 predicted proteins | sample KBSMisM32_FD_184310 | JGI IMG/M metagenome (GOLD analysis project Ga0207648, IMG submission 184310) | Miscanthus rhizosphere microbial communities from Kellogg Biological Station, Michigan, USA - KBS Miscanthus M3-2 (SPAdes) (version 2) | ecosystem: Host-associated > Plants > Roots > Rhizosphere...
CATCGCCGCCTTCAACGCGCGCGATTTCGCCGGTTTTTCGGGGGGCATGCTAGAGCAAGTCAGGTCTGGAATGAACCTCCTCGCCGGAGGGATTTTGCCGTGCCTGGCCGGGCGTACCCTCGCCACGTGGAAGCTCGTGCCGGAAAGGTTCGGGAAGCTGGCTAAAATAGGGGAGGATCGTCCAACGCGTGGGCCCAGCCCGTCCGGACATGGCCGGTCAAGACGCCAAAGTCAGCCTTTGGCGCGGGGATGGGCATGGCGGTAAGTCTCAAGTAACTGGCGCGTGTCCATCGCGGTGTAAATCTGGGTTGTGGAGAGCGAGGCATGACCCAGCAGCTCCTGCAACGACCTTAGATCGCCGCCGCCTTGCAGAATGTGCGTCGCAAAGGAGTGCCGCAACGCGTGCGGCGTGGCCTTCTCCGGTAACCCCAATCTCCCGCGCAGACGCTGCATCAATCCTTGCGCCTCGCGCGCGCTCATCGGCCGCCCGCGACGTGACAAGAACAGCGGCGAAGAAGGCGCGCCGGTGAAGGGAACTTTGGCCGCGTAATCGCCGAGCGCAGATGCAACCAATGGTAACACCGGTACGCTGCGTTCTTTGCGGCCCTTGCCCAGCACCGTGAGGGTTTCGCCCAGCGGCACGTCGCCGCGCTTCAGCCCCAGCGCTTCGGAAATCCGCAGGCCCGCGCCATAGAGGAGCGTCAGCAGCGCCGCATCCCGCGCCCCCAGCCACTCCACATCATGCGCGCCGGCTTCGGCAATGGCGCGCTCCGCATCGCCCACCGACAAAGGCCGCGGCAACGGACGGCGCACCCGCGGCGTTCGGATGGACCGGGCGGCGGCATTTTCCAAGATGCCTTCCTTGGCCAGGAATTTGTAAAAGCTGCGGACTGCCGCCAGCGCACGCTGCACACCGCCGGGGCCCAAGCCCTCTTGCCGGCGAAAGGTGATAAAGGCGCGAATGTCGGCGGGCTTGAGCTTGGCAAGCGCCTTTTGGGTCACGGCGCCGCCCAGATGCCCCACTTGAAAGCCGATGAAGCGCGCCACGTCATCGCCATAAGCCCGCAAGGTATGCGGCGAAGCACGGCGCTCATGCGCCAGCGATTGCAGCCAGCTCTTGCGCAGGGCGTCGGCCGCTTCTGCCATCAGCCTTTAATGGTGACGTTGGCCTTCTTGGCGTCTGCGACGAACGCGGCAAGGCCCTTGTCAGTGAGCGGATGGCTCAGCAGTTTCTTGAAGATGTCCGTCGGCATGGTGCCGACATCGGCGCCGGCCAGAATCGACTCGCGCACATGGCTGACGCTGCGGATCGAAGCCGCAAGAATTTCCGTCTTGAAATTGTAAATGTCGTAGACGGCACGGATATCGCGGATCAGGCCCATACCGTCCTCACCCGAATCATCGACGCGGCCGATGAAAGGCGAAATGAAGGTCGCGCCCGCCTTGGCTGCCATCCAGGCCTGCACCGGCGAGAAGCATAGCGTGACATTGACCATGGTGCCTTGGCCGGACAGCTTTGCGCAGGCCTTCAGGCCATCCCAGGTCAGCGGCACTTTCACCGCAATGTTCTTGGCAATCTTTGCCAGAATCGCGGCTTCCTTCATCATGCCCTCGTAATCGGTGGCCAGCACCTCGCCGCTCACTGCGCCCGGCACGATGGAACAGATTTCCTTCAGCGATTCGACATAATCCTTGCCCGTCTTGGCGGCGAGCGAAGGATTTGTCGTAACGCCATCCACCAAACCGCTGGCGGCATATTCGCGGATTTCCGCCACATCGGCGGTGTCGAGAAAGATTTTCATGGGAGCGGAGACCTTATTTATTGACCTGGGAGTTTGGCGGCGCGAAGTGTAGCCCATCATGAGGGCCCGCTTAAACCCCGCACCGCAAATACTGGAAAAGCCGGTGGTCGGCGTGCTTTTGCCGCTGCCGCTGGCGGGCGCCTATGACTACAAGCTCCCCGCCGGCAGCAACGCTTCCCGTGGCGGCCTGGTTTCCGCGCCCTTGGGAAACCGCGAAGTGTTGGGCGTGGTGTGGGGCGCGGCCGAAGGCGCGGTCGGTGACAATCGCCTCAAGATCGCCGAACCGCTGGAGGGCGCACCTTCGCTCCCTGCCAAACTGTGCGATTTCATCGACTGGGTCGCGGATTACACCTTGAATCCGCCGGGATCGATCCTGGCCATGGCGCTGCGCTCGCGCGGCGCCTTTGAGCCGGAGGCCCGCCGCATCGCCTATGTGCGCGGCTCGGTGACCCCGCCCCGCATGTCGGCAGGCCGCGCTCGCGCTCTGGAGGTTGCGGGGGATGGTTTGGCGCGCAGCGTCACCGGCCTGGCGGAAGACGCCAATGTTTCGCCGGCGGTGGTGCGGGGGTTGATTCAGGCCGGCGCCTTGATTGCGACCGAGCTCCCGGAATTCCTGCCATATCCGGCGCCTGATGCATCTTTCGCGGCGCCCTCCTTGAATGACGATCAAGCCCTGGCGGCGCGCGTCTTGCGCCAGGCCGTCACGGCGCACAAATTCTCGGCCCATCTGCTTGACGGTGTCACGGGTTCGGGCAAGACCGAAGTCTATTTCGAGGCTGTGGCTGAAGCGCTTGCCCGGAACAAGCAGGTGCTGATCCTGCTGCCGGAGATCGCGCTGACGGTGCAATTCCTGGACCGCTTTGCGGTGCGTTTCGGGGTGCGGCCGACGGAATGGCATTCCGACCTGTCGCAAAAGGAGCGCCGCCGCGCCTACCGCGCCGTCATGAATGGCGAGGCGCGGGTGGTGGTGGGGGCGCGCTCATCGCTGTTCTTGCCATTCCCGGAATTGGGACTGGTGATCGTGGATGAGGAACACGAGCAGGCCTTCAAGCAGCAGGACGGTGCTATCTATCATGCCCGCGATATGGCGGTGGTGCGCGCCAGGATCGAGGACTGCCCGGTTATCTTGGCCAGCGCTACACCGTCGCTGGAAAGTTTTGTCAATGCCACCGGCGGGCGCTATTCCCATTTGCGGCTGGCGATGCGTCATGGCGCGGCGGAATTGCCGCAAGTGAAATTGATCGACCTGCGCCATGAAAGAGACGCGCCCGAAACCGAACACAAGGCGCAATGGTTGTCGCCGCCGCTGCGTGCCGCGCTGGAGAAGGTTCTGGCCGCGGGCGAGCAGGCGATGCTGTTCTTGAATCGTCGCGGTTACGCGCCACTCACCCTGTGCGAGGCCTGCGGGCACAAATTCACCTGTCCTCATTGCTCGGCCTGGCTGGTGGAGCACAAATACAAAAGACGCTTGGCCTGTCATCAATGCGGCTATGAGCTGCCGATGCCCAGCCTCTGCCCGCAATGCAACGAGACGGGCACCTTGATTCCCTGCGGTCCCGGCGTTGAGCGGGTGGCGGAAGAGTTCGCGGCCTTTTTCCCGGCGGCGCGCTATTCCATCGCTTCGTCGGATACGCTGCACGGCCCTGCCGAAACCCAGGCCGCCATTCGTGCCTTTGCCAAGCGCGAAATCGACGTGCTGATCGGCACGCAGATCGTCGCCAAAGGCCATCACTTCCCGCAGCTGACCTTGGTGGGGGTGGTGGATGCCGATCTGGGCGGCAGCGATGGCGATCTGCGGGCCCGGGAGCGCACCTTTCAATTGCTGCACCAAGTGTCGGGCCGGGCCGGCCGGGCGGAAAAGCCGGGGCTGGTTCTGCTGCAGACCAGAAATCCCGACGACGCGGTGATGCAGGCCTTGGCGCGCGGCGACCGCGACGGATTCTACGAGCAGGAACGCGGATATCGCGAAGCCAACCAAGCGCCGCCTTTCGGCCGCCTGGTTGCGCTGGTAATCAGTGGTTATGACGGCGAGGCGGTACGCGCCGTAGCAAAGGCCTTGGGCAAGGCGGCGCCGGCAGCGCGCGACATCAAAGTGTGGGGACCGACGCCGGCCTTTTACGCGCTGTTGCGCGGTCAAACCCGTGAACGGCTGTTGGTGCAAGCCGCACGCGGCGTGGATGTGCAAGCCTTCCTCAAGGCCTGGCTGGCGCAGATAAAAGTCCCGGCATCGGTGCGGGTCAGCGTCGATGTCGACCCGGTGAGCTTCTTCTGATGGCGAAAAGCAGCATCTATTTCACCTTCACGGTGCCGCCGGTCAGCGGCGGTCATTTCGTGGCGCTGGAGCATATCGCGGCGCTGAATGCTTTTGGTTTCGACGCCAAGGCCTATTATGTCGGGCCCGCGGACGGCTTCGACAAATTCCCTGTGCCGGCGGTACAAGCCGGCGCGCCGCTCAACCCCGACGACATCATCGTCGTGGGCGAAGACCACAGGAATCTGTTGCGGGACTTGGCGAAGCTGCCTTGCATCAAGGTGCTGCACAATCAGGCTTTCTTCTACACCTTCTACGGTTTCGACAGCATCGCGGAATTGAACGCCTACCCATTCCATCGCATCCTGGTCGCCAGCGATTATTGCGCCAGCCGGCTCAAGGAGCTGGGCGTACGCCACACAATCAGCCGGGTGCGGCCCGCGGTGCCGGACTATTTCACGCCGGGCGAAAAGACGCTCCAGATCGCATTCGCGCCCCGTAAGCGCATGGCGGAGGCACAGTTTCTAAAGGGCTATTTCCAGGCCAAGGCGCCGGAATATGCCCAAGTGCCCTGGATCCCGCTGGTCGATATGACCAGGCAAGATTGCGCCCGGATCATGGGCAAAAGCGCGGTGTTCGCCGCGCTGCCGCTGCTGGAGAGTTTGGGGCTGACCAGCCTGGAAGCGATGGCGGCCGGCTGTCATGTGGTGGGCTACACCGGGCATGGCGGCGTGGAATTTGCCACGGCACAAAATGGCGACTGGATCGCGGAAGGCGATCACGACGCCTTTGTGGAAAAACTGCGCCGGGCTTGCGCGGCGTTCCAAACCGGCAAGCTGAATTTGGCGGCGGGCCAAGCCACCGCGGCGCAATTCTCCCGCGCCGGATTTGAGCGCGAACTCGCCGGGGCCTGGAAAGATATCCTTGGCGACCGAGCCCCGCTTTATCGCGGCTGACCGCGCCGGTATCCGGCTTCGTTACGGTCGACGTCGACCCGGTGAGCTTTTTTAAGGTCTTCCCAAATTAAACACCGTCATCACCCGGCCGAGCGGCATAGCGAGGTCCGGGTGATCCAATTATTCAAAAAGCAAAACAAATTGGATCGCCCGGACGAGCCGGGCGATGACGAGCTGGGGTTAGAGAGTCCTTACATCCGTCAGATGGCCGGTAACGGCAGCCGCCGCCGCCATTGCCGGTGAAACAAGATGCGTGCGCCCGCCACGGCCCTGGCGGCCCTCGAAATTGCGGTTGGAGGTGGAAGCACAACGCTCGCCTTCCTTGAGCTTGTCGGCATTCATCGCCAGGCACATGGAGCAGCCGGGATCGCGCCATTCAAAGCCCGCATCCAGGAACACCTTGTCCAGGCCTTCTTCCTCGGCCTGTTCCTTCACCAGGCCCGAGCCGGGCACCACGATGGCATTGACGCCGGCGGCCACCTTCTTGCCCTTGGCGATTTCGGCCGCCGCGCGCAAATCCTCGATCCGGCCATTGGTGCAGGAGCCGATGAAAACGTGATCCACCTTGACCTCGGTCAAGGGCATGTTGGCGGTGAGCCCCATATATTGAAGCGCGCGTTCCGCCGCCTGGCGCTTGTGCTCATCCGTCATCTTGGCGGGATCGGGCACGTTGGCCGTGATCGGCAGCGCCTGCTCCGGCGAGGTGCCCCAAGTCACCATCGGCACGATGTCGCGCGCATCCAAGGTCACTTCGGCGTCGAACTTGGCATCCGCGTCGGACTGCAGCGTCTTCCAATAGGCGCTGGCCGCTTCCCAAATCCCGCCTTTGGGCGCGCGCGGCTTGCCCTTCACATAATTCAAGGTGGTGTCGTCCACCGCGATCAGGCCGGCGCGGGCGCCGCCTTCGATGGTCAGGTTGCACAGGGTCATGCGGCCTTCCATCGACAGGGCGCGGATCGCTTCGCCGGCATATTCGATGACATAGCCGGTGCCGCCGGCGGTGCCGATCTTGGCGATCACCGCCAGCGCGATGTCCTTGGCGGTGACGCTGTCCGGCAATTTTCCGTTCACCGTCACGCGCATGTTCTTGGAACGCTGGGCGCGCAGGGTCTGGGTCGCGAGCACATGCTCCACTTCGCTGGTGCCGATGCCGAAGGCCAGCGAACCGAAAGCGCCATGGGTGGAGGTGTGGCTGTCGCCGCAGACAATGGTGGTGCCCGGCAAGGTCCAGCCCTGTTCCGGGCCGATGATGTGCACGATGCCCTGGCGGATATCGTTCATGGCAAAATATTCGACGCCGAATTCCTTGGCGTTGTTTTCCAGGGTCTCGACCTGGAGCTTGGATTCCGGCTCAGTGATGCCCTGGTCGCGGTCCTTGGTGGGCACATTGTGATCGGCCACCGCCAAGGTCAGCTCGGGCCGGCGCACCTTGCGGCCCGACATGCGCAGGCCTTCAAACGCCTGGGGGCTGGTGACTTCATGCACCAGATGCCGGTCGATATAGAGCACCGGCGTCTCGCCGGGCGGCGAGTCCACCAGATGCGCGTCCCAGATCTTGTCGTACAGCGTCTTGGCCATTGCGGTGCTCAATTTCGGTCGGTCGGGCGGCTTTCATAGTAGCCGCGGATCAAATCTTCAACGCTGCGAAAAATACAGCACCGCCATGATGATGATAATGGCGATGAATTGGGCTAACACCCTGATTCGCATAAGTTTATTGGACCAGCTGCGGGCCGTGTCCCCGCCCCGCCAAAGGGTATAGAGCCCCAGGCAGAGGACAACAAAGACGATGCCGACGGCAATGGCGACGAGCAGCTTACCCATGGGGTGGGGTTATCGGCCCGCTCCGAACCGGGTTCAAGCACCTAGGCGAGGGCGTCGATCTGCTCGTTTGTAAAATTTCCGGGAACTATCGTCACGGGAATGGACTGCACCGTCGCGCCAAACATCGAAACCAGCGGACCTGGCCCTTCCTTGCCGGTACCCGAAGCCAGCACCAGGATGGAAATGTCGTTGTCCTGTTTGAGCAACTGTCCCACGCAATCGGTGGTGCGCCCGTAAAGCACCACCAACTCGGGCAGGATGCCGGAGAGCTCATTCACCACCTTGGCGGCTTCATGCAGCATGCCCTCGGCTTCGGCATAGGCCTCGTCCCGCATGATCTCTTCCACCCCCCGCCATTGCTGGAAATCGGGCGGGCTGGCGGCGCAAAGCAAGGTGACGCGCCCGCCGGTATGCTGGGCGCGCCGGGTGGCGAAGCGCAGCGCCACGGCGCTTTCCTTGGTCTTGTCGACCACGACCAGGAATTTGCGTGGGCCGCGCGGGATGGCACTCATGGGCGGCGATGCTGGCATTATGCCCGGAAAGCGGCAAGACCTCTAAATTCAGACCAGCGCACGCATCGCGGCAATTAACTTGCCGCACTGATCCTCGGTCCCCACCGTGATGCGCAGGAAATTCTGGATACGAGGCTTGCGGAAATGGCGTACCAGCACATTGCGCGCCCGCAAGCCGGCGGCGAGATCGGCGCCGCCATGGCCGGGATGGCGGGCAAACAGAAAATTCGCCTGGGACGGCAGAACCTCAAAGCCCAGCCCGGACAGATTGCGGTGCAAGCCTTCGCGGCTGGCCATGATGCGGGTGCGCGTTTGCTGAAACCAGGCATCGTCCTCGATGGCCGCCACCGCGCCGGCAATGGCCAGGCAATCCAGCGGATAGGAATTGAAACTGTCCTTCACCCGTTCCAGCGCCTCGATTAACGGACGCTGGCCAATGGCGAAACCGACTCTCAATCCCGCCAAAGACCGCGACTTGGACAGGGTCTGCACGATCAGCAGATTGTCGTGCCGCGCCACCAGCGGCACCGCGCTTTCGCCGCCGAAATCGACATAGGCTTCGTCGACAACCACCAACTGATCCGGATGTTCGGCCACCAGCGTCTCGATCGCCTGGCGCCCAAGCCCAATGCCGGTGGGTGCGTTGGGATTGGCAATTAGGATGGCGCTGCAGGGCCGCCGGTAATCGCCAATCTCGATCCGCATCGCGGCATCCAGCGGCACTTCCTGGTAAGAGACCCCATACAGTCCGCAATAGACGGGATAGAAGCTGTAGGTGATGTCGGAGAACAGCAGCGGCCAGTCATGTTGCAGCAGACCTTGGAAGGTGTGTGCCAATACCTCATCCGAGCCGTTGCCGACAAACACCTCGTCAGGCGCGACGGCGTAATGCGCAGCGATCGCCTCGCGCAAAAGCGTGGCGCGCGGATCGGGATAAAGGCGCAAGCGCTCGGTCGCGGCCGCAATGGCCTCCAACACGCGCGGTGAAGGCGAATACGGATTCTCATTGGTGTTGAGCTTGATAAGGCCGTCCACTTTCGGCTGCTCGCCGGGCACGTAAGGCGTCAGCGCATGGACAATCGGACTCCAGAAGCGGCTCACGACGGCGCGCCCTGCTTGCGCTTCAAATCGTAAAGCAACTCCAACGCTTGCTTTGGTGTCAGGGCATCGGGCTCGACCGTCTTCAACGCTTCTTCCACTTCGCTCACTTTGGGCTTGGGCGCGGTGGCTCCGAACAAGGGCAGGTCGTCGATCCGCGCTAGGGGCTTGTGGCCTTCGCGCCCCTCCTCCAGCGCCTGCAAGACTTCTTCGGCGCGCTGGACCACGGCCTCAGGCAATCCCGCCAGCTTGGCGACATGAATGCCATAGGAGCGGTCGGCGACGCCGGAAATCACTTCATGCAGAAACACGATGCTGTCGTTCCATTCCCGCACCTTCATGGTGTAGCAGGCCATGGATTTCAGCCGTTCCGCCAAGGCCACCATTTCGTGATAATGGGTGGCGAACAGCGCCCGGCTTTTGTTGGCCTCATGCAGATGCTCGGCCGCCGCCCAGGCGATGGCCAAGCCGTCATAGGTGGCGGTGCCGCGTCCGATCTCATCCAGGATCACCAGCGAGCGCGGCGTGGCTTGGTTTAAAATCGCAGCGGTCTCCACCATCTCGACCATGAAGGTGGAGCGGCCCGCCGCCAAATCGTCGCCCGCGCCCACGCGGCTGAACAGCCGGTCGACAATGCCGATACGGGCTTCTTCCGCCGGCACAAAGGAGCCCATCTGCGCCAGGATCGCGATCAAGGCATTTTGGCGCAGGAAGGTGGATTTGCCCGCCATATTGGGACCGGTCACCAGCCACAATCTTCCTTTGGCGCTCGGCGACAGATCGCAATCGTTGGGCACAAACGGCCCGGCATTGGCGGATTGCAGCGCGGCTTCCACCACCGGATGACGCCCGCGCGTGACTTTGAACGAAAGCCCGCCATCGATATCGGGCCGCACATAGCGGGCGGCAATCGCCAATTCGCCCAAGGCGGACGCCACATCCAACACCCCCAGCGCCTCGGCAATGGCGCTCAGCGCTTCGCTATGCGCGAGTGCCAACTTGGCCATGTCGTCGAATAGCGCGGCCTCCAGCGCCAGCGCCGCCTCGCCGCTTTCGGCGGTCCGCGAGGCAAGCGTCGCAAGCTCATCGGTGGAAAAGCGCACCGCGCCTGCCATGGTCTGGCGGTGACGGAACGTCTCTTTATCCGCCATCAGCTTGTCGGCATGCTGCTGGGTGACCTCGATGAAATAGCCCAACACGCCATTGTGCTTGATCTTGAGCTGCGCCACGCCGCTGCCGGCGCGGTACTTGCCTTCCAGGCTTGCGATCACCCGGCGGGATTCATCCCGCAAGGATCGCAATTCGTCCAAAGGCGCGTGCGCCCCCGTTTTGACGAAGCCGCCATCGCGCGACAGATAAGGCGGCTCCTCCACCAGCAGAAATTCCAGCCGGTCGGAAAGTCGCGATACCGCCGCGATGTATTGAGTCAGCGTATCGACAGCAGAGGCCGCCTCGCCCGCCAAGCTTTCTTTCTTCAAATTTTCCCGCAGGCCGCGCGCCGCTTTCACACCGTCGCGCAGATTGGCCAGGTCGCGCGGCCCGCCACGCCCCACCGACAATCGTGCCAAAGCGCGGGCTATGTCGGGCGCGGCGCGCAACGCCTCGCGCGCTTTGCGGCGCAGTTCGGAATTCTTGGCAAAGGCTTCGACGGCATCATGCCGGGCGGCAATCTGTTTCACATCCGTCAGCGGCGCGGCGAGACGGGCTGCGAGCATGCGCGCGCCGATCGCGGTAACCGTGCGATCGATTTGCGCCAACAGGCTGCCTTGGCGCTGGCCCGACAAAGTCTGAGTCAGTTCCAGATTGCGCCTGGTGGCGGCATCGATGCCCATGAAGTGCGACGGCGACAGGCGCGCAATCCGTTGCAGCGCCACTTTCCGGCCCTTCTGGGTCAGTTCCAAATAGGACATCAGCGCGCCCGCCGCCGAAAGCTCCGCCCGGCTGAAACTGCCCAACCCATCGAGAGAGAGCATGTCGTAATACGCTTTGAGCGCGCGCTCGCCATTGGCGGAGTCAAACCGGCTGCCGGGAAGCGGCGACAGCGCCGTGCCTGCGGCCTTGAACAACGCCGCCAGGTCGTCCTGCATCAGCATGGCATCGGGCACCAGCAGCTCGCGCGGACTCAAGCGCGCCAATTCGGTGGCGATTTCTTCGCGCTGGACCTGGGCCACCGAACATTCGCCGGTCGACATGTCGGCCGAAGCGATGGCGAAGTCGGCGCCGCTGCGCCCCAGCGCCGCCAACAGATTGGAAGCGCGCGCTTCCAACAGCGCATCCTCGGTGAGCGTGCCCGGCGTCACCAGCCGCACCACTTCGCGCCGGACCACCGACTTGGCGCCGCGCTTCTTGGCCTCTAGCGGGTCTTCCACCTGCTCGCACACCGCCACGCGGTAGCCTTTGCGGATCAGCTTCTCCAGATAGGACTCCGCCGCATGCACCGGCACGCCGCACATGGGGATGTCTTCGCCTTGATGCTTGCCGCGTTTGGTGAGCGCGATGTCCAGCGCTTCCGCCGCTTTTGCTGCGTCCGCGAAGAAGAGTTCGTAGAAATCGCCCATGCGGTAGAACAGGAGATAGTCCGTATGCGCCGCTTTTAGCGCGAGATATTGCGCCATCATGGGGGTGGCATCGCCCGCCCCCAGCGCTTCCGCCGTCTGTATACCGAATTCCATCTCGCTCATGCGGCGAGACCATAGCAGACGCAGCCGCTGGTCTGCGTCACCGAAGCTTGATGCAATCGCCGCTTGCGTGGTTATCCTGTGGAAAATTCCAAGAACGACGCCCTACAAGCAGGTATCCGATGTCCCGCCCGTCCTTCACCGACGACGAAGCCCTTGCGTTCCATGCGGGCGAAAAGCCGGGAAAGCTGGAAGTGGTTCCCACCAAGCCCATGGCGACCCAGCGGGATTTGAGCCTGGCCTATTCGCCGGGCGTGGCGGTTCCGGTGCTGCGCATCGCGGAAAATCCCGATAGCGCCTTCGATTATACCGCCAAGGGCAACATGGTGGCGGTGATCTCCAACGGCACCGCGATCCTGGGGTTGGGCGATCTGGGGGCGCTGGCGTCCAAGCCGGTGATGGAAGGCAAGGCCGTGCTGTTCAAGCGCTTTGCCGACGTCAACTCCATCGACCTGTGCATCGATACCAAGGATGTCGACGCCTTCATCAATGCTGTGCGCTATCTGGGCCCAAGCTTCGGCGGCATCAACCTGGAAGACATCAAGGCGCCGGACTGTTTCATCATCGAGGAAAAGCTGCGCGAGCTTATGGACATTCCGATGTTCCATAACGACCAGCACAACACCGCCATCATTTCCGCCGCCGGCGTCATCAACGCAGCCCATCTCACCAACCGGAAGTTGGAAGATTTGAAAGTGGTGTGCAACGGCGCCGGCGCCGCCGGCATCGCCTGCATAGAACTGCTCAAGTCGATGGGCGTCAAAAGCGAGAATGTGATCCTGTGCGACACCAAGGGCGTGGTCTATCGCGGCCGCACCGAAGGGATGAACCAATGGAAGTCGGCGCATGCGGTGAACACCAAGGCCCGCACCCTGAGCGACGCCATGCAGGGCTGCGATGTTTTCTTGGGCCTGTCGGCCAAGGGCGCGCTGACCCCCAACATGGTGCGCAGCATGGCGGCTTCGCCCATCATCTTCGCCATGGCCAATCCCGATCCCGAGATCACGCCGGAAGACGCCAAGGCGGTGCGCGGCGATGTCATCGTCGCCACCGGGCGCAGCGATTATCCCAACCAGGTCAACAATGTGTTGGGTTTCCCCTATATCTTCCGCGGCGCCTTGGACGTGCGCGCCACCACCATCAATGAAGCGATGAAGATCGCCGCCGCCGAGGCCATCGCCGCCCTGGCGCGTGAAGACGTGCCCGACGAGGTGGCCACTGCCTATCGCGGCGCCCGCCCCGTCTATGGCCCGGAATATATCATTCCCTCGCCCTTCGATCCGCGCCTGATCAGCCGCGTCTCGGCGGCGGTGGCGGAAGCCGCGATGAAGACCGGCGTCGCCAAAAAGCAGATCGCCGATCTGGCCGCTTACCAGTTCCAGCTCTCGGCGCGGCTGGATCCGTCCGCCGGCCTGTTCCAGATGGTGACCAATGCGGTGCGCGCCAAGCCCAAGCGGGTGGTGTTCGCCGAAGGCGAAGAGGATTCGGTGATCCGCGCCGCCGCCGCCTTCCAGAATTCCGGCATGGGCAAGGCCATCCTGGTGGGCCGTCCCGAGATGGTGAAGGCCGGCTTCCGCCGCGCCGGCATCGACGAACAACTGTTGGAGATCCGCGTTCCCCATTCCGCCGAGGAGGCCGCGCCCTATATCGAGGCGCTGTACAAGCGGGTGCAGCG
>Ga0207648_10005476_pt1 | contig 12794 bp, 19 predicted proteins | sample KBSMisM32_FD_184310 | JGI IMG/M metagenome (GOLD analysis project Ga0207648, IMG submission 184310) | Miscanthus rhizosphere microbial communities from Kellogg Biological Station, Michigan, USA - KBS Miscanthus M3-2 (SPAdes) (version 2) | ecosystem: Host-associated > Plants > Roots >...
ATTGCTCGGTCAGGCTGGCCCGGGTGGCCGACAGGATGCGGACGAAATCCTCCTGCGTCAGCGCCTGCAGCTCAACCCGGATCGGCAGGCGGCCCTGCAATTCGGGCAGGAGGTCGGCCGGCTTGGCAAGGTGGAACGCGCCCGAGGCGATGAACAAGATGTGGTCGGTCTTGAGCGGCCCGTATTTGGTCGCGACCGTCGTCCCTTCGATCAGCGGCAGGAGGTCGCGCTGGACACCTTCGCGGCTGATCGAGCCGCCGCGCACGTCGCTGACCGCGATCTTGTCGATTTCGTCGAGGAAGACGATGCCGTTGGCCTCGGCGTCGGCCAGCGCGGCGCGGTTGATGTCGTCCGGGTCGATGCGCTTGTCGGCTTCCTCGTCGGTCAGCCGGGCGAGCGCCTCGGGCACCTTGAGCTTGCGCTTGGCGCGCGGCTGCTGGCCGCCGAGCTTGCCCATCATCGACTTGAGGTCGAACACCTGCGCGCCCATGCCGGGAATCTCGAACGGCATGGCCGGCGCCTCGTCGACTTCGATTTCAACTTCGGCGCTATTCAGGCTGCCGTCGCCGAGGCGCTGCTTGAAGCTTTCGCGCGTCGCCTGGCTCGACCCCTTGCCAGTCAGCGCGTCGAGCAATTTCTCCATCGCGGCTTCCTCGGCCGCGGCGCGGACCTTGTTGCGGCGGCGCTCGCGCTCCAGCCGCACCGCTTCCTCGACCAGGTCGCGGGCGATCTGCTCGACGTCGCGGCCAACATAGCCGACCTCGGTGAATTTGGTCGCCTCGACCTTCACGAACGGCGCGTCGGCAAGCTTCGCCAGCCGGCGGCTGATCTCGGTTTTGCCGCAACCCGTGGGACCGATCATCAGGATATTCTTGGGCGTCACCTCGTCGCGCAGCTCGGGGCCGAGCTGCTGGCGGCGCCAGCGGTTGCGCAGGGCCACCGCGACCGCCTTTTTGGCATCGTCCTGACCAATGATGTGCTCATTGAGCGCGGCGACGATCGCCTTGGGGGTGAGTTTGTCTTTCAGCATGTCGGAAGCGTCCCCGCCGCTTTGGGGAATGGGCGAATGAAGGTTCATATCGCCGACTTACATTGGACGCCGGGGACTGCGCTTCAAGCGGTGCAGCGGAAGGTCGAGAAGAACTGCCTGTGACGCTCGACGATGCGAGCGATCCTCGCCGGGTCGGGTGTCGCGTCAAATTGGTCGAGTTCGAAACTGCCGCCGAGGATGATCCCGTCGGCGCGCGGGAACATGTAGCCCGGACCGCCGCTGACGGCGTAGCGGATCTCGGGCTGGGGCAGCAGGATCGCCAGCTGGCCGCGCGCCGGATGCAGGTCCTGGTCGCCAAATAGCTCCCGCGACCCAAGGCCGGTGCAGTTGAACACGAGGGATTCGGACAAGCCCAGGATCGCTTGGGGATTGGGGAAATCGCGCACCTCGAACTTGCCGCCGGCGATCGAGATGTCGCGCATCGTCTGCCGCAGGAAATGCCCGGTTTCGACGTACATCGTCTCGAAGCGGACGACATTGTCCATGGGGAACGGGTGCTCGGCCTGCGACAGGCGCTTGGTCGCTGGGAAATAAGGGTCGAGCGGCGACGGCTTGAGATCCGGAATTTCCTCGTAGGTCGGGAGCCAGCGGATGCCATATTCGTCGCCGACCATGATCTGCCATCGGCGCCAGCTGTAATCCATCGCCGCGAGCAGCTGCGCCCGCCATTCGGGCGTCACGGCTTCGTCCTTGTAGAGATAGGCGGGTTCGATCTGGCCGCCGGCGATGTTTGACGTCGTGTGCGGCGGCAACGCCTTCGCATAAACTGTGACCGGGAAGCCGGCCTCTTGCACCAGCCGCGCCGTCGTCAGTCCAAGCGCTCCGGCACCAAGCACGGCGACCGGACCGGAATGACCGGGCAAGCCTAGGTTCGTGGCCAGCCGCGAGCTGCCCCAGCTCAATGTGATCCCGCTCCCGCCATGGCCGTAATTGTGGACCAGCGCCTTGTCGCCAAGCGCTTCGCGGCGGACGACGAAGCCCGACTCACGATAGGGGCGAAGACCGGCGACGGTCCGGATTACGCGCCCGGCATCGACGTTGACGGGAACGAGCGGCGCGCAACCAGCGATTGGCCGCGGCCTTGCACCGACCGTCGCACAGCCGCCGAGCAAGGCGGCGGAGCTGGCAGCAAAGGTCCGGCGGTCGAGCAGCATCGCCCGACACTATCAATTCGTCATTCCGGCGAAAGCGAAGAATCTACTCGACGGTCTCGATCGTCAGCCGGTCGTTGGTGAACACGCACACTTCCGCCGCGATCTGCATCGCGCGGCGGGCAAGCACTTCGGGGTCCTGCTCATAGTCCGCCAGCGCCTTCGCCGCCGACAGCGCGTAATTGCCGCCCGAGCCGATCGCCGCGATCCCGCCCTCGGGCTCGAGCACATCGCCATTGCCGGTGAGGATCAGCAGTTGCTCGGCATCGGCGACGATCATCATGGCCTCGAGGTTGCGGAGATATTTGTCGGTCCGCCAGTCCTTGGCGAGCTCGACCGCCGAGCGCAGCAGCTGGCCGTTATATTGTTCGAGCTTCTTTTCGAGCCGTTCGAACAGGGTGAAGGCGTCGGCCGTCGCGCCGGCGAAGCCGCCGATGACCTTGCCGTCAGCGCCGAGGCGGCGGACTTTCTTCGCATTGGGCTTGATGACCGTATTGCCGAGCGACACCTGGCCGTCGCCCGCGATGACGGTCTTGCCGCTCTTCTTCACCCCAAGGATGGTGGTGCCATGATATTGTTCCATGCCGACGATGTGGGAAGCGCGCGAAACGGCTGCAACTAGTCGCGGGCAAAACGGCGGTCGGGCACCAGCCACAGCACCGCGATTGCGATATAAATCCCGATGGCCGCGAGCGGCGACACGAAGGCCAGGGGAACCGCGGCGACATAGCCGGCGAAGCTCACCCATTCCTTCATGCCACCACCGATCGCTCGCTTGACGCGGGATTCATCGCCCTCCGCGTGGACCAGCGCCCGTTCCAGCAGCACGTAACAGATCGATGCCCCGACCAGGACCAGGCCAAATGACGCGACCGGCCACGCGGTTGGTCCGGCCTCGTCGATCCAGCGGATCATCAGCGGAAACAGGGTGAGGCAGAACAGCAGGGCGTGGTTCGCCCACAGGACGTTGCCGGTCACCCGCGTGGCCGATTGCATCATGTGATGGTGGTTGTTCCAGTAAATGGCGACGTAGATGAAGGCGAGGAGGTAGGCGCCGAGCAGCGGCAGCACAGCGAGCACCGCGGCCAGCGTCGGTTCGGCCGGGAACTTCAGCTCGAGCACCATGATCGTCAGCACGATCGCGACGACGCCGTCGGTCAGGGCATTGAGGCGGCCAGGACTCATCTTACTCGGCCAGATGCTCGAAACGCCGGTCGGGCACCAGCCACATTGCCGCGACCGCGAAATAAATCGCGACCGCGAGCAGCGGCCACAGCAAGGCGACGCCAATCGCCACGACGTAGGCGGCGATCGTGACCAACCCCTTGCGCCCGCGCGCTGCGACCCTGGCGATCGGCGCATCGTCGGTGTTCGCGGCCAGCAACGTCGCGCGCAGGATGGCGACCGACGACGCGCACAGCAGCATGATCACCCCGAACGCCAGCACCGTATCGCGGGTCACGCCCGCTTCGCCGACCCAGCGCACGACGAACGGCACCAGGCTCAGCCAGAACAGGAAGAACAAATTGGCGAGCAGCACGCGGCCGTCGACCCGGCGCGAGGCGAGCAGCAAATGGTGGTGCTGGAACCAGTAGATGCCGACCTTGATGAAGGCGAGCGCATAGGCCGCGAACAAGGTCAGCTCGGGCTTCAGCGCGGCCATCCCGGCGCCTTTCGGCACCGGGAGCTCGAGCACCATGATGGTGATGATGATCGCGATCACCCCGTCGGTGAACGCGTTCAGCCGGTCGGTCTTCACGCGGGCGCTGCTCCTAGCGCAGCACGCCCTTCGCGCGTTGCTTCCACGAATAATAAAGCAGCGCCGCGCCGATCGCGATCACCGCATACATGATGATCTTGCCGGCGCCTTCGGCACCCGGCGGCGGGGTCATCAATTGATAGCCGATGCCGAACACGATCCCGATCATCGACAGCGCGAAGGCGTGGAATGCGTATTTGCTGCGGATCAGCAGCAGCAGCGAGCCGGCGAACGCCCCCCACACGCCGAGGCCCCAGCCGACCTGCGCGTACAGCGGCATCGCGTCGACATAGGCATAGAAAGTCGCCGGCGGCACCGACGGCATCATGCTTTCGAAGTAAGCGTCGTTGCGCAGCCGGGTCATCAGATAGTCGGCCGCGCCGATGCAATTCCACAGCAACGACAGGATACCGACGATCCACAGATGCACGGGAGTCCGCGCGGTCACGGCTTGTTGCATGTCATCCCCCTTCATTTGCCGGAGCCTCCCCGGCGCCAATGACAGTGGGACGTTTCGCTAGCGCAATGTCAAGCTCAGACGAGCTTCAGCTCGCACCTCAGCACCTTGCAAATCGCGGCGGCGAGCGACGTCAGCTCATACGGCTTTTGCAGCACGTCGAACCCGTGCGCCTCGCCGACCTGCTCGCTGTAACCCGTGGTCAGCAGGATCGGCAGCTCGGGATAACGGGTGCGGACCTTCCGCGCGAGCTCGAGCCCGCTGATTCCGCCGGGCATGACAATGTCGGTGAAGAGCAGCTTTGGGCGGTCGCCGTTGTCGAGCCGTTCGAGCGCTTCCTTGGCGCTGTGCACGACCGATGGATTGAACCCCATTTCATCGAACAACCCGGCGGCGAGATCCGCGACCAGGTCGTCGTCCTCGACGACCAGGACCGGGCCAAGTTCGTGCTCGCCACGCTCCCCTTCGGCGCCGCCCATGCCCCGGCTGGCGGGCAGGTAAAGCGTGAACGTCGACCCATGGCCAAGCCGTGATTCGACCGTGACGGCGCCGCCCAGCTGCTTGGCGAAACCGAACACCTGGCTAAGCCCTAGCCCGGTGCCCTCGCCGTAACCCTTGGTGGTGAAGAACGGCTCGAATATTCGGTTCATCGTTTCCCGCGACATGCCGTCGCCGGTATCGCCGACGCGCAGCGCGACGAACTCGCCGCGCAGGCCCTCGGGCTGGCCGCGCAGCAACTCGTTGGTCGCACTCAGCCGGAGCGTCCCGCCATCCTTCATCGCGTCGCGCGCGTTGAATGCGAGATTGAGCAGCGACAGCTCGAGCGCGCCCGGGTCCGCGTCGACGCTCCACAACTGATCGGACATTTCGATGGTGACTTCGACGTTGGAGCGCAGCGAGGGTCGCAACAGCGTGCTGACCTCGCCGAGGAACGGCTTCAGGTCGACCTGCTTGATTTCGAGCGGTTGGGCGCGGGCGAAGGCCAGCAGCTGCTTGGTGAGGCCCGCGCCGCGCTGAGCGGAACTGCGGATTCCGTCGAGCATCCGCTGCACTTTTTCAGGATTGCCGATGTTGCGGACGGCGAGATCGGCGGCACCGAGGATCGCCGTCAGCAGATTGTTGAAGTCGTGCGCCAGGCCGCCGGTCAGCTGGCCGAGCGCTTCCATCTTTTGCGAGCGGAACAACTGCTCGCGCGATTCCTCGATTTGCAGCTGCGCTTCGCGCTTCTCGGTCATGTCGCGCGTGACCTTGGCGAAACCGATCACCTCGCCCTCGGTGTCGCGGATGGCGTCGATCACCACGCTGGCCCAGAAGCGCGTACCGTCCTTGCGTACCCGCCAGCCTTCGGCCCCGTAGCGGCCGGTCTCGCGCGCGGTTTCGAGCGCGCTGTGCGGCACCTTCGCCTCACGGTCCTCGGACGTATAGAATTCGGAGAAATGGCGGCCAATGATCTCGCTCGCCGAATAGCCCTTGATCCGCTCGGCGCCGACGTTCCAGCTCGACACCTTTCCAGAGGCATCGAGCATGTAGATGGCATAGTCGACCACGGACTGGACGAGCAGCCCAAAGGGGATGTCGGACTCTAAATCTTCCACGTAACCACGGATCCCGTCACGCAACTCTCCCCCTTCGCGCGAGCCGTTAACCCGCGAGGGACGAGCGGGTTGCATCGTCAGCTCAGCGACTCTTCGCGCGCGGCTCCTTGGCCAGTCGGCTCATCAGCAACGCGGCGCGCTTGGCCTGCTTCGGAATCGACGGCAGGTCGACCACTTCGGCCGCGGTATGCGACCCGTCGCTCGCCGGACCGAGCCCGACCAGCCCGTCGACGTCCCTGGCAACGAAGCTGATGTCGCCTGCCCCGCGCTTCGACGGATCGAGTTCACCCATTTCCGGCAGGCCCATGTCGCGATTGACGGCGTTCAGTGCGCCAAGCAGCGCGCGATTGCCATCGGTCGGCGGCATCGGCGGGTAGCTGTCCTCGTCGAAACTGATTTCGGCTTTGGTCCCGGTCAGTGACTGGCCGACGATCGCGCGCATCTTCGCCCGCGTGCGCTCGATTTGCTCTTCGCTCAGCGCGCGCATGTCGCCGCGGGCGACCGCGGTCGCGGCGATGATGTTGGTCTTGCCGGTCGCATCGATCCGGATGCGGCCGGCGTCCAGCTGCGCGGTCTGGCCGCCGCCGACCAGGCCGACGTTGTAGGTCAGCCGGTCGTCCGGCAGCTCGCGCCGAAACGCGTCGATGATCCGCGCCAGCTCGTAGATCGCGCCATAATTGCCGGCGCCGACGCCGGCCGAATGCGCGCTTCGCCCGGTGACCGTCACCGTCCAGCTGCCGGCGCTGCGCCGGGCGAGCGAACCGAAATCGGCGGGCTTGCCGTCCGGGCCATCGTCGACGGCGAGACCTTCGAAATCGAGCGCGACGTCGGCTTTCTTGCCCTCGGCGATGAGGTCGCGGCGCGAGACCGTCAGCGGATTTCCGGCATCCTCCTCGTCGCCGGTCAGGAAGACGGTGATGTTCGCAGTCTTCAGCGTCCCCGCCGCCTGCATGGCGCGCAACGCGGCGACGATCACCGCAATCCCGCCCTTGTCGTCGCCCGCGCCCGGCCCATGGGCGCGGTCGCCGTCCTGCTGCCAGCGCTGGAACGGCGAATCCGGCTCGAACACCGTGTCGAGGTGCGCGATCAGCAGCAGCCGCTTGCCGCGCTTGCTGCCCACATGCCGCGCGACCAGGTGCCCGGCGCGACCCGCCTCCTTCATGTCGATCCATTCGGTCGTGAAGCCGAGCTGCTTGAACTCGGGCCCGACCAGGTCGCGCACCGCGGCAACGCCGGCGAGATTCATGGTGCCGCTATTCTGGTCGACGATGCGCTTGAGGAAGTCGACCGTGCGCCCCTGTTCGGCGTCGACCGTGCCAATCATGATCTGCTCGGCGCGGTTCAGGTGCATGACCGGCACGCGCTGGACCACCTTCACCCAAGGACCGCCGTCAGGCTGAGAGATCGCTGAAGCCGGAAGGAAAACGAAGGCGCCCAAGGCGAAAAGGATTCGTGACGTCATGGCGTCAGGTTAGCGACCCGACCGCCCAACGTCACCGGTTGCTATTGGCACTTATCTCTTTCCTACAATGTGCCTATTTGGTTATCTCGTTCGCGACTCGGATCTTGGAGGGCGCGGATGAACACGATCGACATCGATGGACTGATCGAAGGGCTGCTCGAACGCGAGGGTGGTTATGTGAACCATCCGGCCGACAAGGGCGGACCGACCTGCTTTGGCATCACCGAAGCGGTCGCGCGGGCGCACGGCTACGCGGGTTCGATGAAGCAGCTGCCGCGCCCCGACGCGATGCAAATCTACCGCCGGCTCTATTGGCTGCGGCCACGCTTCGACGACGTGGCGAAGCGCAGCACGCGCATTGCCGCCGAGCTGTTCGATACTGGCGCCAACATGGGCCCGGCGGTCGCGACGACCTTCCTCCAGCGCGCGCTGACCGCGCTCAACCGCAACGGCAGCGATTATCCCGACCTCGTGCCCGACGGACGCATCGGCGATCAAACGCTGGCCGCGCTCGATGCCTTCATCGGGCAGCGCGGCCAGCCCGGCGGCGAGACCGTGCTGCTGCGCGCGCTCGAGGCGCTGCAGGGCGAGCGCTACCTCCGTCTCGCCGAGCGGCGCCCGGCCAACGAAGCCTTCCTCTACGGCTGGCTGGCGAACCGGATTGGTGAGGGCTGACTCACGCGCGCGCGTTGAGGAGCGAACTTAGCGAACTTTCGAGATGGGATCGGATCGATGAAACCTTTGCCACCGCCCGGTACTTTCGCCGAAGGCCAGCGCCTGGTTTACGGCTTGCTCGCCTCGGCCGCCGGCATGTTCTGCGGCGCGTGCGCGGTCGCCATGGTCGCGCTGCTGATGTGGGGCCGCTGGTCCCCCGCCGAAGAGCATAGCATCGTCATCATCTTCGGCTGGTCGCTCGGTGGGTTCATCGTCGCGATGCTAGCGGTCATTACCGGCCTCCTGGCCGGCGGCCCGGTCGGCCGCTTCAAGCTCAGCGCCGGCAAGGATGGGGCGACGCTGGAGGCGGACGACCAATGATCCTCCGCCTGCTCAACATGCAGGGTATCGCTGGCCTCGCCGCATCGGCCGGCCTCGCGCTCCTGCTCATCCTCGCCAAGGTCGATGCCCGGCATTGGCGCAAGCAAAGCGCGCAGTTCGAGCAATTGTATCATGGCGAACAGGCCGCCTTCGCCCGCACCGTCGCCGATTACCGCGCCGCGGCGGACGCCGCTCGGGCGGCCGATCGCGCCGCCGCCGAACGCGTCGCCGCCGAACAACGCCAGATCAACGAAAGGGCCATCGATGACTATCAAGCACGCCTTACTGCTGTGCGCGATCGCGCTCAGCGGTTGCAGCAGCGGCTCGCGGCCACAGCCGATTCCTGTACTGGCCGAAGCGCATCAATGTCCGGCGTGGCCCCTGCCCCCTGCGGAATTGTTGAAGCCGCCGGCGAAGACGGACTTCCTGCCGCCGATGCCCTCGTCGCCACCGAACAGGCGATCCAGCTCGACGAACTGATCAACTGGGTCCGAGCGCAAGGATCGGTCGATCCTAATCCGCGCCCAAAGCCGTGAACTCCGTGGTCCGCGAGGCGTTACGGCTATTCGCAACCAGGAGAATTCGCATGAGCGGCTTTGACGACATTCAGGAACATATGAAGGTGATCGGCGCCGACGGCGCGCCGCTCGGCACGGTCGACCGGGTCGAGGACAACCGGATCAAGCTGACCCGCCACGACAGCGGCGTCGGCCATGAAGAACACCACCATTATATCCCGCGCGGCCTCGTCGCCGACGTCGAGGGCGATACGGTACGCCTAAGTGCCAATGCCGATGTCGCTGCCGGCTTGTTCGAACAGGAAGAAAGCGGCGAGCCGATCGGCTGACTTGACGGCACGGCCCGTTCCCCGACAGGTTCCCGACGGGATCTCAGGGGGAACTAGCGATGAACCGTTCGATCATATTGCTGTTCGCGGCCGTCGGCCTCGTCGGCTGCGGACAGCAGGCGCAACAGGCAGCGAACGCCGCCAACACGGCGGCGGCCGCGCCGGCCAAGAAACATCCGAGCTATTGCTTCTTCAAGGACGCCGACACCAAGGGCTGGACGGCGACGCGCGGGGCCGACGGCAGCATCGTGGTCAAGGGCAAGGTCCGGATCGACGATCGTCGTTACATGGGGTCGCTCAGCGAGTCCGAAGTGACCGGGACGACCGCGCAGATTTGGCTGACGATGGCGCCGAATAACACCGGCATGGGCGCCGTCGAAAATTGGTGGGATATCAGCGGCAGCGTCGCCGGCGCCGCCGCGGTTGAACAGGTGGCGGTCATGTGCGGCAAGAAAACCGTCGCCGAGCTGCCCCTGAAAAAGGGCTGAGACGCGCCCGTCCGGGGTTGCGCGGAAGCCGGTCGAGGCGCACTTTAAGTTCATGGACGACAACGGTGAATTGACGTCCCTGGACACCGGCCGCTGGACCCGGGCCGAGGATTATATCCAGTCGCTGCTGCGGTTGCGGCGCGCCCGTCGCGCGCACCTGCCGCCACCCCGGACCGAGCCCGAAACGCCGCGTTTCTCGCTCAGCACCTTGCCGTTCCTCGCACTCCTTGCCGGGCTGGGCGTCATGGCCGTGGCGATCGCCATCGCCGCTTGGCCCGGCAACCAGCCGCCGCCGGTCGTCTATGCCGCCGTCCAGGCGGAGCGGGGCGTCGCACCGCCCGGCTGGTTCGAGGACGCCAAGCGCGAGATGCACCATCCCCCGGCGCGCAACTGAGCCGGGGTTCATTTCCCGGCAAGCTGACCGCGCGCAGGGTGCCGTGATGCCAGCCGGCCTCCCCGCTGCATTGTTGATGTTCGCCCAGGTAGCGAGCGCAGCGCCGAGCGCAGCCGGGTCCTACGGTCCGGATGAGCCGGTGGCGCCGAAGCCGCCGGCGCTCGCGGCGAGCCAGCCCTGCCCCGCGCCGCGGCCGGGCGCCGACAGCCGCGAAATCGTCATCTGCGCGCCGCGGACCGAGGCCTACCGTATCGATCCTGACCTGCTCGAGGCGCGGCGTGAGAAGAAGCGCAACGCCAACCCGCCCAAGCGCCCCGAACGGTTCGCTACCAACAGTTGCGCCGTCGGCCCGATGGGGTGCGGGCCGCAAGCCGGGATCAACCTCGTCGGCGCGGCGCTCACTGCCGTGACCATGGCCGAGCGGGCAGTGAAGGGCGAGAATGTCGGACAGATGTTCGTGACCGACCCGCAGCCGAGCGAATACCAGCTGTATTTGGCGGCCAAGGCGCGCCGGGAGGAAGCAGAAGCAGAGCGCAAGGCGGCGGACGTCGCGGCCAAGGCGAGAGCAGCCGAAGCCGCAAAGACGGCGGCCGAGACGCAACCCGTCCAGCGCTAACCGGGCGGTAAGCCTGTTGCATTATTGCTGGCGTCATGAGTTCGCTCGTCAGTTACCTGAACCCGTGGCGGCGCAAGCGCGAGCGCGAGGCCGAGCAAGTCCGAGCGCTCCGCGACCGCGACGGCGACGCCTGCGCCCGCTGCCGCCGCCCGCTGCGCTTCGACCTGCCCGCCGGGCACGATGCCGGGGCCAGGGTCGAGCCGCTGCAGTCGAGCGGCGAACGCGCTGGAATCGATAACCTCTGCCTGATCCACGGCCGCTGCAACGTCGCCGGCACCGATCACACCGGTGAAGTCAGCGAACGCATCCGCCGCCGCAGCGAAGCCGCGCTGCTGACCCGCTCGCGGCGGAAGCCGAAGAAAGCCGCTTGAGGGTTAGCGGGCCGGTTGGGCCGCGCAGTCGAAGCCGTCGTCGCCGCCCTCGGGACAAGCAGCTTCGGCCGCCACCTGGTTGTCGTCGGCGCGGTTGGTCCATTCGGCGTCCGCGACTTCGGGCAGTTCCTCCGGCGACGGCGCAATCTCCGTGATCGTCGCCTTGGGCGGCGGCGCGCGATGCTCAACCCCCTTCATCGTCGACCAGGCGTAGCCGCCAGCCAGTCCCAACGGGATCGCAGCCGCGGCAAGAATGAGGACTCGACGTTCCATGCCCGCGAGTGTCGCAGCAAGGAGTTTCCGATTCGTTGCTTTCCGCCGTTCCGCTAACCGGCTGGTAACGCTCGCTTGCTAGCGTCTCGCTCGTGAACAAGCCGTCGCGAATCACCAAGAAGAGCGTGGAGCTGCAGGGCGCGGCGCGTCCCTCCATCCGCCGCGAGCCGCCGCCCGCCGACAATGCCGTCACGCGCAAGCTCAACCGCATCGACTGGACCTCGCGCGAGTGGGAAGTCCGGTTGGCCATCGCGGGTATCGTCTTCTTCGCCGTGGCGATCGTCGCCGTGGTCGTCGACCTCGGCGAATTCGTCAGCTGGAACTGAGCGCCCGCTCCTAATCCGCCACGACCAACCCGCTGATCTCGCCGGGATTATATTTGTCGGTGTGGATGTTGAGGACGATCAGGCCGCCCTTCATGCCGGCGACGAAATCGTCGAAGCTGAGCGTCGATTTGAGCAAGGCCGCGCCGGCGACATAGTCGTAATCCTTCAGGCTGACGTGCATGCCGGTCGCGGTCGGGCGGTAGCCGAGCCCGAACGGCAGCGGCAGCGCGAGCTCCGAATCGCCGCCCGCAGCAGTCGCATATTTGTGGAAGTGAATCGGCCCGATCGGCGCGGCGACGAGCCTGTCCCACAATTGGTCGACGGTGATGCCCTTGACCTCGAGCTCGACCGAGACGCGCCTGGTCGCGGTATCGACCCGGACGGTGGCGCGTCCGGTCGCCGCCGAGTGGCTCGGCTCCGAGCCGTAATTGCCGTCGAGCGCGGCGTGAAACTTGAGCAGCTTCGCCTGCGCCGGAGACGGCAAGGCGAGCGCGGCAGCGATGGCGGCGGCGCAAATCGTTCGTGCGGACATGTGGATCCCCCCTCTGATCGTGGCTTGGTGGGCGAGAACCGGGGGGTCAGTTCAAGGGCGGAGCCCTGCGGTCGACGAACGGCGGCGAGGGTTCGTCGAACAGCGGAAAACCGGGACACCGCTCGAAGCCGGAAGCCCCCCCGGGGGGGGGTGTGTCAACGTCGTCAGCTTTGTCACCCTCGCTGCCCATGCGGTGCGCGTGCCCGCCGCTTGTCGTGGCGTCCGAATCAAGGTTCTGCATAACCAATAAGGCTCGTGTAGGAAAATAACCTTGGTTCGAACGATGAAGGCACCACCGCCCTTCGACTTCGCTCAGGACGAACGGAAACGGGTGGAGCAATTCACTGCCCCTTTCCGGCTAACCGCGCTAGGCTCGCGGATGATGCGGAGGAATGGTCATGGCCAGCAGCAATTGGGAACGCGTCTACAAGATGGCC
>Ga0207648_10005477_pt1 | contig 12790 bp, 12 predicted proteins | sample KBSMisM32_FD_184310 | JGI IMG/M metagenome (GOLD analysis project Ga0207648, IMG submission 184310) | Miscanthus rhizosphere microbial communities from Kellogg Biological Station, Michigan, USA - KBS Miscanthus M3-2 (SPAdes) (version 2) | ecosystem: Host-associated > Plants > Roots >...
CTAAATATTGCCAGACTAGGTCTGGATGAAATACAAATTATGACAGCTTGTCAAATTGCCGACAGAATTGATTTTGATTCTATCTGGTCAATGGATCATTCTAACGTACCTCAGTGGAAAAATGCAGTTGTTAATGACGCATGGTTGTTACTCGCGGCAATTGGTGCAGTTACAAGAAATGTCGAATTAGGAACGTGCGTAACTGATGCCATAAGGCGACATCCTTCCACTATTGCACTATCATCAATTACATTGGATAGACTGACTAACGGTCGAGCTATTTTGGGTATTGGTGCAGGAGAAGCACAAAATGTAGTTGATTTTGGAATTGAGTTCAAAAAGCCAGTAACTAAATTTAAAGAGCAACTGGAAGTTATAGAGTCACTTTTCGATTCCGATCCTGACAACAGGGTAAATTATGATGGTGAATACTACAAATTGATTAATGCTTGTTTGCAGGCCAAGAGCATTAGAAAACCCAGACCTCCAGTATACATCGCAGCAGGCGCTCCAAAAACCCTGGAACTCTGTGCAATTTATGGAGATGGATGGATACCAATAGGGTACACTCCCGCGCTGTTCGAACATCATGCAAATATTATCAAAGACCATGCAAAAAGAGCTGGAAGAGATATAAGCGATTTTCAATTCGCAAATGACGTAGATGTCTACTTTACAGATGATGGTGAGGAAGCATGGAATAAGATGAAAAATGCAGTAAAGGTTAGTTTATACAAACCAGAGCTGCTGAAGGTTCACAATATACAACAGGATTCAGAATTTGATTTCCGAAGATACTTTACCGAGTATGCAATGAACAAGCCAGAATTAATGGAACAAATGAAAAGAGCTGCAATGCAGATTCCAGATGACGTTGCAAGAAGTGCGATAGGCGTTGGCAAACCAGATGACGTGATAGAAATGCTAGAACGATTTATTGATGCGGGAACAAATCACTTCATAATTAGATTCTGGGGTGATGGATATTTCAAAAACATAGAAATGTTTGGCAAAAAGGTAATTCCCTATTTCAGAGAGCAGGAAAAATAACAGTACTTATTTATAGTAAAGATAAATATCGAACCATCGAATAAAGACAGGACAATAAACTCAAGGATTTGATTTAGAAAGAAAAGAATCTAGCTTGATTATAGTTTTAATTCTTTTTCCTTTCTTACGAACAAGCGGCTCCGCATCAAATCCCATTAGACTTAGGTTCTCAGCAAAACTTTCAGCAAAACCGTGAAAAGTATAGATTTTTTCAGGGTTGCACTTTTTCACTACAGATATTAAATCATTGTAATCACAATGGTCACTGAGTGGTAAACAATGATCCAGTCCTAAAGAATACTTGTAATATGGCTTTACTGCCCATCCACTAAATCCTATCGATATGGCACCATATTTCTGCTTAATGTATTTTAGAAAGCCATTTTTGCATGATGTAATAGGAGCTATCAATAACCACGGTTTGTGAGAAGAAAGCATGTCCGATCTTTCTGCGTCAGTGAAGGAAACATAATTGTCCATGCTGACCCCAAACTCCGAATAAAGTTTATTCATCTCAGCTATAGAATCATGCACGATTAATGGTTTCCAATGTCTAAATACATTAGTTAGGATTTGAGCCTTCCCAAGAGTGTAGCCTAATAAAATAACTGGAATACCACGGTGGTACATTTCTGAAATTATCAAATTAGCCTTGTGTACAGTACTTTCAAAATTTGGAAAATAGTAATCTGGATGTCCAAAGGTTGACTCTATTATGAGAATTTTTGCTTTGGGCACCACTGCCGCATCCATAAATGCTCTTTTTCTTATTGATATGTCTCCAGTGTAATACATTTGATCTTCTATGAGCAATCCGTTAGAACCGAGAATATGTCCTGAATTTAGTAATTCAAAACCATGTTCTTCAAACGTTTCTCCATATTTGTATCCGCGATGCATTGCAATTTTTTGAGTTATTTTTGATGTGATTATTTTATTACCGCTTTCCTTAACGCATTTATATAGATGATCTGTATGTGCGTGAGAAATAAAAATAAGATCAGAATCTGGTTGCCTCTGTGGATCCAGGTATAATTTTTTACCTTTATTGTCTACCGAAATACCATAGCCATCCACACAAACATCAAGCATCTGTTTCTTTGAATTTTGGTGACTATATTAATTATAGTACTTGAATTTCCGTAAAAATTTGTTTATTTTTTTTAAGTTGGTCTTAAACGATAATAAACGATGGCTAGTGAAGTAAAATTTAAGTTATGTTTAATTTCTAGTTTTGAGTAATGATACTAACTCGATATTGGTTTATTATTTCCATTTTAAGTTTGGGTGCAGTGCTTGTTATTTTTGAGATTTTTATTTTTTATCCGGTTATTGATTTCGATACGTATGCCTATGGACAAACAACCGTTACTGAATCTCCTAATCTGAATGTTGAAACATCAAATACTTCTTTCAATGCTGAGGGAACAATTAATACCATCTTGTTCTTGAAAGGTAAATCCAATGACACACATCCAGTAATTAGTGATATCAATACAAACCTGTCCTCAAAGTATGTGCTTGGAGGGAAATGGAGAGTTGATGTCTTGAAGGACAATGTGACGTATTTTAAGACCAACTTCACAATGATTGAAACTGATGGCCGCAATATTCATTATCATACGATAGTCTATAAGCCAATTTCAAACCAATCTGTAAGTCAAGAGAACCAGGGTAAACTTGGGACATTTTTTAAAAATAAGAATACCAACTCCTCTGGTTTTGATTGCAATGCGGATGTATATACAAATGGTGTCTTAGAATGGGAAAACGTTCCTATAACAGTATCATTCATAAATTCAAAAGTAATAATGATTGATATAATAGATGAAAAAACAGTTGAACATTTTCTGAAAAGTCCGATTTATGGATTAATTAATTCTATTGATCTTATCAAACAATAGAATCTATTTTATGATTATCATCTCATTTCATGAGCTCCAAGTCATTGGTGGGTGAGTGTTTTTGAGTATTAATGCGGGCATTCCGGGCTACGTAATTACACTGTTTAGTTTTCTTTTATTTATCGCATTTTTTATTTCATAGGCAATTCTCCTGCCCATACTCATATCATGTTCGAAAAGTAAGTCTGAATATTGAGACCCAGAAACGTAGAGATTTGTGCCAGCAACTATCCTTGCAGAAAACTCAAATGCAATAAATTTTGCATCCTTTGTATACACCCCTTCCAAACAAAATGGCCCAGGGATTCCTGGAGGTATTAGTCTTTCCGAAGCTCTCACAAAATTTTCACCCATCTTATACACTTCATCAAGGAGCGATTCTCGGAGAACCAGAGGAATATTCCCAACTACGTTATAGGTAGGCTCCATAGGAACATTTAGTTGATGTTTTGAAGGAATTCTAGAAATTCCATCAATATCAGATTCATATCTTCTATCTACGCCCATGAATTCTATATCTCCAGAAATTGGAGAATAAAAGTAGTGTAGGAATACTGGAACTCCCTTAACATATTCTTGAATATATAGATCCTTTTCATCCTTTATGATATTCGCATTTAATAGCTTTTTGGCTCCTTCTTCAAAGCCATCCGGATCTGATGCAAGAAAATATCCTTTGCCCCCGGCGGCCCCATGTAATTTTACAATACAAAGGTCCTTGATTTCAGACTTGGATCTTATCGTTGCGGGTATACTTAATTTTGACTCTATCATGAGTTTTTCCTTAAGGTTTCTATCTGCCTCCCACCTTAAAATGAGTTTATTACCAAAAAATGGTACATTAATATTTTCTATTTCTTCGGAGCTTAAGGATGAAATGAGAGTGCCGTGAGGGATCAGGATGCACTCTAATTTATTCAATCTTTTTTGGAAATCTGTTTCCAGTATATCCCTAAATTTATCTACCAGTATTACATGATCAATAAAATTAAATCTTTTGTAAACGTGATAACGCTTTTTTTCCGTTATAAGAAGCGTTTTAAATCCTTCGTCCTTTGCGCCTTTCAATACCTGAAGTGAACAATGAGATCCTAAAGTTCCAATGATCTTTGTCAAAATTATCTACCGTATGAGACTACTAAGACTAGGAAATTAATATTATTCGAAATTTTATCCATTTAGCCGAAATTTACCAGTTATTTGCTCGAGGTTGTTAGAAATTCTGCAATCAGTTTTATGACAAAAGCAATTCCGCCTACGAATCCTATACCCAACAACACTAGCCTAAGGTGAGTCACATAGTCGTCCTTGCTGGTTTTTTTTGCTAATTTCAATGTTTGAATTATTTCTACGACTTTGTGTTGTATGAAAGACAAAAATTCCAAATTTTATCGCATTATTGCAATATTTGAATCTATCGAAATTCAAGAGCGTAGTTTTATTGGAAAACTAGAATTATTCCCTGTTGTTATGATTCGCACGATAATCGAGAGCAAAAATTACCAATATGTTAAATAACTATTAGCTCTCTAGAAGAAAATAAGACATTTTTCAATTTTCCTGTCTTTATATGATGTCAGAATTCACTTCATCATTTTTGATGTACTCCGGAGTAAGACCTCATCACCAAAGTGTGAATTTGGCTCAGTATTATGTTACTTTATACTAGTATATTGAATTTCGTTAAATCAGCTTGATTTTCGGAGGAGCGAATAGCTAAATTACGAAGTAAATACGCGATCTTTTTCTGTTCTTTGCATCTCAACAAATGTTTCAGTATTTTGAACTCCTTCTATCTTGCCAATTTGTTTTATGACAACATTGTGAAGTTCTTCCAGCGTGGTAGCACTAATAGTTACCAAGATATCGAACCTACCTGTAACCTCAGAAATTGATATTATTTGAAATATTTTCAATAATGAAGCATGTATTTCTTTTTTTAATTTGGGATCCCTATTTATTCCTACGACAGCCTTGACATTTATACCTAAAAGAGGTTCATTTACGATAATGGTCGATTTTTGAATCAAATTTCTTTTATAAAGACGCTTAATTCTGCTATATAGGACTGATGAATTTGTTGATAAGAGTTTACTTAATCGAGGCACCGAAATATTAGCATTCTTACATAGTTCCGACAATATTTTCATGTCTAAATCGTCGAATTTTTGCAATATCTAGCAATAATAATCAGAGTACTAATAAATGTAGTTTTTGCGTAATTTTGTAATCGATTAATGAGTAAATAATACATTGCAAAAAAGTACGATAAATTATTGAGGAAAAGATGTTGTCGAGTGTAATTGTGAATTTTCATGATTAAACTAAATGTGAAAATTTTAGAAATTTTATTCCTGCATTTGCGCTGTACCACAATATTGAAAAAACTATATATATTTAAGAAGCCATATTTAGGCTCACCTAATGCTACTTCCATCAGAAATTGAATCTAAATTATTAATTCCTGCGATAAGAGCAATATTATCGAAAGAGCTCGTAATCGAAAAAGGATTAAAGGAAGAGGAAGTAGCAAGATTGCTGGGTATAACTCAAGCCGCAGTAAGCAATTATTTAAGAGGTACTAGGGGCGATAACGAGTTAATAGCAAAATTATTATCATTAAGTGAAATCATGAGCATGATAAAAGAAATTCGTGATGATCTTTCTACAAATAGGGCATACACAGCAAAGACACTATCCAAATTTATTGCACTCTGCAATTATATGCGCTACTCGCTGATTATATGCGATGCACATCACAGTCTTGAAAGAAATATTGATGAGAAAGTATGTGAACAGTGTAAAGTTACCCTTACTGGTACCAAACAGTAGATAACCGTTATCAATAGAAATGCTATTTCAGGTTTTCCATTCGTACCATTTTCAAGACAGTTGGAATAACATCTGACCCTTTCAGCGTTCCAATAGATCCCTTATTTGCCCATGATTCGGTAAAGCGTTCGCTTCCATCGCCTTTGATACCAACCCCAGATACCAATAATGGAATTGGGTCATCGGTGTGTGATTTTTTAATGCAAGGTGTAGAGTGATCACCAGAGATTACTACGACATGTTTTTTGGTCACGCGTTTCAAAAACGTGCCAAAAAAATTTTCATCGATTGACTCAATATTGGATTTCTTGCCCAATGCATCACCATCATGTCCAAATTCGTCTGGTCCTTTAATATGAACATAAACAAGATTGTAAGAGTCAAAAATTTCTAGGACTTCTTTTGCCTTTTGTTCATAATCATCTATTTTTTGTGAGCGAAATAGGTCCATTCCGATTATTTTAGCTATTCCAATCTCTACCGGCATATCCACGAGGCAAGAGGTTGAAATTCCAAATTTCTCATTAATCGGTTGGAGGTGCGGTAGAGCATTACCTGCATCCCGTAGCAAAATTACATTCATAGTTTTCTTGTTTTCTGATATCCTAGCAAAATTAACTTCGTGTTCCTTCATCAAGACAATTGATTTTTGAGTAAATTCATTGACAATTTTGGCAGATAATTTGGATGATTCAGAATCATCTTCTGGCCGAGACTCTTGAACTTCCATATTCTCGACGTCAGTATTGGCGATTCCAATTCCGTTCAATTTACCATAAGCAGGATCGGTATTGGTTATTTTGTCAGAAAGAAATTTTTTGTTATGTCTAAATTTGATAATAACACGGTGAGAAATAGTTGGGTTTATCTTAACTGACACATCTGGATCATCAAATTTCAAATTTTGTTCTAGAAATGAGCAGATGTTACTGCCTTCTTGTTTTGTTATATCCCGCCCTGCACGTCTATCAATTATTTTATTGACATCTAGAGTGGCAAAGTTTCCCCTTAGTGCAAGATCTCCATCTCGGAAATCAATATCGGATCCGATTATTTCCACAATTCCCCTTCCAGCATACTTTTTCCCCTCAAAATTATATCCAAGCATATTAAAGACAGCAATATCTGATTGCGGAGATATCCCTTTTCCTACACTAATTACTCGACCCATTTTTCCCGTTCTTGCCAGAGAATCAATATTAGGAGTCTTTGCTGCCTCAAGAGGAGTTTGACCATTTAATTTAGGATTAGGTAGATCCCCTATTCCATCAAGTAGAACATACAATATGCTTAAATCCTGATTGTCAGACAATGCTTGAAGAGAAAAAGAGACTATGATTTATCTGTAATGTCAATTATTTTAATTCTTTTTTTTGCGAATTTGTTTACACAAAGAATTAAAAAGAACTGAGGAAATAGGTGTTTAATATAAATTGAGAATCATGGCTATTGGAAGTAGGATATTTGTTACAAGCTTTCAATTAGCAGGTGTCGAAGGTGTCAAGGTTGAATCTGCATCAGAAGCTCTTCATCACATCAATGGTCTTGATAATGTTAATGATGTAGGTCTTGTTCTAATAAGCGAGGACATTGGAAAAGAAATTAGAAATCAACTAACAAGCATTAGAGCAAAACGTCCAATTCCGCTGATTTTTGAATTACCTGCGCCTGGTGGAAGTAGGGAAAATGTAGACTATAGAGCACTTTTAAAGCAGATTTTGGGTGTATAGTTTATTTTCTATTTTGATTGGATACAATACTGAAATCCCAAAAAATCGACTCATGAAAGCATTAATTATGATTAGCTTTATTTTGAAAGCGTATAGTCTATATTTTCCAATTGATCAACGATAGCAATTGCTTGATATAGTGCTGGTAGCAGTTCTGATACCAATTAATGTTGGAATTCTTGCATGTTGGTCTTATTTTCTTATTTTTGTAATCTGGTCAATTTCCAGGTCACCGAAATTGGAATGGTCCGCACGATTTCGAATAGAATCAAAACCCAAGGTGAGTATTATAGTTCCTGCGAGGAACGAAGAAAAGTCGATATCAAAATGCATACGGTCGTTATTATCACAAGACTACGACAACTATGAAGTAATCGCGATTGATGATTCTTCGACCGATGAGACTCTGTCAATCATCTCAAAATTGTCTGAAAATGATAATAGATTGATGGTAGTGAAATCACCACCGAGACCTGATGATTGGGTTGGAAAGAATTGGGCGTGTTTCCACGGATATAAAAAATCTACAGGAGAAATCCTGTTGTTTACTGATGCGGATAGCGTCCACAAATCTGATGTGCTGTCTTCTGCAATTAATACAATGATGCATGATGATCTGGATGCCGTTACACTTGTCCCTAAATTATTATGCTATGATTTGATTACGAAATTTACATTGCCAGTGTTGTCTGTATTTCTACATTCTAGATACTCACCACTTCGAGTAAACAATCCGAAAAACAAAATTGGGTATTTTTTTGGCAGTTTTTATTTAATATCTAAAAAGAATTATGAGAAAATCGGTACACATGAGGAAGTGCGTCAGGAATTGGTAGAAGATGGAGCTCTTGGACGTAGGGTGAAAGAACAAGGAATGAAATTAAGATTAATTAGAGGCGAAAATTTTGTTGAAGCAACTTGGGCTCGTGATCCTCGTTCTCTTTGGCATGCCTTGCGTCGTATTATTATCCCACTACGAACACAAAAAAGAAAATCTGCATTAATGGCTACAGCGTTTATCTTCTTTATCTTATTGGAGCCAATCCTAGTTTTGCCGCTTTCCTTGATCTATTATCCAGAAGGACAATTTAAAGGACTCTTGCTTGCAATAAATTTGTCAATAATTTTCTTGTTACTTGCTTGCGCAATTGTACAATCCCATTTCGGTCTTTTACAAAAATCGATATATGGAGTAGGTTTTGTAGTAGGTTGTACGGTGATAACGGTTTGCTTCTTATTATCAGTAATGGAGTTTAAGGGAAATAGAGTAGTAAAGTGGCGCGATAGAAGTTATTTTGTTGGGACTAAACAGCATCCTTTTCGTCTATAAATGTCTAAAAAAGAGATGAAATTCATCACAATCATTTTTTTTAACAAATTATTAATAATAATGTCTATCAATTATAATGGGCATTGAAATCTCGACTGGACGTAATAGATCTTGTGACATCGAACGATCTTGTTCAAAGAGTACAAGAGATACCAATAAGTAAGGAAGAGATTTTTGAATTTGTGGCCCGATATGACACAAAATCGCTGTGCAATATAGCGCAAAGACTTAGAGACAGTTGCAAAAGTGGTCCGATCACATACTCTAGGAAAGTGTTCATAAATTTAATAAATCTCTGCAGAGATAGCTGCTCTTATTGCACTTATAAGAAAGAATTTTCAGATTTTGACTTGTCAATGTTGACCAAGGATCAAGTTCTAAACATTGCAAGATTGGGCAAACGTCTGAATTGTACAGAGGCTTTAATCGTCACTGGTGAAAGGCCTGAACAAAAGTACCCCGAATTCAAAGAATGGTTAAGTAAATACAATTGCTCAACTACTGCTGAATACGTCGAACAAATAAGCGAGTCAATACTAGAAGAAACAGGATTGTTACCACACACAAACGCGGGTACATTGAGTTATGATGAGTTATCATTACTCAAAAAATCAAATGTAAGCCTAGGATGTATGCTAGAAACTTCGAGTGAAAGACTCACTGGTAATAACATGCCTCATGAATTTGCGCCCAGTAAAAATCCAAGAGCTAGAATAAGAGTTCTCGAAAACGCAGGAAAATTGAAAATACCTATTACAACAGGACTACTTGTAGGTATTGGAGAAACTTTGGAAGAAATTGTTGAATCACTGATGGTTATTAGAGGTTTAAATCAAAAATATGGGAATATTCAAGAAATAATAATTCAAAATCATGTTCCCAAGTATAATACAAAAATGAGAAACTCATTACCGCCAACACATGACTCATTTTTATTAACCATTGCTCTGGCAAGGATTATTATGCCACATATGAATATTCAGGTGCCGCCGAATCTTAGTCCTAAAGTTTATTCCACCTATATATCTGCAGGAATCAATGATTGGGGAGGCATATCCCCATTAACAATTGATTTCGTAAATCCAGAATCGCCCTGGCCTGAGATCAGTGATGTTAAACTTGTTACTGAAAAGCACGGCCATGTACTTAGAGGAAGGCTTCCAATTTACCCCGAATTTATTATGAACAAAAAAGAGTTCCTTCCAAAAAATCTTTGGAAATACGTATCACAATTGTCTGACATCACGGGATTGGTAAGGGAGGAGCTTCGTTAATGCTCGAATCAATATTGAGAGATATAGATCCGATCATTTCTGAAATACTTAATCAATCCCTCGATTCAAAGAATATCTCAATTAAACAAGCTGTTGAATTGTTTCAAACCACAGGAACCGAAATGACAATGACTGCTATGGTCGCTGACAATTTAAGAAGAAGGACAGTTGGTGACAATGTGACATTTGTAATAAATAGAAATATCAATTTTACAAATGTTTGTATTAAAAGATGTGGCTTTTGCGCTTACAGCAGAGACTTTAGAAACGAAGAAAGTTATTTTCTACCCACAGAAGAAGTCGTAAGAAGAGCTAAGGAGGCATGGGATCTGGGCGCAACTGAAATTTGTATCCAGGCAGGGCTGCCACCTAAGATGGACGGCTTTTTATATGTTGACTTATGTAAAGCTATAAAAAAAGTGTTACCTAATATACATATACATGCGTTTTCTCCTGAAGAGATCATGTATGGTTCCTATAGATCAGGATTATCCGTGAAAGAATATTTGAAAATGTTAAAAGAATCTGGACTAGGAAGTTTGCCAGGTACTGCGGCTGAAATATTGGACCAAGATATTCGCGATCTGATATCTCCAGGTAGAATCACAGTTGCTGATTGGATGAATGTTATAACGACCGCACACAAATTGAAAATACCCACCACGTCAACTATAATGTACGGCCATGTGGAATCAGCGGAAGATAGGGCTAAACATTTGGATCTGTTAAGATCAATTCAAAAACAGACAGGTGGATTCACAGAATTTGTCCCATTGAGTTTTGTACATAAAGAAGCCCCAATGTATAATCATAATCTTGTCAAGGGAATTGTCCCAGGTCCAACAGGTCAGGATGTAATAAAGATGCATGCAATTTCCAGAATAATGCTCCACAATTTCATAAATAATATTCAGGTTTCTTGGGTAAAAGAAGGAGCAAAAATGTCCCAAATGCTCCTTGAGACTGGAGTAAATGATTTTGGTGGGACCTTAATAAATGAAAGTATTTCCACGTCGGCAGGATCTGAGTACGGGCAATTAATGAGACCAAAGGAAATAAGATCATTGATACAATCAGCTGGTCGAATACCAGCGCAAAGGAACTCAACTTACGGAATCGTAAAAGTCTATGAGGATGAAGAAAATGACGATAATAATGAATCGTTACTAGATAGTGCGGAAACAACCCAATTTGGATCATACCATGAATTGATAAAACTAGACAAATTCAGATACAAGCGTACAAATTGAAATGCATGTATAACTCGACCTATTGTTTTTCTGTTTCCATTGCAAGAGTACATTCTACTTTTTAATCGTGTATGTGAAGTTAATCGTGAACGTAGATATGAGTTATCGGCATTTCCATAATCATCAAAGCACTCAAAAATTAAGGTTAGTTTCGGGAGTAATTGAATCCAAGTGATTGATATCTCGAGAAAATAAAATATGCAAAATGCGAAATTATTTAGTATGGGGGATATGTCACAAAAATGATTCAGCTAATATTCATTACATTTAAGAATCTCAACGGTTTACATTAGGAGCGATTGATTAACCTAGCAATTTTGATTTCTGGTAGAGGCAGTAACATGGAATCAATCTTGAATTTTCTAAAAGAACATACGAAATCTAAAATAAATCCTAAAATAGTAATCTCTAGTAAAGCAGAAGCAAAAGGTCTTCAGAAAGCTTCAAAATTTGAAATTCCAACTAGTATTATTTCCAGCAATTCGAAAGGTTGGGATTATGATAAGGAAATAGTAAGAATATTGCAAGAACATGATGTATATCCTGATAACGGACTTGTGTGTTTGGCTGGTTATATGCGTCTGCTGAGTCCAGAGTTTGTGAGAAAATACAAAATGAGAATATTGAATATCCACCCTTCGCTTTTACCTTCATTTCCTGGTCTTAATTCCCAAAAAAAAGCCTTGGATTATGGAGTGAAAATTACAGGATGTACTGTTCATTTTGTTGACGAGGGATTAGATTCAGGTCCAATTATTGCGCAAAAATATGTTGCAGTGTTAGACGGCGATACATACGAGTCATTATCGGATAGGATACTAGAGCAGGAGCATATTTTATATCCTTATTGCGTGAACCTTTTTGCTGAAAAGAGTTTAATTGTTCAAGGCAGAAGGGTAATTGTTAGCGGACAGTAAATACAAACCAGTCATTAAAAGATAGTAAAGCAAAAAAATAACTTTGTCAACTTTTAGAATATTTGGGACAACTTATAGACGGTAACCTAGTATCTCAAAAAGTAAAACTAAGAATCAGAGACGAGGTTTCAGACTTAGTTAACAGTGGTATTCAGCCATGCTTGGCTACAATTTTAGTTGGCGATAATCAGGCATCTGCAACATACGTCAAAAATAAACAGACCGCAGCGAACATTGCCGGGATACTAACTAGAGATTTTAGACTTTCAAAAGATGTATCTCAAAACGAGCTTGTAAGCATTATAGAAGAATTAAATCATGATGACAAAGTACATGGAATACTAGTACAACTTCCATTGCCACCTCAGATTGAAACTTCCATTACCAATAGGGTAAACCCTGAAAAGGACGTCGATGGTTTGACATCGCATAATTTGGGTTTATTATTGAAAGGTGTTCCAAAACTAGTCCCTTGCACCCCCTTAGGCATCATAGCGCTTTTA
>Ga0207648_10005481_pt1 | contig 12788 bp, 12 predicted proteins | sample KBSMisM32_FD_184310 | JGI IMG/M metagenome (GOLD analysis project Ga0207648, IMG submission 184310) | Miscanthus rhizosphere microbial communities from Kellogg Biological Station, Michigan, USA - KBS Miscanthus M3-2 (SPAdes) (version 2) | ecosystem: Host-associated > Plants > Roots >...
GTCATCGACTGAATCACCACCGGGGCACCGCCCCCAATTTGTAAATGCTTAACTTGAACAGGCTTTGTCTGGCGCATTCGAAATCGCTCTACTTTGCCGGCGCAGTCGCCGCAGGTTTCTCGGGCTCACTGCTCCTGCCGCCGAAGGACTTCAGAACATCATTAGTGAGTACGAACACCATTAACAGCAACACCATAACAAAACCGACTTGCTGAATACGATCGCGCACAGCAACTGACAACGTCAGACCTATGAGGGCCAGCACTCCTTCAACCAGCAAGAGGAAGATCGCCCCGCCGTCAAGCACTGGAATCGGCAAAAGGTTGAAGATGCCCAGATTCAAACTCAGGAATCCGAGTGTTCCAAACAGACCGTCCCAACCAAGTCTTTCGACCGACTTGGAGGCAACTTTATAGATTCCGATCGGACCCGAGAGAGTATTTCTAACCGATCTCTTTCCCGTGAAGACTTGCCCGAGTGCCTTCCCTGTGAGGCGCAGGATCTGCATATTCTGGTTATAGGCGTAACTTACCCCAGTACCAATCCCGACCTTGTGAAGTGGAAACTGCTCACTGATGTGGATGCCCAAAAGGGCTCCCGGTAGCCGGCGCGTCACAGTGGTAATCTGAGTCATCTGACCATTTCGTTCCACGCTCATTTGGATAGGCTGCGCATCACGACTGTGAATGTACTCCGTAATCTGCGCGGCGCTACGTACATTCTCCCCTCCGATTGTTGCGATACGATCGCCGGCTTGCAGCCCTGATTCTTCAGCTGGTGATCCAGGATTCACATCACCTACGACAACTGGTAATCCGCCATAGTCGGGAATGAACTCCAGAACACCCGCAGTCTCACCATTCTCCGTACGAGGAGCCGGTTTGATGGTTAACGAAACCTCTTGTCCGTTTCGATTGACTATCACGGGTAATGGCTGGTTCGGCGAGAGTAAGGCATCGCCACTAATTGAATCCCAGGTTGGATTCACCGTGCCGTTGAAAGAAATGATTCGATCGCCAAGTTTCAAACCAGCCTGATCCGCGGCGCCATTTGCGGTTACATAACTAACTACTGGCGACGGTGTAGCGGGAACGCCATAAATCATCGCAAACGTGAAAGGAATGGCCATCGCCGTGAGGACGTTCATAACGGGCCCGGCCAACGCCACCATAATCCGCTGGTAACGTGGTCTCAGGTTGAACATCTCGTTTGGCGGAATATCAACAGCGCCTTCGCCTTCGAGTGGCGCATTGGATTCATCGCCACCAAGTTTTACGTAGCCTCCTAGTGGAATTGCTGAAACTCGATAATCCGTGTGTCCAAATTTTCTTCCGAACAGGCGAGGACCGAATCCGACCGAGAACGTCTCAACCCGAATACCCAGGAGTTTTGCGACGATGAAGTGGCCGAATTCGTGAAGCACAACCGCAGAACCAAGGATGAAAATAAACGAAGCTGGCCCGATCAAAAAATTCATTAGAAATGGCTCTTTCTCAAATAATTCTCAGCAAATCGACCTGGTTAGACACATCACAAACCCAAATAGGTTGCACAAACGAGTTTACGCGTCGGCAAAGGTTGGCGTCAAACAGTTGATTTTTGAAAAGCTCAGGAGTGCGGTGGCCTGGCACCGCTTTGTAAGAGCGGAACGTTCGAATCTAAAAAAGCGGTACCAGGCCACCGCACTCCAAGGAGGATTTAGAACTAAACGACGCTAGTCTTCTCCGAAAGCTTTTCTATTTCTTCAACCGCTGAAGCCCGGGCCCATCGATCAACTTCAAGCACAGTTTCGATTGAGTCGACAGGTTTTGGCGCGTGGCCGTCCATCACAGCCTGAATGACGAGCGGTATCTCAGTTAGGCAAATACGTTCATCGATAAAAGCAGCAACGGCTTCTTCATTTGCCGCATTCATAGCTGCCGGCAGGGTGCCGCCCGTCGCCAACGCACGATACGCCAGGCCAATACACGGAAATCGATCGAGATCTGGCTCTTCAAAATGAAGAGATGACACGTTAGTGAGATTCAACGCTGGTAGTTTGCAAGCTTGTCGTTCCGGGTAAGTCAACGCGTACTGGATCGCGTGTCTCATGTCCGTAATTCCCATTTGAGCAATGACCGATCCGTCGACCAGTTCGATCATTGAGTGAACTACAGACTCCGGATGAACCAGTATTCCAATCTCGTCCGCCTCAAACCCAAACAGCCAATGCGCCTCGATCACTTCCAATCCTTTGTTCATCAGCGTCGCCGAGTCGATCGTAATCTTGGCTCCCATGCTCCAGGTCGGATGCTTCATGGCTTCCGACACGGTCGCATGTTTCATTTCCGACTTATCCTTGGTGCGAAAAGGTCCGCCAGAAGCTGTCAAAATAATTCGCTTCACTTCTTCACGTCGCTCGCCTCGCAAACACTGATGGACCGCGTTGTGCTCCGAATCGACCGGCAAGAGTTCCGCTCCCGAGGCTTTGGCAGCGCGCGTCATTAGTTCACCGGCGATCACTAGCGTCTCTTTATTCGCAAGAGCTACGCGCTTACCTGCTTCGAGCGCTCGTAGCGTGGGAACGAACCCAACAGCGCCTACCGTTCCGCTGACAACACAATCGGCTTTTGGATGAGTAGCTACTTCCACCAGGCCCTGTTCACCTACAACGATGCGTGGAAGGTCAATATCCCGCTGAAAGAGAAGCTCACGAAGTTTGTGTGCCGCGATTTCACTTTCAACAGAAACAACTTCAGGTAGATGCGCGGCAACTTGATCCGCCAATCGCTCGACGTTTTGTCCGGCAGCCAACGCAACTACACGCAGCTGTCCGGGCGCCAGCGATTCAATAACGCGCAACGTATTGCAGCCGATTGAACCGGTAGAACCCAGTATTGCTACACCTTTATTCTGCATACTAAGCCGCTAACAAAAACCGAAGTGGGAAGGTTGGTCCTTTCGAGTCGTAGGGATCCTGAAGAGTAACTGTTTGTCCAGATTTGTTTCGGTAAGAGGCGGAACTAACCCTCCACGATTGGCCATGGATAAAAAGCAAATTAACGGAGGCGTTGACTGTCTCGCGTTCGCCAATGACCTTCAGGTTTATCGTAGCGTTGCCATTGTCGTTGTTGATATTAATGCTGCCGGTCACGATGCTTCCGAATTCTTTGACGTCACCAATCTCCGTCTTGAGCTTCTCGCTATTGCGTAGAAATGTTCGGGCGATTTGAGCCGCTTCGCTGTTGCCAATGGAATAGAGGGCAAAACCAACAATGCCTCCAGCGAACACGGCAACCAAAAGCGCAATTGCAGCCACGATACCACCGATCATTAGAAAGATTTTCCGGTTGGTCATGATCCCGACTTGTAGGGGAATCAATTACTGAAGTAGAAGCGAGCGAAATAGTAGATGAGCGGTGCATTGAAGAGCAAGCTATCGAGCCGATCGAGTATGCCGCCATGTCCCGGAAGAATATTCGCAGCATCTTTGGCACCGGCGCCACGCTTTAGCGCACTTTCAGTCAAGTCTCCTAGAATTCCGACGATCGTCATCACAAGTGCCAGCGGCAAGGCCCATTTGAGAGGCAACTCCCGAAAGAACCAGTAATGCGACACTGCAGCCATCGCTAACGCTGCTACGAGACCGCCAAAAACTCCTTCCCAGGTTTTTCCCGGACTGATTTTCGGCGCTAGTTTGTGTTTACCAATCGCGCGACCGGTGTAGTAAGCCCCGGCATCAGCACCCATCAAAATCAGAAAAAAGAAAGATAGAAGATGCGCTGACAACAGCTGTGTAAAACCCATTCGTATTGAAAGGAGGTGACTACCCAGGAGGGCGATGTACAAAACTCCGAGCACTGTTGCCCCAGCTGAGGCAATCATCTTTTCAAAGTCAGTTCCGCGAAGCGCTGCGGCAATCAAAACACCGGCGGTCAGGACAATGAGCACGAGCTGAGTCAGTAATAAGTTTACGGCGATATCACCGAAGTAAAGTGACACAACAAAGATGGCGATAGCGCCAAGGAACCCTGCGCTCGTGTCGGGTTTGAGCTGAAGACGTTTGGAAAGTACATAGAACTCAAAAAGCCCTAGCGCCATCGCCGCTCCAGCCATCGCGACAAAGAGCCACTTTAACCAGGGGATAAGAATCGAGGCGATAAGAAAAGGAAGAACAACGACGGCAGTAAGAACGCGCGTTAGCCCGGAGTTTTTCACTGGCGGTTTATTGGGTGTGGACTTGGTCAAGTCTATGTCCGATATGCTTCAGCTTGTCGTTGTCTCTAACAGCGCGTTTAGGAGATTGTAAATCGTTAGCTTGCTTGTAACGTTTGTTCAACGACAAGCTAAAGCATATCGGACATTCACTTCCGGCCAACCACCAACTTCAATCCGCCGAACCTTCGATCGCGTCCTTGATAATCAACCACCGCCTCGAACATTTGTTCGCGTCTGAAATCCGGCCAAAGCGTATCGGTTACATGTATCTCGCTGTATGCACTTTGCCACAATAGAAAATTTGATATTCGCAATTCACCGCTCGTTCTTACCAACAAATCCAGTTCGGGGAGATTGCGTGTGTAGAGTTCATTGGCGATCCGTTCCTCAGTCAGTTCATCCGGACGACTACCTTCGTCCAACAGTCGACGCACAGCGGCACGACACGCGTCGACAATCTCAGCCCGACCGCCGTAGTTAAGCGCAACGGTCAGAACCATGCCTTTGTTTTTCGCCGTTCGTTCTGTGGCTCGCGCTATTTCGCTGCGAACATTGTCAGCAAGCGCACCCGTGCGACCGATTGTTTGAAACTTGATGTTTTGGCGATCGATTTCGTCGAGCTCAATGCGCAGGTACCGCCGCAGCATCCGCATCAGCGCGTCGACTTCATAGCGGGGTCTTTTCCAATTCTCAGTTGAGAACGCGTAAAGCGTCAGTGCTTGCAATCCCAGCCGGGCGCCGGTGTCGACGGCGGCTCTAACTGCTTCAACACCTGCCTTGTGTCCGGCGATTCGCGGTTGACCACGCTGGGCAGCCCAGCGGCCGTTGCCGTCCATGATGATTGCGACATGACGGGGCAAACGATCCCAGGCAATTGAGGAAAGCAGCGCTTCCTCGCGCGTACCTTTCTTTACAACACCAGCAAAGTCAGAAAGCATATTTGTAGACGGAAAAAATGAATGATGTTGGAACGTGAGCCATTCTTGTCGGTATGTTGGTGCCTGTCAAATCTAAGGGCGTCTCCTTGGAGTGCGGTGGCCCGGCACCGCTTCATACTGAGCTGCCTTTCGCTACAGCGTCATTTACCAAAGCGGTGCCGCGCCACCGCACTCCAATGAGGCGCCCTCTACTGATAACGTACGCTCACCAGGGTCAGTCCACACGCAGGCGCGGTCACTGCTTCAGTGGGTCGCACGCCATCCTCGATTGCGCGCCGGACATCTTCGCTGTTTAGTTCGCCTCGACCTACCGCCATCAGCGTTCCAGCGATGGAACGCACCATGTAACGCAAAAATCCGTCGGCACTAACTTGTATTTCAATCATTCGACCGCGGCTTCGATGATCAAGTCGCCCCGAAATCTCCAAAGCCGTGATCTTGCGACGTCTGTCTTCCACATCTGATTGAGCTGCAGAAAACGCAGTCCATTCATGTTCACCCAGAAACAATTCAGCTGCCGACCGCATTAAATCGATGTTCATTGGCCTGGCGTCATGATGCGCGTAACGAACCCAAAAAGGTGAGATCACGGGTGCGTTAATGAGACGGTAAAGGTACGTCTTTCCGAGTGCGGAGTAACGGGCGTGGAAGCTGTCGTCTACTTCATCAACTTGTAAAGCCCGAAGATCCTTACCCACGTTTCCATTGATAGCGGCGCGAAGCTTTCGCGCTGTAATCGGTCGCTCAAGCGAGACACTGGCAACCTGTCCTTCCGCATGAACGCCGGCATCCGTGCGACCCGAACCGTGAACGGTCACGTCCTTCCCTTCAATGAGCGACAAGGCACGCGTTAACTCTCCCTGGACGGTTCGCAGTTCCGCTTGGATCTGCCATCCGTGGAAATCAGTTCCGTCATATTGCAGAAGGAGTTTGTAGTTCAATGCCCTAAATGATCTCAGATCTCATATTTCAGATCTCAAATCCAATGCCTGAAACAGCCTTCGTCTAAAATCTGAAATTATCTGAGATCTGAGATTTGAGATCTGAGATCATTTCGTCTTCCTACTTCCCGGCTTCACCACCGGGTCGCCTTGCCGGCATGCGTCACACGTTGCGGGGTCGACTGCCAGCACTTTCAAAGATGCCAATGCAACTCGCGGTACGCCAACATCAACGTCTCCACCAGACCGATCAATAATCGAAGCAGCACCCAATACATTCGCCCCAGCCTGCTGTAAACATTCAATCGTTTCGCGTGTTGAGCCACCTGTTGTTATCACATCTTCGACAACGAGAGTCTTCTCCCCCGGTGTAATTGTGAAGCCGCGACGAAGTGTCATCTGACCTACTTCTCTTTCAGTCCAAACGAATCGAGCACCTAACGCACGCGCTACCTCGTGACCAATCACTATTCCGCCAATCGCAGGCGACGCAACCAACTCAATCCCCTGCTCTCGAAATTGCTCGGCGATAGCGCGACCAAATTGCTCCGCGTTCTTCGGATACTGGAGCACACGGGCGCATTGCAGATAGACGGTGCTGTGCAATCCACTCGTTAGTTGAAAATGACCTTCAAGCAAGGCGTCGGTTTTCTTAAACTCATTGAGTACTTCTTCTGGTCTCAAATTCTCACCTCGATAAAATTACCAAGCGTGCTACAATCGCTGCCCGAATGCCGCCGTATCCGAATTTAGTTTCAGACTCCACTCTCGTTCAAGACACAATCGACCTTCTACACGATTCTGGTGGACGCGCCGCAGCATCGGAAATCGTCGACGCTGTTTTCAAACTTTCTCATATCGACGACGAACTCGCAGGCCTATTGGTGGCCGATCTCATCCGCAATGATCGGCGCTTCAAGATCATCGATAACAATACTGTCGAATTGCAACAAGACAACTGGAACACGCGTCTGCTCAAGGATCTGGACTTTGTCGTCGTTGACGTTGAAGCCACAGGCGCCAAGACACCGCCGAATCGTTTGATTGAACTGGGGGCTTATCGGATTCGTGGTGGACGCATTGTCGACAAGTTTTCTCAGTTGGTAAATCCTGAGATTCCAATCCCTCGTTTTGTTTGTACTTTGACCGGGATAACAAACGAGATGGTTAAACGGGCGCCGTTATTCGCTGAAGTTGCTCCACTTTGGCTCGACTTCGTTAGTGACTCAGTCCTGGTCGCACACAATGCGCCGTTTGATACCAGCTTTCTCAATCACGAAATTTCGCGAGTGTATCCGGGCCATCGAATGGTCAACCCGCATCTTTGCACTGTCAGACTTTCACGCCGAGTCTTGCCCGATATCGCCAATCATCGGCTGGACACTATTGCAAATCACTTTTCGATCCCAATAGTCAGTCGACACCGGGCCGGTAGTGATGCTTTGGCGACCGCTGAAATCTTTTTGCTGCTGCTTACAATGCTTGAAGAAGATCACGGAATTAGAGATCTCCCGACCGCTCGCAGTTTTCAGTTTCCTGAAATCAAAGCCGCCCAAGCTGAAAATCAAACACGCATTAACCTTCCGTTAGCTTCCAGTCTCTAGAGTTGTTTGTTCGACAGTTGCTGCTTCACCTCGCTTGAGAAGCTTGCGAACAATCACAAACAGTACAACTCCAACAGCGACACCTAAGCCAATCCATGGGTAGTACCTCGCGAGTATCGCTTTGGCTTCGGCGCCATAACGAACTGCAAAGTAGCCTTCGAGCAAGAAGCGGAATGCTCGACCGGCAATTATCGCGATCATGAATCGGAGCAAGCTGAATCTAAACACTCCTGCCGTAATGACGAAGAGCTTGAAGGGAAACGGTGGCGGTAAAAGAGTCGCGACGAGGACAGCTAACATGTCGTATCGCTCAATGAGTTCTTTTACCCGTTTCTGTTTGGCTTCTGAAAACCGGCTGAGGGCTCGAGAACCAGCGCGTCGAGAGATCAAATAAAGAATCCAACAACCAATCGCTGAACCCGCCGTCGCCATGAAAGCATAAAGAATCATGAACCGTGGCTGAGCGGTTGAGAGCAACAGCAACAGAGCATCGGCGCTGCTTGGCAGGGGAACAAATGTTGAGTCGAGCAAGGCTACCGCAAACAATCCCAGCGGCCCGAAAGTTACGAGGTATTCCGAGAATCGCGTCAGCCCTTTAGTAATGGGGTGAATAAATGATTTCAACTATCGATCCTTTCAATTAGAACTATCGTTGTCGGATGAATGCGACGATTGTTGTCCATTCTTGCGACGATTTATGAACATGTAGATTAAGAAGCCGATAAGACCCAGCGTCGCCACAATGCTAATAATCACGACACCATTGTCTTTGAAGAATAACAATACCCTCCGACCATAGAAAACGGCGAGAACACCTTCCACGTAATAGCGCAACGAACGTGCCACCATCACGGTCAACAAAAACCTCCAACGCGGATACTCGAGTGTTCCCGCGGTGGCGACAAAAACCTTGAAAGGTAACGGCGGCGGCAAGATCGCTGGAACCGCAATCGCCAGGAACCCGAATCGAGCGTAAGCCTTTTCTACTCGCTTTATACTTTCAATACTAAAACGCCTCCGCAAGACTGCCTGGCCACCACGTCGCATGATCGTATAGAGCAGCGAACAACCAAGAACCGAGCCGATCGCGGCAAACAAAGGGAAGTAGAAAACAGCATGCGGCTGCTTAATACATCGACCTACCACCAGATAGTCGTTTATTTCCGGTAAGGAAAGTAATGACGAATCCAAGGCCCCGATAAGGATCATCGAGGGTGCGGCCAGGTAAATCGGAAGACCAAGTACGTAACGCTCCAGCCAACGAGCGATAGTGCTGAGCCAGTCAAACATTGGGAAGGGTGGGCTTAGTGCTTTGTGCTTTCAACTTTATATTTATGTCCTGGCGCCCGCGAAGGCGCAAGACAAAGTACCAAGATCAAAGCACAAAGATCAAAGTACCAGGTTCAGTTGCTATTGCTTGATGGGTGCAAAGACTGCAGGTGTGTCGTAAGTGACGCCGACCGTGAAGCCGGAATTTGGTGAGAAATCCGTCAGGCCCTTGATTCCGGCAAAATCGAAGCGCAGCCCCGACGCGCGGATTTGCATGCCCAGGCGAGCTTCGGATTGTGACTCGGTTCCGAGCGGGCCGTTGCCTGGACGAGTGTTTGCACGTCCATTCACTTCTCCGGCGACGCTGAACTGTTTATTGATGCGAAAGATGCCGGCGGCCCCGTAGGTGATGACGTCGTTTTGTGAAAACAATTCGGTCGGAGCGGTAAGAATTGCGACTCCGAGGTTGCCGAACGCATTGAAACGACCTTCTTGACCGAACTTCTTACCAAAAAGGATTTGTCCATAGGCGTTGGTTTGATTGAGCCCAATACCGGTGCCCTGACTCGAGTTAGGCAGCGACACACCAAATCGAAAACCGAGCGACGGACCGCGACTCGTTTCATTTCTGAGTTTGAATTTTGCCCATAGCGTGAAGTCGCCAGTGTCGTTGGTTGAGTTCGCACCGGGGGCAAGATTTAGCCCGATTGCTGATGGACCTCTCGAGTTGATGCTCAGCACGTTCTGTGCGACTCCCTCGATTTGAAACTCAACATTGGGTGACATTCCAATACTGACACCGATAACGCCAACTCTTGTCAGGTCGCCTGTGATTCCGGAGACGGGATACTTTGCTCCCTGCATGAAGTCGAGACCGCCTTCAATTCTCAGGGTGCCGGGCGGAATGATGTCCACGTCTTCCGTGATCAATGGCCGTTGCTGAGCCGACACGCAGCTCAACGCACAAAAGATCATGGCGAGAAACAGTGGATATCTGTGCATGCGCATCATCGGCGGGGATTGTAACGGGACAATGAAGAGTGGTCAACGAAGTTAACGTTTACCATCCACAGACGTCCTAACGACGGGGAGATAGACTCGCTTTCAGACCAACGCCGCCCCGTCATCCCATATGCTAGTATTCCGCCTGAACAACCAACCCTCAACGAGGTCTTCGCGATGAAACTGTCCCTATTGTTACTCCTGTCTTTGAGTCTGCTTTCTGTGCCGACTTTCCGCTATGTCGCAGCCCAGGAGAACCAGTCCAACAGTTCGACGACAATTCAGCTCAAAGGTCTCAAAGACCGCGTCGTGATCCGACGTGATGAACGCGGCATCCCTTACATCGAAGCCAAGAACGATGAAGACCTTTACTTCGCACAAGGTTATGCCACCGCAACTGATCGACTATGGCAAATGGATCTCTTTCGCCGAAACGCACGTGGTGAGTTGTCGGAAGTATTGCCAAACGTGCCAGGTAGCCCGGCGCTCGATCAAGACAAACTCCATCGCACCTTCGGCCTAAGTCATGTAGTTGATGCAGAAGTAGCGCAAGCGTCACCGCAATCAAAGAAGCTTTTGGAAGCTTACGCAGCCGGGGTGAATGCTTACATCTCAGCCCTCGGCCCAAAGCAGCTACCACCTGAGTTTCAGATTCTCGGCTACACACCACGACCGTGGACACCGGCCGACTCGCTTATCGTGGTGAAGATATTCTTCGAAGCGCTTTCAAATACCTGGCGTTTGGATCTAATGCGAGAAGCCATGGCGGTGCTTCCCGAAGAAAAGCGCAGCGCGTTGATGCCTGAAGTTTCACCAATTGACGTGTTGGTCGTCGGCAAGGACACAAAGGCCAAAAAGGCGACCGCTAGGATGAAGCCCGCTTCAACACTGTCGCGTGAAGCACTCGCTGTTCTTGCTCGTGATCAAGCCATCAATCAGGCAGCACTCGAACAGCTCGGGTTCTACGCAGAAGGACTTGCCGCCAGCAACAATTGGGTCGTCAGTGGCAAACACACGACCTCTGGTAAACCACTGCTGGCAAACGATCCTCATCTAGCTCCTACGGCGCCAGCCATCTGGCACATGGTTCATCTCTCCGCACCAGGCGTACGTGTTGCCGGAGTTACTGCACCGGGTCTTCCAGGAGTGATCATCGGTCACAACGATCGCATCGCCTGGGGCTTCACCAATGTCGGTCCAGATGTGGCGGACGTTTATCTCGAGAAGTTTGATCCAAACAACCCACAGCGCTACCTGACTCCGTCCGGCTGGCAGGATGCGAAGATTCGTCACGAAGAGATCAAAGTTCGAAAGGGTCTCGCCGACTTGTCAGCTGACACAGTGACGCTCGACGTAACTGAAACCCGCCACGGACCAATTGTTCTTGAAAGGGATGGCAAGCGCTATTCGCTGCGCTGGACCGCTCTCGATCCGACCAAAAACAAACCAGACACCGCGTTCCAATTGAACCGTGCGCGAAATTGGAAAGAATTCACCCAGGCGTTGGAATCGTTTACCGCGCCGACTCAGAACGTGGTCTACGCCGACGTTGATGGTCACATTGGCTATCACGCCGCAGGCGTTGTTCCAATTCGAAAGTCAGGAGACGGCAGTGTTAGTTATGACGGGTCGACGGATGCCGGCGAATGGATCGGCTACATTCCCGTCAGCAAGCTTCCACAGGTTTACGATCCACCGTCCGGAATTATTGTGACCGCCAACCAACGCATCATCGGCACTGACTACCCTTACTTTCTGACTCATTCATGGGCGCAACCCTATCGAGCCCGACGCATCTTCGACTTGTTGAGTGAGAAACCGAAACTAAATTCCGACGATTTCCGGCGAATTCAAGGCGACGTTTATTCGATTGCTGGTGTGTTCTTTACCCAGCACGTGGTTAAGACAATGCGACCAAAGTTGACCGCGACTGATGAAAAGCTAACCGCGGCTCTCGACTCGTTCGAAAAGTGGGACGGCCTTGTCAATGCCGACTCGCGTATTGCACCGCTAGTGTCACAAATGCGGTTGGCCCTTCGCTCAAAAATTCTTACGGCTGCACTCGGTGATCAACTGGTGCGTAACTACCAATGGTCAAACTTCGACACAACCCTCGACCGAATCATCAAGGACGAACCGGCAGACTGGTTACCGAAAGGTTTCGCAAGCTATGCCGATCTTTATCGTGGGTGTTACGACGAGGCTATTAAGAACATGACCCGCACACTGGGAGCTGACGAATCGAAGTGGACGTGGGGCGAAATGGCGAAAGCACGTTTCCCCCATCCGCTGGCAGCTGCACCGTTGATTGGAGCGCAATTCACAATCGCACCGTTTCCGCAGAACGGAACTGGAGGACTTATCGGTGCGACGGTACATGTTGGTTCGTCGGTGTCTATGCGACTGATTGCCGATCCGAGCAACTGGGATCTCACACAACATGGAATCAGCGTTGGCGAATCAGGCGTGCCGTCGAGTCCCCATTGGAAGGACCAGCTTGATGATTGGAAAGCCGTGACGCCGAGAGTGTTTCCGTTTAGTGACGCGGCAATTGCTGCGGCGACGAAGCAAACTCTGACGTTAGATCCAGTTAAGTAGCTTGTACTCTGCCCTATCTCAACATTCTCGCGGCTTCGTGTTCTTGCGGCTTCGTGACCTTGCGGCTTCGTGTTCTTACTTGCGGCTTTGCCGCATCCCGTGCGGAAAGCCTCTGGCTTTCCGAGCGCTGTTTTTAAAAAGGGAGAGGCTTCGCCTCGGGCGGCGTAGCCGCCAAAACTAATTCGGCGCTCGACGGAAAGCCGGAGGCTTTCCGCACGGGAGGCGGCAAAGCCGCATAA
>Ga0207648_10005486_pt1 | contig 12777 bp, 7 predicted proteins | sample KBSMisM32_FD_184310 | JGI IMG/M metagenome (GOLD analysis project Ga0207648, IMG submission 184310) | Miscanthus rhizosphere microbial communities from Kellogg Biological Station, Michigan, USA - KBS Miscanthus M3-2 (SPAdes) (version 2) | ecosystem: Host-associated > Plants > Roots > Rhizosphere...
AAGAGGGAGGGCGCTCGTGAAGCGAGGCGGACTTTGGTTAACGGTGGGAGCACTGCTGCTCGTGCTCTGTTACGGGGTGGCGGCGCTTTATCGGCTGCGGGTCGCACGTGGAGATGTGTTTCCCGAATATTCGAGCCTGCGCGCGGATCCCTTGGGCGTGCGAGCGTTGTATGACGCGGCCGGATTCCTGCCCGGTTGCGAGAGTATGCGTTGGCTGCATCCAGCGGAGCGTTTGCAGGCGGGCGCCGGCGATGTGGTGTTCGTGGTGGGGCTCGATTACGGGTGGAGCCGAACCCTTGACGAGGATGCCTGGGCGGCGTTGGACCGCGCGGCGGTGGCGGGGGCGCGCGTGGTGGTGGCGTGGCGGGCGGATACTGCGCGGCCGGGCGATGGGAAGCGGGCTCGTGAGCTGCGTGCCGATCCTTGGCTCACGCCTGAATCAGACCCCAAGGCCGAGAAGGCCAAGGATAAGGCCGGTGCCGACTCTGGTGACACGAAGGATAAGGAAGCCGGGCAGAAGGCAGGGAAGTATGGGAAATCAGCAGACGGCAAAGACATCGCTGAGGCATCGTCGGAAGCGCATGCAGGGCCTTCGCGTTATGCAACGATGTATGAGCGCCGCTGGGGTTTTCGTCTGGGGCGTCGCGAATTGATGAAACACGCGGGGGATGCGGATGCGTTTCGTGGGGAGGATGCCGCTCTCGCGTGGCCGGCGATCTTGGCGCGGTGGCGGTCGGATTTATTTTTCGTCACGCGTCCTGGAGATGGCTGGCGGGTGCTCTATCGACGAGGATCGGAACCGGTGATGATCGAGCGTGCGCGAGGCGCAGGTTCGGTGACGCTGCTAGCCGACAGTTTTGTGCTCAGTAACGAGGCGGTGCAACGTGAGCGCGCCACGCCTGTGTTGGCGACGTTCTTCGGAGACGCGCGCCGAGTGGTGTTCGTCGAGTCTCATCTGGGCGTGCAGATCGAGTCGGGCGTGGCGGTGCTGGCGCGACACTACGGGCTCGGCGGCGCGGCACTGACCGCGCTGATCCTGACGGGCCTTTGGATCTGGCGGAGGGCGACGCCACTCGCGCCGATCCTGCCGGAAGACGATGAGGTGCGTCTGACACTCGCGCCGACGGCTGGTCTTGAAGCGTTGCTCCGGCGCGCGGTGGCGCCGGCGAAATTGTTTTCCGCATGCATGGACGCCTGGCGACCCACCGCGTCGGCGAGTGATCAGCGTCGGCTCGCGGACACTCCGCGAGCCGACGCCGTGAACGATCCGGTCGCGGCCTATAACGCGGCGACCAAAACCCTTTCTCATAAACGAATCACATGAACGAATCCCTCAGCTCCGCTACCCAGACGCTCGATGCCGCCCGCGCCGAGATTGCCAAGGTCATCATCGGTCAGGACGCCGTCATCGAGCTCGCGCTGGTCACTCTTCTCACCCGCCAGCATGCACTCATCGAGGGTGTGCCGGGCGTCGCCAAGACCCTGCTGGTGCGCACGCTCGGGCATGTGCTCGGCGTGCCTTCGGGGCGCGTGCAGTTCACCCCTGATCTCATGCCGGCGGATATCACGGGCACGAACGTGTTTAACCTTCAGGCTAATACGTTCACGCTCGTGCGCGGTCCGGTGTTTACGAGTTTTCTGCTGGCGGACGAGATCAACCGCGCACCGGCGAAGACCCAGGCATCGCTGCTTCAGGCCATGCAGGAGCGCGTGGTGACCATTGATCGCGAAACGCATTCCCTCGACGAGTCGTTCACGGTGTTTGCGACGCAGAATCCGGCCGATTCCGAGGGCACTTATCCGCTGCCGGAGGCGCAGAAGGATCGTTTCATGGTGAAAATTCGCATGGAAGCCCCGGGGCGCGACGACGAACTCGAACTCGCCCGCCGGGTGCTTTCGGGCGAGAGCCCCGAGAAGCGTCTGCTCGGCGGCGCGGTGAAAGCGGTGCTTGGCCCGGGTGAATTGGCGCGGTTGCGGGCAACGTTGGAGCAAGTGCTACTGCGCGAGGAGTTGGCGGCGTATGCGGTCGATCTGGTAAGAGCCACGCGCACTCACGAAAGCGTGTTGACGGGGGCGGGCCCACGCGCGACCCAGGCGTTGCTTCTGGGCGCCCGGGCGCGGGCGGCAATCGCCGGACGCGATTTCACCACGCCCGACGATATCCGCGGGCTCGCCACGGCGGTGCTGGCGCACCGCATCGTGCTGCGTCCGGAGTTCGAAATCGAAGGAGTGACGGTCGAGGAAGTGCTGGCGCGCATTTTGGAACAAGTCGCCGTGCCCCGGTGAGTCGAAAAGCATTTCCATGACCGTCTCACCCGAAACTTTGCCGCAGCGCACCAGCACCCACGTGGTGCCGGCGCCTCGTGCGCTCGCTTGGACGGGCGGGCTGCTCGGGCTCGCGGTATTGGCCGGGCCGTTGCCGGAGCTGATGCCGTTTTGGTTGGTGGCGAGCGCAGCCGTCGTGCTGGCGGCATTGCTCGATCTGGCTCGTGGCTTGAGGCGGGACAATTGGCCGCAAGTGGATGCGCCTCCAATTTTGCGCCTGACGAAGGATCGGCCGGGAGCATTGCCCCTGACCTTTATGGGACTTGATGGTCGCGTCGGGGGCGTGCGGGTCGCGTTGGCGGCACCGGCGGCCTTTGAAGTCGAGGATACGGAGCGCGAGGTGGTGTTTCCGACCGGGGCGGCGAGGGCCTTGGGTTCATGGCGTCTGACGCCCGCGAGGCGTGGTCGGTTCGGCGGGTTGCTGGCGTGCTTGGCACGGCCGAGTCCGTGGGGGTTTTGGGAGCTGCGGCGGCGCACGCCCTTGGCGACTGAGGTGCGGGTGATGCCGAATCTTTTCACGGAGCGAAAGGCGTTTGCGGCGTTGTTTCTGGATCGTGGGCCGTGGGGCATGCGTGCGCGTAGGCAGGTGGGGCGTGGACGTGATTTTGAAAAGTTGCGCGAGTATTTGCCAGGCGATGGATTCGACGAGATCGACTGGAAGGCGACCGCGAAGCGGGGCAAGCCGGTGACGAAGATCTTTCAGGTCGAGCGCACGCAGGAAGTTTACGTGGTGATCGATGCCTCGCGATTGAGCGCGCGCACGCTGGTGAGGGACGGCAAGGAGGTAACCGCGCTGGAGCGGAGTATCACGGCGGCGATGGTGTTGCTGCTGGCGGCGCAACGACAGGGCGACCGCTTTGGGTTGGTCGTTTATGATGATCGCGTGCGGGTGTTCATCCCGGCGGGAGGCGGTTCAAAGCATTACGGGACGTGTCGCGATGCGGTGCATGCGTTGCAACCGGGCGAGGCCAGTCCGGATGCAGCCGAGGTGGTGAGGTCGTTGCGGCAGCGGCTGCGGCGGCGCGCGCTGGTGTTCATCTTGACGGACTTGAGCGACCCCGTGGTGGCTGAGGATTTTTCGAAGCATTTGCCGCTGCTCGCGCGACAGCATCTCGTGCATGTGAACCAGCTGTGTCCTCCGGAGGTGGGGCCGCTGTTCACGGGGGCGAAGGCGGAGTCGGCGGAGGCGGTTTATCGTCGGCTGGCGGGGCACCTGCGCTGGACGGATGCGCGGTCGCTGGCGCAACGGTTGAGGCCGGCGGGTGTGGCGGTGCAGTTATTGCGCGATGAGGTATATGCGGCGGAGTTGTTGACGCAGTATTTGAAAGTGAAGCAAAGGCAGGCTCTATGATCGTAAACTTGGAACGTTTTATCTCGGAAGAGCGGCCCCGGTGGGAGCGGTTGGACGCGGTGCTGCGCCGGCTCATGGACGACCCTTGGCGTGAACTTCCGGTGGCGGAGGCACGTGAGTTGGAAGGGCTTTATCAACGCGCCTGCGCGGATCTTGCGCGTCTGCGCACCTACGCAGCGGACCCGGGCGTGCGGGCTTACTTGGAAGGCCTCGTGGCGCGAGGTTACGCAGAGATCCATGGGCAGCGTGCGGCAGGCGTGCGGGTGCATCCGTGGGCGTGGCTGACGAAGGGTTTCCCCCAGGCGTTTCGACGGAGGGCGGCGGCGTTTTGGCTCGCGCTGGCGTTGACGGTGACGGGAGCGGGGTTCGGCGCGGCGGCGCTGGCTTTCGATCCGGAGGCAAAAGAGGTGATCATGCCGTTTTCCCATTTGCAGGGGAGCCCGTCTGAACGCGTAGCCGCGGAGGAGAAGCAGGCGCGTGAAGACAAGGCCCACGGAAGCAACGCACGCGCGACGTTTGCCGGCTCGCTGATGGTTCATAACACGCAGGTGACGCTCACGGCGATGGCATTGGGGTTGAGCGCGGGCGTGGGCACGCTGGTGCTGATGTTTTACAACGGCGTGATCCTCGGGGCGGTGGCGCTCGATTACATGAGCGCGGGTCAGTCGGTGTTTTTGGCCGGTTGGCTGCTGCCGCACGGCTCGGTGGAAATCCCGGCGATGCTGATCGGTGGACAGGCGGGATTCGTGTTGGCGGGAGCGCTGATCGGGCGACGGGAGCGCAAGCCGCTGGGCGCACGGTTGCGGGCTGTGGTGCCGGACGTGGCCACGTTGTGCGTGGGTGCGTCGCTGATGTTGGTGTGGGCGGGCATCATCGAGTCTTTCCTGTCGCAGCACCACGAACCGGCGGTGCCATACGCGGCGAAGATCATTTTCGGCATGGCTCAACTGGTGGCTTTGGTCTGGTGGTTGACGCGTTCGGGTGCGGGCACGGCGACCAATCCAGATGACGTAAGCACCAGACGACGGGGGGACGCAGCATGAGTGCGGAGATGCGGCGGTTACGGGTGACGACGCCTGAGGGCGTGGAGTTTTCGTTTCGCATCGCGAGTCCGGTGCTGCGGCTCGGCGCGCTGATGATTGATTGGGCGCTTGTTTCGAGCGCTTGGAGTGTGGTCGCGTTGCTGCTCAAACCGCTGAATATGATCAGCGAGGATGCGGGCCAAGGCGTGATGATCGTAACGTATTTTGTCCTCTCTCGCGGCTACGATGTGATGATGGATTACAGCTGGCGCGGCCAAACCGTGGGCAAGCGCGTGATGCGGCTGCGAGTGGTGGATGTGCGCGGACTGCGGCTGACCTTTGCGCAGTGTGTGATGAGAAATCTGCTGCGGTTCATCGATTGTCTGCCTTTTGCTTATGCGGTGGGAGGTATCGCTTCACTGGTGAGCACGCGTGGGCAACGGCTCGGGGATTTGGCGGCGGGCACGATCGTGGTGCACGAGGCGCTCGAACCGGCGCCCGATGCGGCATTGATGAATGGGCAACGTTATAACTCGCTGCGCGGTCAAGCGGCGCTGATCGCACGGCTGCGTCGCGAAGCTACGCCCGCAGAGGCGCGGGCGGCCTGGCAGGCGTTGGCGCGTCGGGAACAGATCGAGTCGGCGGCGCGACTGGCGCTTTATGCGGAGCTGGCGGCGCATTTCCGCCAGCTTGGTCATGTTCCGGAGTCGCTGGTGGACGGGCTGACGGACGAGCAGCAACTGCGCAACGTCGTTGATGTGCTTTATCGGGATAGGGCTTAACTGGCTCACCCGGTTTCCGGAGCGTTGAGCTTACCTCCCTGAGTTCTGAGATCGTCAGTCTCTTTCTCAGTATTGGCGACATAGAAGTCGGCGCGGATGATTCACCGATGGCCGGCGAGCAGTTCGTCGGCGAGGGCGGGGGCGTCGTAAACGTGGCGTAGGGCCTCGATGATCACGGCGCTGTGCACGCTCACGGCGCGCGATTGCACGTCGGTGTAGCCGAAGTCGCCGGAGAGCGACTGGATGTTGCCGTCGAAAATGATGCCGACGAACTCCGCCGCGCGGTTGACCACCGGGCTGCCGGAGTTGCCGCCGATGATATCGTTGGTGCTGACGAAGTTCATCGGCGTGGCGAGGTCGAGGCGGGGTTTCTTTTCGACCCAGCGCGGCGGCAGGTCGAAGGGCGACAGGTTGGCTTGGTCGGCGCTGCGGCGGTAGATGCCGGCGAGATCGGTCAACGGGGCGACATGAGCGCCGTTTTCCTCATAGCCTTTGACCGTGCCGTAGCTGAGGCGGAGTGTGAAGGTGGCGTCGGGGTAGTTGTTGGCACCATCGAGCGCGAAGCGGGCGCGGGACAGGGTGGCCTGGGCCTGCTGTTTCACTTCGTCTTGTGCCTCCATGATCGTGCGCAGCGAGCGGGCTTCGGTGTCGATGAGGCGGGCGAGTTCGATGAGCGGGTCCTGCGCGGCGGCCACGGCGGAGGCGCCGCCTTCGTAGAGTTTTTTGCGGAAGGCGAGATCGCGGACCTGCGTGCCGTTGATCAGCGCGGCGGCGCGTTCGCGGGGCGATTGGCCGGCGAGAACGCGTTGCACGAGCGGATCGGCGTAGCCGAGTGTTTCGACGAGAAACGTAAGCGAGTCGCCGAGCGTGATGATTTCGTAGTCGGGATAGATCGGCTTTTCGGAGAACAGGGCGAGTTCAAGGGAATCGCGTTTGGCGTCGGCGTATTCGGGGAGACGGTCGCCATTGGGCTTGGGACGTTCATCACCGGCGCGGAGCAGGGCGCGGGCGAGGGCGAAGGACTGGCTGTTGAAGCCGGCGGGCGTGTAGGTGAGGCGGGTGGAGGAACCTTCGAGCAGGCGATGGCGCGGGAGGTTGGCGGCGATGATCTTACCGGCGTCCTCGATTCGCTTGAAGGCGACGGACACGGACTCGGCGTCGGCCAGGGAGGCGCATTTTTGTTTGAACGCGGTCTCGCCGGCGAGTTTCGCGGCCATGAACGCGGGGTCCTGGAGGGCGGCGAGGGCGCCGTCGCGGACCTTGCGACTGTTTTGGACGCCGAAGAGATCTTTGCGGGCGCGGCGGGCGTTTTCCGCGCTGCGACCGCTCCAGGAGGTGAGGAGGACTTCGCGGCGTTTGAGCGCTTCCAGCGTGAAGGGGAATTCGATGTCACGGAGGCTGGCGAGCTCGCTGGTGGTGAGCAGACGGCTGGTATTGCCGGGGTGGCCGGAGACGAAGACGAGTTCGCCGTCGCGCGCGCCTTGGGCGGACCAGCGGAGATAATGAGCGGGCCGCACGGGGCGGTCGTTTTCGTAAACGCGGAAGAGGCAGATATCGAGGTCGTAGCGGGGATACTCGAAGTTGTCGGGATCGCCGCCGAAGAAGGCCGCCTGGGCCTCGGGGGCGAAGACGAGGCGGATGTCGGTGTAGCGTTTGAAGCGGTAGAGGTGATACGCGCCGCCTTGGTAGAGGGTGACGACATCGCTGCGCAGACCGGTTTTTTCGAGGGACTCCTTTTCGATCTCGGCGGTGATCTTGCGGCGGGCGAGCGCGGCGTCGTCGCCGGTGGCGGCGGCGGGGATGGCGGCGTTGACGCGGGCGGTCACGTCCTCGATGGACTGGAGCACGTTGAGCTCGAGATCGTGGCACTTGATCGCATCGGCGTCGGTCCGGGCCAGGAATCCGTCGCGCAGGTAATTGTGCTCCGGCGTGCCCATTTTTTGGAGGGAGTCGGCGCCGACGTGGTGATTGGTGAGGACGAGCCCGTCGCCGCTGACGAAGGAGCCCGAGCCGCCGCTGTTGAAGCGCACCGATGAACGCATGAGGTGGTCAAGCCACGCGTCGGTCAGGTCGAAGTCATAGGCCGATTTGAGAGCCGCGCGCGGAGGCGCGGAAAAAAGCCACATGCCTTCCTCCGCACGGAGGGAGGCGTCGGTGACGAACAGGGACAAAGCAACCGCAAGGTGCCGTAATTGCATGGCCGTCAGGTGAACGATGAACCGGACGGGATTCCAGTCGGAATCGTCGGCGTGCGGTCAGCCTGCGAAGAATTTCAGGATGCGGCGCATCGACTTCACGAGGAGGTCGATTTCTTCCTCGGTGTTGTAGACGTAGAAGCTGGCGCGCGTCGTCGAGGCGAGGCCGAGTTTGCGCATGAGCGGCTGGTTGCAGTGGTGGCCGCCGCGGAGCGCGATGCCGTCCTGGTCGGCGAAGGTGACGACGTCGTGGGCGTGGGCTTCGGCGAAGGCGAAGCTCACGAGGCCGCCGCGGGGCTGGCCCGGCTTGGGGCCGAGGATGCGGATGCCGGGCAGCTCGGCCAGCGCGGCGCAGGCCTTCATCGCGAGGGCGTGGTCGTGCGCGCTGATCGCGGGGCGACCGAGAGAGTCGAGGTAGTCAAACGCGGCGTGCAGGCCGATGGCGTCGGCGACGTTGGGTGTGCCGGCCTCGAAGCGCTCGGGGGTGGGTTTCCACGTTGCGCCCTCATAGGTGACGGAGACGACCATGCCGCCGCCGGTCTGGTAGGGGGGCATGGCGTTGAGGAGCGCGCGGCGTCCGTAGAGCACGCCGATGCCGGTGGGGCCGGCCATTTTGTGGCCGCTGTAGGCGAGGAAGTCGCAGCCGATGGCCTGCACGTCGATCGGTTCGTGGCCGATGGACTGGTCGGCGTCGATGAGCGTGAGGGCGCCGACGGCGCGGGCCTTGGCGCAGAGGGCGACGGCGTCGTTCATCACGCCGAGGGTGTTGGAGAGATGGGTGAACGCGAAGAGCTTCACCTGCGGGGTGAGGAGCTTGTCGAGGGCGTCGAGGTCGAGACCGTGCTCGGCATCGGCGCCGGTGACGGGGACGTATTTCAACGTGGCGCCGGTGCGGGCGGCGAGTTGTTGCCAGGGGACGAGGTTGGAGTGGTGCTCCATCTCGGTCGTGAGGATGACGTCGCCGGGCTTGAGATTGGCGTTGCCCCAGGACTGGGCGACGAGGTTGATCGATTCGGTGGTGCCGCGGGTGAAGACGATTTCGGCGGGCTCGGCGGCGTTGATGAACTTGGCGGCGCGGGCGCGGGCGGCTTCGTAGCCGTCGGTGGCGCGCATGGAGAGCGCGTGGAGTCCGCGGTGGACGTTGGAGTTGTCGCGCTCGTAGAACCGGGCCAGCGCGTCGATGACACTGCGCGGCTTTTGCGTGGTGGCGCCGTTGTCGAGGTAGACGAGGGGCTTGCCGCCGACGTGCTGGTCGAGCGCGGGGAAATCGATGCGGAGGTTCGGAGACAAGGACATGAGACGGAGTTTTTAACCACTAATGGAATCACCCAACGGGGCGATTCTCTGGGAGCGGCTTCGGCCAATGGCCTTCGCGATTAAGCGGAGGCGCGGCTGATGCGGCGGAGCTTAGGATGCGGGTTGTTTGAAGGCTTCGAGGGCGGCGTGCCAGCCGAGGGTGGCGCACTTGATGCGGGCGGGGAAGGCGTGGACGCCGGCGAAGGCGGCGAGGTCGCTGATCTCCTCGGGGGCTTGGCCGGTGGTCACGATCTGCTTGAACTCGTCGAAGAGGGCCTGGGCCTCGGAGGCGGTCTTGCCCTTGACCTGCGTGGTCATGAGCGAGGTGGCGGCCTGGGAGATGGCGCAGCCGGAACCCTCGAAGCCGATGGCGTCCGCGCGGCCGTCGTCGGTGAGATGCAGGTAAACGGTGCAATTGTCACCGCAGCTGGGATTTTCGCCCGTGGCCACGCGGTTGGCGGTGGGCGGTTTGCCGCGATTGCGGGGGCGCTTGTTGTGGTCGAGGATGACCGACTGCTAGAGATCGGTGAGATCGGACATGGAGGAAATGACCAATGACCAATGTCCAAGGACCAATGAAGCACAAACTCGGAGGACGGTTTTTACGCGAGCGGCCGCACATAAAGCACTTATTGGGTAAAATCAGCTTGGGCGGGTGACCCTTTCAAGGCCAAGGGGAAGGCTCAGGCCGGGGCGTCGGTTTGGGAGCCGAAGTGGCGGCGGATGATGGCGGTGATCTCGGCGAGCTTGATGGGTTTGGTGATGAAGTCGTTCATGCCGGCGGCGCGGCATTGTTCGCGGTCGCTCTGGAGCGCGTTGGCGGTGAGCGCGATGATGCAGGGCTGGCGGTGGGCGGGCAGCTTGCGGCGGATGTGGCGGGTGGCCTCGAAGCCGTCCATCTCGGGCATTTGCAGATCCATGAACACGAGCTGGTAGTGGTGGGCGCCAATGGCGTTGATCGCCTCGATGCCGTTGGCGACGGCGTCGGCGCGGTAGCCGAGCCGTTCGAGGAAGCGCAGCGCGACCTTTTGGTTGACGGGGTTGTCCTCCACCAGAAGCACGTTGAGGGGGATGAGCGCGGCGAGGTCGATGTGCTCGCGGATAAACGTCGCGGCGGGGGCGGGTGCGCCGGAGGGGAACAGCCCGTGCAGGGCGCGGACCAGCGCGACGGTGCGGAGGGGGCGGGGGACGGCGACGAAGCGGGCGGTTTCGGCCCAGGCGGGCGCGGCGGCGGCGCCGGTGACGAGTTGCCCGACAATGGGGATGTCGGCGGCCACCAATTTTTCGTGGAGGGGAGTGGTGCCGGGCGGGTGCGGGAGGTCGAGGTCGATGACCGCGACGACGGGGCGGGTGCGGGCGAGGATGTCGGTGGCGGCCTCGGCACTGGCGACGGGCAGAACGGGGATGCCGACGGTCTGGAAAAAAGTGGCGAGCCGGCGCAGGTTGACAGGGTTGTCGTCTACGCAGAGCACGGGGCCGGGGCAGATCGGGTCGGGCAGCTTGGGCGCGGGTGCGTCGAGTTGGGCGGGTTCGATCTGGGCGGTGAAGGTGAAGGTGGAGCCTTGGTTGATGTCGCTGTGGACGCGGATGTCGCCGCCCATGAGCGCGCAGAGGCGCTGGCAGATGACCAGGCCGAGGCCGGTGCCGCCGTATTTGCGAGTAGTGGAGGAGTCGACCTGGGAGAAGGGTTTGAAGAGGCGGTCCAGGCGTTCGGCGGGGATGCCGATGCCGCTGTCGCGCACGGCGAACGAAAGCAGGCGGTGGTTGCTGCGCAGGAACGGGGACAGCGAAGTGTCGGTGTCGGCCAGGGAGACGGTGACGGTGACGCTGCCCTTGGGGGTGAACTTGATGGCGTTGTTGACGAGGTTGGAGAGGACCTGGCGGAGACGGTTGACGTCGCCGAGGACAACGGAAGGGACGTCTGGCTCGATGAGGTGGGCGACCTCGATGTGGCGGGCGGCGGCCTGGCCGGCGAAGAGGTCGAGGGTTTCCTCGACGCACGAGGCGAGCTCGAAGGGCTGGTGCTCGAGCTCGAGCTTGCCGGACTCGATCTTGGAGAAGTCGAGCAGGTCGTTGATGATGGTGAGAAGGGCCTCGCCGCTGGTGCGGATGGTGTTCACCGAGTCGCGCTGCTCGTGGTTGAGCGGGCTTTCAAGGAGGAGGCTGGTCATGCCGATGACGCCGTTCATGGGCGTGCGGATCTCGTGCGACATGGAGGCGAGGAACTCGCTCTTGGCGCGAGAGGCGGTGTCGGCCTCGGCCTTGGCGCGGCGGAGGGCGTTCTCGGTCTCCACGCGGGCGGTGATGTCGGCCTCGACGGCGATGAAGTTTTCGAGGACGCCGCGTTCGTTGCGGACCGGCTGGATTTCGAGGTGGAGGTGGTATTTCCGGCCGGACTTGGAGTAGTTGACGATGTCGGTGGAGATGCCTTCTCCCTGAGAGATCGCGGCCTTGATGCGACGGATGGTGCGGGGGTTGGTCTCGGGGCCGACCATGAAGGAAGTGGGGTTGCGACCGACGACTTCACGTATGGAGTATTCCATGACGCGTTCGAAGGACTCGTTGACCCATTCGATGCAGCCGTCGGGCGTGACGATGAGCACGAGGTTGTCCGTGCGGCTGGCGACGAGGGAGAGCTTGCGGGCGGCGGCCTGGCTGGCGAGGAGGGCCTCCTCGGCCTCGCGGCGGGCGGTGACATCCTGGAGGGTGCCGACGATGCGGACGGGGACGCCGGCATCGGAGTAGCCGACGGTTTTGGAGCGCATGTAGAGCCAGCGCCATTCGCCGGTGGCGGTGCGCACGCGGTATTCGGGGTCGGCGAAGGATTGCCGGCCTTCGAGCAGGGTCTGCATCGCGGACCGGTAGCGGGGCAGGTCCTCGGGATGGATGAGGGACTGCCAGGCCTCGGGGGAGGAGGTTTCGCCGCCCGGGGGGAGTCCGAGCATGGACAAGAGGCCGCTGCTGTAGTGGAGGGTGTCGGCGACGCAGTCCCATTCGAAGATGCCAATGACGGTGGCGTCGAGGGCGAGGCGGAGACGTTCGTCGGAGACCTTGAGCATCTCCTCGACGCGGCGGCGCTCCTCGTTTTCTTCGCGCAGCAGACGGTTGGTGGTTTCCTCGGCGCCCAGGCTGGCGCGGGCGGCGCGGGCGAGATGGACGCTCAGGCCGAGCAGCAGGGTGATGCCGATGCCGGCGGCGAGGGAGAGCTCGGGGAGATAGCGGCGGTTGTCGCGCAGGTAGGCCTGGGTCGGCTCCATGACGATGCGCAGGCGCCGGTTTTGCAGGGTGAAGACGGATTCAAGCGCGCGGGGGCTGTTGCCCGAGGGGGGGCCGGGTTTGACGGAGGCGTAAACGCGGTCCGGGCCGATATAGACGGCGCAGCGATGGTTGGGGCTGAGCTTGAGGCGTTGGTCGAGCGTCTCGAAAAAGCGCTGGTAGGCGAACTCGGCGCCGATGAAGCCGGCGGGAACGCTGGCCCGGTAAACGGGGGCGAAGATCGCGAAGCCGGGGCCCCGGCCGGCGACCTCCATCGTGCTGGTCGCCTGCGGCGTGCCGGTGTGGACGATGGATTCAAGCGTGGAGCGCCGCTCGGGTTCGCTGAACTGGTTGAAGGCGATCAGACTTTCGTTGCCGGCGAGCGGGTAATACCAGACGGTCGCCCCGTTGGGGGCGATGCGCGCGAGGGACTGGGCGCCGGGTGCGTCGAGGAGCCAGGTGACGGCGTCGGATTCCCAGACGGCCGGGGTGCTGTCGGCCGTCCAGCGTCGCGCCATGCGCTCCAAGGTGGCGGCCTGGCGTTCGAATTC
>Ga0207648_10005488_pt1 | contig 12776 bp, 8 predicted proteins | sample KBSMisM32_FD_184310 | JGI IMG/M metagenome (GOLD analysis project Ga0207648, IMG submission 184310) | Miscanthus rhizosphere microbial communities from Kellogg Biological Station, Michigan, USA - KBS Miscanthus M3-2 (SPAdes) (version 2) | ecosystem: Host-associated > Plants > Roots > Rhizosphere...
TCCCCGCTCCTCGGAACGCACAACGTCCGAAACGCCCTGGGCGCGATCGCCCTCGCGCGCGGCGCCGGACTGTCGGACTCGGAGATCGCGCGCGCGCTGCCCCGCTTCGCCGGCGTTCGCCGCCGACTCGAGGTCAAGGGCGAGAGGAAGGGCATCCTCGTCGTCGACGACTTCGCGCACCACCCGACGGCGGTCGCGAGCACCCTCGAGGCGGCGCGCTCCCGCTTCCCGGGCCGGAGGATCTGGGCGCTCTTCGAGCCGCGCTCCAATACCGCCGGCCGCAAGATGTTCGAGGAGGAGTACGCCGGCGCGTTCGCGGGCGCCGACGGGCTCGTTCTCGCGCCCGTCTACCACGCGCGCCGCCTCTCCGAAGACGCGCGACTCGACCGCGGCGCGCTCGTCCGGCGCTTCCACGCCGACGGGAAGCCGGCCTTCGCGCCCGACACGATCCCGGAGATCCCGGAGATCCTCCGGCGCGAGACGAGGGCGGGCGACGTGCTGCTTCTGATGTCGTCGGGCGCCTTCGGAGGACTGCCCGAGACGCTGCTCGAGAGTCTGTGAGGCCGGTCCGGTTCCTGCTCTTCGCCGTCCTCGCGGTTCTCGGCCTCGCCGTCTACCTCGTCCCGGCCTTCACGGCGCCCGTCGTCACCTGGTCCGACAGCGCGCTCGACCTCGACTGGGCGCGCAAGGGAGAGGGCATCGTGACGCCGGTCGTCTCGCCGCACCATCCGCCCAAGCCGGGCTACATCGCCTTCCTGAGCACGGTCCTGGCGGCGGCGCCGGAGGGGAGTCCGGAGAGGACGATCGTCATCGTCCAGTCCGTGCTCCTCTGGCTCGGCATCGCGGCCGCGTCGCTCATCCTGGGCCGCCGCCTCGGCGCGCGCTACGGCGTCCTGCTGTACGTCGTCCTCGTCCTCTCGCTCCGCCTGCGCGACTGCGCGAGCACGATCATGTCCGAGGCGCTGACGGCGGCGATCCTGCTGCCGCTCGCCGCGCTGCTGCTCGCTCCCCCGGCGCGAGCGTGGGCCTGCGGGCTCCTCGGTGGCGCCGTCGCGGTCCTGTTCCTCGTCCGCCCCAACGCGGGAGCCGCGATCCTCCTCCTCGCCGCCGCGGCCCTCGCGGTCCATTCCGCCGAGGGCGCGACGAGGCTCAGGCGTGTCCTGATGCTCCTTCTCGGATTCGTCCTCGTGGCCTCTCCGTTCTGGTACCTCACGCGAGTGCCCGGCGACCCGTTCCGCGGGATGGCGCCCGCGTTCATCACGGGCAGCCTCGACTACAGCTGGACGCCGCCGCATCCGCCGCCGGAGCCGCCGCCGTTCGTCCAGGTCCGGACGGCTTCCGACAACTGGCAGACGACGATCACCGAGCGCTCGGGCGACCGCGGGCGGCAGCTCGTCTGGCGCGCGCTCCACGGCCTCCTCGGGACCGACTACTACGACGCGCGCTGGTCGAGCGCGTACGCCGCCGCGACCAGGATCTCGCGTTTGCTCGCGCCGCTCCTCGCCCTCGGCGCCGCCGCGGTGCTTCTCGTCGTGTCGCGACACGGTCGCGCGCGACTCGCGAAGCTCCTCGGGCTGACGCTCCTCGCGCTGCTCGTCGCGCAGAGCCTGGTCCTCGGCGCCCTTCCCCGCCTGGCGCTGCCGTTCCTGCCCGCGCTCCTCCTCTACGGCGTCGCGGGGCTCTCGGCGCTTCGCGGTGCTCCGCACGCGGACGGGACGCGGAGCGGACGCCGCCTGATCGCCGCGGGCGCCGCGTTCGCGCTCCTCGTCGCCTTCGTCGCCTGGCAGCGCCAGGTCCTCGACTGGGAGTGGGGACGCATCGAGGCGGCGGGCGTCCGGCTGCGCCTCGTGATCCCGCGCGGGAAGCTCCCCGTGCCCCTTCCCGAGCGCGGGCCCGCGACCCTGCACGTGCGCATCGCGCCGCTCGTGCTGCCGACCGGCGCGGGGCTCGAGGTGCGGTCGGAGACGGACGAGCTCCTCTTCTCCTCCTCCCAGAGCGACTACGATCCCGCCGACGCATTTCTCTCCATCGCGATCCCCGAGTCGATCCTCGGCGCGAACCGCCAGCGCGACGTCACGCTGACCCTCGTCTCGACCGGCGCCTACGACGGCGCGCACTTCCTCCTCTTCCCGGTGATCCCGCCGCCGTGGTCGGCAGAGAGCGCGCGGGTGGGCAGCCCGTCGCTTTCGCCCGAGACCGGGATCGACCGGGGAGCGCTCGACTGGTGGGCGCATCCCGGGCTTCCCTGAGGCCCGAGCCCCGACGGCGTCAGCGGTTCGCGGGCAGCTCCAGGACGACGACGGCGTTGACCGGGCTTCCCGGCTCCTCCGGATTCCGGAAGCGCGCGACCTCGGACAGCCTCGGGTTGAGTCGCGAGAGAAACGGCACCGCGTCCACCCAGCCCGAGCGCGTGAACAGCGGATCGGGGACGACCGCGTAGACGGGCATCGCCGCGGGGATCGCCTCCGGGCGCGCGAGCGGGTCCCGCACGTCGCCCGGCAGACGGCGCGTCCCGTCCGCGCCGGCGTCCGGAAGGAGCGGCCGCGCCAGCGCGTCGGGCGCGTAGGAGAGCCGGATTCGGGGATCGCGGCCGAGGAGGACCCAGACCGCGTCGGTCGGGTTCCCCGAGACCCCCGGCGTGAGAACGGCGATCCCCTCCGGCCGCTCCGCCGGTTCCGCAGCGATCCGCCGCAGCGCGCCGGCGGCCGCCTCGCTCGCGAACCCGGCGGGAGGCCCGCTGAAGAACTGCAGGCGGTCGATCGGAAGCAGACGCCAGTCCCGCCAGTCTCGCTCGCCGCGAACGAGGTCGACGACCGACGGCGCGAGGATTAGGAGGAAGACGGCGGCGAGCGCGGCTCGTGCGCGCGCCGTGCGCAGGCGCGGTGCGAGAAGATCCCAGAGGCGCGCGGCGCCGATTCCCGCCAGCGCGCACACCGGGACCGCGGCGGGCAGGGCGTAGCGCGGGAAGTAGTTCGCGGCGAAGGCCGCCGCCGGAACGAAGAGGAGCGCTCCCCACAGGGCGAGGTACGCAAGCAGCCGGCGTCGGGAAGCGAGAGTCCCGAGCGCGGCGGCTCCGATCGCCGCGAGGACGAAGACGGGCGGCGTCAGGTACGACCACAACGACTCGATCGCGAGGCGCGTGCTCGCGAGGGTCATCGCGAGCCGCGCTTCCCCGCTCATGGCCGGGCGATACCCCGCGTCGTGGAAGATTCGCGTGAGGGTGTCCGCCTCGCCCGGCGCGAGGAGCATCGGGATCCACAGAGCCGAGGCAAGCGCGACGGCGGCGGCGAGAGACCGGAACAGGCGCCCCGCCGTTGCTCGACGCGACGCCGGAAGCAGCGCCCAGGCGATCGGCGGGAGGATCCAGAGCGGATAGCTCACCGCCTGGCGCGTGAGCATCGTCAGCCCCATCACGATCCCGAAGACGGCGCCGAGAGAGAGCGCGCGGGCGCGGGACGCCGAGGCGACCGCGACGGCGACGGCGAGCCCCGCGGCCAGGATCGACTCGAGGAGAAACAGCGCGTCCACGCGGGCGAGCCGCTCCGCAAACACGAAGAACGGACAGAGCGCGAGAAGGGCCGCCGTCATCGAGGACGGGACTCGCGTCTCGAGGGTCTCCGCGCCGAACGCCTCCAGCGTCCGCCGCGCCGTCCACGCCGCGGCCGGAACGCAGAGGACTCCGGCCACGATCGAGAGGATCCGCCCCGCGAGCACGGGGTCCGGCGAGAGCGGCAGGAAGAGCGCGAGGAGCCAGACGTGGAGCGGCGGCTGCGACTCCTGGAGCGAGACCCAGATGCGCGAGAAAGGCTCTTTCGCCGCGAGGATCGCCATGCGCAGGTTGAGCGCCTCGTCGCCGAAAATCGGGAGTGCCCGCAGCGCGATCGCCCGCACGAGCAGGGCGACGATGAAGAGGATGAAGAGGACAGTCCGGGCGCCGACCGCCGCGACGGCGCGCCCGGATCGGGCTTCCCTCAACGAATCTCGCGCGAGCACAGCACGAGCGTGAAGGCGGGGAAGAGAGTCATCGTGATGCGGCGGAACGCGCCGTCGATCGCGTAGAGCGGATCGAACGAGGAGACGGTGAACGCGACGGCGTAGAAGAAGACCTGCGCCGGAAAAACGGGGAGGAGCGGCTCTCCCACTCCCCGCCGCGTGACCAGGAAGAAGACGACGATCGCGACGATCGGGACGAGCGCCTCGGTCCAGCCGATGCGGACGAACCGGCCGGCCACGAGCGCGAACAGCGCCGGGAGCTCCCTCCATCGGGCCGGCGCGAAGAGGGTGAAGTCGAAGTCCCGCCGGGTCTGGTTCCCGCGGAGCGCGAAGAGCACGAGCCAGTGTGCGAGGGCGGGCGCCGCGAGCGCGACGAGCCCCGTCGCGCCGAGGAGGCCGCGCTTCCCCGTCCCGCGAATCCGCAGCCAGACGGCCGCGGCGAGAAGCAGGACGAAGAGGGACCCCTCCTGCTTGAGCGTCGCGCAGAACAGCGAGGCGAGGGCGAGGCGCCACGCGACACGAGGAGCCGCGGAGTCCGACTCCAGCCAGTCGATCGCCGCCGAGGAAGCGAGGACGAGCGAGAGCGCGAAGGGAATCTCGGCCGTGCCGGCGTTGCCGGCCTTGTAGAGGAAGGCGCACAGCGCCGCGAGGGCGGCCGCCGACGCGCCCGCCAGGCGCGAGACGCGGCGCTCCAGGAAGCCCGACAGCGCGCAGAGCGTCGCGAGCGCGCACGCCGGATAGAGCAGAGCGAGCGCCTCGTCGTGCCAGCTCCCGACGAAGGCGGCGAGGGATGCGAGCGAGAGCGGGACGAGGAGCGGGTACTCGCGATGCGCGAAGTAGAGCGCCGGATCCTGGAACAGCCGCCGCGGGAGCGCGGAGGTGAGATAGACGATCTTGCCCTTGTAGCCCCAGAACGCCAGGAAGTCGGTCGCCCACATCCCGTCGCCGAGCGACTCGAGCGAGAACACCAGCCACGCGGCGGCGGCCACCCCGAGGAGCGTCGCGGAGAGCCACCGAGGCCCTCCGATTCGAGACTCCACGAGGGCCGCCCGCGAGGACTCTCTCTCGGGCCGGTACGCGAGGAGCGCCGTCATGGCGGCGAGCGCCTCGAGAAGCAGCAGCCTGAATCCGCTCGGCCGGATTCCGGCCGCGAGCAGCAGGAGGAGCGCGATCGCCTGCAGGAGCAGTCCCGTCGCCAGGGCCCAGGCGAATTGTTCGCGCCGCGTCAGCGCGGCGACACCTTCGCGCCGCGTCAGCGCGGCGACACCTTCGCGCCGCGTCAGCGCGGCGACTCTCTCGCGCCGCGTCGGTCCTCCCGAGACGAGCGGCCGGCTGACGGCCCAGCCCGCCGCGGTGGCGCCGGCGAGGCCCACGAGGACACGCGCGAGAGCCTCGGCGACCGTCATCGGCGCGGACGGACCCACAGCTGCCCGCCGGGAATCGCCTCACCGCCGGGGCCGCGGCCGGCCTCGGTCCCGTAAGTCGCGATCACGTCTGCCTCGTCCTTCCAGCGCTCCTCGACGACGCGCCGCGGCGCCAGCCGATAGTTCGCCTGGAACCGGTAGAGGTCCGGGGATCGCGGCACGAGGACGGCCACGGTCACGTCCGTGGTCTTCGGGACGCGCCGGTCCACCTCGTCGAGGAACGCGAGGAACGGCGCGTCGAACCAGAACCCCATGTTCTCGGAGCGGTACGACGGATCTCCGCGGAGCGCCGCGCCGAGCCTTTCGATCCGCGCTCTCGTCTCGGCGGGCCGGAACGGAGAGCGGAGCGAGACCGCGAGGACGAGGAGCGCCGCGGCGGCGAGCGCAACGCGAGCGCGCCGGCGGACGCGCCGCGGGTCCGGAGCCGCTTCGGAGAGCACGGGCGAGATGGTAGTACGCTGATTCGGTGGGCGCGACTGCCGGACTGCTCGGGCTCTACGCCTGCGCCGTCGCCACGGTCGCGCTCGTCTCGCGAGTCCTCTCGCGGCCCATCCCGCGAGGCGCGCTCGCGGCCGCCGCCCTCCTTCCGATCCTGCTCTTCCCCGAGTCCTTCTTCTCGGACCGGACCGCGCTGCCGCTCGACCACGCCCGCGCGATCGCGCCCTGGCGAACGTCGGCGACTCCGGCGCCCGCGAATCCCGACCTGAACGACGTCGCGCTGCAGATCCTGCCGTGGGCCAAGGCCTCGCGGGCCGCGCTGAAGGCCGGGGATCTCCCGTGGCGCAACCGCTGGAGCGGATCCGGCGGTCCTCTCGCCGCGAACGCCCTGTCGGCGGCACTCTCGCCCTTTACGCTCGCCGGTCTGCTCCTGCCGCTGGCCCGCGCGTTCACCCTGATGGCCGCGCTCAAGATCCTGCTCGCGGCGACGGGGACCTGGCTCCTCGCGCGCGAGATCGCGATCTCTCCGCCCTCCGCGCTCTTCGCCGCGGTCGCCGTCGCGCTCTCCTTCGGGATGACGACATGGCTCTTCTGCCCACAGGCGTCGGTGTCGTGCCTCCTCCCCTGGGCGCTCTTCCTGATCGAGCTCTCGCGGGATGCGGGCGCGAATCGTCTCCTGCGGCGCCGCGCGTTCGCCGGGCTCACCCTCGTCTTCGCGGGTGCGTTCCTGTCGGGCCACCCCGAGACGCTCGTCCTGGGCGTCGTCTTCGCCGCCCTCTGGATCCTCGGACGACGCGCCGCCGGAGGCCTCCCCGACGGGCTCGCGGTCTTCGCGCGCACGGCGGCGTCCGGCGCGCTCGCCGCCGGGTTGATGGCGTGGCTCCTGCTGCCCGAGCTCGCCGCGATCCGGGCGTCGGCCCGCCTCGCGAGCCTGCAGGACGCGCCGCTCGCGACGCGGCTGCCCCCCGGGCCGCACGGGCCGATCGCGTGGGCGGCGCTCGTCACGAGCGCCTTTCCCCACGCCTTCGGCAGCTCGGTGTCCTCGCCGTCCATCCCCGGCGCGCCCGCGGCGTTCCCCGAGATCGCCTACGGCTACGCGGGGATCCTTCCGGTTCTCTTCGCGGTGCTTCTCCTCCGCCCGGGCTCGCGGCGACGGCGCGAGGCGATCGTGCTGGCCGGCCTGATCCTCCTCGCGCTGGGACTCGCCATCGGACAGTGGCCGCTCCTCGAGATCGTGGCGAGGCTGCCCGGCCTCGGAGACGTCTCCCCGCTGCGCTTCCTCGCGTGGCTCGACCTCGCGGTCCCGCTGCTCGCCGCGCTCGAGCTCGACCGGCTAGCCGAGGATTCGAGGGAAGCGTCCTCGCATCCGCGCGCGCGCTTCGCGCCGCTCATCGCCGCCGGCCTGCTCTTCGCGGCGGGCGCGGCGGTGGCTCATCGGCTCGCGCCGCTGCACCGGATCGCTGGAGGCGGAGGCGGCGGCCTCGCCTTCCAGCGCCGCGAGCTCGCGGCCGCGGGCCTGGTGCTCGCGCTCGGCGCCGCGGCGGGGATCCTCTTCGCCGGACGCCCCACGGCCCGAGCCCTCGGCGCGCTCTGCGCCGTGCTGACGGCGGCCGAGCTCCTGCGCGGCGGCCGGCGGCTGTACGGGGCGTGGCCGACGGAGTGGATGTATCCGCCGACGCCGCTCCTCGACTTCGTGCGCTCGCGGCCCGGCACCTTCCGCGTCACCGGCGAGGGCGGCGTCCTCTACCCGGACTCCTCGGCCTTCGCGGGTCTCGAGGACATCCGCACGCACGACGCCGCCGAGCGCCGCGACTACATCGCGTTCCTGAACGCGACGTGCGGGTTTCCTCCGCTCGACTACTTCAAGATGCTCCAGCGCCTCGACGCGCCCGCGCTCGACTTCCTGAACGTGCGCTATCTGCTGGCCCCGCCCGGTCGGGAGCCGCCGGCGCCGAAGTGGAAACCGGTCTACGCGGATGACCGTGGCACCGTCTTCGAGAATGCGCGCGTCCTCCCGCGCGTCTACGCGCCCGCCGCGATCGCGTTCGTCCCGGCGCGGCCGACGGCCGGCGGTGCGGACGGCGCGCTCGCCCGCCTCGCGGCGACGCCGGACTGGAGCGCCGTGGCCTACGTCGAATCCGCGGCGGAGACGGGGACGCGCGAGAACCCGCGCGTCGAGGTCGCCGACTATTCCGAGCGAACCAACGACGCCGCGTTTCGGACCCGCGCGCCGTCGCCCGCCTGGCTCGTCGCGAGCCTGCCGCAGGACGGCGGCTGGACGGCGCGGGACGAGGCGGGCCAGTCGCTTCGCGTCGCCTCCGCCAACGGACCGTTCCTCGCCGTCGCGATACCGGCGGGCGAGCACGCGGTCCGCCTGCGCTACCGTCCGCCGGGACTCTTCGTGGGTCTGGGGATCGCGCTCGGCTCGTTCGCGGCGGCGTTCGTCGCCGCCGCGTTGCCGCTCAGGAGGCCCTGAATCCGGCCGGGTTCAAGGCGCCGCGACCGGGTTCTTCAGCACGCCCACCCTCTCGATCTCGACCTCGACCACGTCGCCGGGCGAGAGCGGCCCCACGCCGGCGGGCGTCCCCGTCAGGATGAGGTCTCCGGGAAGGAGCGTCATCATCCGCGAGACGTATCCGACGAGGAACGAAGGCGAGAACACCATCGCGGAGGTCCGGGAGGACTGGCGCACGGCGCCGTTGACGCGGGTCTCGATCGCCAGATCCGAGGCGTCGAGGTCCGCGACGATCGCCGGCCCCACCGGGCAGAACGTGTCGAAGGACTTGGAGCGCGCGAACTGCTTGTCCTTCTTCTGCAGATCGCGCGCCGTGACGTCGTTGGCGCAGCAGACTCCCGCGAGCGCCTCGCGCCAACGCTCGGAGGGCCAGTTCTTGATCCGCCGACCGATCACGAGCGCGAGCTCGCCCTCGTAGTCGACGCGCTGCGATTCCGGCGGCAGCACGATCCGATCGCCCTGGAGGATGAGCGCGGACGGCGCCTTCAGGAACAGCATCGGCTCGTCCTCGGGCGCCGTGCCCCCGAACTCGGCGGCGTGGTCGCGGTAGTTCTTGCCGACCGCGACGATCTTGGAGGGCGCGAAGGCGGCGGTCATGCCGTCATCTCTTCCAGGCCTCGTCGGTGACCTCGCCCCGGAAGACTTCCCGCGCGTCGCCGGTGATTCGGACATGGGTGATCGTCGAGCCCTCGTCCACGAACTCGACCACGAGCTCGACGCCGCTCTTGGTCCCGCAGACGACCGGAGACGCGGCCATCCCCTGACGGCCCGCCGCGATCGCCGACGCCACGACGCCCGAGCCGCAAGACAGGGTCTCCCCCTCCACGCCCCGTTCGAAGGTCCGCACCTCGATCCGATTCTCGCCGGCCGCCTTGACGAAGTTGACGTTGGCGCCGTCCGGCATCGCCGGGTGGTTCCGCAAGGGCGGCGCGAGCCGGTCGATCGCGAGCTGGGCCAGGTTTCCGCGCAGGAAGACGACCAGGTGCGGGACGCCGATCTCGAGCGGGATCGCGGTGGGAGGCAGGCCGCGTCCCGAGATGGGCACGGGATCGCCCGGAGGCGCCACCGTCGGGAGGGACAGCGTCACGAGCTCCCCATCGACCCGGGCCTCGATCGGGCCCCAGCCCGTCTCGAGCGTCGGGTTCGTCCCCGACACGAGCTGGTGCCTCACCGCATAGCGGGCGGCGCAGCGCGTGCCGTTGGCGCAGAAGGTGGCGTACCCGCCGTCGGAATTGAAGTAGTCCAGCCGCATCTGCCCGGTCTCGCCGGGCGAGAGGAAGAGGGCGCCGTCCGCGCCGACCGAGAGCCCGCGCCGGCAGATCAGGGCGAGGCGGCGCCGATCCTCCATGTCCAGGAAACGGCCGTCCGCCTCGAAGACGAGGAAGTCGTTGCCGCCGCCGGCCATCTTCACGAACTGGGAAGGAAGTGCCATGGAGGGTTGGGATTCTAGCTTGGCGAGCCGCGTCCGGCATCCCGCGGCCGAGGGCCCGGGAATGGTGACATACTTCGCCCAGTCATCCCCTTCCCTTCCCGGTCATCGGGTCGCCAACGTTCGACAGGAGCACAGCGATGAAGACGCTGGTTCTTCTTTTCTCGACGTTCGGGTCGTTGTTCCTAACCGCCGCCCTCGTCCCGCCGGCGCCCGAGGCGGTCCCGTCCGCGGACTTCGCGGTCTCGCCCGCGAATCCGGCTGTCAACCAGGAGGCCGGGTTCCTCGACACTTCGGGCGGATCGCCCAACCGCTGGACCTGGGATTTCGGCGACGGCACGAACTCGATCGAGCACAATCCCACCCACGCGTACGCCTCGCCGGGCCACTACGTCGTGAGCCTCAAGGCGGGCAACGCCGGCGGAAGCAACACGAAGGTCCGGGACGTCTGGGTGTCCGCGCAGGACACGCTGCTCCTGAACGAGGCGGGTGGACACGCGTTCAGCGCCACGATCTTCGCGCGCAACCAGCGCAACGACCAGACCGGCCCCGGCTTCGCGCTTCCCCAGACCGACATCTCGGGCTACTTCAGCCTGCCGGCCCTGACGCGCAACCCCGACAACCCGGAGATCTTCGTCAAGATCGTCGACGGAAACTTCCTGAACGGACACTACTGGGTCTTCTACGGCGGCCTGACGGACCTCGAGTACACGCTGACGGTCAGGGACGAGCTCACGGGCGCCTCCAAGGACTACCTGAAGCCCGCCGGAAGCGCCGCGGGAGGCTTCGACACGTCCGCCTTTCCGGGACAGGCCCAGGCGGGGAGCACCTCGGCGTGGCGGGCGGTCGAGGACATCGTGGCCTCCGCGGTCGCCGGCTTCGGCACGACGCTCTCCGAGCCGCTCGTGCTCCCGGGCGGCAACCTCTCGGCGAACCCCGTCAACCCCGTTCTCGGCCAGCCCATCCGCTTCAGCTCCGACTATCCGCCCAACGACTCGCTGCGCTGGACCCTGGACACGAACGTGACGATCAACGAGCGCGAGCCCGTCTACAAGTACGCGACGCCGGGCATCCACGCGATCGGCGCGCTGAACCTCCGCACCCACGGCTACGAGTCGGGAACGATCACCATCTCGCCGCTGGATCAGCTGCGGCTCCTCCCCGGCAACGAGGAGTTCCTCGTGGGTCTCACCGCGCGGGACCCGCGCTCCGGACGGGTCGCGACGGGCCAGGCGTTCGCCAACAACGCGCTCTTCGGAGCCTTCAGCATCCCGGGCTTCACGGGGAACCCCAACAACGCCGAGGTCATCGTCAAGGTCCTCGACGGCCGAGGCGTCAACGGCAACTACTGGCCCTTCTACGGAGGACTGACCGACGTGCAGTGGACGCTGGACGTCAAGCTGAGCTCGCTCTCACTCTCGAAGTACTACTTCAAGGACAGTTACTCCGCCCTGGGCGGCTACGACACGAGTGGGTTCCACAACGACAAGCTCCCGGTGATCGACTCGATCTCGCCGACCTCGGGGACCTTCGGGACGACGATCCGGCTCCTCGGAAAAAACTTCTACGCGGACCTGACCGAGCCGTTCTTCGACGACTCGACCGGGCATCTGAAGAACGTGACCTTCCCGTTGACGGGCATCCGGGTCGGCGTCGACGTCACGACCGGGAAGGACTTTCTCGAGTTCAAGCCGACCAACCCGACCGATTTCAGGCTCACCCAGAAGCTCACGTTCCCGATCTCCGTCGCGTTCGATCACTATCTGGCGACCGCTCCCCTGTCGTTCGACCTCCTGCCCCCGAGCGGCTCCACGACTCCGACGCCTCCGACACCCACGCCGACGTCGCCGACTTCGAACCACACGCCGACACCGACTCCGCCGCATCCGACCCCGACGCCGACCGTCCCGCAGACCGGCGCGCCGGTCATCTACAGCACGACCACCGACGACGTGAACGACGGAAGCGTCTTCGACATCTTCGGGATGAACCTCGGCGGCTGCAACAGCACGACCACGTTCGAGGGCACGCCGGGAGTCTTCCCGCTGATGTGCCAGTTCGGAGACGATCAGTCGATCGAGGTCAAGGTGCCGACGGGCGGCGTCATCCCCGTGGGCAGCTACAACGTGTGCGTCGCGCGGATGAGCCTGAAGGGGTGCACCAGCTTCCAGATGCGGAAGCACTAGGCTTCAGAACGGCTCCGCGCTCGCCTCGGGCGAGGGCGCGCTCGGATTCCCGTTGCGGTCGATCGCGCGCACGGTGTAGCGGTAGCGCGCGCCTTGGTGCGCCGTCTCGTCGGTGAAGAAGGGATCGGTCAGCGGCTCCTTCGTCAGCCGCTCCGGTGCGCCGCCGTCCTGCGAGCGAAAGACGAGATAGCCGGCGAGGTCCGGCGCGTCCACCGGGTCCCACAGGAGGCGAACCAGGTTTCCCTCGGAGAGCGCGTCGAGGCGTTTCGGAGCCGGCGGCGGATAGACGTCCGAGAACAGGATCGGGAGCTCCTCCGCCGGCAGCCCCTCGACCTTCGGGTTGCTCTGGAGCACCGCCCGCACCGTGTAGACGAGGGGAACTCCGTAGGGCGCGCCCGCGTCGACGAAGCTATTCCCCTTCACCGGCTCCGCGTTCAGCGGCGGGCCGTACGCGTCCTCGGAGAGCGACCGGCGGTAGACGCGATAGCCCGCGATCGCGGCGGGCTGGCCGAGCACGTCCTTCTCGGGCGGCACCCACTCGAGGCAGAGGCGTCCCTCCTCGGGGAACGCGCCGGTCAGCGTGGGCGCTTCCGGCGCGACGGCGGGCGTCAGCGTCACGATGTTCGAGACGGGGCTCTTCTCGCCGTTTCGGCGCACGGAGATGACGGCGTACGCGATCGGGTCGCTCCCCGCGCCGCGGGCGAAGAGCGCCGAGAGCGGGTCACGGTAGATGACGGACGCCCCCCGCGTGAGCTGTGCGATGGCCGAGAGCGAGAGCACCGCGCCGCGTT
>Ga0207648_10005490_pt1 | contig 12774 bp, 15 predicted proteins | sample KBSMisM32_FD_184310 | JGI IMG/M metagenome (GOLD analysis project Ga0207648, IMG submission 184310) | Miscanthus rhizosphere microbial communities from Kellogg Biological Station, Michigan, USA - KBS Miscanthus M3-2 (SPAdes) (version 2) | ecosystem: Host-associated > Plants > Roots >...
GTTGCCTCTCCAAAATGGTGTAGAAATAAGAAAAATCGCCCGGATTCTTTTTTTGATCTCATTTTCAGAGAGGTATTTCAACAAAAGTGAAGCGCCTAAGGAGTGCCCAACCAATATCACATTGCCCGTACTATTGGCTATTTCTTTGCCGATCTGATGGAGCCATCCGAAATCCGTAAGGGTTTCATCAGAGAGCATTTGAGGATAATGCACTTCGTAAGCTTCTCCCAATGCCGTTTGTAAAGAAGCTACTAACTTTTTGTCTGCCTCGTACCCTTCATCACCCCCACCCTGTATAAATAGAATACGATTGTTCATATTGAATGTATTGCATTTTAAATATTTGGTTTTAATGAGTGACTGTTATTTCGAAATGCTGCCAGGTCCCGGGGTATTTTCAGCTAAATCTATTCCAATTTGTTTTGTGTTATTCCTAATGATCCTTAGTTGCTATTCGAAAGGGACTCGTAAGGAATCGTTATTTTCATATTTATTTCTCACGGATCTCACAGATGGGCACAGATTTTAATTGGTCTATATCAGTGAAAATTTGTCGCTGGGGAAGGAAATGGAAAGCGCCATAGAATTACCGAACGCACAAGTGCCCGCCCGTACCGAACGGTACGTTCGGGCGGGAGTGACACAACCGGCGCTCAATAGTGTTCTGCAGTTGATTACCTAATAAACTACGCAACCTCTGTCTTCACCCCTCCACGAACAAGATGCTTGAATCGACTGAATGTTTCGGGTTTGATGTTGAGATAACTTGCCAGGTATTTCTGGGGAACCCGTTGCAGTAATTCAGGATTGCGATTAACAAAATAAATGAACCGCTCCCTTGGCGTATGCATCACTAACTGGATCTGCCACCGGTCTTTGAGTACCATTGTGTGTGTAATGATAAGCCGGCCGAGATGTTCCATTCTCTGAGATCGTGCATAAATTTTTTCCAGGTCATCGTAGGTGATGGAAACAAGAGTAGTAGGCTCGATGGCTTCCACAACATATTCTGAAGGTATGCGGCTGTGAAATGATTCCTGCGAGTGAAGGATATGACCTTCGAAGGATATTTGCGTATTGATTTCTTCCTTTCCTTTTTTATAGTATTTCCGGGCAAGTCCTTTTATAATAAAATTGAAGTAATTCTCCACCGTTCCTTCCTCGGTAATAACCTGTTTTTTTCCGAATTTTCGAACCGCTATATAAGGGTCGATAAATTGTCGAAACTCATCTTCAGTGATATCAACAAATTTTTGAACGTAATCCAAAAAAGGTCTTGTTGTATTCATACGAATCTCCTCCTCTGGCGTAAGTTACTAAAAATTGATTTCAATCAATCTCAAAATATGCCCGGTAAAAAAAATAAAGGTAACAAAGGCATTTGCTGCGCATTCCCAACAACAATTATAAAGTCTTAGTTTTGCCTGCCTTTTTAAAGAGTAGTTAATTTTTTAAGTGCTCTTTTCAAAAAAAAGTTTCCTAACTCCTAAAATCAAAACAGACAATGCCTCAGAAAATTAAAGTAGCCAACCCTGTAGTCGAGCTGGATGGTGATGAAATGACAAGGATCATTTGGAAATTCATTAAGGACAAACTGATACTGCCATATATTGATGCGGATATAAAATATTATGACCTGGGTGTTGAGTATCGTGATGAGACAAACGACCAGGTAACGATCGATGCCGCGAATGCCATTAAACAATATGGTGTGGGAATTAAATGCGCCACTATCACACCGGATGAAGAAAGGGTGAAGGAATTCAACCTGAAGCAAATGTGGAAAAGCCCCAACGGAACGATCCGGAATATCCTGGATGGAACTGTTTTTCGTGAACCGATCGTAATAAAAAACATACCGAGATTGGTTACTACATGGGATCGCCCGATCATCGTAGGCCGTCATGCTTTTGGTGATCAGTACCGCGCCACTGATTTTCTGGTGCCGGGTAAAGGAAAGCTTACTGTAAAATTTGAGGGTGAAGACGGGCAGGTGATCGAATACGAAGTATACCAATTCAAGGGAAGCGGTGTTTCGCTCAGCATGTATAATACGGATGAAAGCATTCGTGGTTTTGCAAAAAGTTGCATGAATATGGCGTTGCAAAAAGCGTGGCCTTTATATATGAGCACAAAAAATACGATCCTGAAAAAATATGATGGAAGATTTAAAGATATTTTCCAGGAAGTGTTTGACAAGGAGTTCAAAGAAGAATTCAAAAAAGCTAACATTACTTACGAACACAGGTTGATCGATGATATGGTGGCAAGTGCGTTGAAATGGAATGGCGGATTTGTGTGGGCCTGCAAAAATTATGATGGCGATGTGCAAAGCGATAGCGTGGCACAGGGTTTTGGATCTTTGGGATTAATGACAAGCGTATTGGTTACGCCCGATGGAAAAACCATGGAAGCCGAAGCTGCTCATGGAACTGTAACAAGGCATTATCGTGAACATCAGAAAGGAAACCCTACTTCAACAAACCCGATCGCCAGCATATTTGCGTGGACAAGAGGTTTGGCTTTTCGCGGTAAACTGGATAGTAACCAACCGTTAATCGATTTCTGCAACAAGCTGGAAGAGGTATGTATCGAAACGGTGGAAGAAGGAAAGATGACAAAGGATCTTGCTATTACCATCAAACCAAAAGTGGAACATGGGAAGGATTATTTATATACAGAAGAGTTTTTAGACGCCATCGATGCCAATTTGAAAAAGAAGATGCGTGATAGATAAAAGTTAATAGTGAATAGATCATAGACAAAAGATAATAGTGGAGCGTTCCTGTTGGGGCGCTTCTATTTTTAACGAAGTTATTTCCAAACGTTACTGCCATTGTGAACCATTACCTTTGCGAACAAATCTTTGACAGATAGATGAAAAGAACCATTAAGTATTACCGGATCATTTGGCTAAGACATGATCTGCCGGCAGGACTTTCTGTTTTTTTTGTTGCCCTTCCCCTTTGTTTGGGAATTGCTTTGGCTTCAGGTGCCCCCCTTTATGCAGGTCTTTTATCAGGTATCATTGGTGGGCTCGTTGTTTCATTAATTAGCGGTTCGCAACTTGCTGTCTCTGGTCCTGCCGCGGGTTTATCCACTTTAGTTGCCGCTTCAATCATTTCATTTGGAGATTACAAATTATTTCTCCTTACAGTTATCGTGGCAGGGTTGTTTCAATTGGTACTTGGATTCTTTAAATGTGGGGTTATTGCCAATTATTTTCCATCATCCGTCATTAAAGGAATGCTGGCCGCGATCGGAATCCTTCTTATCTCAAAGCAAATTCCGTTGGCATTGGGTTATGATCAACCCGATTTCTGGAGAAGCGGGTTGCCTCAATTATTCTCATCTGATAACTTTTCTGGCAGTTTTAAAAATTTCAATCATCACATAACAAGAGGAGCTATCTTAACGTCGGTTGTTTCTTTAATTTCACTTATTCTTCTGCAACTCTCCTCTTCAAGAAAAATAAAAATGGTACCTGCACCCCTGGTAGCTGTCGTTATCGGCATTATCACCAACCTGGTCTTTACGACGCTAGTTTCAAATTTTTCCCTCAAGCAAACACAATTGGTAAATATTCCCCCTGACCTCTTTTCAACTATCTCTTTCCCCGATATTTCAAAACTTTTTTCGAATATCGAGACATGGAAAGACGGCATCGTCATTGGCCTGCTGGCAACTTTAGAAACTCTTTTGTGCATTGAAGCAATAGATAAATTGGACAAGAGCAACCGGATCACGCCAGTTAACCGAGAGTTAATTGCACAGGGCGTCGGCAATATAGCCTGCGGATTTTTAGGAGCCATTCCGATGACAGCAGTTGTTGTGAGGGGCGCCGCCAATGTTGATGCCGGCGCGCGAACAAAAATGTCTGCCTTCACTCACGGGCTTTTTCTGTTGCTCACCGTTCTGCTTGTTCCATTTCTTCTCAATAAAATTCCTTACGCTTCTCTTTCCGCCATTCTGATTGTAACAGGTTATAACCTGGCAAAGCCAAAACTGTTTCGCAATATGTGGAGTTTGGGATGGAAACAATTTCTTCCATTTATTATAACGATTATTATGATCCTTTCAACCGACTTGCTGATCGGAGTAAGTATCGGGCTTTTGATCTCCATTTACTTTATTGTACAAAACAATTTCAAAGCTGAATATAAAATTACAAGGACAATAATTAATGGAATTGAAACGGAATACATCAAACTCAATAGCAATGTTACCTTCCTGAATAAGGTAAAATTGCGGAAAACATTAGATGAAGTGCCGGAATACAGCGTGCTCACTATTAACGGAAGCGAATGTAACTTTATTGACTATGACATTTTAGAAGTGATAAGCGAATTTGAAAACAAAGCGAAGGAAAGACATATTGAATTGCATTTATTGGGGATAGAGAAAGTAAATGTGACGGCGGTGCACTGACAGGCTTCTTATGAACGCTCCGATCAATAACGATGCGTGTTTTACAATCAGATTTCAATTTTGAACAATTTCTCTATTTCACTCTTACCCTTTGCCGTAAGAATTAATTCTCTTGAAAATCGTACCCTTTTAAACCAATCTCTCTCCAGCATCCTTTTTAATAACAATGCTCCAACCTGGCCCGCGATATGTGGTCTGCGTTCACTCCAATCCAGGCATTGTCTTGTTAACGATCTCCGGCTCCTTATCATTTCAGTTTTGTCTATGTCAAGAGCAGAAAACAATTTCCATCCCGAACTTGTGATCAGATAACCGCTAACATGCTTCCTGATCGCCTTCTTCCTTTCAAGTGCTTCAGTAATTTTTACTCCCACATAGCCGGCCAAATGATCATAACAACTGCGGCAATATTTTATTCCCGTAGGTGGAGGTTCCGTTATCATTTTTTTTGACGAATGACTGGAAAGACTTGCCAGTGATTCGATCGCGTACGCAATTTCAGGTCTTGAAAAAGAAAAATACCGGTGCCTTCCCTGTTTCTCCACCTTCAATAGATCAGCTCCCAATAATTTGGTAAGATGATTACTGGCTGAGGTCCCGGATATCTCAGCAGCCATTGCCAGTTCACTGGCAGTATAGGCGCGGCCGTCAAGCAAATTCCAAAGCATTTTTGCCCTGGCGGGCTCACCAACCAGGCCGGCAATGTCAACGAATTTATTCTCTTCCATTACTATTTTTGTTTTAATTGATGATCCGTTTATGACAGTGGATACTCAATTTTATTTAAATAGGATTCAGGCTTTATTTTACGCAAACTTATTTGATTTTATTCCGTCATAGTTCATTTTGGAATGAAGTGTAGAATGAAATGAGTTCTTTACTTTGTCAGGTAAAACTTGTCGATCATGGTAGCAGTCATTTTTGAAGCAGTGCCCGGAGTGGGTAAGAAAGATGAATATTTTGCCATGGCTGGAAAACTCCGGCCGGAATTGGATAAGATACCCGGCTTTATCTCGATTGAACGATTTCAAAGTGTTGCCGATCCCGGGAAGATCCTCTCTCTTTCATTTTGGAGGGACGAGGAGAGTATAGCGCAATGGCGCAATGTTGAAATGCACAGGACGGCACAGGCTAAAGGACGAGGGTCTGTGTTCAGTGACTATCGTTTGCGCGTAGCATATGTTGTGAGAGATTATGGAATGACTGACCGCGCACAGGCGCCTGGTGACAGTAAATTGGTTCATGACCAATGACCCATAACTAATGCCGAATAATCAATGAAAGATCTCGAAATCTTGTTGGAAAACAAACCCGGCTCCCTTGCTTTGCTGGGCGAAACATTGGGAAAAAATAACATTAGTCTTGAAGGCGGAGGAGTATTTCAAAACGGAGCTTTATCCATTGCTCATTTCTTAGTGGAAGATGCCGAAAAAGCAAAAGATGTTCTGCAAACTGCCGGGATAAAAGTGCTCAAAATAAATGAAGTGCTTATTCAAAAACTAAGACAGGATGTTCCCGGTCAATTGGGGATGTTTTGCCGGAAACTCGCCGATGCGGGAATTAATATTTTAGTTCAATATAGTGATCATGCTAATCAGCTGATCGTTGTTGTTGATGATAACGAAAAAGGCAAAACGTTCTCAGAACAGTGGATGAAGGAATGGTGGTAAGAAAAGTGAATAATCAATAATCAAGAATTAACAATTAAGAATTAACGATTGAGCGGTCTCCTGCGGTACGATCAAAAATTCTACCTTTAGCACTGCCTGCGAATCTGGTCTTCGACTTCAACAATATTCTTAACTCATAAATAGTTGAATTATGAAAGAGTTCATGTTCTTTATCAGGAAGCAATCGGACAGTATGTTGACGCTGTCACCCGAGAGACATCAACAGTTCTTAAAGGGATGCGAAACATACATCGCGAAACTAAAGAAAGAAGGAAAGCTTGTTTCTGCACAGCCAATCGAAAGAGAGGGAAAAATTATTTCACGCGAGGCTAATGCCTGGAAAGATGTTCCCTTTAATGAAACAAAGGAAGTGATCGGAGGTTACTATCACATCCTTGCAGAGGACCTCTCAGAAGCTATTGCCATAGCAAAAGCAAATCCGGAATTTGAATATAACCCGGATACAAGGATCGAGATCCGTCCCATAAAAATGAAAGAGGAAACCACCGGGTTTGTTTATCCGACAAATTATAAATTCATCAAAGATGCTTAGAAAGCATTGGCAGGTTGCGCTGTATTGCGGACATTGCGGCTCTCAAAAAATGTATCATCAACCGGGCCGCTAGATAAAAAATGAAAATTTGCATAGCACAAACAAAACCTGTAACGGGCGATGTCAACAAAAATATTGACACCCACAAAAAATTTGCAGACCTGGCTGCCTTCTATCGTGCTGACGCTATCATTTTCCCGGAACTGTCATTGACAGGCTATGAACCAACCCTTGCCGAAAGTTTAGCAACAGATAAAGACGATGAAAGGTTTAATGAACTCCAACAGCTCAGTGATTCAAAGAAAATGATCATTGGAGCGGGAATGCCAATAAAAACGGACCAGGGTATTTTAATAGGCATGATCATATTTCAGCCGGATCAGCTACGACAAACTTATTTTAAACAATATATACACCCGGACGAAGAACCTTTTTTTATAAATGGGATGTATCAGCCCGTCTTAGGTGAAAACGAAATTGCATTCGCTATTTGTTACGAAATATCAATTCCCGGCCATGCAGAGCAGGCGCATAAGAATGGGGCCAACATTTATATAGCGAGTGTGGCCAAAACAGCCGCCGGAGTTAAAAAGGCCATTGAAACTTTATCTGCCACGGCGAAAAAATATTCAATGACTGTCCTGATGTCAAACTGCATAGGGATCAATGATGGCGTTGAATGTGGGGGAAGGACCTCGGCCTGGAATGACCAGGGAATCCTGCTGGGACAATTAAATGAAAGACACGAAGGACTCATCATTTTTGATACAGCTACAGGGGAAATAATCAAAAAGCAAAAAGAAGATGTTTTGACCGGGTAAGTGTAGTCGTCCAATTGCTTCGGGGTTTCATTTCTATTTTGTATTTTTTATCTATGAAAACGATTGCCTGTGGAGTTCTGCTTTATTGCTGCAGCAGTTGCATACACCAAAAGGCATATTTTGGAAGCCCTGTGAACGCCATGAATAATTCTTACAGAACTATTCCTTTGCAGTCTGATTCTCTAAAAACTGCTTTTTATGCTGGTGCAGCTTTCTCAGATGCGAGCACGAACGACTGGGGTCATGATTATTGCTATTCATTTCAAACTAATTTTTCGGCAAGCCATAACTTTAAAAACATCCAGGCCTACTATGGCGCCAGTGTTCTGTTGGGCAGTTATAAGATGAACTCTTACTTTCTGGAAGGGACTGACCCTTCGGTAAATGGTCAAATACTTAATCAATATGCCGGCAAAATTTCTTTTGGGGCAGTTGGCTTTAATGGAGGCCTCGATGTGGTTGTCCCTAATGCGCGGCGGCGGCGAATGGCGGTTGATCGGCGTTGAAACTTCGGTATATAAAGAATTTGGAGATTATCTTACGGTGAGAAAACAGTTGCCCGATTCTGCCGCCACTTTTATTGCAAGGAAAAATTGCTTTGCAACGATCGGAGGTTACACAGAAATTGCCGATAAGACGAAATATGGATCGTTCGGCATTAAATGTAGTCTGGGTACCATTTTAGAAAAAGAATATCACAACGTAGAAGGCATTGGAGATTATGCCTATTTTAGTTTTGCGTTGGCACCCACTACCCGAAAATGGACCCCTTATGTTCAGGCTAATTTAGCGACAAAGGCATCGGGCGTCTTGCTTGGTTTGAATTACCGGATAGGCAAATGATTTCTTTATCTTTCTTCATTTAAACGGTCTATATGAGTAAGGACCAGACAAAAGATCTTTTGAATTTTTTAAACCCTTTTAGTAAAGAGATCATTGAAAGGGCATTGTGGTTACGGGAATTTATCTGGGATATTTATCCTCAAACCAATGAACTGATCTACGACAACTACAATGCACTCGCTATTGGATGGTCACCTACCGACAGAATGGGACATACTTTCTGTTCGATTGCCATAGGTCGCACCAGTAACAATGTTCATTTTGGTTTTTATTGGGGAAGCGAGATATCCGATCCGGATAAAATTCTTTTAGGAGAAGGAAATCAATATCGCTACATCCTGGTACCGGATATAAAAAAATTTCCAAAAGCCTACATCACAAAACTTGTAAAAGACGCTTATGCCAATTCGCTGGCAAAGGTGAAGGATAAAAAGCAGATCATGAATGGGCAAACGATTGTAAAATCCATTTCAGCAAAAAAGAGAGAAAAAAACGCCAGGCCTGGCAAGACAAAAAAGAAATGATCTTTGATCTGTGTTTGCTTTAGATTAGATAGTTTTATTTCTCCTAAATATCTTATCTCTTTATGTCTTTTAACGGTAAGGTCGCCATTGTTACAGGTGCAGGACAAGGTATTGGTCTTGCAATAGGCAGGAAGCTGGCAAATGGGGGTGCGCATGTTATTTTAAATGATCTCGATGAGAAGCTGGCCCATGATGCTGCAAAAGTCATTACAAACGAAAAAGGGATTTGTGTCCCGGTATCAGGTGACTCAAGTGATCTGTCCATCATTCAGCAATTAGTAGATACGGCCGTATCACAATTTGGAAAACTTGATATTGCTATCGCAAACGCCGGGATCACTTTGTATGGAGATTTCTTTGATTACCAACCCGGGTCTTTTTTTGAGGTAATGAAGGTAAACCTTGGGGGAAGTTTTTTCCTGGCGCAGGCCGCAGCCAATCAACTGAAAAAACAGGAAACAGGTGGTTCGTTGTTATTCACGTCATCAGTCACAGGCCACCAGGCACATAAAAACCTGGCGGCGTATGGAATGAGTAAAGCTGCTCTTGAAATGCTTGCAAAAAATTTAGTGATCGAGCTTTCTCAACACAAGATCAATGTTAATACCATCGCACCGGGAGCAACCCTTACTGAAAGAACGGTTAGCGAACCTGGCTATGAAAGCACCTGGTCACGAATAACACCCCTTGGAAGGCCGGCAACCGTTGAAGACATTGCCAACGCGGCGCTCTTCCTTGTATCTGACGAAGCAAAACACATTACGGGCCAAACATTGATCATTGATGGTGGCTGGACCTCGGTAAGCCCATCACCGTATTGACATGAGTTCGTAAAAAGTCAAAACGTCACGTGAAATTTTTACATCTGCCGTCTCACGTAACATTGCTTTATCTTTATTCAATACTTTATCACCAATACTTAGCACGAATGAAAACATTAATCTCCTCATTGACGTTCATGACATTATTTTTAGCGGCCTGTAACAACAGCCAGTCAACAAAATCTACCGATACTGCAGACTCCCTGGCAGCGTCGTCTGTTGATCCCGTCAAAGATTGGAAATTCGGAATTGCATTATGGACATTCCACACCGTTGATTTTCCTCAGTCGCTGGATAAAGTGGATAGTGCAGGGTTAAAATATATTGAACCAAATACTTTTCACAAAGCAGGACCAGAGTTAAAAGATTCGGTGATAGGCCAGTTATCGCCGGCCGGCATTGATAAGTTAAAATCAATGATCGCGCAGAAAGGGCTTGTCTGTGAATCGCTTTATATTGTTGGTGATTCAACGCTGAAATCATGGGTAAAGCAATTTGATATTGCCAAACAACTCGGTGTGAAATTTGTAACTACCGAGCCACCGTTAGACATGTGGGATAGTATTGATAGTCTGGCAGGGGCTTATGGAATAAAAGTGGCCATACATGAACATTGGAGAGGATTTAGTCATTACTGGAACCCTGACACAACATTAATGGCGCTCAAAGGGCATCCCAATTTTGGTGTATGTGCCGATCTTGGTCACTGGCCGAAAAGCGGTATCGATCCATTGGACGCCGTAAAAAAATTGAGCGGGCATATCATCGGTATTCATTTGAAAGACATTGCTGCTTACAACGATCCTGGACTAAAGGATGTTCCTGTGGGCACAGGTGTCGTTAAATTTCCTGAGATCTTTGCCGAATTGAAGAAACAAAATTTTGATGGATATATTTACATTGAGCGTGACGCCGAAGACCAACCCAGTAATTTGCCGTCGGTGATACAGGAAATAAAATATTACAACGATCAAATAGGCAAGTTGAAATAACCCATCGTACTGTTCTCGTTTAGAAAGTGTGTCATGAAGGACACGAAGACCTTCGAGAGGCACAAAGGACGTCTGCTGGATATTGTGGAGATAAAAATGTCTTCGTGTCCTTCCTGATTCCTTGTGCCTTTTGGACTAACTGCTGGACGCTATTCAAACTCGTTTTATATCATCTTTCACCAACAAATAGCTTCCTCCAGAAGGTCCTCATTATCTCCATGGTTGTTGTGACCTCAATGCTAACGTATAGTCACGAAGGGCACTAAGAAATACGACGGGCACAAAAAATGAAAGTTTTTTAACCAGATATTCCGAGTAAAAAGAACGGTGCTCTGCATGTCCTTTGTGACAGGACATAAAAACAGGACGACATTCAAACTAAACAGCATTGACATCTTTTGCAAGGCCCGCCTTGATCAATCCAAACAAATCAACATGCAGATCAAGGAGGAACAGAAATGCATCATTGGAAAAAGTGTAACCGCTCGGCCGGCCAATATTAAAGCCCCTTCGATTCAACTCTTTACTTTGCTCATCGGTAATATCACTTAATTTTTGGAGGTGAAGAAAAAGACTTTTACCTAAAACCCCTTTGTCATATTCAACCATTTCCCCATTGTGTTGAATAAATAAACTATTATTTATTACGCCGGTAAATTTTCCCTTGTTTGTTTCGCAGCCGACGTAGAGATGAATGTATTTATCGAGGCGACTCATTACTTTAATGTACAGATTTTTTTTTGTTCCACGCAGAGACGCAGAGAAGTGCAAAGAAAACACAATGCATGGTGACACGGGATTTCGACTTTGCGTCTTTGGGTGAAATACTTAAATTCACTTCCACAACCATTCTACATGAAAGCAATTGCCTGCCTCGCTTCTGCTACAGTTATTCTTTTATTTTCCTGCAATAACGATCAGTCGATGTCTGCTTACACTGGCTGGGAAAAAGCTCATGGTAATAGTGATGGCAATCACTACTCCTCCCTTACTGAAATTGATACCAACAATGTTTCCCAACTACAAATAGCCTGGACATTTCATACAGGCGATGCAGACACGGCGGCTCATTCACAGATACAATGCAATCCCATTGTTGTCAATGGTGTGATGTACTGCACCTCACCACAATTGAAACTATTTGCACTCGATGCCGCCACAGGAAAACAGAAATGGGTCTTCTACCCTTTCGACAGCATTCCCGGAAGTCAGCGCGTCAGTCATTTTATCATGAACAACAATCGCGGTGTTACTTACTGGAGCGACGAGAAAAATGATCAACGCATATTTTATGTGGCCGATTCTTATTTGGAAGCCGTTGATGCTAACACCGGCAAACTGATCACCAGCTTTGGAAATGGTGGCAAGGTTGACTTGCACACAGGTCTTGACATGGAAGGTGTACAGAATCTATTTGTCACCGCTACATCACCACCCTGTGTTTACAAAGACCTTGTCATTACAGGCACACGAGTTTCTGAGGGCATGGATGCGGCGCCGGGTGACATCCGTGCTTACGATGCGAGAACCGGTAAGATCGTTTGGCAATTTCATACCATTCCTCATCCCGGTGAGCCGGGTTATGAAACCTGGGAAGACCCCAATGCATATAAAATGGTTGGAGGTGCCAATAACTGGATGGGCATGACCATAGATCAGCAACGTGGCATTGCTTATGTTCCGCTTGGCTCGTCCTCCGCGGATTTTTATGGCGGTAAGCGAAGAGGCTCCAATTTATTCAGTGATTGTTTACTTGCTCTTGATGCAACTACCGGTAAACACCTCTGGCATTTTCAATACATTCATCACGATACCTGGGATAAAGATCCTTCATCGCAGCCGGTGTTGCTAACTGTTACACATGATGGAAAGAAAATTGACGCCGTTGCGCAAACATCGAAGAATGGTTTTTTGTATTTGTTCAACAGGGAATCAGGAGTGCCTTTGTTTCCGATTGTGGAAACACCGGTTGATACTGTTACCGATCTTGCCGGTGAAAAGATATGGCCCACCCAACCCATTCCGCAAAAGCCGGCGCCGTTTGTTCGGCAATCTTTGACAGAAAAAGATCTCAACACCTATCTCTCAGCGGAAGAGTATGAAGATGTAAAAAAGAGACTGG
>Ga0207648_10005492_pt1 | contig 12774 bp, 13 predicted proteins | sample KBSMisM32_FD_184310 | JGI IMG/M metagenome (GOLD analysis project Ga0207648, IMG submission 184310) | Miscanthus rhizosphere microbial communities from Kellogg Biological Station, Michigan, USA - KBS Miscanthus M3-2 (SPAdes) (version 2) | ecosystem: Host-associated > Plants > Roots >...
GGCGGTGGCGATGCCGATTTTGGCGGGGGCGGGGGCGCGGCTCGCCCGAGCGGCGGTGGCGGTGGCGGTGGCGGATCTGGAGGCGGCGCGAAAGGGGGCGGCGCGCCTAAGCGTCCCAATCCGGACGACCTCGACGACGATATCCCGTTCTAGCGGACTCGACAGTCCGCTCGGAAGTAACTATTTAGCCGGCCTGCGCGACCGCGTGCGACGGCGGGCCATCGGCGTTCACCGGTACGCCGATGACGCCGCCGCCCAGGCACACGTCGCCGTCGTAGAGGACGAGATACTGCCCAGGCGTGGGCGCCCATTGCGGCACGTCGAAAGTCGCGCTGCAACTGTCGTCTTCGAGTAGCTCCACGCGGCACATCGCATCGGGCATCCGGTATCGCGTCTTGGCCCCGACGCGATCGAGCGTCGAGGGTTCCGGCAGCGCGCCAGCAATCCAGTGCAGTTCCTGCGCCTCGACCGTTCGCCGGTAGAGCGCCGGGTGATCGTGTCCCTGGACCGCGATGAGCGCGTTGCGCGCCGCATCCTTGCCTGCGACGAACCACGGCAGGTCCTCGCCTGCTTTCGTACCCCCGATCCGCAGGCCCTGGCGCTGGCCGAGCGTGTAATACGCCAGCCCATCGTGACGTCCGACTTGAGTTCCGTCGGGAGTCTCGATCGGACCCGGGGTGCGCGGCAGGTATTTCGCCAGGAAGTCGCGAAACGGCCGCTCGCCGATGAAGCAGATGCCAGTCGAGTCCTTCTTGGCCCAGGTGGGGATGCCCTCGCGCCGCGCGATCGCCCGCACTTCGCGCTTCGTCGTTTCGCCCAGCGGGAACAGCACGGGTGCCAGCTGCTCCTGCGTCAATCGATGGAGAAAGTAGCTCTGATCCTTGGCCGCGTCCGCCGCCTTCCGCAACTGCACGCGCGAGCCGTCGCGGCGAACACGCGCGTAGTGACCCGTCGCAATGTGGTCGGCGCCGAGCGTCCGGGCGTGGTCGAGAAACGCGCGAAACTTGATCTCGCTGTTGCAGAGCACGTCGGGATTCGGCGTGCGTCCCGCGTCGTACTCGCGCAGGAATTGCGCGAACACCCGCTCGCGATACTCCGCGGCGAAATTCACCGCTTCGAGCTCGATGCCGATCACGTCGGCAACGGACGCAGCGTCGACCAGGTCCTCGCGCGACGTGCAGTATTCGTCGGTGTCGTCGTCTTCCCAGTTCTTCATGAAGAGACCGACGACGTCGAAGCCCTGGGCCTTCAGCATCCACGCCGCCACCGACGAATCGACGCCGCCCGACAGGCCGACGATCACGCGCGTCTTCCTCATCTACAGCTCCGTGACGAAGTCCAGCGGACGCCGCACCCCCGCGCGAAAGTCGTCGACGCAGCGGAGAACGAGCGGGCTGCGATGCTGGTCGCGGCTCGCGATCAAATCGTCGTAGGAGAGCCAGAAGGCGCGCAGGATTCCCTCGTCGAGCGTGCGGTGCGCTTCGTGCGCGACGACGTCGGCGGCGAAGGCGTACCGAATGAACGTCGCGCCCGTCACCGGCGCCTGCCAGCGGTAGATGCCGACCAGCGCGGTAGGGGCGACGCGATAGCGGGTTTCCTCGAGCGTCTCGCGGATCGCGGCCGCGACCAGCGTCTCGCCGGCTTCCAGGTGGCCCGCCGGCTGGTTGAGGCGAACGCCGGCTCGCGTTTCCTCCTCGACGAGCAGGAAAGCGCCGTCGCGGACGACGATGGTCGCGACGGTGGTCACGGGACGCGGTTGCTCGAGCTCACGCACGGCAGGTTTCCCTCGGTTCGGCGCTTCGCAGCACCGAAGCGTTCTCTACATCCGACAAAAAAGGCAGGGACGAATCCCTGCCTTCTTTGCACGAAAGGCACGGAGCCGGCAACTCGCCGACTCCCTCCATTTTCGCTTACTTCTTGGGCGCGGCGGCCTTGTCGGCAGCCGCCTTGTCCGCAGCGGCCTTGTCAGCGGCCTTCTTGTCGGCAGCGGCCTTCTGGTCGGCGGCCTTCTTGTCGGCAGCGGCCTTCTTGTCGGCAGCCTTCTTGTCGGCGGCGGCCTTCTTGTCGGCAGCCTTCTTGTCGGCGGCGGCCTTCTTGTCGGCGGCGGCCTTGTCGGCGTCAGCCTTCTTCTTCTCCGCAGCCGTCATTTCCTTGGCGGCGGGGGCGGCCATGGCGGGGGCTGCCGCGGGCGCGGCGGCCGGAGCTGCGGCGGGGGCCGCGGCTGCCGGAGGGGTTGCCTTCGTCGCCGGCGTCGCGGGTGTGGCGGCCGGGGCTTGGGCGATGGCGGTAGCCGCGCAGGCGGCGGCAATCAGTGCAACGATCAGCTTGCTCATGTTTCGTTTTTCCTCTAAGGATTGGTTTGTACGCGGGTTGAGTCGGGCCTTGATAAAACCCTGAAATTATAGAGACTTGCGTGTCATGTTGCAAACTCGAACAACTATGCGGGACGGGAAAACGCACCTTCTGTTGCTGATTTGGTCATTTTCGTAGCCCACAGGGTGGTAGTACATCGATTTTCTGCCCGATTCATGCGCCGGCACTGGGACCCCCGGCCGCGCCATCACGGGCTCACTCATCCGCTAAATCCTTGGTTATAGAGAAGGAAACGACACGCGACATCATGTCGCCGCCGTTAACGCCCTCCGGTCGCCTCCGGTTGACACGGAAGGCCCGAAAGCGACGCGTGGCCCGGCGCCCCGATCAGCGGCCCAGATCCATGTCCTGTTGGAGCCAGTTTCGGAGCATCGGGATCGTGATCGGCCGCTTGGTCGCGAGGGAGTGCCGGTCGAGCGCAGCCAACGCGCCCGTAAGCGCTGCCATGTCGCGGCGCCCGTGTGCCAACAGGTAGTCGATGACGTCGTCCGCGAGCCGGAAGCCGCGGGCGCGGGCGTACGCCGCCAGCGCCGCAGGCTTCTCGGCGTCGGCCAAAGGCGTCACTTCGTAGACGAGCCCCCAGCCGAGTCGAGTGCGAACGTCTTCCCGCAACGAGAGCGCGGCCAGCGGCGCGCGGGTCGCCACGAGGAGATGACCGCCACGATCCTTGAGGGCGTTGTACAACGTAAAGAGGCGCGCTTGCGCCTCGGGCGTCGCGCGGTCGATCGCGTCGATCGCCACGAGATCGTATCGCAACGGCAGGTCGGACTCGTCAACGGAGGCTCCGTTGGGATCGGGGATGAACACGGACGGACGGCCGCGCGTTTCGACCATGGCCACGGCCGCGCGCAGGAGGTGCGTCTTGCCCGCACCGGGCGCACCCCAGAGCATGATCCCAGTCTCGCTGGCTCGACCCGCGCCCAATGCCTTCAGCGCCGCCAGCGCTTCGGCATTTCCGGCGGGCAGGAAATTGTCGAACGACGGCGGCTCGGGCGCGGCTAGATCGAAGACGAGTTGTTCGGTCACTTGGGTTTGCGGCGAGCGCCGTGCGGATCGGCACCGGCGGCAGCGGATGCCGCGATTCCGGTAAGATGGGCAATCGCGGAACTTTACCGCGTCGCACCGCCTTCGCCCAATCCGGCGCCGCATGAGATGGCGCATGTCGCCAAGTTCCGCGGCCGCCGACACTCCGATCCGATCCCGTTCCGAGCACTCCGATGCCTCCCCGCCTCTCTACTCCGCCGTCGCCGCTGTCGTATCGCGATTCCGGCGTCGACATCGACGCCGGCGACGCGCTCGTCGAGCGCATCAAGCCTTTTGCCGCACGGACGATGCGGCCGGAAGTGCTGGCGGGGATCGGCGGGTTCGGCGCATTGGTCGAGCTCCCCAAGCGCTACCGCGAGCCGGTCCTCGTTTCCGGGACCGACGGAGTGGGCACGAAGCTCAAGCTCGCGTTCGCTCTCAACCGCCATGACACCATCGGCATCGACTTGGTCGCGATGAGTGTCAACGACATCCTCGTGCAGGGCGCGGAACCGCTGTTCTTCCTCGACTACTACGTGTGCGAACGGCTCGATGTCGGCATCGCTGCGGATGTGGTCCGTGGGATCGCGAAAGGATGCGAGCTCGCGGGCTGCGCGCTCATCGGCGGCGAGACCGCCGAGCATCCGGACGCATTCGTGCCGGGAGAATACGATCTCGCCGGCTTCGCCGTCGGCGTCGTGGAAAAGTCGAAAGCGATCGACGGCACCCGGATCGAAACCGGCGACGTGCTGCTCGGGCTCGCCTCGAGCGGACCCCATTCGAATGGCTTCTCGCTGATTCGCAAGATCCTCGACGTTTCCGGTGCGGACCTCGCGCAGCCGCTCGGTTCCGGCGGCACCGCAGGTTCGCGCACGCTGGGGGACGCGCTGCTCGAGCCCACGCGCATTTACGTGAAGCCGATGCTGGCCGCAATGCGGGATGTCGACGTCAAGGGCATGGCGCACATCACCGGCGGCGGACTGCTCGAGAATGTCCATCGCATGTTTCCCGTTGCGCTGGCCGCCCGCATTGAGCGAGCGCGGTGGCCCCAGTCGGCGATCTTCGATTGGCTGCAGCGCGCAGGCAACGTGGCCGACGCCGAGATGCACCGCGTGTTCAATTGCGGCATCGGCATGGTCGTCGTCGTCGCCGCGGCGGAGGCAGAACGAACGACAGCGCTGCTCGCGCAGGCAGGCGAGACCGTTTTTTCGATCGGTACCGTCGTTCCCAGAGCTGTGGGCGCGCCCGGCACAGTGGTCGTCTAGGGCGCCGACGCATCGGCAAATCGCGTCATGGCCATTCCCCGCGTTACCGTCCTGGTTTCCGGCCGCGGATCGAACCTGGGTGCGCTGCTGGCCGCTGAACGCGAGGGCGCGCTCGGCGGAGCGATCACCACCGTCATCAGCAATCGGGCGTCGATTGGCGCGCTCGACATCGCGGCAGCGCACGGCGTCCCAGGCGTGGTCGTACCGCACGCCGATTATTCCGAGCGCGATGCCTTCGATTCAGCGCTCACGGAGGCGATCGATGCGTCGCTGCCCGATCTCGTCGTGCTCGCGGGCTTCATGCGCATCCTCGGCCCGGACATGGTCTCGCGCTTCGAGGGCCGGATGCTCAACATCCATCCGTCGCTCCTCCCTTCGTACCCCGGCCTCGACACCCACCGCCGCGCGCTCGCGGACGGCGTGCGCATTCACGGGTGCACCGTGCATTTCGTGACGGCGGCGCTCGACCATGGCCCGATCGTGGCGCAGGGCGCTGTCGCCGTGCACGACGGCGACGACGAAGCATCGCTCGCGGCGCGCGTGCTGGCGGTCGAACATCGGCTCCTTCCGGCTGTGGTTCGCGCGTTCTGCGACGGACGGCTCGTCATCGACGGCAGCCGGGTTCGCGTTAAGTCCGAACGCGTGCCTTCCGCGGCACTGCTGGTGCCTTCGCCCGAACCGTGACCCCTCCTACGCTCCCGCCGGTCCCCTCGCCATCGACGCCGGCGAAGATCGACCGCGGGCGCGGCACGCCGACGTCCGGGACGATGCTCGGGCGCATTCGGAAGCACGCGCGACCCGGTCTCGTCGTCGCCCTCGCGCTGTCGATCGCGCTGCACGCCGCGATCTCGTTCTGGCCCACGGACTTGGAAAGCTCACCCGAGAGCGTGCCGCTGCAAGCGTCGATCGTGGAAATGCCGCCACCGCCTCTGCCCGTCGCGGCGGCGCCGGTGAAACCGCGACCTCGGCCGCAACGACCGACAGCAGTGCGTCCGCACGTCGAAGAGCCGGCCGCGGCGGTTGCCGAAGAGGTCGCAAAGCCGCCGGAACCGTCACTGATCGATCCAACGCCGGAAGCGCTCGCGATGGGTCCGGAGCCCGCCACCGAGGTCGTCGCCGAAGCGCGCCCCACGACCCCGGAAAATCCTCCCAAGACTCTCCCACGTCGCATCGACCTCGTCTACAAGGCGTTTCTCGGCACGCAAGGCTTCCTCGTCGGCGAAGCCGTCTATCGCTTCGAGCATTCCGGAAACGAGTACCACATCATCACCATCGGGGAGGCCAAGGGCCTGGCCGCGCTGTTCCTGCGCGGGCAGGGAAAGCTCGAAAGCCGCGGCTTGATCACCCCGACGGGCCTGCGGCCGAACGAGTTCACCGTCGAGCGCGGCAGCAGGGAGCGGCGCGAGACGGCGGTGTTCGACTGGGAAACCGGGATCGTGACGCTGCACGAGGACAAGACGGCGCCGCTCGAGCTCTCGACGTTCGACCCGATGTCGCTCATGTGGCAGGCCTATTTCACGCCGCCGGTCGACGACGTCCAGGACATCAGCGTCGCCACGACCCGGCGTGTCGCGCACCACACGCTGACGCGGGAAGGGGAGGAAACGATTGCCTGGGCGCAGGGCGACATCGTCACCGAGCGCTGGCGGCGCAAGAGCGAGGACGGCAGCAGCGACACCACCGTCTGGCTCGCGCCGTCGCTGCGCTACGTTCCGGTCAAGATGCGCGTAATCACCAACTACAACAACATGTTCGGGGCAACGCTCGAGGCCACACTCGATTCGATCCGCGTCGACGAACCCCTCGCGCGGCAATGACGGCGCGCATGAGCCGGAAGGGCCGCCCCGACGGCGAATACCGGAGTGCGAAGCACGAAGGTACTCCTGTAAGCCGGAAGGGCCGCCCCGAGGGCGAATACCCGAGTGCGAAGCGCGAAGGTGCCCCTGCAAGCGTGAAGCGCCGACCCGAGCGCGAAGACCGGAGTGCGAAGCGCGAAGGCACTCCGGTGAATTTGCGGGCGAACCAGATCGCGGGGCTCGCCGCAGCAATCGCCGAGATCCGTCCGCTCGCGCACCCCGCCGATTCGCTGCTGCACGACTTCTTCCGGAAGCACAAGGCGATGGGCCAGCACGATCGCGCGTTCATCGCCGACGGCGTGTTCGCCTATTTCCGCAGGCGGCGCTCGCTCGAACAGCTCGCGGAGACGCAGCGTCCCATGCAACTCGCACTGGCGGTGCTCGTGCGCGAACTGGGACTGAGCGTGCGCGAACTCGACGGCGTGATCGGCGCGGAGGACGCGTCCTGGCTGCGCGGATTCAAGTCGCGCCTCGCCTCGAAGCTGCCCGACGCCGTCGCCGCCGATCTTCCCGACTGGCTCTGGGCGCGGCTCGGCGCGGTGTATGGCGATGATGAGCGACTCGCGTTGGCGCATGCGTGGCTTGCTGCCGCGCCGCTCGACCTCCGCGTCAATCCGCTCAAGACCACTCGCGACGAAGCGCGGGCAGCGCTCTTGACGTCGGGCATCGACGCGCAGCCCACGCCGTATTCGCCGCTCGGCCTGCGCATCGCCGGCCGGCCCTCGCTCGCCCGGCATCCACTGTTCGTGTCCGGCGCGCTCGAAGTCCAGGACGAAGGCAGCCAGCTCGTGTCCTTCCTCGTGGCGCCGAAACGGTCGGAGATGGTCGTGGATTTCTGCGCAGGCGCCGGCGGCAAGACATTGCTGCTCGGCGCGCTGATGCGCTCGCAAGGACGGCTCTATGCGTTCGACACGCACGACCGGCGACTCGCGAACTTGAAGCCGCGGCTTGCCCGCTCCGGGCTGTCGAACGTGCACCCGCAGGTGCTCGCGCACGAGCGCGACGCGAAGGTCAAGCGGCTCGCCGGCAAGATCGATCGCGTGCTGGTCGATGCGCCGTGCACCGGGTTCGGAACGCTGCGCCGCAACCCCGATCTCAAGTGGCGGCAGCCAGAGTCCGCGCTTGCCGAGCTCACGGCCAAACAGCAGTCGATTCTCGCCGCCGCGGCATCGCTCGTGAAGCCGGGCGGACGGCTCGTCTATGCGACGTGCAGCGTGCTGCCCGACGAGAACGAAGCCGTCGTCGCCGCATTCGTCGCCGCGAATCCCGGATTCGAGCGTGTGGACACCGCAGCCGAACTGTCGCGCGCAGGCATCGGGCTCGACACCGGCACGGCGCTCAGGCTCCTGCCGCACAAGCATGGCTGCGACGGCTTCTACGCCGAAGTGCTGACGCGCACCGCGTAGCGCCGCGGCCGTCCGCGGGGTCGGCCGCACCGAATTCCGGTAGACTTCGCCGCGTGATCGCACCGATCGATTTCACGCGCATCGAGGCTGCGCTCGAGTCGCGAGCGGGATGGATCGAGCTTGTGATCATCGCATTCGCGTTCGCCATCGGCTGGATGCTGGACCGCCGCCTGCGCCTCAAGTACGAGTCGGGCGGCGAATATGTCCGCCTGAGCTTCGGCAGCGTCAACCGGCTCTTGTTGCCGCTCGTGACGCTCGTCCTGCTGCTGATCGCGAGATCGGTGTTCGAGCGCTGGAGCGACCCGTTCTTCCTGTCGATCGCGATTCCGCTGATGGTGGCGCTGGCACTCATCCGGCTCATCGTCTATGCGATGCGCGAGCTCTTCGGCGCGCCGGCGTGGCTGCCGTTCTCGGAGCGCGTGGTTTCGTTCGCGATCTGGGGATTCGTGCTGCTTCACTTCACCGGCGTGCTGCCGCAGGTTCGGGCCGACCTCGACGCCCTGGTCATTCCCGTCGGCACCAAGCAGGTTTCGATGCTCGACCTCCTGAAAGGCATCGTCGTCGTGGTGCTCACGATTGCCGCGTGCCTGTGGCTCTCCGGCCTCATCGAGCAGCGGCTCTCGAAGGCCGCGAGCGTCGACACGAGCGTTCGCGTGGTGATCTCCAAGGTCGTGCGCGCGCTGCTGCTCGCGTTCGGCATTCTGATCGCGCTGCAGGCCGTGGGCATCGATCTCACCTTGCTGACCGTCTTCGGCGGCGCGCTCGGCGTGGGCATCGGCCTCGGCCTGCAGAAGCTCGCGAGCAACTACATCGCCGGCTTCACGATCCTGCTCGACCGATCCATCCGTTTGGGCGACGTCATCACCGTCGACAACCGGTTCGGCGTCGTCGCCAAGCTGACGTCGCGCTATGTCATCGTGCGCAGCCTGGACGGCGTCGAAGCGGTCGTGCCGAACGAGACGCTGGTGACGACGACAGTGCTCAATCACTCCTATACCAACCGCGATGTGCGCGTCGGCCTCACGGTGCAGGTGAGCTACGACAGCGACATCGAGCTCGCCTTGAAGCTGATGGAAGCGGCCGGCAGCGCCGAGTCGCGGGTGTTGAAATCGCCGAACGCGCCGGCGGCGTTCATCGCCCGGTTTCTCGACAACGGAATCGAGCTCGAGCTGGGCGTTTGGATCAACGATCCGGAAAACGGCCAAGGCAATCTCAGGGGCGGGATCAACCGGGCCATCTGGACGTCGTTTCGCGCGAACGGCATCAAGATTGCCTCGGCGCCGCGCGAATTTCGCCTGACGGCGATGCCTGACAGCGCGGATCCCGGCGTCTTGAGCGCTGGCCGTGCGGGTCCCGCCGGCTGACCCGGAGACGGCGGCCGCACCTAGATCCCCACCGCTCGTCAGGTGACACCCTCTTGTCCTCAACACCTTGTTCTAAATCAGGAAAATCATTCGGGCCATGACGGCCCGGACTTTCGGATTCGCGTATAATCCCGCGATTACTCTCGGCCGGACATCCGCCTCCCGCGGCGGTCTAAAAACAAAGGATTGTTGATGCCCTTCGATTTTCTCGGCTTCATCGCGCACGGATTGATGCCCCTTCCATGGTGGGGGTACTTCGTCGTGGCGTTGGCGTTCACGCACGTCACGATTGCCTGCGTGACGATCTTCCTGCACCGGGCGCAAGCGCATCGCGCGCTCGAGCTCCATCCCGCCGTCAGCCATTTCTTCCGCTTCTGGCTGTGGCTCACGACCGGCATGGTCACCAAGGAGTGGGTTGCCATTCACCGCAAGCACCACGCGCGCGTTGAAACGCCCGAGGATCCGCACAGCCCGCAAACGCGAGGCATCAAGACCGTGTTCTGGCGTGGCACGGAGCTGTATCGCGCCGAAGCGAAGATCGCCGAAACGATCGAGAAATTCGGCCGCGGCACGCCCGACGATTGGATGGAGCGCAACGTCTACACGCGCTTTTCGTGGGAAGGTGTGGGCCTGATGCTGATGGTGAACTTCATGCTGTTCGGCGGCGCCGGAATCACGATCTGGGCCGTGCAGATGGCGTGGATTCCCGTTACCGCGGCCGGCGTCATAAACGGCATCGGCCACTACTGGGGCTACCGCAATTTCGCCTCCGCCGACGCGTCGAAGAATATCGTGCCCTGGGGCATCCTGATCGGCGGCGAGGAGCTCCACAACAACCACCACGCATACGGAACGTCGGCGAAGCTTTCGTCGCGCTGGTATGAATTCGATCTCGGCTGGACGTACATCCGCATCCTCGATCTCCTGGGCCTTGCCGAGGTCCGCAATGTCGCGCCGAAGCTCAAGGTCGCCCCGTCGGTCAAGGCGACTCCCGACGTTGCAACCCTGCAGGCCATCATCGCGAACCGCTATGCGGTTGCAACGGCGTACGCGCGGTCCCTCAAGGCCACCTGCGCGCACGAGCTCGCGCGGCTGCGCGAGCGTGCCGGCGATTTCACCGACGTGCCGAGCAAGGGGAAGCTGAAGCGCTGGCTCCTTGGCGATACGATCGTCGCGCTGCGCGAGCATGAGCATGCGCTGCTGGCGCGGGCGATGGAGAAAAGCCGCGCGCTGTCGACGATCTACGCGATGCGCCAGGAGCTGAACGCGCTCTGGGAGCGCTCCACGGAATCGAGCGAGCAGCTCTTAGCCCGGCTGCAGGACTGGTGCCGGCGCGCGGAAGCCTCGGGCATCGTTCCGCTCGAGCAATTCTCGCTGCAGTTGAAGCGGTACGCGTAGCAGGCGCGGCGGTCGGCCAACCGCGACGCCAAAACAAAAAGCCCGCCGAAAGGCGGGCTTTTTTGTCGTCCTGAGCTTCCGGAACCGGGACTTACTTGAGCTTCGTTTCCTTGTATAGGACGTGCTTGCGGGCGACGGGATCGAATTTCTTGATCTCCATCTTTTCCGGCATCAGCTTCTTGTTCTTCATCGTCGTGTAGAAGTGGCCGGTGCCGGCCGAGGACTCGAGCTTGATCTTTTCGCGCATGGTCGGATCCCGTCAGCGGTGTTAGATGTGTTGGCCGCGCGCGCGCATGTCCGCGAGCACGACTTCGATGCCATTCTTGTCGATGGTCCGCAGCGCCGCGTTGGTCAGCCGCAGGGTGATCCAGCGGTTTTCGCCTTCCAGCCAGAACCTGCGCCGCTGGAGATTGGGCAGAAAGCGCCGCTTGGTCTTGTTGTTGGCGTGCGAAACGTTGTGGCCCACCATCGGGGCCTTGCCGGTGACCTGACAAACTCGAGCCATGGCTCGCTCCTTCGTATTCGTGTAGTGGTGCAAAGCCCGATAGTATACCGCGGAATCCGTCCCCGATTCAAGCGGTTAGTGAAGAGTTGAGAGGCAGGGCCAGACGCCTCCGGGCCGGGCATCCGGCGACGCCCTCCCCAACCCTTCCCGGCGACAGCCGGTGCCACCTTCGGTCCTCACCGTCAAAGGAGCCCACGCTCGGCGAAGGACGTGAGCCGCCCTCCGGCGACGACGAAGTGGTCGAGCGTGCGGATGTCTACCAGCGCGAGCGCCTGCTTCAGCGCCTGGGTGAGAAGCTCGTCGGCGCGGCTGGGCTCGGCTAGTCCCGAGGGATGGTTGTGCGCGAAGATCATCGCTGCCGCATTGTGCGCAAGCGCGGCCTTGACGACCTCGCGCGGATAGACCGATGTCTGCGCGAGCGTGCCTCGAAAGAGCTCGTCGGCGGCAAGCAGGCGATTCTGGCTGTCGAGAAACAATCCGACGAACACCTCGTAGGGGCGCGCGGCTAGCAAAAGCCGCAAGTAGTCGCGGACCGCCTGCGGCGACGCGAGGGCGTCGCGGCTCCGCGCATCCTCGGACAACGATCGCCGGGCGAGCTCGACGGCGGCGGCGATCTCGGCGCACTTCGCAGGCCCGACACCGCGCACCGCGGCCACCTCCTGCAGCGGCGCCGCGAGCAAGCCCGCAACGCCACCGAAACGGACGATCAGGGCGCGCGCCACGTCGAGCGCGCTGGCGCCCCCCGTCCCAGTGCGCAGCAAGAGCGCGACGAGCTCGGCATCGGAGAGCGCCGTCGCGCCCCGCGCGAGCAGCCGTTCGCGCGGAAGTTCGCTTTCCAGCTGCGCAACGTTGTGCATCGTGTCCGCCTCGACCAGTTTTCGCGCGCCGTACACGGTGGGCCGCTCCGCTCCAGTAGGTGCGTCGGAGGCAGTGTAAACTCGGCGCCGATTCGTGTGCATTCACCACTGGGATGATGGACTTGAAGCCGCTTTCGAGAGTAGTTCTGGGAATCACCGGAGGCATCGCCGCCTACAAGGCCGCGGAGCTGACGCGGCTCTTCGTCAAGGCGGGCATCGCGGTGGATGTCTGCATGACGGGGGCGGCGTGCCGATTCATCTCGCCGTTGACGCTGCAGGCGCTGTCCGGCCGGCCGGTCCACGCGGACCTCTGGGGATCCGATGGCAACAATGGAATGGACCACATCAACCTCTCGCGCGGCGCGGATGCCATCGTCGTTGCACCGGCGTCGGCGGATTTTCTCGCCAAGGCCGCCAACGGCCACGCCGACGATCTCCTTTCCACGTTGACTCTTGCGCGCGATTGCCCCTTGTTCGTCGCGCCGGCGATGAACCGGCAGATGTGGGCCAGTGCGGCCAACCAGCGCAACGTGGCGCGGCTGCTTGCCGACGGCGTCACCGTGCTCGGTCCCGGCACCGGCGACCAGGCGTGCGGCGAGACAGGCGACGGCCGGATGCTGGAGCCCGAGGAGATATTCGCGGCCCTGACCGCAGCGGCCCAGCCGAAGCTGCTCGCGGGGCGCCGCTTGCTGCTCACAGCCGGGCCGACGTTCGAAGCGATCGATCC
>Ga0207648_10005493_pt1 | contig 12774 bp, 11 predicted proteins | sample KBSMisM32_FD_184310 | JGI IMG/M metagenome (GOLD analysis project Ga0207648, IMG submission 184310) | Miscanthus rhizosphere microbial communities from Kellogg Biological Station, Michigan, USA - KBS Miscanthus M3-2 (SPAdes) (version 2) | ecosystem: Host-associated > Plants > Roots >...
GCGGCCGCCTGGTAACCGGTAATTTTGCTGGTATCGATGGCAGCGACGGATTGGTTCAAGCCGGCGCCCGGCTTCACCAGATTCGCGACCAACAAGCCGATCGCCAGCGCAATCGTCGTCAGTACTTCGAAATAGATCAGGGCTTTCACGCCGATCCGCACGACTACCAGAGATACACCCTGCCGGGTCTCGACGTGCTGCTGGAGGGCTTCGAGCCGCTCGCGAAGGGCGTCTCCGTCGGTCCGAGTTCGGCGCTGGCCTGGATGCTTCGTGAATACCTCCCGCTCTGGGCGCCGAAGACCCTGCGCACGCCGGCGGCGATCGCCAGCGGCTGGCTGACCGCTCCGATCAAGTATCTCGACCGAGTCGTCGGGCACCGTCCGGGCGCCGAGCGGATCGCGGCGGGCCTGTACTTCTGGGGCCGCAAGCGTCCCCACGCCGGAATGGCCGCCGCCGGGGGGGCAGCGCGATGAACGGCAAACGCCCGTACGCGGATTTGTTTCTCGTCAGTTTCCTCCTGTTGTTCTTCGAGCTCGCCTGCATCCGCTGGTTCGGCAGCACCGTGGTGTTCCTGACCTTTTTCACGAACATCGTCCTGCTCGCGACGTTCCTGGGCATGTCGGTCGGCTGCCTCGCGGCGTCGAGCAAGCGCGACTGGAGCCGTGCGGTCATGCCGCTGTTCCTGACGGCGGCCGCAATGGCGTACCTCAGCCTGCTGGCCTACAACCACTACGGTCGCGTGATGGTGGACGTCGGCGGGCAGGGCTCGCCGCAGCAGGTGTACTTCGGCACGGAATATCGCGCGCGGGACGTGGCGTCCTTCGTCGTGCCGATCGAGGTCCTCGCGGCCGCGTTCTTCGTGCTCATCGCGCTGGTGTTTGCCGGCATCGGCCAGGTGATGGGGCGCGCGTTCAACGAGGCCGACGATCGGTTGACGGCCTACATCAGCAACATCGCGGGCAGTCTCGCCGGTATCGCCGCGTTCGCGCTCGCGTCCTACGTTCGGACGACGCCGATGACATGGTTCGCGATTGTGGCCGTCGTCTGGGCGTACTTTCTGAAGCAGCGCACCACCGTACAGATCGTCGAGCTGGTCCTGATGGTGGCGTTCATGGGCGCCTCCGGGTACACGACGTCCGTCTGGGCGCCCTTCGAGCGGTTCCCCACGCTGCAGGTGCAGATGTGGTCGCCCTACTACAAGATTCAGTACAGCCCGGCGCTCGGGCGGATTGAGACCAACAACATCGGGCACCAGGTGATGGCGAACCTGGACGAGCACGCGCCCGGGTACGAAGTGCCGCACCTGCTGAACCGCGACGCGGGAGGTCCGGCGTTCGAGGACGTCCTGGTGATCGGCGCCGGGTCCGGGAACGACGTCGCCGCCGCGCTCAAGAACGGCGCGAAGCACGTGGACGCGCTGGAAATCGATCCGGCGATCAACGAGATCGGCCGCGCGGAGCATCCGAACCACCCGTATCAGGATCCACGGGTCACGATTCACATCGGCGATGGCCGGAGCTTCGTGCGCACGACGACCCGCCAGTACGATCTGATCGTCTACGCGCTCGTCGACTCGCTGGTGCTCCACTCGGGCTATTCCAGCATCCGCCTCGAGAGCTTCCTGTTCACGGAGCAGGCGTTCGCCGACGTCGCCGCGCGGCTGAAGCCCGGCGGCGTGTTCGCGGTGTACAACGAGTTCCGGCAGGGTTGGATCGTGGCCCGAATCGATCAGATGGCCGAGCGGGCGTTCGGCGCCAGGCCGCTCGTGATGACGTTCCCGCACGTGGACGTCATCCGATCGCAGGAAGCGCAGCCGAACATGATCACGTTCGTGCTCGCCAGCCGCGATCGCGCGGATGCCGGCGGTTCGCCCGTGGCCCGGATTCGGCAGAAGTTCGAATCGGACGGCTCATTCTGGGCCAACAACACCACCCGGATCAACCACACCCTGAACGGCTTTGGCGCCAGGCCGCCGGCGCTGGCCGGTTCGACCGACGCCGACTGGAACCGGGTGGCGCCCGCCGTCATAGAGACGCAGGGCGTGGACCGCGTGCCGACGGACGACTGGCCGTTTCTCTATCTTCGCGAGCGGGCCATCCCGGCGCTGAACCTGCGGAGCATCGGGCTGCTCGCGCTGCTGTCGGTCGTCGTCCTGTATTTCTTCCGGCCCGGCGCCGGCGGCGGGCCCAACTGGCAGATGTTCTTTCTCGGGGCCGGGTTCATGCTCTTCGAAACGAAGAGCGTCGTGCACCTCGCGCTCCTGTTCGGATCGACCTGGATCGTCAATTCGATCGCCTTCTTCGCGATCCTCGTGATGGTGCTGGCCAGCAACGTGTTCGTGCTCCTGGTGAAGCCCGCGAAGCTGTGGCTGTACTACGCCCTGCTCTTCGCGGCGCTGGGCGTGAACATCCTCGTGCCGATGAGCACGTTCCTGGCGCTGCCGGGGTCGCAGAAGATCGTCGCGTCGTGCCTGGTCATCTTCGTCCCGATTTTCTTTGCCGGCATCGTGTTCGCGATGTCGTTCCGGCAGAGCGCGCAACCGAACGTCGACTTCGGATCGAACATCGCGGGCTCGATGCTCGGCGGCCTGGCCGAGTCGCTGTCGCTCATGATCGGCTTCAACTACCTGCTCGTGGTCGCGCTCCTGTTCTACGTGCTCTCGGCCGTCCTGCGCCCGGCATCGGGAGCGGCCAGGTGGACGCCCGCGTGAACAGCCGCATCACGCTGCCTGCGGTCGTGCTGATCGCCGCGGCGGCGTGCCTGCTGTACGCGCCGTTTCTCGGGTACTCGCCGGCGTACCTGGCACACGACGAAGTGTTCTTCGGGCTGAACGGCCATCAAATCGCGTCCACCGCTCGCGACATCAACGGTCGCTGGCTGCCGCTGTACTTTCAGTGGCCGCCCAACACGCAGCCGGACGTGTGGTTCCAGCCGATTCCCGTCTATTTCACGGCGCTGTTTCTTACGGTGCTGCCGGTTTCAGAGTGGGCCATCCGGCTGCCCACGGTCGTCCTCGGGTTGATCGACATCGTGCTGGTCTATCTCGTCGCAGCGCGGGTGTTCGATCGCCCGTTCCTGGCCGCCATCGCCGCGGGGCTTCTCGCTCTCACGCCGGCCCACATGATCCACAGCCGGCTGGCGATGGACTTTCTGTACCCGCTGCCGTTCGTGATGGCCTGGCTGCTCTGCCTGATGACGTTCGTGGAGCGGCGGCGGCCGTGGATGCTGTTTGCGGCGACGACGCTGCTGGGCCTCGGCTTCTACAGCTACATTGCGGCCATTGCCATGATGCCGGTCTATTTCGCGATGACCTGCGTGGTGGTGTGGTCGCTCTGCGATCGGCCGGGCCGGGCGCTCGGCGTGGCCGTGCTGGGTTTCGGGTGGCCCCTGTTGCCGCTGATTCCCTGGGCCGCCGCGCACTGGGCGGCGATCGCCGATACCCTCGGCCGATACGGTCTGTACAGCGCCACGCAGCCGCACACGAACATCCTGTCGACCGTCACCTCGCTGCCGTTTCTCGCGGCCGTCGTCGAACGGCTGTCCGTGTACTGGCGGTTCTTCGACCCGTCGTACCTGTTCGTGGCCGGCGGCGGCTACGCGGTCAACACCACGCACCGCGTCGGGGTCTTCCTGCTGCCGATCCTGTTCTGCCTCGCGGCCGGCATCAATCAGATCGTCAACGTCCGCCGATCCTGGATCACCCTGTTGATCCTCTGCGGATTCCTGACGGGTCCGCTGGCGGCGTCGGTCATCGGCGAACCGTACGCCGTGCAGCGCGAGCTCTTCATCCTCCCGTTCGCGATCCTGATCGCGACCATCGGGGTCGAGTGGTTCCTCTCGGCGAGGCACAGAGCGACGAGAATCGCCGGCTGGTGCCTCCTCGCCGCGGTGCCCGTGCAGTTTGCAGTCTTCTACGTGGACTATTTCACAGCCTACCGCTCGCGCTCCGCCTTTGCCTTCAATGGCAACCTGCGCGGGGCGATGGAAGCGCTGATCGACAGCACGCCGAGCGGGGACCCGCGCGCACTTTACCTGAGCACCGACATCCGGTTCGTCGATTTGTACTGGCGGTTCTATCTGGCGAAGTACCACCGCCGGGACCTGTCGAACGAGACCGTGTATTTCGATCCGCGGACGACCGATCCGCAGGCCATTCCGGATCGAAGCCTTGTGCTCAGGCGCGTCGGCACCGCCCCGGATGGACCGGGGACCGCACTCAGAACCGTCAGCGTGATCGAGGGTATCGATCGAATCGTGTGTTGCGAGGTCCTCGAGAAATCCGGGCGCCGCGCGGCATCGCCGTGATCAGGCAGAAGATCCGGGCTGCCGCCCTGCAGACGATCAAGCAGTGCGTGGGGCGCAGGCCGATCACCCTGCGCATCTGGGACGGCCCGCTCAAGGGCCGGCGCTGGCGTTTCGATGCCTCGTCGAACAACGAGGTGATCCTGGGTTTCTGGGAATACAACATGCAGTCGCTGTACGCCCGGTACCTGCATCCCGGCGACGTCGTGTTCGATCTGGGCGCCCACCAGGGTTTCCTGGCGATGCTGGCCGCTGATCTCGTCGGCGAGCGCGGCGAGGTCCACGCGTTCGAGGCATCCGCCACGAACTACTCGAGGATGGTGGACAACCTTCGGCTCAACGGCGTTCGCAACTGCCGGCCCGTTCACGCCGCGGTGTCCGACCGAAACGGCAGCGTCGAGTTTTCCGATACCGTTCACGACAACAGCAACACGTACATACGGTCGTCACCCCGTTTCAGGAATCAACCGACCGTTCAGGTTCCGGCGCTGTCACTGGACACGTACCTCGAGGCCAACCCGTCGAGGCCGCCCGACTTCATCAAGGTGGACGTGGAGGGCGCGGAGTTCGAGGCCCTCGTCGGAGCCGAGCGTCTGCTGAACACGCGACATCCGCCGATGTATCTGGAAACGCACAACCTCCACAATCCCGGCGTGGACCGACTGTGCCTGGACTTTCTGCACAAGGCCGGATACCGAATCGTCGAGACGATCGATCAGTTCAGTGACGGATCGGCTGCTTCATACATCCTGTCCACGACGTGACGTCTCAGTTGTCGAAGTGGGGAGCACGGGCCGCGACGGTTTACACGGAGGCGTATGCGGAGCGGTATCGCGCCGCCGATGACGCCGCCGAGAGCCGGGTCGAACCCGCTGAGTGGCTGCGCGGGGTCTGTCATCGCTTCGCGGGGCCGATCGACGTGCTGGATCTGGGCTGCGGCACGGGCCGCTATTTCCATGCGCTCGACGGCGCGCGCCGGCTTGTCGGCATCGACGTATCCGGGCCGATGCTCGAACGCGCGCGTCATCCGGTCGGCGGCCTCGCAGTTCCTCCGGACGCGTTGACGTTGATCGAAGGCGATTTCCTGCTGCACGACTTCCAGGCCGCTGAATTCGATCTCGTGTATTCCATCGGCGTGCTCGCCGAGCACTCGCCGTTCGATGAAGCCGTGGCCGCGCGCGTGAAGCGATGGCTGCGCCCGGGCGGCCGATTCGCGTTCACCACGGTGCATCCCTCGTCTTTCTCGGTGCCCCGCACATTCAAGCGGCGGGTGAGCGAGCGTCTCCTGCCCGTGGCGCCGGCCGCGCTCAGGCGCGCGCTGCGCGCCCGGCTGATGCGCGACGGCATTTTCGCTGACGAGGAACGCCTGCGCGACGTGTTCGCCTCCGTCGATCTCGCGGTGGAGTCGATCGATCGGTTCACCTCGGACGTTCACCTGCACCTGCTGGCCGTCGCGCGAAAGACATGACACCCGGCTGGTATCGCGATCGTCGGGTGCTGGTGCTCGGCGGCCTCGGTTTCATCGGCCTGAGCCTGTCGCGCCGGCTGCTGGCCTCCGGCGCGCGGGTGACGGTGGTGACGCCCGATCGGAGCGTGCACGCAGGGGAAGCGTCCGACCTCGCTTCGTCGGGCGCATCGGTCGTGGACGCCGATATTCGCGACGCCGGCGCCATGCGCCGCCTCGTCCGCGAACAGGACGTCCTTTTTCACCTGTCGGCGCGCTCCGGCGCCGTTCTCAGCGTCGAAGACCCGCTCACGGATCTCGACGTGAACGGCCGCGGCAGCCTCGTGCTCCTCGAGGCGATTCGCGCCGAGAATCCCGGCGTTCACCTCGTGTTCGCCGGTTCGCGGCTCGCGTACGGCCGGGTCGGGCCCGAGCCGGTGCGAGAAGATCACCCGACCGATCCGCTGTGCGCGCACGCGGTTCACAAGCTGATGGTCGAGCAGCACCTCCGCCTGTACGGCCGTCTCTTCGGCATGAAGTCGATCGTCGCGCGGATCACCAACCCATTCGGGCCGGGGCAGCCCGCGGCGCGAACCGATTACGGGATCATCAACCGGATGATCCACCTCGCGATGCGCCACCAGGCGCTGACGGTCTACGGCGACGGCCGGCAGCGCCGCGACTACATCTACATCGACGACGCCGTGGAGGCGCTGCTCTGCCTGGGGGAACGTGCGGCCGCCGACGTGCCGATCTACAACGTCGGCACCGGCGTCGGCACGGCGTTCATCGACATGGCACAGTCGATCATCGCCATCGCCGGGAGCGGCCGCGTGGAACGGGTCGAGTGGCCGTTGCTCGCGGAACAGATTGAAACGGGCGATTTCGTCGCCGACATCTCGCGGATCAAGAAGGCCGTCAACTGGGCGCCTGCGGTGTCCCTGCGCGACGGCCTCGAACGCACCGTGTCGTTCTATCGCGCGCACCTCGCCTCATGACGGCCGGCCGTACGCGCGTCGTATACCTCGCCCACACGTTCCAGGTGGGCGGCGCCGAAGAGATGGTGCTGAACCTCGTGCGTCACCTCCCCGGCCGCTTCGAGCCGATGGTCTGCGCCATTCACGATCTTGGGCCGATCGGCGGCGAGATTCTCGCGTCGGGGACACCGACCTCGGCGCTCGGCCTCAACCCGGGACTGCGGCGGCCGTGGGACGTCGCCCGCCTCCGCCGTTTTCTCTGCGAAACGCGGCCGCACATCGTGCACACCTTCCTGCTCACGGCAAGCCTCTACGGCCGCCTGGCCGCGATGCTGGCCCGCGTGCCGATCGTGATCGGCACCGAAGTGAACATCTACGAGCGGAAGCGTCCCGGCCACGTCCTCGCCGAGCGCCTGCTGATGCCCGGCACCGACCGCGTGGTCGCGTCGGCCGAGTCCGTCCGGCAGTTCTACATCCGGCAAGTGCATGCCGACCCGGCCAAGGTCGACGTCATCTACAACGCCGTCGATTGGGCGCAGCTGCGGACGACGATGGGGCGGGAGGAGATGCGGCGATCGTTGAACCTGCCGGCCGGCGCGCCGGTGGCAGTGATTGTCGCCAGGCTGACCGAGCAGAAGGGCCACACGTACCTGTTCGACGCGCTTGCGCATGTCCCCGGTCTCGAGGCGCTGCACCTGATCGTCGTGGGCGACGGCGATCTGCGGGAACGTCTCGTCCGCCAGGTCGAGACGTTCGGCCTCTCGACTCGAGTGCACTTTGTCGGCGCGCGCCGTGATCTGGGCGATCTGCTGAACGCCGCCGACCTGTTCGTGCTTCCCTCGCTGTGGGAGGGCTTGCCGTTGTCGCTCGTGCTGGCGATGGGCGCGGGGCTCCCTGTCGTGGCGACGCGGATTCCCGGTCTGCCCGAGGTCGTTGACGACGGGCGTACCGGTCTCCTCGTCCCTCCTGGCGACGCCGCCGCGCTCGGCGCCGCGATGGCGCGCATCGTGGCGGATCCGGCATTCGGCCGCGGCCTGGCCGCCGCTGCGCGCGATGCCGTGCTGCCGAAGTTCGGCGTGGACGGCTACGTGGCCTCGGTGGCCGCGCTCTACGATCGTCTTCTGAGCGAGCGCGCCGCATGAAGCTCGGCATCGTTTACCACATGCCCTTCTGGCGCGAGGCCGACGGAACGCTCCGGGAGGTCGAGGGATCGTTCGCGCGATACGTCGATTCGCTCGCGCCCTACTTCGACGAGATCTCGCTGTGCGTGCCGGTGGTGTCCGCGCCGGCGGGTGCCGAGGGCACGGCGATCCGGTCGCCGAATGTCACGCTGGCCCCTCTGCCGCCCTTCGACGGCCCGGTGCACTTCTATCCGCGCCTGCCGCGTGTGTTGCCACGTCTCCTTCGGTGGGCGCGTGAGGTCGACCTGTTGCACTGCCGGGTGCCGAGCCCGGCGGCGGTGTTCGCGTTCGCGATCGCCCGCCTGTACCGGCGGCCTGCCTTTGTTCTGGTGGTCGGTGACTTGCGGGCGCTGCTGCCGTCGATGCCGTATCGCGGCATGAAGAAAGCGCTGTGGCGCGCCTACACCGGGTTCGAAGAGCGCAACGTCCAGTGGATGGCCGACCACGCGCTGACGTTTGCCAACGGCGCGGCGCTGGCCCGCAAGCACACGCGGCCCGGGCGGCCGGTCATCGAGACGACGACCACGACGATTCATGCCGGCGACGTGGCGAGCCGTCCCGACACCTGCCGGGCCCTGCCCGTGCGCATGTTGACCGTCAGCCGCATCGATCCGCGCAAGGGACTGCGCGTGCTTCCCGGGGCGCTCCGCCAGCTCGTGGACGCGGGTATCGACGTGCGGCTGGACATCGTGGGGCCGGCCGTCGGCGGCCCGGGCCGGGAGGAGGAGGCGGCGATCGTCGAGGAGGCCGCACGGCTGGGCGTTGGCGACCGTCTCGGCATCGTCGGCGCCGTGGCGCTCGATCGCCTGCTGCCGATGTACGGACAGTACGACCTGTTCGTGCTGCCGACGCTTCCGGGCGAGGGTATTCCACGCGTCCTGCTCGAAGCGATGAGCGGAGGCCTGCCGATCGTCACGACCCGCGTGGCGGGCATCCCCAGCCTGGTGACGCACGAAGTGAACGGCCTGCTCCTCGACCGGCCCGGTGCCGCCGAAGTGGCCGGCGCGGTCGCGCGCATCGTTCGCGACGACCGGCTCAGGCAGGGCCTGATCGCCGGCGGGTATGAGACGGCCCGGAAGCTGACGCTCGAAGCGCAAGCCGCGCGAATGATGGAGATCGTATCGAGCCGCCTGCAGGTCGCGCTGCGTCATCCGGTGGCGGTTCCCGCTGCATGACTGATGTCGTCGTGAAGCGGAGGAAGGTGTGCTTCGCGCTGCCATCGCTCGCCGGCGGCGGCGCGGAGCGGACGGCGGTGCAGATTCTCAACGCCGTTGACGGCGAACGCTGGGAACGATCGCTGTACCTGTTTGCGCGCGAAGGACCATATCTCGCCGAAGTCTCTCCGTCGATTCACATCGCCGGCGGCGGGGCCGGGTCGTCGCGAATCGGTCGGTGGCTGGCCCTGCGGCGGTTCATCCGCGACGTGCGGCCCGACGTGGTGGTCGCATTCCTCAGCTACTTCTCGGTGCTCTGCGCCGTCCGCGCGGCCGGGGTCGGCGCGCGTGTCGTCTTCGATCAAGGCACGCCGTTGTCGGAGTTTCTGCGCGACGCTGACTTTCGCTGGTCGCGCCCTCTGGCCCGGCGTGTGTTCGCGGCGGCGACCAGGTTCGGCTATGCGGCCGCGGATCTGGTCGTGACGACATCGCGGGGTGTTGCGGACGATCTGGTGAAATCCTTCGGCGTCAAGCGCGAGCACGTCCGCGTGGTGCACAACCCGGTCGATCTGGACGAGATCGCCGCGGCAGCCCGGCAGCCGATCGATCCCGCGCACGCCGCCCTGTGGCGGCCGCCGGTCATCGTCGCGGCGGGCCGCCTGGCCGATGTCAAAAACTATCCCCTGCTCATCGAAGCGTTCGCCCTCGTCCGGCAGCGGACGGCGGCCCAGTTGTTCATCCTCGGCCAGGGCGATCAGGAACAGGCGTTGCGCGAGTTGATCCGGGCGAGGGGCCTCAGTGACGCCGTGCATCTGTGCGGCTTTCACGTCAACCCATGGAAGTACGTGGCCCGGGCCGACGTCTTCGCGCTCACGTCGCGGTATGAAGGTTTCGGCAACGTCCTTGTCGAAGCGATGGCCTGCGGCGTTCCCGTCGTCGCGACCAGTTCCGCCGGCACGCGCGAGATCGTCAGCGCGGGGGAGGACGGGCTGCTCGTGGATCGTCACGAACCAGTGGCCGTTGCCGCCGCGCTCGACCTGATCCTCAACGATGCCCCGCTTCGCGAGCGCATGTCGCAGACCGCCCGCCGCCACGCCGAACGCTACAGCGCCGTGGCGATTGCGCTCGAGTACGACCGCGTGTTCGCGGAGGCGCTCGCGTGAATCGGAAGATGCTGCGGCAGGCGACGGCGGCCGGTGTGGCGATCGGCGTCGTCTACGCGCTGTCCCCTCTGACGGTCTGGTTCGCGGTCGGCATCGTGCCGCTCGTCGTCCTGGCGGCGCGGAACCTGGACCCCGACGAACGCCGTTTCGTGACGCGGCTGCTCATCGTGGCCATTGCGCTGCGCGTGGTCGTGGTCGCCGGCCTGTTCGCGCTGACCGATCACTCGGTCGTGCCCTTTGGCAGTTTCTTCGGAGACGAGGACTATTTCATCAGGCGCGGACTCTGGCTGCGCAATCTCGCGCTCGGCATTCCGATCCAGGGGCTCGATCTCGAGTCCGCGTTCCAGGCCTTCAACGCGTCGAGCCACCTGTATCTGCTCGCGCTCATTCAGCTGCTCGTCGGGCCCGCGCCGTACGGACTCCACCTGGTCGGCATTCTGTTCTACGTGCTCGCCGCCGTCGTGTTGTACCGTCTCGTGCGCACAACGCTCGGCCGCACGCCGGCGCTTCTCGGTCTGACGACGCTGCTGTTTGTGCCGAGCCTGTTCGCCTGGTCGGTGTCGGCGCTCAAAGAGCCGCTGTTCGTGCTCGTCAGCGCGCTGAGTTTCGTCCTCGCGGTCAGGCTGGTGCGCGCCCCTTCCCTCGGCATCCGCGTCCTGACGCTTGGGGCCGTCCTGGCCCTGGCGGCGGTCCTCGAAACGATCCGCCAGGGCGGCGCGGCGTTGAGCCTCTTCGGCGTGATCGCCGGCCTGCTGATCGGTTTCCTGGCGACCCGGCCGCGGCTCATGCTGTCAGCGCTCGTGGCCGCGTCGGTCCTGGCTGGTGCGCTCCTCGGGCGTCCCGAGATTCAGCTGCGAACCTATACCGCTATCCAGGCTGCTGCGCGGCAGCACTGGGGACACGTCGTGGTGTCGCCCGGCTACGCGTACCAACTGCTCGACGATCGTTTCTATCCCGACCTGAACGAAATCTCGGACCTGAAACTGGGCGAGACCGCGAGGTTCCTCGCGCGGGCGGCCATCAGCTACGTAACGGTGCCATTGCCCTGGAAGGCGCAGTCGAGGGCCGCGCTCGTGTATCTGCCCGAGCAGATCACCTGGTACATCCTCGCGGTGCTGGTGCCCATCGGGCTGCCTTCCGCGTTCCGGCGCGATCCGATGGTGGCCGGACTGCTCCTCGGTCACGCGCTCGTGATCGCCGCGGCCGTGGCGTTCTTCGGCGGCAACGTCGGCACCCTCGTGCGGCACCGGAGCCTGGCGTTGCCCTATCTCGTCTGGCTCAGCGCGATCGGCGCGTGCCACGTTCTCTCGTCCCTGCGGGGCGGCGAGCCGGCCCGTCCTGCGGCATCTGCCGCGCACCCGGCGCTCATACAGTGAGATCCACGTGACGCAACCAGACGACAGCCGTCGCGGAGCCGTCCGCTTCAACCTGGTGGACGTGGCCGTCGCGATCGTCATCCTGGGACTGATTCCTCTGGCGTATGGCTCCTACCTGCTGTTTCGCGCCCAGCCCCCGACGCTCGTCAGCGTGTCGCCGGTTCAACTCTTCGAGGGGCACAACCAGCGGCTCGAGATCGACGGCACAAACCTCAGGCCGTTCCTGCGCGTGTCGTTCAACGCTGTTCAGGCCAGGTCGTTTCTCATCGGCAGCACGAAGTACGCGCTCGTCGATCTGCCGGACCTGAAGCCCGGGGTGTACGACGTCGTGCTGTACGACTACACGCAGGAAATTGCGCGCCTGCCGAAGGCCCTGACGGTTGTCCCGATGGTCACCGATGTCGAGCTGGAAGTCGTGGGCGCGTTCAAGCCGCAGGCGGACACGTCGGCCGCGCCGCCGAAGGTCGGCGACAAGTTCCCGCCGGCCGGGAACGCGATCGCCGAAGTGATCGCCCTCGAAGCTCCGGGGCCGGGCGATCTCCGCTTGCGGGTGGGCGACGACACCATTCGCGTGCCGCTGCGGCACGCGGTCCTGCCGGCCACGCTGCGCGTGAAATGCTACACCGCGCGAAGGCCGGACGGCTCGGTGCGGTGTCTCGTTCCCGGATCGCCCGGCAACGACGAGCCGACCGTCGTCGCTCCCGACGCGCTGCTGACGCTCCCGTCGCTGTCCGGACCGGTCGAATTTCAAATCGCCGCGGTGCGTGCGCCTGCGGCCACCTCCCCGAGTCCAGCCGGTCGTTAACGTGTCCTGGCGCATCGCGGATCGCGAGGTCGAGCGGCTCTTTGCGGAGAGCCGGCTGGGATCGTTCGGTCGCCGCATTGCGCATGCGGTTCGAACGTCCTGGCTGGAGTCGTGGTGCCGATCCTGGATCACCGCTGTCACGACCGACTGGCGGCGTCTCGACGTGCCCGTCGCCCTGCGTGCCGCGGGCTGGACGACGACGGTCGCGGCGGTGACGACGTTGATCGTGCAGAGGCTCGGCGGCGAGCGCGTGGAGCCGACCACGAGCGTCGTGCCCATCGTCGTCGCCGCCGGTGGGCTGGTGATGTGCTTCCTGGCCGGCCGGCGTTCGACTCCCGATGGACGGCACGGGTCGTGAGCGCTTCGGCGCCG
>Ga0207648_10005497_pt1 | contig 12773 bp, 9 predicted proteins | sample KBSMisM32_FD_184310 | JGI IMG/M metagenome (GOLD analysis project Ga0207648, IMG submission 184310) | Miscanthus rhizosphere microbial communities from Kellogg Biological Station, Michigan, USA - KBS Miscanthus M3-2 (SPAdes) (version 2) | ecosystem: Host-associated > Plants > Roots > Rhizosphere...
AGGCCACGCCGGGCGAATAGGCGAGCGAGAGGTCGCGCTGGTTCGAGAGCGCCTTGGTCGGCGTCACCGAGATCTTGCCAAACGTCGGCGCACGGTGGTATTCGAACGCCGCCTCGCGGAGCGACTTCTCGGCATCGCTGAGCTGCATCTTGTCCATGAAAAGTCTCCGGTGATGAGTAGTCGAAAAATAGCGGGTTGGACGAAACCGCGCAAGCTGCCTGCTTCGGTCACGCCTACAGGCGCATGATTGCGACCGCCGCGAAGTCGTCGGTCCAAAACGTCTGATCGCAGGCGCCGCTCCGCTACTGATAGAGATTCGTTGCATTCGGCCCGCAGTCTTCCATGACCGCTTGCGCGCTGCCGAGCGCAGGTCAGGTCAGGGCGGCTAACGCGGCAAGACTAAAGTCAACGGTGTCACCCGCCGCAAGGAGCAGCACCATGAGCACATTGACGCTGTACGAGCACGAAGTGTCCGGGAACGCCTACAAGGTCCGGCTGTTCCTGTCGCTGCTCGGATTGCCGTTCGCCGCCGAGCGCGTCGACTTGTTCAAAGGCGCGGGCCAGCAACCGGAGTACCTGGCGATCAGCGCGCTGGGCCAGGTGCCGGCATTGGTGGAAGACGGCAATGCGTTGCGCGACTCCCAGGCGATCCTGTTCTATCTGGCTCGCACGCGTGGCAACGGCCGCTGGATCGCCGACGATCCGCTCGGCCAGGCACGGACGATCGCCTGGCTCTCGCTCGCGGCAAACGAGCTCGCCAACGGACCGGCGGCGCTGCGCGTGGCCGCGCGGTTCAAGCGTCCGATCGACACCGCGTGGGCGAATGTCGTGACCCAACGTGCGTTCAAGCTGATGCAATCCACGCTGTCCGGGCAGCCGTGGTTGATGCCGGGCGACCACCCGAGCATTGCCGACGTCGCGTGCTTCCCGTACACGGCGCTGGCACACGAAGGCAACGTCTCGATCGCCGAATACCCCGCGCTCGTCGCCTGGTGCGACCGCATCCGCGCACTGCCGGGGTTCGTGGGCATGGAGGGGATTTAGTCCGTACCGAGCAAGAGAGCCGTTGCGGTGATCACGATTCGATGACGAGATTGGTCATGCACGCGACCTCCGTCATGAAGCTGTTGTCGTGCCTGGCCCTTTGTGCGGCTTGTTCTCTTCCTCGTGCCGGCCCGCTTCAATCGAAGGTGCTGCGTCTGGCGTTCTCGGTGGCAGAGAGTGGTTTCGATCCTGCGCGTATCGACGACAGCTACTCGCACAGTGTCACCGTCCACATATTCGAGAGTCTCTACGCCTATGACTATCTGGCGGTACCCGTCAAGGTGCGCCCGCTCACGGCTGCGGCAATGCCGGAGCACTCGCCCGATTTCCGGGTCTGGACCATCCGGCTGCAGCCGGGCATCTTTTTCACCGACGATCGCGCCTTCCAGGGCCGCAAGCGCGAACTGGTTGCCGAGGACTACGTCTACTCATTCAAGCGCTACGCGGACCCGGCCGTCAACAGCCCGCACTGGTCCGGCATCCTCGACCTCGGGATCACCGGACTGTCGGCGCTCCGGCAACGGGCGTTGGATACCAAGAAGCCGTTCGAGTACGACCGGGAAATCGTCGGCCTGAAAGCGCTCGATCGCTACACCCTGCAGTTTCGGCTCGATGACGCGCGCCCTCGACTGGCGCAGTCGCTGATCGGCGGGTTTCGCGGCGCCGTGGCCCGCGAAGTCGTCGAAGCCCATGGCGGCAGCATCATGGAGCATCCGGTCGGCACCGGGCCGTTCAAGCTGGGCCAGTGGCGGCGCTCGTCGTTGATCGTCCTCGAACGCAATCCGCATTTCCGAGACGTCGCCTACGACGCAGAACCGGCGGCCGACGACGTCGCGGGCCAAGCCGTGCTCTCACGCTTGAAGGGACGCAAGCTGCCGATGGTGGACCGTGTCGAGATCTCCATCATCGACGCCGACCAGCCGCGCTGGCTGACCTTCCTCGGCGGGAAGATCGATCAGCTCGAAGTGCCACCGGAGTTCATTCCGCTGGCCGTGCCGAATGGCAGGCTCGCGCCGTATCTGGAACAGCGTGGCATCGCAGCCCGGGTCGTGCTGTCGCAATTCGTCAGCTACGTCTACTTCAACATGAACGATCCGCTGGTCGGAGGCTACACGCCAGAGAAGGTGGCGTTGCGCCGCGCGGTCAGCTTGGGAATGGACGTGGACCGCCAGATCCGGATCCTGCGCGGGGGACAGGCGATCCCTGCGCAATCACCGATCTCGGCGAATGTCAGCGGCTACGAAGGATCGTTCCGTAGCGAAAACAGCGAATTCAATCGCGCCAAAGCGAAAGCGCTTCTCGACCTGTACGGGTATGTCGACCGAAACGGCGACGGCTGGCGGGAGCGGCCGGACGGCAGCCCGCTGATCCTCAAGATCGGGTCCGACTCGTCCCAGAGCTCGCGTCAGAACGACGAACTGATGAGGAGCGATCTGAAGGCCATTGGCTTGCAGGTGGTCTTCCACATCGCACAGTGGCCGGAACACTTGAAGGCAGCACACGTGGGTTCCCTGATGATGTGGCAACTCGGCTACGGCGTCGTCAAGCCGGACGGCCTGGATTCATTGGAGCGGCTCTATGGTCCGGCTGCCGGTGGCTCCAATCTGTCGCGATTCAACCTGCCCGCGATGAACCTGCTGTATGAGCGCATGCTCGGCATGCCCGACGGCCCTGAGCGGGAAGCGCTCTTTGTCGAAGCCAAGCGCCTTGCGGTGGCCTATATGCCCGAGAAGACGACGGTGCACCGCATGTTCACGTATCTCAACCAGCCGTGGCTGGTGGGCTATCGGCCGAAGCCATTTCAGACGGGCTGGTATCACATGATCGACCTCGACCCAGAGGTCGTATCCGTTGCAGCACGGGGCCGCTGAAAGGGCTTGAATCCCGACAGGGTGCAGGCCTTGGGAGAGAGGTCAGGCCGCTCGATTGCCTAGCGTTCGGAACACAGCTAGGAGAAGCGGCGATGAGAACTCGAATGGCTCACGGCAGGGCGCTCTACGCGGCGATCGCGCTGGCCTTCGCAGCGGCGGTCGCGGGCTGCGGGGGCGGTGGCAGCGCGGACATCGTTGTCGTCGGCGGCGGAGCGTCGGTCCCGAGGCTTGACATCGCGCTCAGCCGTCCCGGCCCGCGCACCATCCAGGTCGACTGGAGCGAGGACTCGCTGGTCGACACCTTCACGGTCAGCCGCAACGGCGTCACCCTCGCGGACGATGTCGACGCGGTCACCCTGATCGACGATTCGGTGGCGTTCGACGTCGAGTACTGCTACCAGGTCTTCGGCTATGACCGGGTCGGTCGCCTCGTTTCCGCAACGGACGAGGCCTGCATCGTCGTCTGAACGAACGCCTCAAGGCATGGCACCTGTCAGCCAGAGACGGGTCCAGGCCTAGCCGATCGTGTCCCAGGCGAAGACGTCAGACCGTTCATAGGTGCCGTCACCGTTGGCGTCGAGCTCCAGGTGCACCGAGGCGGCGCCGAGCGCGGTGACGCGCAGCTGTGTTCCCGAGGCCCCGGTCACGAGCACCTGCCCGCTGCTCGGATACGCGTCGGTGCCGACCTGGCGCAACGGCACTACGGTCGCGACCACGACGCGGCCGCCGATGGACGAAGCGGTGAAGGAGCCGTTGAGCGTCACGTCCGACTGCGTCACCGCGCCGTCGCTCGCCGCCACGTTGAGCTGCATTCCCGGCTCGTAGACGATCGTGTCGAGATAGCCAGGCGCGGAGCTGGTCACCGTCAGCGCGTTGGCGCCGACCGCCAGTGCGATCTGGAACGACGTGGACGAGATCGCGGCCGCGACGCCGACGCTGCCCTGGATATTGGCGAGGCGCGCTCCGCTCGATGCGCTCAGCTGGACGAAGGCGAGGCTGCCGCGGAACTGCACGTTGCCCCCCAGTCCCGACGTGACGCTGCCGATGCTGAACACCATGCCGCCGCTGACGACGTCGTCGCTCGAATCCCGGCACTGATCGAAGGTCAGCGTGAGCGTGTCGCCATTCGACAGCGATTGGCTGTCGTCGGCGTCGCTGACAGTCGTCGTGATCGAGCCGCTCACTCCACAGAGGTCGGTGGACGAACTCGTGTTCGCCGGCCGCATGGCGCTGGCGATGCGAGCGCTGTGCCGCGACCCGAATCCCGCAACGAGCCCGCGCCGGACCACCGACTGCAACACACTCATGCGCGCCGAGCCGATCGACTGAGCCGCCGAGCCGCCCGTCGCCGCGAAGGGCTGCGACCGGCCGACGGCCTGGCCACCGTCGAGGATGGCTCGCGCGACCGATCCCTGGTTGGTCGTGGTGATCGTCACGGTCGGTGTTGCCGCTCCCGTCGAGTCGTTGCCGCTGCTGCTTCCGCCCCCACCGCAGCCCACCAGGCCAACTGCACCCATCATCGCGGCGATCACGAATGTTTTCACGACGTCTCCCTTAGTTCATATGACACAACACGGAGTCGATCAATGCGCAGCGAGCGCACTGGCCGCCTGCTGCGCGACGATCTCATGCACGACCTTGGTGGGATGGATACCGTCCCAGAAAACGTAGGTGTCGGGCTGGCCGCAGTGGAACGGTGGCTGATTGGGCGTGATGCAGGCGTCGGTCGCGTTGGCGAGGCCGTAGGCGCGTGGATCTGCGACGACCGCGTTCAGCTTGGCGTAGATGTCCACGATCCTGACATCGCTGCCCGGTAGCAGTTGCATCAACTGCTGGCTGAGCAATGCCAGGTTTTCGTTGTACTGGACGGCCAGGACGTTGCCGCCGGCAATCGCTGCGGGGCCCAGCTGGCGTACCGCCGGCAGCTTGCCGAGGTCCGGCACGTTGAGCAACAGGAACTGGCGTGCACCGTACGCGTAAAGCGTGCCCACGCTGTTGCCCAGGCTCGCCAGTGCGTTCTGCAGGTAGGGTGCCGGGTTCTGACCCCCGGCCGCCGCTACCAACGCGTCCCGAACGTCGTTGCCGCCGATTTCGATCGCGACCAAGGTGCTGGCCGAGGTCTGCGGGAAGTCGCTCAGGTAGGCGCCGACCTGGGCCGGCAGATTGAAGCGGCAGGGATAACCGGCCACGGCTCGCGCACCGCCCACCGCATAGTTGCTGGCCTGCGTGCCGGGGCCCGAGAAGGCCGGTCGCGCATTCCCGGCCAACGCCAGCGTGCGCGCCAATGCTTCGGCCCAGGTGGCACCGTTGGTGAAGTGATGTCCGCCCATCGCATAGGGACCGTCAGGGATCTTCATGGGGTCCAACGCGTCGTACGGCGGAACGTTCAACGGCACGCCGCAGGCTTGGTTGGCCGGGTCGGACAGCCAGATGAAGCTGTTGCCCGAATCGCTCAGGCTGGCACCGAAGATCACCACCCGGTCGATTGTCGATGGCTGCGCGAGCGCCGCGCAGGAAAGCAGGCTGAGCGCCAGCGAGGACGCGAACGGCGCCAGACGCCGGCAGAGGGTCGATACACGCATGGTTTTCTCCTGGAGTAGCTGGTGGGTGAGCGGGTCTCGTCGATTTCGGCAGGGATCGAGCTGAAGGCTACGGCGGCAGGCCTGACGCTGGGCTCACCCCTCGATGACAGTTGACGTACAACAGCCGTCGGAGCGACGGTCGCGCGACATCGGCGTCGCGCACGGCTTGCGCCAAGGGCGCCAGGTTTGGCGTCGCGAGGTCGATCGCTTATTCTTGGCTCGGGGTAAAGGTCCGATCGCGCGCTCGAGCGCCGTGGATGTCGGACCTCTGCGGAGGGCAGCGATGACCGAGGGGGATTTTCCGGACGCGTTGCCGGCCGGCTCGCGCCTGCACTGGTATGTGCTCGAGCGCGTCCTCGGCCAGGGCGGTTTCGGCATCACCTATCTCGCGCACGACACCAACCTCGACCGTCCGGTCGCGATCAAGGAATACCTGCCGGCCGAGATCGCACGGCGGCGCTCGGACGCCTCGGCCTGGCCGCACTCCGACACCCTCGCGAAACGCTATGCCTGGGGGCTCGAGCGGTTCCTGCTCGAAGCGCGCACGCTGGCGCGCTTCGACCACCCCAACATCGTGCGCGTGCTCTCGGTCTTCGAGGCGAACAACACCGCCTACATGGTGATGCGCTTCGAGGAAGGCGAAGACCTGGCGACCTTGCTCGACCGTCGCGGCACGCTGCCGCAGCGCCAGCTCACCGACTGCCTGCTGCCGATCCTCGACGGTCTCGAGCTCGTTCATGCGGCCGGTTTCATCCACCGCGACATCAAGCCCGAGAACATCTACGTGCGCCGCGACGGCACTCCGGTGCTGCTCGACTTCGGATCCGCACGCCAGTCGTTCGGCAGCGCCAAGACGCTCACCATCCTCGTGGCTCCGGGCTATGCGCCGCTCGAGCAGTACTACGGCGATGCGTCGACGCAAGGGCCTTGGACCGACATCTACGGCCTCGGCGCGACCTGCTATCGCGCGATCGCCGGACGCGCTCCGCTCGATGCCGTTGCGCGCGCGAAGGGCGTGCTCGGCAGCGTGCGGGAAATCCTGGCGCCGGCGACGGAAGTCGGTCGCGGACGCTACGACGAGGCGTTCCTCGCGGCGATCGACCGCTCGCTGCAGCTGAGCGAAACGGACCGGCCGCAGACCATCGCGGATTGGCGGCAACATCTCCTCGCAGACCAGCCGCCCGGCCGTGTTTCGACCGAGAGGCCTGCATCCGCTGGGCCGGAGTCGCCGCGCAACCCGTCCGCGTCGGTCGAATCGGCGACTGCGTCGACTCGCGAATCGGCTGAACGCATCGAGAGGCCGCGCTCGCGCTGGGTCGCCGGGGCGCTCGTCGCGGCCCTGCTCTCGGTTGGCGTCGGCTTCTGGGCCTTCGGGCGCCTCGGCGGCCCTGCGTCGAGCGGGTCGCCCGCCGCGGCGTCGTCGTCCGCAGCAACGCTGGCGGCGCCGCGCGTCGAGACCTCGGCGTCGGCGGCGATGTCGCTGCTGCCGTCACCGGCACCGGTCGCTGCGAGCGCCGCGTTCGCCGCGACAGCGGCGCCCGCATCCGCCGAAGTCGCGAAGGCGATCGAAGCGCCCACGCCGTCCGCCATCCGATCCATGAAGGTCAGCGAGTCGACGCCTTCGCCGTCGACTCGCAACCCGCAGCCCATCGGCAGGACGCTGAAACCGTCGGCCGGCGTTGCACCGCCCGCGGTTGCGGCGCTCGCGGGTCCGCCAAATGCAGCGACCGACCCGGGCGCGCCGCCGGCTCCGGCGCCGACGGCCGTGGTGACGCCCGTCGTGACGACCGTGCCGCCGAGCCCTTCGCCGGTGCAGCCCGAGACGACCAGTGCACGCTCGGCGCGCGACGAAGCGATCGACGCTGCGGAGGCGGCGCTGCGACGCGGCGATGCCAACGCCGCCGCGCAATTGCTCGCCCCCCTGGCCGCAGCCGGCGCGGCACGCGCCCAGGCCTTGCTCGGCCGCGCGCAGGAAGCGCGCCCGGCCGCGCAGCGCAGCGACTTCGAGGCGTACGTCTGGTACGGCATTGCCGCGCGCAACGGCCAGGCTGGCGCGCAGTCGCAGCGCGAGCGTGTCGCAGCGAAGCTGCAGCCCGCGGAAATTCGCCAGGCCGACCAGATCATCGAACGATGGAAGCCGCGCTCGGAGGCGGTGCCCTCGAATGCGAACGAACGCACTCCGCCCTGAGCCAACTGCCCGATGAGACTCACCGCCGCCAAGCCGCTGGCAACGTTCGGCCTCGCGTCCCTGCTCGTGCTCCTTGCGGCATGTGCCAGCGATACGCAAAAGATCAGCGCGATCAATGCCGTCAACCAGGGCTTTCGCGTCGAGTACGAGAAGCTCCTGGCGGAGAAGGGCACCCGGCTCTTCAAGACGACGCGCGGCGACGCCTTCGTCTCCATGCGCGTGGCGTTGGCCCAGCTCGGCATGCAAACGGAGCAGCAGGACATGGCGCTCGGCCATCTTGCCGTTGCCGCGGCCGCACCGCTGCCGCTGACCGAGGACGAATGGCGCACTGCATCGCAGGTCGACCTGCCGCTGCTGCGCCGCCTGATCGAGCCGCACGTCGGCGCGGCCGCCGGCTTCGTCGAATTCGAGCCGCAGGGGCTCGACGTCGTGATCAATGCGGCCTTCCTCGACGCGGCGGGCGGCACCGAGGTATCGCTCACTGTGCGCTTGCGCGAACGCGCGCCGCCGCGCTCAGGCTGGCCGCGCCGCGAGTACGTGGCACCGCGCATCCTGACGGTGGGGCTCGAGAAGATCTTCGTGACCTTCGAGCGTGAGCTGAGGGCCGGACCGCAGCGCTGATCGCGTTCGGTCAGGCGCGAAGGCGCGCGAACACCTCCTGAGTCTCCGCCGAGGGCGAGCCCTGCAGGCGCGCCGACAGCACGGAGCGCAGCCGCTCGTACGTCGCCAGCGCCTCGGCCGTGTCGCCGCGGCGCTGATAGCTGAGCATCAAGTGACGATAGAAGGCCTCGCATTGCTCGTCGGCGTCGATGCAGCGCAGGTAGGCGTCGATCGCCGCTTCGCCGTGCCCGCATTCTTCCCAGTGGCGTGCCGCGCGCGCGATCGCTCGAAGCAGCCGCGATCGCAGCTGCTCGCGGCGCGCGACATAGGCCGGATGGCCGACGTCGTCGAGCAGGAACGGCCCTCGGTAGAGAAGCAGCACCTCTTCGACGAGCGCGTGCAGCGCCGGCTCGGCGATCGTCGCGCGGTCGGGGCGAAAGCACGCATCGATGTCGGCGAGCACCTGGTCGAGCGCTCGTCCGTCCTGCCAGAACAGCGACTCGTTGAGGCTCAGGCGACCGTCGCGCAAGCGCACGGCGTCGTCCTCGCCGAAGATCCGGCGCAACCGGTGCAGCGTTGCGGTGAACGACTTGTGCGCGTAGTCGGCGTCGACGTGCGGCCAGATCGCATCGGCGATCTGATCGGCGCGCACGTTCTGGCCGCCGAGCGAGATCAGCACCTTCAGCAGCTCGACCGGGCGGCCCGGACCCTTGCCGGAAAATTCGAGGCGCTCACCGGCGCGCACCAGGGCGAAATCGCCGAGCGTCGTCAGCTCGAAGGCCCAGGGCCAGCGCAGCAGGCGCACGGCCGAAGGCGGCGGCGTCAAACGGCCCGCATCGATCAGCGTCCGGGTGTGCTCAACCGCGATGCCGCGTCGCAGTGCCACTGCGCACAGCGCGGCCACGACAGACGGCTGCAGTCCGGGGACGTGGTGCAGGCCAAGCTCGCGCGCCAGCGAAAGACCGGCCTGGAGCGGCGCGACAGCCGCGGGCTCGTCCTCGGCCGCGACGGCGACGGTCGCCTGCGTGAAGAGGACCGACAGGCGCAACAAGGGGCTGCCGAGCCGCTGGGCCAGCGCTTCGGCGAGGCGCACGTGCGACTCGGCGCCGGCACGTTCGCCGGCGGTCGTCAGCAATTGCGCGACCGCGATGTGCCCGAGCCCTTCCAACCAGGGCAGCCCGGCCTCGACGGCGAGCAACGCCGCGCTTCTCGCCTCGCGGAGGGCGAGCCCGGCGTTCGCGGTCGCCATGGCCAGCAGGGCGAGCACATAGTGGACGAAGACCCGGTCGCCGCGCCTGAGCGCCAGCGTGTCGACGATGGCGAGCTCGGCACGCGCCTTGTCGACGTCTCCTTGGCCCAGGCACGCCGCGGCGAGCAGCGTGCGCAACCAGGCATCGTGCTCCGTCACCGCTTCTTCGACGCCGGTGTTGAGACCCGCGCTCGCAGCGTCGATCGCGGCCGCATGGTTGCCGTCGAGCAGGGCGCGCAGGGCATTGCAGGTCGCGAGCGCGAGGCGACTGGAAGCCGAGTCGGCGCTGACGCCCTTGGCGATCGCGCCCGCAAGCGCGAAGTCGCCATTGAGCAGCGCCGCGACCGAGCGCGCGATCTCGCCGCCGGCCGCGCCGGCCGGGCCGTGCGACTCGCGCAGCCGCGCCAGCGCCGGATGACCCGGCTCGCGCCACATGCGTGCGCGCAGCACCACCTCGGGAACCGGGCGCTCCGGCACCGTCGGTGCCGCACGATCGAACTGGCCAAGCCAGCGATCGAGCGCCGCAAGGTCGTCGAACTCGCGCAGGATCGTCTCGATGACGCCAAGGCAGGAACGCGCGGCCCCGGCGCCATCGCCGTTGCGCTGGAACAGCTCGAAGGCCTGCTCGAAGCGTCGGCGCGCGGCACGTGGGCTGGTGTGCGCAAGCGCCGCGCCGTAGTGGTTCAGCAAATCGGCACTGACTTGCAGTACGTCCGGCGGCAGGAGCTCGAGCCAGGCCGCCAAGGTCGCGTGGCGCTGCTGCTCGACGAGCAAGTCGGCGTTCTCCCGCACGATAGCCGCGACCTCGCGCCAGTGGCGTCCTTCGACGAACAAGGCGAGCGCATCTTCCGCCTGTCCCGACTCGTGCAGCAGCGTTGCCGCGCGGTGGCGCGCATCGGCACCGATCGCGTGGGGCAGGTCCCGCGCCGCACGTCGCAACAAGAACTCGCGCAGCAGCGGATGGAACACGAACACCCGGCCTTCCGGTCCGACGAGCTCGCGTACGAAGTAGTCGTTGTGGGCAAGGTTGAACAGCACGCGCGCCGCGCCGTCTTCGCCGGAGAGGGCGCGGGCCATCTCGATCGTCACCCGCGGCAGGCAGGCGATGTGGAGCAGCAGGCGTTGCGTCGGCGGGTCGAAGCGCTCGAAGATCTCGCCAGCCAGATAGTCGAAGACGACCTTGGGCGTCGTCTCGTCCGATGCTGCGGCGGGCCGGGCCATGTCGCTGAACTTGTGATGCTCGATCATCAGCACCAGGGCGGCGGCCCAGCCGTCCGCGCGCTTCCACATCTGCGTCAGCGTGTCCGCGGCGAGCTCGTGGCCGCGCAGTGCAGCCATTGCCGCAAGCTCGCCGGCCGTGATCTTCAGATCGTCAGCGCCTGCGCACACCATCTGGCCGCTCGCCTGCAGGCGCGCGAAGCTCACCGGTGGGGGCGCGCGGCTGGTGACGATGACGCAGCTCTGCCGCGGCACCTGCGGCAGGCCGGCCGCCAAAATCTGCAGCAACGGGCTTTCGGCATCGAGCTCGTGGAGGTTGTCGAGCACCAGGGCGATCGGGCCGTCGGCGCTCGCGAACAGGGTGCGAAAGAAGCGCCGCGAGAAAGCGGCGAGGTTGTCGCGGTGTTCCGGTCCGTATGCCGGCAGCTCGTCGCCGGCAAGCCGCAATTTGCGCACCGCATGCGCGACGTAGTGGAAGAACGTCTCGCCGTCGTCGTCGTCCGGATCGACCTGGTACCAGGCCCAGCGATAGTTCCGTGCCTCGAGGTAACTGGCCGCCAGCGTGGTCTTGCCGAAACCGGGCGGCGCCGAGATCCAGACGACGGTGCGCGAGACCAGGCCATCGAGGCGTGCGAACAGCGTCTCACGGGGGACGACGCCGGCGATCTCGGGCCGCGTCGACTTCGCGAACGCTGTCGTCGACGAACGCTTCACCATGTTATGGCGCTCTCCCATCGCACGGACCGTGCGCGGCCCTCGCAATGTAGCGGCTGAAATCGCGCAGGGGACGGCCGGAAGCGCGTCGACGGCCATCTGTCAGTCATCTGTCAGGCATTCGTGAGCCCGGCGTCGGCTGCGCGCTGGGATCATCACCGCACTCCAGCGTGCAAAGGCGTCTGATGATCGGTTTCAGTTCGGTTGCCGATGACTCGATCTCGACCGCGGGCGGACCTCGCGCAGCGCGCCTGCCGGGGATCGTTGCGCGGCATTCCAGCATCAGAGCCATGGCCGCGCTGGCGGCGCTGAGCTTGGCGCTTCAAGGCTGCGCAAGTCCGGGCGTGCCGGCGTTGCAGACGGTGCGGGTGGAGACGCCGGGCTGCCCGGCGGTGGCCTGCGAATTGAGCAACGACCGTGGCAGCTGGCAACTGCAGGCGACGCCTGGCGTGGTCGCCGTGACGACGTCAAACGCGCCGCTGCAGGTCAGTTGCCGCGCGGCAGGCGGGGCTCTCGGCGCCTTCGGCGCGCCCTCGTCCACTCCTGCGACCACGGGCGCCGGCGGGGTCGTTGGCGGCGCAGCCGGTGGCGCTGCAGTCGGCGCCACGTTCGGGGCCGCCGCGTTGGCATTCATCCCCGTTCTCGGGGCGATCCTCCTGATATCGGGTGTTGCAGCGGGCGCTGCCACCGGGCAGGCGGTGGAGTCGCGCGGGCGCGCACTCGCTTATCCCGAATTGATCAGCATCCCGATGGTGTGCCCGCTGAAGACCGCAACGGCGCGTCTGGCGCCGATCGGATTGGAGGTCCGCGGGTTGTCGAATGCGCAGGCGCGCGCGGCCGGGTTGGGCGAACGCAGTGCAGTGCTGGTGACGGACGTGGCCGCCCGTGGGCGAGCAGCCGAGGCCGGACTGCGCAGCGGTGACGTCATCTTGAGCGCCGCCGGCCAGGACTTGAGGGACGCCGCCGAACTGGAGGAGCGGCTGCTGGCACTCGCGCCCGGCACGCCGCTGGCGTTGCAGGTCTGGCGCGATGCTCAAGTGCTGGAACTGGTACTGACGCCAGCACCGGCTGCCCCATGACACGCAGCCGGCGACAGTTGTCGATATGGCTTGCGCTGCTGGCGATGCTGCAGGGCTGTGCCTCCTATGAAGGAGCGCCGAACCGGGCCTGGTTCCCTGCCGCCACGACCGCGCCCATGAACAACGTCGCCACGAAGGTCGAGGCGAGCAGCGCGACGGCGTAGACCGCGAGACCCACCACGTCCTGCGGGTTCGCGGCCGACTGGCCGAGCAGGGCGGCCGGCCCGA
>Ga0207648_10005507_pt1 | contig 12763 bp, 8 predicted proteins | sample KBSMisM32_FD_184310 | JGI IMG/M metagenome (GOLD analysis project Ga0207648, IMG submission 184310) | Miscanthus rhizosphere microbial communities from Kellogg Biological Station, Michigan, USA - KBS Miscanthus M3-2 (SPAdes) (version 2) | ecosystem: Host-associated > Plants > Roots > Rhizosphere...
ATCGCTGCGATGATCGTCGCCATCGTGAAGTGCAGCAGCAGGCCGAACAGTCCGGTCGCCGTGCCACCGGCGACTGCGGCTTCGCGTCCGAGCAATCCCGACGCGATGCTCTGGCCGATGCGAATCGGCGTGACGCCGCGCAGTCCCCAGATGATGAAGGCGTAGCTGAAGTCGAGTGCGCCAGCGACGAGGCCGGCGATGACGATCGTTCTCAGGGGCCGGCGGCCACTGCGCTGCAGGGTGTCGGAGGCAATCATGGTCGAGTCTGAGTTTGGCATGCGGCAGAGAATACGACGCAGGTCGGCCGACCGCGCAACGTCGCCACAGGCAAGTTGGCCGATTGTGCTCGCACGATCCGCGCGTGCCGCGCCGTCAGCGATCGAGCATGCGCACCCAGCGGACGCGTCGGTGACGCTTGAAGTCCATTCGCTGATAGAGACGCTCGGCAGCTTCGTGTCCGGCGTCGACTTCGAGATCGAGCGCGATGCAGCCGCTGTCGCGCGCGACCTGCATCGCTGCTTCGATCAGTTGCTTGCCGATGCCGTGGCCGCGACGCGATGGCTCGACGTACACCTCGTCGAGCCACGCGGCCGGACCGCCGTGCTCCAGCGTCCATAAGAATGAGATGACGGCGACGCCGACGAGCTCGCCGTCGAGCTTGAACGTGAGAATGCGGCCGAGCGAGTTATCTTCGATCAACCCGCGCGTCGCACGCTCGAGCGCGGCCGACGTGAGCACGATGTCGTGCTCCTCCAGCTGCGTGCGCAGCAGCTGGATGATAGGTTGCAGATCCTCGTTGCGTGCCGTCTCGATCATTTTGCCGCTGCAGGGAATGCCGGAAGTTTGTCGATGTCGCGCGGGTCGTGCTGAATGATCACGGTCGCGTTCATGTTCTTCGCGATCTGCTTGAAGCGATCGAACGACGCGAGCGTGGCGGCGCGGTTCCAGTTGAAGGTCGGCACGCCATTGCTGTCGTAGTTCTCGCGGAAGTGCGCCTGATCGCCGCTGATCAGCACGTTGCCTTTCTCTTTGAGCTTGACGAGCAGACTGTGATGACCCGGCGTGTGGCCCGGCATGTCGAGCATGATCACCGTGCCGTCGCCAAACACGTCCTTGTCTTTCGCGACCTGCTCCGACTTGCCCTCGCCATCCAGCCAGTGCTTGAGCGGCGCGGCGTTCGTCGTGCCCGACGGCGTCGGACCCTTGAGCACGTCCCAGTCGCCTTGGCCGATCAGCAAAGTCGCTTGCGGGAACGAAGCGGCCTGGCCCGTGTGATCGCCGTGATAGTGGCTGATGCCGACATACTCGATCTGCTCCGGCTTGATCTTCAGCTGTGCGAGTTGATCGACCAGCGACACCTTGACGCTCGGACCGTTCGGCGTTGCAGCTGTGACGGGATAGCCAGTGTCCCAGATCATGTAGTGATCCGCATGGCGGATGAGATAGCAGCTCGCAGTGAGCTGCAGCTTCTTGCCTTCGTAAGCCATCGTGTCGGAGAAGCGGCCAATGTCCGCCGGGGGAGCACTGCCAGGGGCGCAATCGAAGCGAGTCAGCGACACGTCGGCAGGCGCCTGCGCGAGGACCGGTACTGTAACCAGGCTTGCGATTACGCCGGCTACGTAGCAATGGATCGACTTCGTCATGCAGCTCTCCTTTAGAATTCAGTCCCCTGCGGAAGGGCGCGAGTATGTCAGTCTCCGATAACTACCGTACATACATCATTGACCAGCTCGGCGCCCTCTCCGGCTTGAGCACGCGCCGGATGTTCGGCGGTCTGGGCCTGTACAGCGGCGAATGGTTCTTCGCGCTGATCGACGACGACGTCCTGTACTTCAAGGTGGATGACGTGAATCGCGATGACTACACGTCGCGCGGGATGAAGGCGTTCATGCCGTTTCCGGGACAGCCGAGCCTGGGTTACTTCCAGGTGCCAGAGGATGTGATCGAAGAAGCGGAGGACCTGACGCGCTGGGCGCGGCGGTCGGTGGAAGTTGCGCAGCGCGCGGGGCTGAAGAAGAAAAAGACAGTCAGGCTGAAGCCTGACCCACAGAAGAAGGACAAGACTGCGAAGAAGCGCAAAACGCCGGCTCGCAAAAAGTGAAGGGCCCCCGGCTTGCGCCGGGAGCCCCTCGATCGAGTCACGAACGGCTCAGTGCCGCAGGCCGTTCAAGATCGTGCAGACGATGATGCCCGCCTGCTCTTTCCCTGTGATCACTCGCTTGACGCGCAAGTCATCGGTCTTGTGCGCCACGCACGCGAGGTAGTGCAGCGGCCTGTTGGCGAAGTCGACCGCGCACTGATCGACGTCGTCTGCGACCGTGCAACGGTTGGCCTGGAGATCGTTGCCAGCCTTCGAGTTGCACGTGCCGATGACGACCGTCGGACGCAGGTCGGAGCCGATGCAGTTGTCCTTGCCGTCCGGCACGCCGTCACCGTCCGAGAACCAGCCGATGTCCGTCATCTGCGAGGACGTCAGATCTTCCGGCGGCCGCACCGAGGCGGTGAGGTCGGCGTTGATCGACGGCTCCATCAACTGATTCGGAATCCCGGCGGTATCCCAGTGCGAGATCGACGAGCCCGGCTGCACCGGATTCAACGCCGCGACCATCGCGAGGTGCTTGACGCGGTCGGTGCCGGAGCGGATCGACGTGTCGCGCGCGATCGTCACGTTGACGTTCTGCGTAGCCAGCATCGCCTTGAGCGCGTCGCAAACCCTGAAAAGGTGCCGGCACCCGTTGGGGGCTATGGTGCCGGCACCTGCTGCGCCTGACGGCGCTGCACCCAGCCACTAACCGGTGCGCTGTCTTCGGGCTTGTTCGGGAAGAAGCTGTCATGCGACGGGCAGGCGGCGACTTCGGCAGCGACCTTCTGCTTCATGCTCTGCATGACGTGCATGACTGCCTGCCAGTCCGAGGCATCCACGAGCGGGTCGTACGACTGCGGCCTCAGCCCCATGCCGTGCATGACGAAGAACCAGCTCAGCTCGACGAACATCTCGTGACGCTTCTGGAAAATGCGGCCGGTGCGCTTGTAGAGCTCCATCCGCTCGGCGAGATCGCCCGGCAGCTCGGTCTGCTGGCGCTCCTGCCAGTACGGCGTGTCCGTCCGCTGCGTGGTGCAATAGTGCAGGACGATGAAGTCGCGCACGCGCTCGAACTCTTCGATGACCTGCTCGTTGTAGTGCGCGATGTTGACTGGATCGAACGTAGCGTCCGGGAAGTGATCCAGCAACGCGTACACCCCGGAGCAGACCAGGTGAATGCTGGTGGACTCGAGCGGCTCGATGAATCCCGAGCCCAGCCCGAGCGCGACGCAGTTGCCGTTCCAGAATTTCTTGCGCCGGCCAGTCGTGAAGCGGATGACGCGCGGCTCGGTCAACGGCTCGCCGTTCTCCGGCATGCTCATCAGGTCGCGCAATGCGTCCTCGTCGCTGATGTGGTCGCTCGAGTAGACGTAGCCGGTGCCAATACGATGTTGGAGCGGAATGCGCCATTGCCATCCTGCGGCGCGCGCAGTCGCTCTGAGGTACGGCGTGCGCGGAATCACGTTCGGCACTTGCATCGCTACCGCGCGATTGTTCGGCAGGTACTTTGACCAGTCGACGTAGCCGGTCTGCATCGCGCCTTCGATGAGCAGGCCGCGGAAGCCGGTGCAGTCGATGTAGAGATCGGCCTTCAGGCGATCGCCTTCCTTGAAGACGACCTCGTCGATGAAGCCGTCGGCGCGTCGCGTGACGCCCGTCACCGAGCGCTCAAGCCGCACGACGCCCGCTTGCTCGGCGTACGCGCGCAAATATCTCGCCACCAGACCGGCGTCGAAATGCAGCGCGTACTTGAGATTCGGCGCGAGGCCGAGCGAGTTGCCCGGGAAGATGAACCTGTTCTGCTCGGCCATCGCAATCTCGAGACTGAAATGACTGAGGTCGACGTTCAGCTGTTCGGCGCGCGCCTTGTGCCAGAAGTGATAGAACGGCAGCCGATCGACGAACACGCCGAACGGACCGAACGGATGCCAATAGCGATGCCCGAGGTGATGCCAGTCGACGAAGCGGATCGCCAGCTTGATCGTCGCCTGCGTATGGCGCATGAAATCCTGCTGGTCGATCCCGAGGAACTTGAGGAAGTCGATGATCCCCGGGATCGTCGCCTCGCCCACACCGATAGTCGGAATGTCAGGCGACTCGATGAGCTGGATCGAACACGTGCGCCCGACCTTCCTGGCCAAGGCGCTCGCTGCGATCCAGCCCGCTGTTCCGCCACCGACGATCGCAATTCGCTTGATACGACCGTCGGTTTGCATTGCCTGCTCAGAAGTTGCCGCGGATGCCGAACAGTATGCGCCTCGAACCCGACTCGAAGGTGAACGGCAGGTTCTCGTACTGCAGATACTGACTCTGATCCTGTTCGGTCAGGTTGATCGCTTCCAGCGTCACGCCCAGCCGGTCGCTGAACTGGTAGGCGAGCTGCGCATCGATCTGGTAGTAGCTGCGATTCCAGATGCCGTACGTCCGGGTGATGTCGGTCGCCGTCGCTCCATTGAACGTCTGATCCGCGAAGCCGAAATTGCTGTCGAACGACTTGTCGCGCCAGCCGTAGGACAAGCGCGCTTCGAAGCCATAGTTCTGATAGTAGACCGTGGCGTTGAAGGCGTTCTCCGGCACGCCGGGGATCGGCAGCGAGGAGTCGACGTCGTTGTGGAAGCCCGACTCGGAATCCGAGTACGTGTAGTTGGCCGTGAAGCCCAGGCCCCAGTCGAAGGCGTACTGCCCTGACAGCTCGATGCCCTTGATGTTGCCGCCCTGGCCATTGACCGGAACCGACACGGGTCCGGCGCGGCCGCCGGCCTCGTCCATGACGAAGATCGACTGCGTCTCGACCACGACGAACGAGTCGACCTCCTTCCAGAAGGGCGTCACCGCGACCAGGCCCTGACCGCCGAAGTACATCTCGTAGCTCAGATCGAACTGCGAGGCACGGTACGGATCGAGGTTCGGGTTGCCGGTGCTGCCGTTGGTGAAGCGGAACTTGTTCACGAACGGACTGTTCGGATCGGAGTCGCGGGTGAAGTTCTGCTCGAAACCGCGGCCGAGTTGGAACAGATCCTGGCGAGCCATGACGCGCGCGGCCGAGAACCGCACCTTGCTCTCCTCAGTAACGTCGAGCACGAGGTTCGCGCTCGGCAGGATGTCGGTGTAGCTGCGATCGTGCTTCACGGTCGAGAAGTCCTTCAGCACGCCGTTCCAGCTGTCCGTGCCCCAGAACGTCGGGTTCGGGTTGGACGCAGCGTTCTGATCGACGGTGAGCTCGGTGTGAATCACGCGCGCGCCGACGTTGATGTGATAGCGATCGCCGGGCTTGCCGGCATCGGCCATCAAGTAACCCGAGGTCGTCTTTTCCTGGACCTTGAACGTTTCCAGCGGCGACGGGAAGAACGAGAACGGCGTGTCCGGATACAACGACTGGATCCACGCCTGCGCATTGGACATCTGCGAGCGGTTGTTCACCAGCACGCTGTTGCCCGTGATGTGGCCATCGGCCCAGAAACTATTGATGGTCTCGACCCGGCCGGGGCTGCCCGCGAAGGTCTGATACGGCGTGATGAGCGCCGGCGAGTTGCCGAAGCGGTCGCACGGTGCGAACTGGAAGTTGGCGCCCGCCGCTGCCGGGATCTCGCAGGACTTGAAGCCGATGGCGCCGTCCTGGAAATAGCCGAACGGCGTCCAGTTCTGACCGAACTGCGAGCCGTTCAGCTCGCCCGAGCCGGAGTAGTCGGCGAGGTAGCGCCCGAATTCGTAGTCGATCTTGCGATTCGCGAGCCGCAGGCCGCTGCTGAAGCTCACGGCCCCGGACTCGATGAACTCCGGATCCCACTGCACGTCGCCGCGCACCGCCCAGTTCTCGGCCTCGGTCGTGTCGGCGAAGGCCCAGTGCGACTTGAAGAAGCCGTTGTTGGGATTGGTGTAGAGATCCTGGTTGCCCACGAGCTGGAAGCTCGGCAGCGTGCCGTTGTTGTTCAGATAGGTGAACTGGTAGTTCGGCGGCGCGCTGGCATTCGGAGCGAAGCCGACGCCGTTCTGGCCACGCACGGTGTACGCGGTATAGCGCACGTCGTTGTTGGCGCTGCCGCTGTCCTGGTCCGCCTTGGAGTACGCGGCCGCCGCGCTGCCGCGCCACTGACCGCCATTGTCGAACTTGAACTTCAGCTGGAAGTTGTCCGCGTTGATATCGGTGTTCTTGACGAACGAAATCGCTTCCGCCGAATTTGCAGTGATCGTGCCGCGGATCAGCACGCCGTTCGGGTCGATCTCGAAAGGATGATTGGGATCGTTGGTGACCAGTGCGCCACCTTCGGTAGCGAACGGAAACTTCACCGAGCCTTCTTCCGTCAGGATGGACAGGTCGGAGTGGAACCACATCGCTTCGAGCTCGGTGGTTTCGGTCGGACGGAAGGCCACGGCGACCGACGCGCCCAGGCGCTCGCGCTCCTCGTCACGATCGGTCGCGTAGCGATATTCGGGCGCGAAGTAGTTCTGCGGCACCGTCAAGCGGTCGGCGCGATTCGACAGCCGCCAGTTGCCGCGGTTCTGACCGCCGAGCACGTCGGTCTGGAACTGCTGCTTGTCGTAGGACACCGATGCCATGACCGCGAGGCGGTCGCTGAACTGATGGCCCAGCACCAGTGCGCCGAGCGGCTCCCAGCCTTCGCCGCTGTCGGCGTAACGCAGGTTGCCGGCGATCGTCGTGCCCTGGCCCAGGTCGAACGGGCTGCGCGTCTTCAGGTTGATGATGCCGCCGAGACCGCTCTCGCTCTGCGAGGCGTTCGGCGACTTGTAGACGTCGATGCCGCCGAGCAGCTCGGACGGAATGCCTTCGAGCGAATCCGCTTTGCGGACGTTGCCTTCGCCCTGCGTGTACAGCTCGAGGCCGCTCAGGAAAATATCGTCATTGAGCAGCGTCACGTTCTGATCGAGGCCACGGATGCGGGCCTTGGTGCCCTGACCGTTGGAGCGATCGATCGAGACACCGGGCAGCCGCTGCAGCGACTCGGCCACGTTCTGGTCGGGGAACTTGCCGATGTCTTCGGCAGACACCGACTCGATGATCTGGTTGGACTCGCGCTTGTTCTGCAGCGCGTCGGCGAGCGAGGCACGGAAGCCAGTGACGATCACTTCTTCGAGCGGCTCGGTGGTCGTGCTCGCTGCCGAGGATGAAGGTTGTGCCGCGTAGGCACTCATCGATAGACACGAAGAAATCGCCGCGCTCAACAGCGCTGATCGGCGAGCCCGATGACCGAAATCGTTGGCTGACATTCTGACCCCCTGTTGTCCCATCGCTCGTACTGCTCAACCGCGAGTGTGCTCGTGCGTTCTGCGCGCTGCTCATCGAGCGATTCACTCGTCTGAATCGAGTCTGCGCAGCGCGCAAGTGACGTGTCAACGAAAGTGCCGTTACGAAAGCGCTTTCACGAAAATATTTTTATCGCGAGCGAACTGAAAGCGCTTTCAGGCAGATTCTTCGTGCTCGCGTCGAGCAAGCGCGCGTGATTTCACCGTGCGCGACCGACTGCGACAGCTGCGACGCTGCATAACTGCGAGCTGCACGCCGCGAAACCTGCGCGCGAGTCGCATACGTAAAATGAAAGCGCTTTCACCGCAAATTCCAGTGTTTGCGTAGTTCCAATCGCCCGCGACTTCGCACATGATTGCGCTAACAGTCTCTACCATTGCTTGCGCAACAAGGCACCGCACATCCATGCAAACGCGCATCGCCCAGGACGAGCTCGCAGCAGAAACCGCAGTCGCGCGCGCACTGCCGCTCTACAAGAATTCAGCAGCTGCGCTCGAGCACCGTGTTGCCGATCTGCTCGTGCGTCTGACGCTGAAAGAAAAGGCCGCACTCGTAGCGGGCGCAGATAACTTCTCGACGATGGCAGTGCCGCGACTCGGAATTCCAGCGATGCGCTTCGCTGACGGTCCGAATGGCGTGCGCTCGACGCGCGGCGATGCAGCCACTGCATTTCCAACCGGTGTGGCGATGGCAGCGACATGGAATCCCGAGCTCATCTCGCGCGCAGCCGCTGCGATCGGTCGCGAGGCGCGCGCGCTCGACGTGCGCGTGCTGCTCGGTCCGAACGTCAACATCCAGCGCAATCCGCTCGCCGGCCGCAATTTCGAAACTTACTCGGAAGATCCGCTGTTGAGCGGCATCGTCGGCACGGCGTTCGTGCGCGGCTTGCAGAGCGAAGGCGTCGGCGCGTCCGTGAAGCATTTCGTCGCGAACGAGCAGGAGCGCCAGCGGCGCACCGGCAGCTCGAACGTCGATGAGCGCACGCTGCGCGAGATCTATCTCGTGCCGTTCGAGATGATCGTGCGCCAGGCGCAGCCGTGGACGATCATGAGCTCGTACAACCGGCTCAATGGCGTGTTCATGACTGAGAACCGCCGGCTGCTCACCGACGTGCTCAAGCACGAGTGGGGCTTCGATGGCCTGGTGATGTCGGACTGGAGCGCGATTCACACGACCGTCGAGGCTGCGAACGCGGGCCTCGATCTGGAGATGCCGGGTCCGGCGCGCTACTACGGCGAAATGCTCGTGCGCGCCATTCGCAATGCGCAGGTCGACATCGAGCAGCTCAACGAGAACGTGCGGCGCGTGCTGCGCACTCTGTTCCGCACCGGCGTGATGGACGCGACGCGTCGTCCCGCGGGCGAGCTCGGCAGCGATCGACATCATGGCCTCGCCGTCGATGTCGCTCGCGAAAGCATCACGCTGTTGAAGAACGATGATCAACTGCTGCCGCTTGCGCGCGAGCGCGTGCGCTCGATTGCAGTGATCGGACCGAATGCCGACGCAGCGATCATTCAAGGCGGCGGCAGCGCCAACGTGATTCCGTCGCGCGTCGTCACGGCGCTCGAGAGCCTCCGCGAGCTGTCCGGCATGCACGTCGAGTACGCACAAGGTGTCGACAACGAACTGGTCACGCCGGCAGCGGACAGTCGTCTGCTGAGCACGACCTCGACACGCGAAGTGCAGGGCTTGCAGTACGCGATCTACGCAAACGCGAAGTTCGCCGGCAAGCCTGCCAGCGCCGGTGTCGATACTTACTTCAACAAGCTGAGCCTCGGCGAGGGACTGACGGCCGCGCAGGAGGATCCGATCTCCGCGCGCTGGACGGGTTACTTCTGGCCGCCCAAGTCCGGCACCTACGAGTTCAGCCTCACGCAGGTCGGCAGCGCAGTGCTGACGATCGACGGCGTGCGCATCATCGATGATGAAACGCCGACGCGTCCGCCCGCGGGGGCGGAGTTGTTCCCGATCCCGATGCGCGTCGTGCAGCTCGAGCTGCGCGCTGGCCGCGGTTATCCGATTCAGCTCGACTACGTCAGCGGCACTCTGGCGTTTCATCTGTTCCGCTTCGGCATCCGACCCCCTGCGGGCACGATCGACGAAGCCGTGCGCATCGCGCGCAATGCAGACGTCGCTGTGGTCTTCGTTGGCGTCTCGACCACCTCGGAGACCGAAGGTGCAGATCGCCGCGACATGGAGCTGTACGGTCCGCAGAACGAGCTGGTTGAGGCCGTCGCAGCGGTGAATCCGCGCACGGTCGTCGTGCTCAACAACGGCGCGCCGCTGCGCTTGCCGTGGATCGAACGCGTCAGCGCAGTCGTGGAAGCGTGGCTACCAGGACAGGAAGGTGCGCGTGCAGTAGCCGAAGTCCTGCTCGGCATGACAAACCCCTGCGGCAAACTGCCGCTCACCTTCCCACGCCGACTCGAAGACAATCCGAGCTATCTGTACTATTCCAACGGCCGCGACGCGCACTACGGCGAAGGCGTCTTCGTCGGCTATCGCTACTACGAGAAGAAGAAGATCGAGCCGCTGTTCCCCTTCGGTCATGGGTTGTCCTACACGACGTTCGAGTACTCGAACATGCGCGCGCCCGACGACGTGCTGGCCGGCCAGCCGATCCATGTCAGCCTCGAAGTCACCAATACCGGCACGATGCCGGGTCGGGAGACGGTGCAGTTGTACGTCGGCGACGAGGTGACGCAGGATGTCGTCCGGCCGGTGAAAGAACTGAAGGGATTCCACAAGGTGGAGCTGGCTCCGGGGGAATCACAGATCGTGCGCTTCACGCTGAACACGCATGACCTCGCCTACTACGACGTGCACCGGCACGCGTGGCACACAACGCCCGGCAGATATCGGCTGCACGTGGGCAGCTCTGCGGCGGACATCCGCGCGACCCGCCTGTTCAATTGGATCGCACCGCTCGATGACCGCGCCCCGATCGAGCACTCGACCTTCGAGGATGATCTCTGATGGCAACCAACGTAGAAACCGCCACCCAAGCGGGCACGCCCATGACCGAGCGAGCCAGCGCCGATCGCATCCCGTTGCCGCGCACCCTCGGCTACGGCATCGGCGATTTCGGCTTCAACTTCTACTGGTTCTCGCTGCAGCTGTTCCTCACGTACTACTACACCGACGTGCTCGGACTGCACGGCGCGGTCGCCGGAATGATCAGCTTCGTGTGCCTGACCTGGGACGGCCTGGTCGATCCGGCCATCGGCATCCTCGCAAATCGCACGCGCACGCGCTGGGGGAAATATCGACCGTACCTGCTGTTCGGCAGCATCCCGCTGGCCGTGAGCTTCGCCTTGATGTTCGCGCCGACCGGCCTCGAAGGGGCGGCGCTGATCGCCTATGCGTTCGCGACTCAGATCCTGTTCCGCACGATGTACGGATTGGTGAACATTCCCTACAGCGCGCTGATGGCGACGATGACCCGCGATTCGATGCAGCGTAACTGGCTCGCGGGCACCCGCATGATCTTCGCGTTCCTGGGAACCGCAGTGGTCAGCTATTTCACGCCGCGCCTGGTCGCGTATTTCACGAGCGGCGGCCGCACTGCCGGCTACTTTGGCGCGACAGCAGTGCTGGCGGCGCTCGCAACTGTGTTCACGATCGTGACGTTCCTCGCGACGCGCGAAGACTCCACCATCGTCCACGCAAAGGAACAGCCGCCGCCGGTCCGCGAGCTGCTGCGCATGGTGGTGCAGAACGTACCGTTCCTGCAGATCATCGGCGGCATCGGCTTCTTCAGCTTCGCGAACATGCTGGTGTGTTCGGGACTGGTGTACTACGTGAAGTATTACCTCGGCTCGACCGAAGCGGTCGCCGGCGAGGCAGCCAGCCTGATGCAGATCACGATCACCGCGATGATCCTGCCGTGGACCATCGCCGCGCGTTACGTTGGCAAGCGCTGGGCTTGGCAGGCCGGGCTCGCGATCGCGTTCGCCGGCCTGGTCGGCCTGTATTTGTCCGCAGCGCGCGAAGTCGGCGTGCTGTACGGCTTCATCGTCGTCTACGCAATCGGCAGCGCGTCGATCGGCATCAATTTCTGGTCGATCGTTCCGGACACCGTCGAGTACGGCGAATGGCGCAGCGGCGTGCGCGCCGAGGCGTTCGTGTTCGGATTCGTTACCCTGATCCAGAAGATCGCGCTTGGCGCTTCGTCCGCGTTTCTCGGCAGCTATCTCGGATGGGTGGGTTATGTCGCTAATCAGCCGCAGGCCCCGGCGACGGCGCAGGCGATCAAGGTGTTGATTACGCTGATCGCGGCCGGCGCCCTGATCGCCTCGGCACTGGTGATGCATTTCTACCGGCTGGACGCCAAGGCGCACGCGCAGCTGGTGCGGGAAATCGACGCGCGCAAGACCGGCCTGGGACAGGTTTGACACCTTCTCCGCGGCCTCAGCAGAATAGGCACCGCTGCGGTTCCACAGCAGCACGGCAAGAGGGGGAGCCTGGAGCACACACTCCAGGCTGACGCGTGAGCGCAACACTGAAAGATGTGGCCCGTGAGGCCCATGTCTCCATGGCATCGGTTTCACGGGCTCTGAACGGGACCGGCGTCGTCACCGAAGCTATCCGCACGCGCGTGCTCGAAGCTGCAGCCCGGCTGCAGTACGTCCCGAACAGCGGCGCGCAGAGTCTGATGACTCGCCGCACGCACACGATCGGCATCGTGCTGCCATCCCTGTATGGGGAATTCTTTTCGGAGCTGATTCGCGGCATCGACATCTCGGCGCGTGCGCGCGGCTTGCACCTGCTGATTTCCAGTACCCACTGCGACGCGGAGGAAGCCGGTAATGCCTTGCACTCGCTCATCGGCCGCGTCGACGGCCTGCTCGTCATGTCGCCATACGTGGACGGCAAGTTCCTGCAGGAGCGCGTGCGCAGCTCGTTGCCGATCGTGCTGATCAGCACGGTCGATGCCGATCATCAGCACACGTCCTTCTACGTGGACAACTACAGCAGCGCCTACGCGATGGTCGCCCACCTCGCCGGCTGCGGTCACCGCACGATCGCTCACATCGCCGGTCCAGACGTGAACGTCGATGCGCAGGAACGTGTGCGAGGCTATCGCGCGGCGCTCAATCGCGAGCTGCCTGGCGCTGCCGAGTTCGTCCTGCGCGGGGATTTCACCGAAGAGTCGGGCTATCGCGCCGGCCGCGAGCTGCTTGCGACGGGAATGCGCCCCGACGCGGTCTTCGCCGCGAACGACATGATGGCCATCGGTTGCCTGTGCGCGCTGACCGAGGCCGGGCTGCGTGTGCCACAGGACGTCGCGATCGCGGGCTTCGACGACATTCCTACCGCGCGCTTCGTCGTGCCGGCATTGACGACCGTGCGCGTGCGCATCTCCGACATGGGCGGCCGCGCGCTGGATCGCCTGGCGATAGCGATCGAGAATCCTT
>Ga0207648_10005509_pt1 | contig 12762 bp, 7 predicted proteins | sample KBSMisM32_FD_184310 | JGI IMG/M metagenome (GOLD analysis project Ga0207648, IMG submission 184310) | Miscanthus rhizosphere microbial communities from Kellogg Biological Station, Michigan, USA - KBS Miscanthus M3-2 (SPAdes) (version 2) | ecosystem: Host-associated > Plants > Roots > Rhizosphere...
GGCTTCGAGCACTATCGGGCGGGTGACACCATGCAACGTAAGGTCGCCATTGATGCGCACCGTGTTCTCACCTGTCACATCAATGCGCCTGGATTCGAATTTCATCTGGGGGAACGCCGCGACGTTCAGCCACTTAGCGCCCTTGAGTTCCGCGTTGAAGTCGACTTTGGCGGGATTCGGATAATCCGTTTCCAGTGAATCTGGATCGACAGTTGCGGTCACTTTGGACGCAGCCAGATTCCTGGGATCAAACTCCAGCTTCGCATCGAACCGTTTGAAGCGCGCCGTGTAGTTCGAGAAGCCCAGGTGATTCACGCGAAAGATCAAGCTCGCATGCTCTCTGTCGAGCTTGTACGAACCGGCGGGAACTTCGGCGGTGGAGGCCGGCGGGACGGACTCGACGCTCTTTTGACCGGTGTCCGCCACGGCAGTCTGCGTGATCGATCGCGCATACTGTGTTTCCTGATGCTGCTCAGAGCACGCTGCCAAGGCGAGCAACACTCCGGACATGAACACTTCCTTCACGCGATTCTCCTTGCGCTGTCGCAGCACAGTGACGGCGGAGGCCGGCGTGCGGGGCAGTTAGCCCATCCGTAGCGTTGGCGTATAGCGGTCGCGCCTTGCAAGCGCTCGTAGGAAGGGTCCGACGAGCCCTGCGAGTCTCAAGGAGGCGAGGCTTCAACTCGCCGGAATACCGGCAAGCGCGAGATGGTGCAGGTACCGGTCCACGAACTCGGGCGCACGGATGAAGAAGAAGTCCTGTCGGGCGAACGCCAGGTTGTAGCCGGGCTTCATCTGCAGCAGGCGATCGCCAATCGCGGCGGCCTCTTCGATGCGGCCACGCTCGGCGAGCAGGGCGCAGAGTGTCGCGAACGGCCAATAGGTGGCATATTGCTGCCGCACGGCCGCACGCACGAAGTCTTCCGCTTCCTCGAGGCGGTCCAGGCGATACAGCGCGACACTGCGCATGTGGTGGAAGGTCCACAGGTGCGGATCCTGCGGACTCATTCGCACCGCCTTTTCGTACAGCGGCAGCGAGGCCGCGGGCTTGTCCCACACCGAGAAGCAGAAGGCGAGCGCGAAATAAGCCTGCGCAAAACTACGGTTCGCCTCGATGGCCTGCTCGAGTTCGGCCTGGGCTTCCGGAAACCGGCACAGCAGGCACAACGATCGTCCCAGTGCAAAACGATTGAAGGCATCCTGCGGCTCGAGTGCGACGGCCTTCTGCGATTCCGCGAGTGCCTGCTGCAGTTCGTCGTGACGCTTTGACGGTTCACCGTAGAACGCCAGCTGCACCGACGCGTATGCCAATCCGGCATGGGCACGGGCCAGATTCGGGTCGAACGTCAATGCCCGCGCAAACCAGCTCTTCGCCACCGACAGGTCATCCGGCGTGAAGTGATACAGATGCCAGAACGCCCGGTGACAGCAGTCCCATGCCTGAAAATCCTCCGGGCGCTTACGGTCGGTCTTCTGCCGCTCGATCTGTGCCAGCTTGGGTTCGATCGTTGCCGCAATCTGCTGCGCGATGTCCTCGAGCACCGACTCCACGCTGGCGTTCTCGATGGCATAGCCCTGGTTCCAGAGCAGCCGCCCGCTGTCGCAGTCCACCAGCTCCGCGTCGATGCGCCCGCTGGCTTCCGTCCAGCGGATGCGACCGGTCAGCAGATAGTCCACCCCCAGCACGGAACCGATCTGGCGAGGCGTCAGGTTCGCGTCTACCGCAAAACTCGAGCCTCGCGCTATCACGGTCAACCATTGATGACGTGCCAGCAGGGCGATGATGTCGGCGGCAATGCCCTGGCCGAAATAGTCGCGCTGCGATCGCTCGCCCACCATTTCAAACGGCAGCAGCGCGATGCTGGTCGGCGGATCGGCCGCGTGCGCCGGCGCTGAGGCCATCGATACAGCCGATGCGATCTGGCGCGTGCCCGGAAGCTCGGCTTCCACCGAACCGACGTAGCGAAATCCGCGGTGGCGCATCGTGAGCAACAGCCGCTGTTCCTTGCCCGTATCGCCGATCAGCTGTCGCACCGCCTTGATACGACTGCTGAGCGTGGCCTCCGACACGAAGCGCCGGTTCCAGACTTTGTCGAGCAACTCGTCCTTCGAGACGATCCGGTCGTGGTGGGCGACGAGATAGTGCAGCACGTCAAACACCTGCGGCTGCACCGCCAGCGCTTTACCGGCACGGCGAACCTGGAACCGGGACGTATCCAGCTCAAGCCCCGCGAATCGGTAGATCTCGGACACGTACCGCGCCAGCCCCCGTCGGTCGACTCACAATGGCTATTCTGGCCGAACCAGGTCTTCTCTCCAACTTAATCCAGCTTGCGTGCAAGTTCGGCGCGGGCCGGTGTCCTAATGTTTCCACCGCGGCGAATACTCGTCGCGACTGACAGAAACGGGAGATTACTGCCATGAAGAAGTTCGTCATCGAGAGAAAGATCGAGGGAGTTGGCCGGATGAACGACCGGGAACTGTCCGGCGCCGCGGCGACGTCGAACAAGGCCCTGGCCCAGTTGGCGCCGAAGGTCCAGTGGGTCCACTCCTATGTGGCTGCCGACCGCACGTTCTGCATCTACCTGGCCGAGGAAGAGAGCCAGGTGCACGAACACGCCCGCATCAGTGGCTTTCCAGCCACCCGCGTGTTCGAGGTGCTGACGATGATCGACCCCACCACGGAGCGCCGAGAGAAGCTCGCGCAGGTGGCTTGATACAGGCGCGCGGGAGCGCGATGAGACTTGGACGTCGGGTCTCATCGCCTTCCGCCTCTGCACATCTGGTCAGCGGTGTCTCACCGTTGGGCGCATCTACGATTGGCTGCAGCCGACACCCCCTGCCGGGCGCATTGAAGGGTATCTCGATGGCTGCTACGGGGCTAATGCCTTCGGTCGCGTCAGTCGTCGGCGAAGCATCAGCAGATAGGCCGCGGGAATCACGAGCATGGAGAGCAGCGGTGCGGTGATCATCCCGCCAATCATCGGCGCGGCGATCCGTCGCATGACTTCCGAGCCGGTCCCGGCACCCCAGAAGAGTGGCAGAAGACCCGCAATGATCACTGCCACGGTCATTGCCTTGGGCCGTACGCGGAGCAGCGCTCCTTCCTCGATCGCCGATATTGCGTCCGTGTCCTCAATGAACCTGTCCTCTGCTTGCCGGCGTTTGACCGCATGATCCAGGTAAAGAAGCATGACTACACCGAACTCCGCCGCGACACCGCCGAGTGCGATGAAGCCGACGCCGGAGGCGACGGACAGGTTGTGGCCGAGGATAGACATCAACCAGACGCCACCGACGAGCGCGAACGGAACTGAAACCATGATGAGGGCTGCCTCACCGACCTTGCGAAAGGTGAGGAAAAGCAGCACGAATATGATTGCCAGCGTGGCCGGCACCACCACTCGAAGCCGCTTCGTCGCACGCTCGAGATACTCGAACTGACCCGACCACGCGATTGAGTACCCGGCCGGCAGCTCCACCGCGCGCGCGACTGCCCGCTGGGCATCGCGCACGTATGAGCCTAGATCGCGACCACGGATGTCGACATAGATCCAGCCATTCGGCCGGGCATTCTCGCTTTTGACCATCGGCGGCCCATCGGAGATGTCGATGGCCGCGACGCTGCCCAACGTCACTGTCTCGCCACGCTCAGTCACGATCGGCAGGTCACGCAAGTCCTGGACCGAGTCGCGCAGTTCACGCGGATAGCGTATGTTCACCGGAAAGCGCGCGAGTCCTTCGATGGTCTCGGTGATATTTTCCCCGCCAATAGCGACGGTGACGACGCGCTGGACGTCATCGATGCCGAGTCCGTAGCGCGCCGCGGCCAGCCGATCGGGACGGACCTCAATGTAGCGGCCGCCCGATACTCGCTCTGAAAAGGTGGAAGCGGTCCCTGGAACGTTCCTGATGGCCGCTTCGAGCTGGGCTCCCAGTTGTTCAATCGTTTCGAGGTTTGGACCGGCGATCTTGATTCCGACTGGACTCTTGATGCCGGTGGCGAGCATGTCGATGCGATTGCGGATCGGTTGTACCCATACATTACTCATGCCCGGAAGCTGGAGCGAGGCATCCATTTCTTCGATCAGCTTTTCTGTCGTCAGCCCGGAACGCCATTCGCTGCGCGGCTTGAGGCGAATGGTCGTCTCGACCATTTCCAGCGGCGCGGGGTCCGTCGCCGAATCCGCCCGCCCCATCTTGCCGAACACGCGTTCGACTTCGGGGAACTGCCGGATGATCCGATCGGTCTGCTGCAGAAGTTCAGCGGCTTTGGCGGCGGACAATCCCGGCAGTGCCGTCGGCATGTACAGCAAATCGCCCTCATCGAGGGGCGGCATGAACTCCGATCCGAGCCTCGTTGCCGGCCACAGGGTCGCCAGCACCAGAAGGAGGGCAATAGCGAGCGTTGCACGCGGGTGGGCCAGGACGCGCCGCAGTACTGGACGGTAGAGCGTGATCAAACGACGATTGATCGGATTAGCAGACTCATCGGCGATTCGCCCACGAATGAAATAGACCATCAGCACGGGGATGAGCGTGACGGAAAGACCGGCTGCCGCCGCCATCGCATATGTCTTGGTGTAAGCGAGCGGGGCAAAGAGCCGTCCCTCCTGTGCCTGCAGCGTGAACACCGGCACGAACGATAACGTGATGATGAGCAGACTGAAGAACAGTGCCGGTCCCACCTCGGCCGCCGCCTCTGCAATCAGGGCACTTCGTTCTTTGCCGGGTGGCTCGTGCCCATCGTGCGCGTGACGGAACGTTTCGAGTTTCTTGTGCGCGTTCTCGATCATGACGATCGCCGCGTCGACCATCGCGCCGATGGCGATCGCGATGCCGCCGAGCGACATGATGTTCGCATTGATGCCCTGCGATTTCATGACCACGAAGGCCACGAGAATCCCGAGTGGAAGCATCACGACGCACACCAGCGCCGAGCGCAGGTGGAACAGGAACGCGGCGCACACCAGGGCGACGACGATGAACTCCTCGAGGAGCTTCCACGAGAGGTTGGCGACGGCACGCTCGATGACGGCGGACCGGTCGTAGGTTTCGACGATTTCCACGCCCTTTGGGAGACCCTTCTTAAGGGTCTCCAGCCGGCCTTTGACGGCTCGGATCGCCCGCAGGGCGTTCTTTCCGGAACGTAGCACTACGACAGCGCCAACGACCTCGCCCTCACCGTCGAGTTCCGCGATTCCGCGACGAATTTCGGGACCGACCTGCACCCATGCGATATCGCGCAGCAGAACAGGCGTGCCATTGGCACCGAGACCGACCGGGATGGCCCGGAAGTCCTCCAAGGTCTTGAGGTAGCCCCGGGCGCGCACCATGTATTCGGCCTCAGCGAGTTCGATCACGGACCCGCCAGCCTCACTGTTCGCGCCTTTGACGGCGTCGATCACGGCATCGAGCGTCAGGCGGTAACCGCGGAGCCTGCCCGGGTCGAGGACGATCTGATATTGCCGGTTGTAGCCGCCGATGGTGGCAACCTCCGCCACGTCTGGCACGGTTTTGAGCTCGTATCTCAGGAACCAGTCCTGCAGCGCTCTCAGCTCTGAGATGTCGTGCTGCCCGGTGCGATCCACGAGCGCGTACTCGTAGATCCATCCAACTCCGGTGGCGTCGGGACCAAGAGCGGTTTTCGCGCCTGCGGGGAGTCTGCTCTGCACCTGAGACAGGTACTCGAGCACGCGAGAGCGAGCCCAATAGAGATCCGTGCCGTCTTCGAAGAGCACGTAGACGAACGACTCACCGAAGAGCGAATAGCCCCGTACCGTTTTCGCGTAGGGCACCGACAACATGGTCGTCGTGAGCGGGTAAGTGACCTGGTCCTCGACAACCTGCGGAGCCTGTCCCGGGTAGACCGTACGCACGATGACCTGTACATCCGAGAGGTCCGGGATCGCATCGAGCGGAATGGTCAGCGTGGAGTAGAGACCCCAGGCGGTGGCGAGCACGGCCGCCATGACTATCAGAAAGCGGTTATTAATCGACCAATAGATCAACTGACCGATCACGGCTGCTCTCCGGCAGGCGCACTGCCCAAACGATCAAATGCACCTCGCAGACTCGCCTCTGAGTCGATGAGAAACTGGCCTGACACGACCACGCGCTCGCCTTCCTGCAGGCCCGCCAGCACGACCGTTCGTCCCTGGCGTTCGGGCCCGAGCTCAACTGCCGCCGGTCGGAAGCGACCTGCCGCCTCCTCGACGATCACGACCGTGCGGGTGCCGGTGCGAATTACGGCTTCGCTGGGGACTAACAGCGCATCCTCCTGATCGTCATCCTGGCTTGCTTGTTCGAGGCTGACATCGGCGTACATGCCCGGCTTCAATTCCCCCTTGGGATTATCGAATGCGATGCGAGCGCTCACGGTGCGCGTGGACGCCTCCAGGCGCGGGTACACGTACTCCACGGCGCCGGAGAAAGTCTTGCCGACAATGGCGCGCAGCCGGGCGGTGACCTTCTGGCCGACATGCAACAGCCCCGCTTGATCTTCCGGAAGTTCGATCGTGATCCACACGCGCGACAGGTCGGCGATCCGCATCAAGGGCATCGCTGGCGCGACTTGTTGACCTTCGCGGACATTTAGCTCGGTTATTACCCCGTCGCTCGGAGCAATCACAGCCACCTGCCGGACTGCTTCGCCGCGTCGGATAACCTGCTCGATCTGACTCGCGGACACTCCGAGCAGTGCGAGGCGCTGACGGGTCGCGGCGATGAGTGCCTGGTCACCGCTTTTTGCCGCTAGTGCGAGCTCGGATTGGGCGGCGTAAAGTTCCGGCGAGTAGATGCTGGCCACCGATTGACCGCGCGCGACGGGTTGACCCTCGGCGCGCACATGCAGCCGTTCGACCCAACCGGCGGCCCGGGACTCGATCGCGAAGATCCGGGTCTCATCGACCGTGACTGAGCCAACCGTATTCAGCGTCAACGCAACGGCCCCGCGGGTCACAGGCGCCGTCCGCATCCCCAGGTTCTGCGCCATCCGCGGATCGATCTCGATGAGCCCCGATTGCTGCCTCTCACTTCCGCCAGCCGGGTTCGCGTACTTCGGTACTAGCTGCATGTCCATGAAGGGCGATTTCCCGGGCTTGTCAAAATGCACGTCGGGTCGCATCGGGTCATACCAGTAGAGAACCTCGCGATCAGCATTTGCCTCGCGCGGAGCCTCCGCTGACGTCACTGGCACAACCGCACGCTCGTGCGGAGAGTCGCCTCGGAAGGCCAACCATGCCAACGCACCGAGGAGGAATATGGCGCTGAGAAGAACGACGATGCCGTTGCGGTTCATGGCTGAACCCCCGGATTCATGAAGTACTGCAGTTCGATTTGCTTACGAAATGCCGAGACCTGCAGATCAAGCTGGCGAAGGTCCACTTCGAGGCGCGACCGGCGGGCCCCCAGAACTTCTGCAAGCGAACCCCGGCCGGTCCCGTATGCGGCATCAGCCGCGTCTACTCGCGCACGTGCAGCCGGCAGCGCGTCCGCCTGCAGCGCGCGTAGACGCTCGCTGAAGACCGTGCCGTCGTGGTGGGCAAGAGCGGCCTCGGCCTGAAACTCGCGCAACCGGTTCGCACGAGTCGAAACGGCTGCGGATAAGTCATGACGTGCAGCCGCGGCCTCGCGATCCCGCCGCTGACGAGGAAAGATAGGCAGACCGATCGAGGCGCGGACGCTGAGCATCTCGGAGAACTCGGGCCGGTGGCCGTATGCGACCTCGAGTCGCCAGTCCGGCCGGTTACCCTGAAGCGCGAGGTCCACACCGGCTTCAGCAGCTTCGCGCGCGCGATCCTCCATTCGAATGGCAGGGTGGTCGGACAGGCCTTCGACGATGCGGGGGAACTCCCTGGTCAGGCCTAACTCGGGCAGCGTTTCGCCAGCAGGTTCACCGGCCATCGTCCCGACCCATCTCTCGAGCTGGATCCGAGCATGCGCGAGCATCTGGCGGGACTCAGCAAGTTTGTCCCCCAGCAACGCTTCTTCGACAGAGGCGGCAAGGAGCTCGGACTGAGCAGCATCGCCGCTTCGAAACCTGATGTCCGCAGCCTTCTTTTGCAGCCCGGCTTGGCGCACTTCCTCCGCGACCAGTTCAACCTCATGCTGGCGAAGGAACACTTCTGCGAACGCCAGTCCCGCGTCGCGGCGGATGCGCAGTTCTAGGTCATGCATCTCCTCTTCTGCGGCCTGGCTCGCATGCTGTTCGCGCAGTGCACGCAGACGCCGCTTGTCACCTCCCGGGAAGCTTTGCGTGAAGCCGACCATGACGTCCGTGTCGGAATCCCGGCTGAGCGACCATGCATCTGCCGTGTCCACCGGCATTTCGTTGACGCCGATCCCGAGCTCAGGATCGGGAAGCTCACCAGCGACGACCGCGCGCTCACGGAGCGCGTCGACTTTCGCCCTTTGGCCTTCAACCAGCGGTTGCAGCTCGAGTGCGGCAGTCTGAACCGCCTCGAGGGTCAAGACTTCGGCGCCGTGTACGCGAACACCGAAGATCAATATCGAAAGTGCGCAAAAAAGGCTGCGCACGCTCAGGGTTCGAAGGAACATGTCTGACCTCGCCAAGGCGGTCTTCAAAGCGAGATCGGCTACGGGACGACACCGATCTGCTGGTGCGGATCGCTATGTGCGTCCGCGCTTACCGTCTTGCGTCAGACTCGCGGAGGTCTATCGGGCAGGTGGGGGACCTGTGACAAGATGCGTTTGGGAAAATAGCTGGCAGGAGCCGCTGTTACCCTGTGACAGGCCGTAGCAGGGGATATCGAGATCGCACCGGCCGCGGCAAAAGCGCACAGCGACGCCATCCCCAGGTCACCGGAATTCCCACTGTCGGGAGCCTTGTGACCGCAGTCCCCGCTGACGGGCGTAGTCCCCGTACCTGGCATGCCGGATTGGTCGGTTACACAATTAAGGGCACAGGCACTGGCAACCGATGGCATGGTGGCCATTGTCGCGACGAGCAGCAGGAGCAGCGCACGGCTGAACATCAGGGCCAATGTAATGGTCGGGGCAGCCGGTGGCAAGTCATTGCCCCGCTCCTGCGAGATGGCGCTCACAGTTCGACAGCGGTAGGGTTTTGCGATGGGCGACGAGACGATCCGCTTCGATGACGGCGCCAGCTACGAGCTCATGATGGGTCGCTGGAGCGTGCTCGTCGGCGAGCGCTTCATCGACTGGATCGGAGTGCCGAACGGGATGCGCTGGCTCGACATCGGCTGTGGCAACGGCGCATTCACTGAATTAGTGGTCCGTCGCTGTATGCCTGCCGACGTTCAGGCCTTCGATCCGTCAGCGGGGCAGTTGGCCTATGCACGAAATCGCCTGCCGGCTGGCGCGCCTGTGACATGGACCGAGGGTGACGCGATGCGGTTGCCGGTTGCGGATGCCGCCGGCGATGCCGCCGTGATGGCGCTGGTACTGTTCTTCGTGCCGGAGCCGGCTCTCGCCGTGGCGGAAATGTGCCGCGCGGTGCGCCGGGGCGGGGTCGTCGCTGCTTACCACTGGGACGTCCTCGGCGGCGGCTTTCCACTGGCCGATATCGCCGCCGAGATGCTCAAGCTCGGCGTTCCGCCGCGTCTGCCGCCCAGTGCCGCGGCGTCCACTATCGAGGCGTCCGCTTCGCTGTGGCAGGGGGCAGGGCTGCGTCAGGTACAGACCTGCCAGATCACCGTACAGCGCCGGTTCGACAGTTTCGATGACTATTGGAACAGCGCCGCGCCCAGCAACACGCTTCGACCGATGTTCGAAGCCTTGCAGACTGACGGCCGCGACCTGTTGAAGGCCAACGTACGTCTCCGACTGCAGGGTGGCGACGGTCCGCTGACCGTGAGCGCGCGTGCGAATGCGGTCAGGGGCATCAAGCCGTGACGATGCCCTTATGTCTGCGAGGGGCGACGCTTCAGCGCTGGACTTGTCGTTCGGTCTGAGCTTGGATTGAGCGACATCAGGGATTGAGGTCACGGGGTGTGCCGTGCGCAGCATCAGATGGCGAGCCCGCGCGGGAATCGCGGCGCTCGCCGCGTTATTTATGGTGGTCGCCGCAGCGCCCGCTGCCACTGTCCCGGACGGCTTCGTCGACGGGATTTACGTGCGCGTGCCGTCCGACACGACAGCGATGCAGTTCGCGCCGGACGGGCGCCTCTTCATCGCGCAGCAGAGCGGCAAGCTGCGCGTCGTCCAGAACGGCACGCTGCTCGCGACACCGTTTCTGACGGTGCCGGTCAGTTCCTCCGGCGAGCGTGGGCTGCTCGGCGTTGCATTCGACCCCAATTTCGCTACGAACCGCTTTGTCTACGTCTACTACACGGCGAAAACCCCCACTATCCATAACCGCCTGAGCCGCTTCACCGCAAACGGCAACGTCGCCGTGTCGGGGAGCCAGGTCGTGCTGCTCGACCTGAACAGCCTTTCGAGCGCCACGAACCACAACGGCGGAGCGATCCACTTCGGCAACGACGGCAAGCTTTTTGTCGCGGTAGGCGACAACGCGAAGGGCTCCAATTCGCAGACCAAGACGAACCTGCTCGGCAAGATCCTCCGTCTGAATCGCGACGGCACGATTCCGACGGACAATCCGTTCTTCGGGCAGGCAAGCGGTGTGAATCGCGCGATCTGGGCGATGGGGCTGCGCAATCCGTTTACGACCGCGTTTCAGCGCAGCACCGGCCGGCTCTTCATAAACGACGTGGGTGAAGTGAAATGGGAGGAAATCAACGTGGGCAGTCGCGGGGGCAACTACGGCTGGCCCATTGTCGAAGGCAAATCGGGCGATACACGCTTCAAGAACCCGCTCTTCGCCTACGCGCACAGTGGTAGTGTCTGCGCGATCACCGGCGGTGCATTCTACGAATCCGACGCGTTTCCGACTCAGTATCGGGGCCAGTACTTTTTCGCCGATTTTTGCGCGGGGTGGATACGGCGGTTGAATCCTGCTACCGCAGCCGTCACGAGTTTCGCGACCGGTATTAACTCTCCCGTGGACCTCAAGGTCGGGCCCGACGGCGCGCTGTACTACCTCGCGCGCGGTGCCGGCTACGTCGGGCGCATCCGGCACACCGCGGCCGAGTTCCCGGCCATCGAACTGCAGCCGGTGAGCCGCACGGTCGGTGTCGGGCAGTCGGCGATCTTCAGCGTCGGCGCCACAGGCAGCGCTCCGCTGTCGTATCAATGGCGCCGCAACGCCACTGCGATCACGGGCGCGACCGGAGCGAGCTACACGCGCACCAACGTCAAGCTCGCCGACAGCGGCGCATTCTTCGACGTCGTGGTGAGAAACGCGTTCGGCGCCGCACCCAGCGAGACCGCACAACTCACCGTCCTGCAGAACGCGGTGCCTGCAGCGAGAATCACGCAACCGGTGAGCGGCACGAGTTACGCGGCCGGCACGGTGATCAATTACGCGGGCACCGGCAACGACCTTGAGGATGGCGCGCTTCCGGCCAGCGCGTTCACCTGGTGGGTGGATCTGCACCATAACTCGCACACGCATCCGCACGTCCTGCCGCAGACAGGGGCGAAGACCGGCTCGTTCACGATCCCCACCCAGGGCGAGACCTCCGCGAACGTCTTCTACCGGATCCACCTGCGCGTCCGCGATTCCGTTGGACTCACCCGCTCGGTGATCCGTGATATTCGTCCTCGCAAGGTGACAGTAACGCTCGCAACCAATCCCGACGGGCTGCAACTGAGGCTCGACGGCCAGCCGATCGCCACGCCGCACAGCTTCGTCGGTGTCGTCGGCATCGAGCGCACCCTGGAAGCCGTGTCTCCGCAGGGACCGAGCTGGACCTTCTCGTCGTGGTCGGACGATGGCGCCCCGATACACACGATCAGCACCCCGTCCGCAAACAAGACCTACACGGCGCGGTTCGTCGCGCAATCGGCGTCGTCGACTGCGATCGGCAACAGGGTGCCCTACGAGGGTGAATCGGGAACCGCAAAGGATCGCTGACGCCGCGTTCAGCCGTAGCTGACTCTCGATGCCGCATTAACGCTAGACTCAGGCCTCAAGGGGAGGCCAGTGACCGACACGCCGGCCAGGGGTGGGAGTGAAGGCGCCTGGACCAAGCTGCGTCGCCGCAAGGTGGTTCAGTGGGGCGTCGCCTATGCCGCTGGTGCGTGGGGGGTTCTGCAAGGTCTCGCGTACCTCAGCGATACCTTCGACTGGCCCCGCCAGATCCAGCAATTCGGCACGCTCGCGCTGCTGATCGGTCTTCCCATCGCCCTCGTCATCGCCTGGTACCACGGCGATCGTGGCCAGCAGCGCTTGTCGGCTCCTGAGCTCGCGATCCTCACGCTTCTCTTGCTGGTGGGCGGCGGGATCTTTTGGTTGTACCAACGAGGCGGCGACGCGCCACTAACTGCGGCGCCTGCTGCAGGATCTACCGCAGAGGCAACCGGCTCCCGCCCTTCGATCGCGGTACTGCCTTTCGTGAACCTGAGCAATGATCCTGAGAACGAGTATTTCTCCGATGGTCTGGCCGAGCAACTCTTGAACGACCTCGCCCGAGTCGAGGGCATTGAGGTCGTGGGACGGACGTCCTCTTTCGCGTTCAAGGGGCGCAACCTCGATCTGCGCGCGATCGGAAAGGAGCTGGGCGTCGCACACATCCTCGAAGGGAGCGTGCGCAAGGCGGGCAACCGAGTGCGGATCAGCGCTCAGCTCGTCAGTGCCGGCAATGGCTTGAACCTCTGGTCCGCGAGCTACGACCGCGAGCTGACCGACGTTTTCGCCGTCCAGGAGCAGATCGCCAC
>Ga0207648_10005510_pt1 | contig 12761 bp, 15 predicted proteins | sample KBSMisM32_FD_184310 | JGI IMG/M metagenome (GOLD analysis project Ga0207648, IMG submission 184310) | Miscanthus rhizosphere microbial communities from Kellogg Biological Station, Michigan, USA - KBS Miscanthus M3-2 (SPAdes) (version 2) | ecosystem: Host-associated > Plants > Roots >...
TCCAAGAGGAGCAGATGAAGATGTACCGCGAGGCGGGCGTGAACCCGCTGGGCGGCTGCCTCCCGCTGCTGCTGACGCTGCCGTTCCTGTTCGCGATGTACGCGGTGATCCGCCCGCCGGTCCTTGCACCGAACGCCACCGTGGTTGCCCCGATCACCGCTGCATCGAACGTGTCGGGCAACGTCGCGCAGTTCACGCTGTCCGAACCGCTCACCTTGAAGGACGGGGACGTCGTCGTCGTATCGGGCATGACCCCCGGCGACTACAACGGCGAATGGACCGTTTCTTCCGTGACGGGGTCCTCGTTCCAAGCCGACATCGGGGGCACCCCGCCGACCGCCACGAGCTTCGGATCGGCCGGCCCACGCGACTCGTACATCCCGTTGAACAACCACCTGCCGACCTCGAGCACGTTGTTCTACAACGTTGCGACGCATCAGAACCTCGAGGTGCTCTCGGTCAATCTCCAATGCTCGCTCCAGACGTCCGGGAAGACGGTTCCCCTGACCGACGCACACAAGCAGCCGATCCAGCAGGGCGCCCCGATCCTGACCAGCGACTCACAACCGATCGCGAGCAACCCGACGTCGCAGTCGGCCCTGGACTGCGGGACGAAGAAGTTCCCCGATGCGATCCCGTACGTGCTCTTGCTTGCCTTGATGCTGGTGAGCGCCTTCTTCATGCAACGCCAGATGTCGAAGGCGAACCCCCAGGCGGCGCAGGCGGGCCCGCAGGCTGCACTGATGAAGTACATGCCGCTGATCTACGTGGTCTGGGGATGGGCGTTCCCGGCGGGCTTGATCCTGTACTGGACCACGGCCAACGGGATCCAGATCGCCCAGCAGACGGTGATGCTCCGGGCCGGCCACATCGGCCCGGACGCCCTCGAGCGCGCCAAGGCAGAGCAACGCCGGCGCCAGGAAGAGGGCGTACCCAAGAAGAAGGGCGTCATGGCCTGGATCAACGAGAAGGCGTCTGCCGCCCAACTGCAGCAGGACCAGACGAAGCAGGCGCGCCCCTCGGGCCAAGACGGCAAGAGCGGCCCGCGCAAGCCGCAGGCCCAGAAGCCCCAGCCGCAACAGCGGAACCCCCAGCAGAAGAAGAAGCCCCAGCCGCCGAAGGCCCAGAAGCCGCAGCCGCCGAAGGCCCAGAAGCCCGAGCCCTCGGATGGTCAGCCGCCCTCCAACGGCTCGACCAACGGCGAGACCACCAAGCCGGTCAAGGGAGCCAAGCCCGGCAACCAGTTGAGGCCCAAGAAGAAGCGCTGAGCGGAGGACCCATGGCCGAGCGACGTGACGAGGACATCGACATCGAAGAGCAGGCCGACGCCGTCGCGGACTTCGTCGAGGAGCTGCTCACCCGGATGGAGATCGACGCGATCGCCGAGCCCTCCGAGCAGGGAGGCCGGATGTACGTGGACATCCTGGACGGCGATGACGCCGACATGGCGCTGCTGATCGGCAAGCAAGGGGCCACCTTGGACGCGATCCAGGAGCTCGCGCGCCAGGTGGTCGGGCGCCGGCTCGACGAGCGGATCCGGGTGCTCGTCGACGTGGAGGACTACCGCAAGCGACGCACCTCGAAAGTGGAGGAGCAGGCTCGCGAGGCCGCCGAGCGTGCCTTGGACTCCGGCGAGGAGCAGTCGCTTGAACCGATGGATGCCCTCGAACGGAAGATCGCTCACGACGCGGTCGCGCAGGTCGAGGGCGTCCGGACCGAGTCGAAGGGTGAAGAACCCGACCGGTACGTGGTCGTCTTCCCCGAGTAGCCTCCAGCGCACCTCACAGCCTGCTCCGACCCGAGCGGGCCCGCCTAGGATGTTTCACGTGAAACATGAGGCTTGGGCTCGGGACGCGCGAGCGGTTGGCCTAACGCTCACTCCGGAGCAGCTAGAGCAGCTGGCCGCGTACGTGGGCCTCCTATCCCGGATCGCGATCCCACGCGGGATGATCGCGGCCTCGGACGCTGACCGCCTATGGGAACGACATGTCCTCGACGGGCTGCGGGGAGCTCCCGAACTCTCGTCGGGCCAGACGGTCGCAGACATCGGCAGCGGGGCGGGCATCCCGGGCCTGCCCCTGGCGATCGCCCTTCCGGCCGCTCGCTTCACCCTGCTGGAGCCCCGTCGCGGGCGAGTCTCGTTCCTGGAGGCGGTCGTCGACGAGCTCCCCCTGAGCAACGTGGCCGTGATAGGTGCCCGGGCGGAGGACGTCTCCGACCGCTTCCAGGCCTGTGTCGCCCGGGCCTTCTCTTCTCCGATCTCGACCTGGGAAGCCGCCCAACCCCTCCTTGCGCCCGGAGGGGTGCTCGTCTATTGGGCCGGCGAGCGGTTCGACCGCGCGACCCTGGACGATCTGGGGGTCCCTAGCCGGGTTTCCACCCACTCGGACCTTGCGCGATCGGGACCCCTGGTTATCATGGGCCCGCAGTGAGCAAGCCTTCTTCCGGCCCTTCCTCGGCGTCTCCTTCTTCCAGCGCGACCAAGACGCGAGGTGCGTCCCAGCAGCGAATCAACGTGCCGGACGCCCCCGGTGTCGCCCGGATCATCGCGATCGCGAACCAGAAGGGCGGGGTCGGCAAGTCCACGACCGCGGTGAGCCTCGGTGCCGCCCTCGCCGACCTCGGCTTCCGGATCCTGGTGGTCGATCTGGACCCGCAGGGCAACGCGTCCACGGGCATCGGGATCCGCCATGACGACCGGGAGGTGACGAGCTACGACGTGATCGTCGCAGAGTCGCCGGTCACCGAGGCGATCGTCCACTCCCCGATCAAGGGCTTGGACGCGATCACGTCGACGATCGACCTGGCCGGAGCGGAGATCGAGCTGGTCAGCCAGTTCTCTCGCGAAGGGAGGCTGAAGCGGGCCCTGGAGCCGGTCCGCGAAGGTTCGTATGACTTCATCTTCCTCGATTGCCCGCCCTCGTTGGGCTTGATCACCATCAACGCCCTCACGGCCGCCGAGGAGCTGATCGTCCCGATCCAGTGCGAGTACTACGCCCTAGAGGGCCTGGGGCAGCTCTTGCGGAACGTCAGCCTGGTCCAGCAGAACATCAACCCTGAGCTCCGTCTCACCGGGATCGTGATGACGATGTTCGACCCCCGGACGAGGCTGTCCGAGCAGGTCGTCGACGAGGTCCGCAGGTTCTTCGGCGACCTCGTGTACGACAACATCATCCCGAGAACGGTCCGGCTCTCCGAGGCGCCGGGGTTCGGCCTCCCGATCACGGCCTACGACCCCAAGTCCAAGGGTGCGCAGTCCTACCGGGACCTCGCCCGCGAGGTCGCCCTCCGCCCGCCGCCCGATACTCCGATGCCGGCGTACGACGAGATGCCGACGATCTCCGTGCCCAACCTGTCCGACTCGGTCCCAACCACCCAGGCTCCGGTTGGAGACGAAGCAGATGCGGATGAGGGAGAACCGGACGAGGCCTTCGATGAGCCGTCCGACAACGTTTCGGAGGCCCCGGCCGTGGCCGTGGCCGCGCCCGTGGCGCCCGCGCCCGAACCGGCGGCTCCCCCCCGGGAGCAGTCGGCTCCCCCTCAGGAGCAGTCGGTTCCCCCTCAGGAGCAGCCGCCTGTGGCCGTCGCGGAGCCCACCCCCGAACCCGCTCCCGCGGCTCCGGAGGCCGAGGACGAGATCTGGGAGTCGCCCGAACCGACCAGCAAGGTCCGCCCGGCCCCGCAGCCCGTGACCGGATCCCTTCCGGACCGCCGCGTGGTCGTGATCGATGAAGATGCCGAGATGGGCGGGGGCGCCCCGGTGCCCAAACCCGGGGGCTCCGTTCCCGAACGGGCGGAGTCGATCGGAGCGACGCTGCACGACGATGACGGTCAGCGCAGGCGCTGGCGCCTGTTCCGTAAGGGAGGCGAATGATGTCGAAGCGAGGCGGTCTGGGCAGGGGGCTGTCCGCGCTGATCCCCGGCGCGCCGGAGGGCACCGAAGCGGCCGGCGGGTTCCTCGAGGTGCCCGTCAACGCGATCGCACCGAACCCGAAGCAGCCGCGGACGCACTTCGACGACGAGGCGCTCGCCGGGCTCGCGGCCTCGATCCGGGAGGTCGGGATCCTGCAGCCGCTCGTGGCTCGGCGGACGAGCGACGGCCGGTACGAGGTGATCGCAGGGGAGCGGCGTCTCCGAGCCGCCAAGGCGGCGGGGCTGCCGGTGGTGCCGGTCGTGCTCCGCGACTCGGGCGACGAGGAGCTCCTTCGCGACGCCCTGATCGAGAACATCCATCGGGAGGATCTCAACCCCATCGAGCAGGCCGAGGCGTTCAAGGCGCTCCTCGGCGACCTCGGGCTCAAACAGGAGGAGCTCGCCGACCGGGTCGGTGTGTCGCGGTCACACATCGCGAACACGATCCGCCTCTTGGGCCTGCCGCTGGACGTCCAGCAGCTGCTGACCGACGACAAGGTCACAGCGGGACACGCTCGCGCCCTGCTTTCGCTCGGCGACAAGGAGGCGATGTCGACCCTCGCGCTCCGTATCTCCGCGCAGGATCTGTCCGTGCGGCAGACCGAGGAGGCCGTCCGCCGGTTCGTCGAGGCACCGACCGATGGGAAGGCCGCGGCCGCTAAGGCCGCGCCAGAACCGGCACCCTTGGATGCGGCGCTCGCAGAGGTCGAGGAGATCTTGTCCGAGCAGCTCGCGACCCGCGTCTCGATCCAGATGGGCGCGAAGCGAGGCCGCGTGATGATCGAGTTCGGTTCGACCGATGACCTCGAGCGGATCGTGTCGGAGATCGTCGGGTCCGGTCCCGGCCTCGCTCCCGACTAGGGCTCTCGCGGGACGGGTGACGCCGTCACACCGAAGTTCTCGACACCGTCGGCGACCTCCTGGCGGATCTGGGTCGATGCCTCCTCGCTCAGTCCGCGGGCAAGCCCGAGCGCCCAGATGCCGCAGTGCTTCGGGTCGTTCGCGAGCACCGCGACCGCCTGGTGGTCCCACAGTCCGGTGACCGGGCGGATCTTTGGCTCGCCGGCGTGGGGGAGCTCGATGTCGATCAGTGCCTCGGCCACCGGCGTGCACGACACGTTGAACGTGGTGCGCCCGACCGTGACGGTCGCCGGCAGCGCACGGCCCGGCGTCTGGTCCGGCGTGGGCGATGTCGCCGCACCGCCGCCGCGCGTGCACGCGACCGCCAGACACGCGAGCGCGAGCGCCAGGCCGCGCGTCCGCACGCTCAAGGCGAGTTCGACGCCTGTATGATGCGGTCGCACAATTGGGCCATGGAAAGACCTGCCGCCGCAGCCGCCATCGGAACGAGGGACGTGTCGGTCATCCCGGGCGACACGTTCCCCTCGAGCACCCACGGCTGGCCGCGATCGTCGACGATGAGGTCGACGCGTCCGATCGATCGGATCGCGAGCGCCTCGGACGCCATCGTCGCGGCGTTCGACGCCTCGGCGGCGACCGCCGGTTCCAAGCGAGCCGGCGCCCAATAGTCGGTCGCGCCGGCGGTGTAGCGGGCACCGTAGTCGTACACGCCGTCCTTCGGAGCGACCTCGACGAGCGGGAGCGATTCGAGCGGTGCGCCGATCGCCGCCGCCGCGACCTCGGTGCCGGAAACGCGGCGCTCGACGAGCGCGGCGTCGCTGTACGACAGGGCCGCCATGACGGCGCTCGCGAGATCGGCCGCGCGCTCCACCACCGCGACACCGAGCGCGGATCCGCTGCGGGACGGTTTCACGACACACGGCAGGCCGATCCGTTCGATCGCGGTCGGGAGCGACGCGCCGGCCCCGAGATCGCGGAGCGCAGACCCTTCGATCACGACCCAATCCGGCGTCGGCACGCCGGCGCGTCGCAGCACATCCTTCGCGAGCACCTTGTCGAAGGTCAGCTCGCAATCGAACGCGCGCGTGCCCGTGTACGGGACGGCCTCGAGATCCAGCAGCCGCTGGACCGTACCATCCTCACCTTCCTTGCCGTGCAAGGCTAACCAGCAGAGATCGGGCGGTCGCTCGCGGAGCGACTCGACCAGCTTGCGCTCGGCGGGATCGACGGTCCACGTCTCGTGGCCGAGTGACGCGAGCGCCGTCGCGATCCGGTGACCCCCTCGAAGCGAGACGTCGCGTTCGGGGGTACGGCCGCCGGCGACGATCGCGACCCGCATCGGTCAGCCCCCGAGGCTCCGATAGAGCTCGGTCTCGTCGTGGATCAACGAACCGAGCCGCGCGACGCCCTCGCGGATGCGCTCTTCGGTCGGGTAGCAGAACGCGAGACGCATCTGGTTGGCGCCGCGGCCGTCCGGGTAGAAGGCGGTGCCGGGGACGTACGCGACCTGTCGCTCGACCGCCGCCGCGAGCAACGCCTTGGTGTCGAGCCAATCGGGAACCGTCACCCACACGTAGAAGCCGCCGCCGGGACGCGTCCACGTCGCCTCGCCGGCGAGATGTTCCTCGAGCGCGTTGAGCATCACGTCACGTCTCGAGCGGTACGTCTCGACCAGTCCTGCGAGCGTCCCGCGCCACCGGGCGTCGTCGGAGAACCAGTGCTCCGTCATGAGCATCGTCAGGTTCGAGCTGCAGAGGTCGGCCGACTCCTTGGCCAGCACGAGACGCTGCACCACCGATTGTTCTCCGAGCGCCCACCCGACCCGGACGCCGGGGGAGAAGGTCTTGGACACGGTTCCCAGATAGATCACGTTCTCGGGATCGAGGGTGCGCAGGCACGCCTCGGCTCGACCTTCGAAGCGCAGCAAGCCATACGGGTTGTCCTCGACGATCGGGATCGACGCCTCGCGGCAGAGCGCGACCAGCTGCCGGCGCCGCTGCCCGGACATCGTCACGCCCGCGGGGTTCCCGAAGTTGGGGACGGTGTACACGAAGGTCGGCCGTTCGCCTCGCACGAGCGCCTGCTCCAGCTGTTCGACGAGCATGCCGTCCTCGTCGATCTCGATCGGCAGGAACCGGGGTTGATAGGCGCCGAACGCGGTCAGCGCGCCGACGTACGCGGGCGCCTCGACCGCGATCACGTCTCCGGGATCGATGAAGAGCTTGCCGAGGAGATCGAGCGCCTGCTGCGCGCCGGTCGTGACGACCACGTCGTCGGGGTCGGCGTCGATGTCCTCCTCGGCCATCAACATCACGAGCCGCTCGCGCAAGCCGACCGACCCCTGGCCGCCTCCGTACTGCAGCGCGACGTCACCGTGTTCGGCGAGCACCGCGCGCGCGACGTCTGCGACCTGGTCGTCGGGCAGCGCCTGAACGAACGGCATGCCGCCGGCGAGCGACACGACCTCGGGCCGCGACGCAACCGCGAACAGCGCGCGGACCTCCGACGCGGTCATGCCAGCGGCGCGCGCGGCGTACCGGTCGACGAAGCGATCGATCGAGAATTCGGCCATCGGGCTGGAGATCCGGGTCGGGAAGGGCAAGAGCGTAGCAGCGCTCCTCCGTCAGCCCACCGCCGGCTGGACCTCTGTCGCCATGAGATCGAGCATGTCGAGGTCGTCGTACAGCTCGTGGTTCAAGAAGATCCGCTGCACGCCCACGTCTGCGTACGCGCGCAGCCGTTCGATCGCCCGCCCGGGCGTGCCGACGATGCAGTCGTGTTCGATGTCGGCGCGATACGCGTCGAACGGGCCCGCGCTCGGATCCAACGCGTGCGCCCGCCGAAGCTTCTCGATGTAGGCCTCCTCGGTGGAGGCAACGAAGAACCACGTCATGAACGACGTGACCAAGGAGTCCCGGGCGCGTCCCGCTGCCTCGACGCTCGCGCGGGCCCTGGCGAAGCGCCCGGCGACCTCGTCGGGCGTCCCGCCGACGGTGTTGAACTCGTCGGCGTACTGCCCGACCAACGCCTGCATCCGGCGCCCGACCGTCGTTCCACCGAGGATCAGCGGCGGCCGTGGCCGCTGAACCGGCTTGGGGAGCTGATCCGCGCCGTCCAGCCGGTAATGCCTGCCGTCGAACGAGAACAGATCCTCGGTGAGCAGCCCGTGGACGATCGGCACCTGTTCCTCGAGGAGCTGCCATCGGTGCTCGACGTCGGAGAACGGCAATCCGAACCGGGTGTGTTCCTCCTCCCACCACCCCGCGCCCATCCCGATCTCGACGCGGCCGCCGCTGATCAGGTCGACGGTCAGCGCCGACCGCGCGAGCACGGCCGGCGCCCGGAAGGTGACGGGTGAGACGAGCGTGCCGAGGCGAAGCGTCGCCGTGCGCTCGGCGAGCGCAGCGAGCACGGTCCACGCGTCGGTCGCCCCGACACCCGAGACGCCGCGCGCGCTGAAATAGTGATCGGAGCGGAACAGCCCCTCGAGCCCAACCTGCTCCGCGCGATCGGCGAGCGCGCACCAATCGGGCCAGGTGAGCCCCTGTTGGCCTTCGATCATCAGGCACGCCCGCACGGGCGGTAGCCTAGTCGCGATGGATGCCGCGCCCGAGACCGAGTATCTGACGGAGATCGAGCGGGGCACGCGCGCGGCGATCCTCGGCGTGATCCTCGGGCTGGTGCTCGCCGTGCTCGGCCGACGCCGCTAACCCTCGAAGAACCGGCGGACCCCCTCGCCGATCGCGCGACCGATCCCGACGACCCCGTCGGGCGCTTGCAGCAGCGCCGCCTCGGATTCGTTCGCCGGAACCAAGGCCTCGACCTGTACCGCAGGCATCTTCGTCTCGCGCAGCATCGCGATCGACAGGCGCTGAAGCCGGCCACGAACCCCCCGCTCGTGCTCGAGCTCTTCGAGGATCATCTCGGCGAGGTGCCGGCCGGCCGGCGAGTACGTGACCTGCGACCCGAAGTACGAGCACGTCGGCCCGCTCGATTCCGGCGACCCTTCACCGAGGTGCAGGGACACGACCGCGGACGCGCCCATCTCGTTCGCCTCGGCGGCGCGGGCCGACGCGGCACCATCACCGACGTGGATCACGTGCGGTTCCGCGCCGATCCGCAGGAGCTCGGAGGCGGCCGCGCGGGCGAGCGCTTGCCGCACGTCGCCGGGCTCGGACCCCGGTCCGCCACCGGCGTCGATCGCGATCACCGCGCCGCGCACCTTCCCCTTGATCGTGCGGAGCTGCTCGGTCTCGCGGACGAGGCCCCGTCCGAGCACGTCGTCCAGCGGCCGCATGCGCTCCAGCGTCGCCAGCGTATGCAGGCCCGCGACGCCGTCGGGCTGGTCGCCGACGTTGCGTTGGAAGTCCCGGACCGCGGTCTCGGTCTCCGGGCCGTACATGCCGTCCTGCTTGCCGGGGTCGAACCCGAGCGCGTCGAGCTTGCGTTGCAGCGCGCGGACGTCGTCGCCGCGCAGGTAGGGGCCGTGCACGTAGAGCGTCCGGTCGCCCAGACGGAAGCCCGCTTCGACCAGCTGTCCCCAGGTATCGGGGCCGACGAGCCCGTCGACGTGGAGATGCCGTTCGGCCTGGAAGGCGCGGACGGCGGCCTCCGTCCCCGGTCCGAACGTGCCCCCGCCCTCGCCGGGCGGCAGTTCGTGGCCGAGGTCGGTCAGCCGTTGCTGGATGTCGACGATCTCGGGGCCGTCGTTGCCCCGGCGATAGATGCGCACCCGTGCAGTGTGCGCCCGGCCAGATGCACCGGCAACGAACTCAGACCAGATGCGAGTTGAGGTCGCGCAAGATCGCGTCCTTTGGCTTGGCGCCGATCACGCGGGCGACCTCCTGTCCGTCCTTGAACAGGATGAGCGAGGGGATGGACATCACGCCGTAGGTGCGGGTGGCCTCCGGGTTCTCATCGATGTTGAGCTTGGCGACCTTCAGCGCCTCGCCGCGCTCGTTCCCGATCTCCTCGACCACCGGGGAGACCATGTGGCACGGCACGCACCACTCCGCCCAGAAGTCGACCAGGACGGGGGTATCGGACCCCAGGACCGTGGTCTGGAAGTCGGCGTCGCCGACCGAACCGATGTTCGCCATCGTCGTGCTCCTTCAGATCTCGTGGGGCTGGGGCCGCCCGTCGGTGCGGCACCACCACCAGGTTCTCAGAACGTAGCGTCCGGCGGGGACATTCCCGGCTGGCCCAACCCCGACCGGACCCAAGGCCTCGTTACCCGGTGTGCGCTTCCTCGGCGAGGAATCGTTCGGCGTCGATCGCCGCCTTGCAGCCCTGACCGGCCGCGGTCACGGCCTGGCGGTAGGTGTGGTCGGTGACGTCTCCGGCCGCGAACACGCCGGGCACGTCGGTCGCCGTCGATGGCTCCTGCACGATCAGGTACCCGTTCTCGTCGACGGGCAGCTGGTCGCGGAACAACGTCGTCGTCGGGTCGTGGCCGATCGCCATGAAGACGCCGTCGGCCGCGATCGTGCGCGTTTCGTTCGTCTCGACGTCCCGCGCGACCGCTCCCGTCACCGCGTCGTCGCCGACGATCTCGTCGAGCACCGTGTTCCACAGGACCTCGATCTTGTCGTTCGCGAACACGCGGTCCTGCATGACCTTGGACGCGCGGAACGCGTCGCGCCGATGCACGATGGTGACCTTCGACGCGAACTTGGTGAGGAACGTCGCCTCTTCCATCGCGGTGTCGCCGCCGCCAACCACGAGCAGCTCTCGGTCGCGGAAGAAGAACCCGTCGCAGGTCGCGCACGCGCTCACGCCCCGGCCGCGGAGCTTCTCCTCGCCCGGGATGCCGAGCCAGCGCGCGGTGGCCCCGGTCGCGACGATCACGGTCCTCGCTCGCCACACTTGGTCGCCCGCTTTGACGAGGAACGGGCGGGACGAGAGGTCGACCTCCGTCACATGGACGGCCAGGATCTCGGCGCCGAACCGCTGCGCCTGCTTCTCCATCTGGTCCATCAGCTCGGGGCCCATGATCCCGTCGGCGAAGCCCGGGTAGTTCTCGACGTCCGTCGTCAGCATCAGCTGGCCGCCGGCTTCCAAACCCTTCAGGACGAGCGGCTCGAGGTCGGCGCGGGCGGTGTAGAGCGCAGCCGTGAACCCTGCCGGCCCGGAGCCGATCACGATCACGTTGCGGATGTCGTTGGGCATCGTGCGCATCCTCCCATAGGGCCGAACGCCCGCCTATTCCGCTCAGAGACGCGCGGTGGTCTGTCCGAGCGGCTCGCATCCGTGGACGGAGGCGACGCTCAGCTGCAGCAGGTTCGGGGGGAGCTCCGACCCCGGGCCGATCAGGTACACGCCCAGGTACGCGGGCTGCCCGGCGTACCGGGCGCGGATCACCCGCGACAGCGTTCCCGCCGGGTCGTCGAACGCAGTGTTCAGACACGCGGTCGCGGCCGGCAACAGGTCGCTGTTCTTCGACACGTCCTCCGCGTTCGGAAGCGCGGTGATGCTCGGCGCGCCGACACCGAGCGCCGAGGAGGCCACGGGGCCGCTCTCGAGCCCGTCACTCGAGGTCAGTGCCGTCCGCAACTGCGCCGCGACGTCCGGCAGCACGGCGAACGTGTAGTCGGCGTGCTGGATCTCGACGGCGCTGGCCTGTGGATAGGCGGTCGCCCTCGAGGCGCCGCCTGCGGCGATCTGCGCGGCGTTCCGGGTGGTGTCCTGGCCGAGCTTGGGCGCGACGACGACCAGCAGCAGGATCAGGGCGGCGGCCCCCGCGGCGGCCAGCATGCGCGGGGTCGTGGGCCGCCGCCGCGCGCGGCCGGTGATCGGCGTGACCTCCGGGTTGCGCTCGGCGGCCATGCGCGAGGCTTCCGCGATCGCGGCCTCACCGATCCCGGCCGGCGCGGCCGGTTCGTCGAGGCCTTCGGCCGCCCGCGCCCCGGCCGCCGCCATCGACAGCTCGCCGCGACACGTCGCGCACGTCTGCAAGTGCGCGTCGATCCCCGCCCGTGTGGGCGGGTCGAGGGTGCCGTCGACGTAGTCGGCGAGGAGGGGTCCGGGATGGCTCATGGGCGTGTCTCCTTCGACGTCCCCGACCGGTCCGCAGGTTCCGACGGGGCCCCGATCCCGAGGGCCTTCGCCAGGGCGATCCGGCCTCGGTGCACGCGCGACTTCACGGTGCCGACGGGGAGGTCGAGCACCTTCGCGATCTCGTCGTAGGGCAGGTCGTGCACGTCGGCGAGCACGATCGCGACGCGGAAGTCCTCGGGCACCTGGGCGAGGGCAGCCGCGACGTCGTGGGCGCCCGCGACCGCGTCGGCATGGTCGTCGAGGGCGGGCTCGGGCGCCGGGGCATCCTCGTCTCGCCGCAGGACGGGCCGCCGCTTCGCGCGGCGGAGGTGGTCGTAGCAGACGTTCATCGCGACGCGGTACAGCCACGTGGTGAAGGCGGCCTCCCCGCGGAACCCGTCGAGCTTGCGGATCATCGCGAGCAGCGCGTCCTGCGCCGCGTCGGCCGCGTCGTCGGGGTTGCCCAAGACGCGCAGGCACACCGCGTAGACCCGCCGTTCGTGCCGGGTGATCAGGTCGGTCGCGGCGCCTGCGTCACCGGCGAGGAAGCGACGGACGAGCTCGCCGTCGGGTGCGCCACGGGGTGCATCGGCCACGCCCGAACGCTACAACGCGGGCTGGGCTTCCTCTTTGACATCGACCTGGGTGAAGTGCTCCGTGAAGGAGATGCGCCCGACGATCAGGCTCGAGGCCGTCGTCTTCAGCGTGATCGTCGCCTGTCCCGTCGCCGGGTCGATCTTGCACCAGGAGGCGTTGTGCGGGACGTCGACGTTGTCGTTCAACAGGTCGGGCTCGGCGGCCGCACACGCTGCCGTTACATCATGGCCCGCGTGATACGTGGTCGCCGCCGTCGAGGCCGCCCCTTGCGCGGTGCTCGACAGCCGGAACGTCGTGAGGACGATCGAGATGGTGTCGAGGACGAGCAGTCCGACGACCAGGAGGACCACGATCCA
>Ga0207648_10005512_pt1 | contig 12759 bp, 11 predicted proteins | sample KBSMisM32_FD_184310 | JGI IMG/M metagenome (GOLD analysis project Ga0207648, IMG submission 184310) | Miscanthus rhizosphere microbial communities from Kellogg Biological Station, Michigan, USA - KBS Miscanthus M3-2 (SPAdes) (version 2) | ecosystem: Host-associated > Plants > Roots >...
TGACGCCGCTCTACCCCGACGAAAAGCTGAAGCTCGACACACTCGACCCGACGATCAAGGACAAGTCGGCACGGGTGATCGACATCGTGGCGCCGATCGGGAAGGGCCAGCGCGCTTTGATCGTCTCGCCGCCACGCACCGGCAAGACCGTACTCCTGCAGAACATCGCGCGGGCCATCACCGACAACAATCCCGAGGTGATCCTGATCGTGCTGCTGATCGACGAGCGGCCCGAGGAAGTCACCGACATGCAGCGCTCGGTGAATGGAGAGGTCATCTCCTCGACCTTCGACGAGCCAGCGTCACGTCACGTCCAGGTGGCCGAGATGGTGATCGAGAAAGCCAAGCGCCTGGTCGAGCACAAGAAGGACGTCGTGATCCTGCTCGACTCCATCACCCGTCTCGGCCGCGCCTACAACACGGTCGTTCCGAGCTCAGGCAAGGTGCTGACCGGCGGTGTCGACGCCAACGCGCTGCAGCGCCCCAAGCGCTTCTTCGGCGCCGCCCGCAACATCGAGGAAGGCGGATCGCTGTCGATCATTGCGACCGCGCTGATCGACACCGGATCGAAGATGGACGAGGTCATCTTCGAAGAGTTCAAGGGCACCGGCAACAGCGAAGTCATCCTGGACCGCAAGGTTGCCGACAAGCGGATCTTCCCGGCGCTGGACGTCGGCAAGTCCGGCACGCGCAAGGAAGAGCTGCTGGTCGAGCAGGGCACGCTCACCAAGATGTGGGTGCTGCGCCGGATCCTGATGCAGATGGGCACGGTCGACGCGATGCAATTCCTTCTCGACAAGATGAAGGACGCCAAGTCGAACGAGGACTTCTTCGCATCGATGAACCAGTAAGAGCGTTCGGGCAGCGATGCTCGAGGGTTTCGATTTCGGCGCGATCTTTACTGCGGCCGGCCTGGCCAAGCTGGGCCAGATCATCGTCGGCGATCTGACCATGGCCGGCGACAATGTCGTCATCATGGGATCTCTCGCGTCGGGCCTTCCGGCGCGCGAGCGCAAGAAGGTGCTCCTCTTCGGCGTCGGGATGGCGCTGTTCTTCCTGATCACCTTCGCCGTGATCGCGACCCAGCTGTTGCGGGTGACGGGACTGGTCTTCGCGGGCGGGCTACTGCTGCTGTGGGTGGCCTACAACATGTGGCAGGAGATGCGCCCCCGGCCGGAGGTCATCGCCGACGACGAGTCCACGACCGAGGTCGAAGGCCCGCCGCGCAGCAAGACTTTCATGCAGGCGGCGATCGGCATCACCATAGCCGACCTGAGCATGAGCCTCGACAACGTGCTGCTGGTGGCGTCGATCGCACGTGACAACCCGGCGCTGCTGTTCATTGGACTGAGCTTCTCGGTCCTCTTCATGGGGCTAGCTGCAAATTACGTCGCCAAGCTCATCCATCGCTATCACTGGATCAACTACATCGGCCTGGCCGTCATCCTGTGGGTCGCCTGCAACATGATCTACGAGGGATTCATGGGCGGCGAGCATGTGCTGGGCTTGAGGCACGTGCTGGGCCTCGGCTAGGCCGCCTTTATGGATCTTTCTGCAATTCCACCCGGCGCGTTCACGGCCCTTTTCCAGATATTGCTGATCGACATCGTGCTTGCAGGCGACAATGCGATCGTGGTCGGCGCACTCGCAGCCGGACTGCCGCCGGCGCAGCGCAAGAAAGTCATCCTGATCGGCGTCGCTGCCGCACTGGTGCTGAGGGTGATCTTCGCCCTGCTCGTGTCGCAGCTGCTGCAGATCGTCGGGCTGATCCTCGCCGGCGGCATCCTGCTGCTGTGGGTCGCGTGGAAAATGTACCGCGAGCTAAGGCACAAGGATGAGAGCGCGGGATCGGATGAGATTGCAGGCGACGAGCATTCGGGACTGAAGCCGGCCAAGAGCTTCACCAGCGCGGCTTGGGGCGTTGCGCTCGCCGATGTCAGCATGAGCCTGGACAATGTGCTGGCGGTGGCTGGCGCCGCCCGGGAGCACCCCTACGTGCTCGTATTCGGCCTCATCCTGTCCGTGCTGCTGATGGGCGTCGCCGCCAACTTCATCGCCCGCTACATCGAACGCTACCGCTGGATCGCCTGGGGCGGGTTGCTGGTGATTCTGTGGGTCGCCGTAAAGATGGTTTACGAGGGCGCCGGGCACGTCGCGCCGGTGATCGCCCCAATCTTCGCCTGAGGCGTCGATGACGGACACCATCTTTGCTTTGTCGAGCGGGCGACCGCCTGCCGCGATCTCCGTCATCCGCGTCAGCGGGCCTCAGGCCCACGCTGCTGGCGAAGCCCTGGCGGGGTCGTTGCCTGAAGCGCGAACGGCTGCGGTGCGGGAGCTGCGCGATCCCAGTTCGCGCGAGCTGCTGGACGAGGCGCTGGTCCTGCGGTTCGACCGGCCGGCGAGCTCGACCGGTCAGGATGTCATGGAGCTCCACTGTCACGGCGGCCGTGCGGTCGTCGACGGAGTGCTCGCGGCGCTGGCCGGCATCAAGGGGCTGCGTGCGGCTGAGCCTGGCGAGTTTACCCGCCGTGCCTTCGACAATGGTCGCATCGACCTGACCGAGGCCGAGGGCCTCGCCGATCTGATCGAGGCCGAGACCGAATCGCAACGCAAGGCCGCGCTTGCGCTGGCCGAGGGCGGACTCCGAAAGCAGATAGAGCAATGGCAGGAGCGCCTGGTCGCGCTGTCCGCGCAGGCCGAGCGGGCGATCGACTATGACGAAGACGACGAGACGATCGACCCGACGCTTCTGCGCGGATGCGTGGAGCTTGCAGGTGAGCTACGGCAATGGCTTGAGAGGCCGCGCGTCGAACCGCTGAAGGACGGCGTCCGCGTAGTTGTCGCGGGACCAACCAACGCTGGAAAGTCCAGCCTTATCAACGCCTTATCTGGTGAGGAGCGGGCAATCGTCACGGATGTTCCCGGCACGACGCGCGACCATATCGAAGTCCCGCTCTCTATAGGCGGCGTTCCGATCCGGCTAACCGATACGGCCGGCCTCCGCGCGACTGACGACAAGGTTGAGGCAATCGGGGTCGAGCGAGCGGAGCGGCTGGTCAAGCTCGCCGATGTCCTGGTCTGGCTCGGCGCTCCGGAGGAAGCGCCTGAGCATCCGCGGCGGATCCTCGTTCATGCAAAGGCTGACCTGCCCGGTCGGGAGATATCGCCGGAAGGATCGCTCGCGGTGTCGTCACTGGCGCAGCAAGGGATCGCAGAATTGCTCGCGCCGATCGAGCAGACGGCCCGGACTGTCCTACCCGCAGAGGATGCGATCGCGCTCAATCGCCGCCAAGCCGCGCATGTGGAAGAGGCGGCGGCTGCGCTGGGCCGAGCGGGGTCCACACGCGATCATGTGCTTTTGGCTGAGGATCTTCGCGTGGCTCGCGGGGCCTTCGACCGACTTACTGGCCGTGCCGGTGTCGAAGATGTGCTGGACGCGCTGTTTGGGCGGTTCTGCCTCGGCAAGTAGCGTTCCACGTGGAACGTCGGTAAGGCGCTTCCATGCACGACGTTCTGGTGATCGGGGCCGGCCATGCCGGATGCGAAGCTGCGGCTGCCGCGGCCCGGCGGGGCGCCCGCGTCGGCTTGCTGACCTTCCGTCCCGAGGATGCGGGGCAGATGTCGTGCAACCCCTCCATTGGAGGCGTCGGCAAGGGCCACCTCGTTCGAGAGCTCGATGTGTTCGACGGCGTGATGGCGCGCGCCGCGGACCGCTCGGCAATCCATCGCCGCATGCTCAACCGGAGCAAAGGTCCGGCGGTCTGGGGACCTCGGGTCCAGGCCGACCGCAGGCTCTACCGAGCTGCCATCGCCGAATTGCTCGAGGAGAGCGGCATCGAGCTGATCGTCGCGGAGGCATTGAAGCTCGTGGTTCGCGGCAGTCGGGTTGCAGGAGTCGAGACCGACGTGGGCCTGCTGCCCGCGAAGGCGGTGGTGATCGCGACCGGCACCTTCCTCGACGCCCGGATGTTCGTGGGCGAGCAGGTAATAACCGGCGGGCGGTGCGACGAGCGAGCATCGGTCGCGCTTGCCGAGCAGGTACGCGGGCTCGGACTTGGGCAGGGGCGCCTCAAGACCGGCACACCGCCGCGCCTCGACGGCCGCACCATCGACTGGGCACGGCTTGAAGAGCAGCCGAGTGATGAAGATGCCTGGACGATGTCGGCCCTCGACGATGGCGCACGAGCTCCCCAGCTGCGATGCGCGATCACGCGCACGACCGAAGTGACCCACGACATCATTCGCGCGAACTTCAATCGCTCGCCTTTGTTTGCAGGCGCGATCGAGGGGAGGGGGCCGCGCTACTGCCCGTCCATCGAGGACAAGGTGAAGCGGTTTGCGGAGCGCGGCGCCCATCAGATCTTTCTGGAGCCCGAGGGCCTCGACGATGTTTTGGTCTATCCCAACGGCATTTCGACCTCGCTCCCGGCGGATGTGCAGGAGGCTTTCGTCCGTTCGATCCCCGGCCTCGAGCGAGCCGAGATTGCGCGGCCGGGCTATGCAGTTGAATATGAGTTCGTCGATCCACGGGGCCTTAATCAGACGCTGGAGGTCCGGGAGGTTCCGGGGCTCTTCCTCGCCGGACAGATCAACGGAACGACCGGCTATGAGGAGGCGGCCGCTCAGGGGCTGGTCGCTGGTCTTAATGCTGCAGCGGTCGCGCTGGGTGTAGACGAGGTCCGCTTCGACCGGCGATCGTCCTACATTGGCGTGATGATCGACGACCTGACGCTGCAGGGCGTCAATGAACCCTACCGCATGATGACGGCGAGGGCCGAGTTTCGGCTGTCGCTACGAGCCGACAATGCGACGTCGCGGCTCGGAGAGGCGGCGCTCGACGCAAACTGCGTTTCAGACCGACGGCGGGCAGCTATCGAGGAACGTCTCGCACTTCGATCGACGCCCGAATGGGCGGAAACGGAGGAGGGCCGGGCGGATGCACTCTACGCACCGTACGTATCCCGGCAGCAGCGCGAGTGGGAAGTCGTGCAGCGCGACTCTCGCCTGTGGATCCCTCAGGCGCTTGATTTCGCAGCGATTCCCGGCCTCTCGAACGAGATGGTTGAGCGGCTCCGCGCTGCCCGGCCTGAGACCCTCGACCAGGCATCACGCGTACCCGGCATTACTCCGGCGGCGCTATCTGCGGTCTATGTGGCGGCGAGCCGCCGCGTGGCGGCATGATCGACCAGTTGCGCGAGGTCGCGGGTCGCGATGTTTCACGTGAAACATTCGAGAAAGTTGAGGCGTACGCGATCATGCTCCGCGAGGAGAATCAGCGCCAAAACCTCGTTTCGGCCTCGACGCTAGACCAGCTGTGGGAACGGCACATCCTCGATTCGGCGCAGCTGGTTCGGTTCGAGCCTGCGCGCGGCGCCTCTTGGGCGGACATCGGCTCGGGGGCCGGTCTGCCGGGGATCGTAGTCGCTTGCCTGGTCAATGGTCCCGTCAAATTGATTGAGCCGAGGCGCCTGCGGGCCGAATTTCTCCACAAGGTCTGCGAATCACTCGATCTCAACGCGTCGGTGTTCCTCGGCAAGGTGGAACACGCTCAGGGAACCTACGACGTGATCACCGCCCGGGCGGTCGCGAATCTGAGCAAGCTCCTGAAAATATCCGCACATCTGTCCACAAGAAAAAGTCTGTGGGTTCTCCCAAAGGGGCAGGGCGCGGAACAGGAACTGGCCGTGGCCCAACAAGCGTGGCAAGGTGCGTTCCACGTGGAACGTAGCGCAACTGACCCCGAATCGTGGATCGTGGTCGGCACGGGGGTGAGGGCGAGAAGATGATTCGGATCGCGGTGGCAAATCAGAAGGGCGGAGTCGGTAAGACGACAACCTGCATCAACCTCGCCACAGCGCTCGCCGCGATTGGCTGGCGGGTGCTCCTCGTCGACCTAGATCCTCAGGGCAATGCGTCCACAGGCTTAGGTGTCACGCAGGCACAGCGGGCCCAGTCGTCCTATGACGTGCTGATTGGTAGCGCCTCGCCATCGGAAGCGGCGATTGCCACGCGCGTTCCGCGCCTCGACCTGCTCGCGGCGACGCAGGACCTTTCCGGCGCGGAAATTGAACTGGTAGCGCTGGAGGACCGCGCGCATCGCTTGGAGAAGGCGCTCGCGTCGACACCGCCGGGGCGCTGGGACATCTGCCTGATCGACTGTCCGCCTTCGCTTGGCTTGTTGACGGTGAACGCTTTGGTTGCGGCACGGCACCTCCTGGTGCCCTTGCAGTGCGAGTTCTTTGCGCTCGAAGGTCTCAGCCAACTCCTTCAGACGGTGGAGCGAATCCGCGTGGCCTTCAACCCGGAGCTGTCGATTCTGGGCGTCGCCCTGACCATGTTTGACAAGCGCAACAACCTGTCGGCCGCGGTTGCCGACGACGTGCGCGCCTGCCTCGGCACGACCGTGTTCGATACGATCGTCCCGCGCAACGTCCGCCTGTCCGAAGCGCCAAGCCACGGCCTGCCTGCATTGATCTACGACCTGAAATGCCCTGGCTCCGAAGCCTATGTTCGCCTCGCGCGCGAGCTGATTGGGCGGCTGCCGCAGCTGGCGGTCGCCGCATGAGCAACGATCGGCCGTCCAAGGGGCTCGGCATGGGCCTGCAGGCATTGCTGGGCGAAGCTGCTCCGGCGCGCCAGGCACCGGCGGTTTCTGAGGCCGCCGCCCCACGCGGCGGCGTGCGCGAGATTGAAGTTTCGCGCATTCGGCCCAACCCGAACCAGCCGCGTGTCCATTTCGACGAAGATGCCCTCGACGAGCTTGCGGACTCGATCCGGCAGCGCGGAGTCCTTCAGCCGATCCTGCTTCGCCCCGACGGCGAAGATTTTATGATCATTGCCGGCGAACGGCGCTGGCGGGCAGCACAGCGGGCGCGACTCCACGCAATCCCCGCGATCGTCCGCGAGATCGACGAGTCGACCACGTCCGAAATCGCACTGATCGAGAATATCCAGCGCCAGGACCTTAATCCGCTCGAGGAGGCCGACGGCTATAAGCAGCTAATCCAGCGCCACGGCCATACGCAGGACGAGGTGGGCAGGATCGTCCACAAGTCCCGTAGCCATGTCGCTAACTTGTTGAGATTACTCGATCTTCCGGAATTCGTCAGGCAGTCGCTATTGAAAGGCGATATCAGCATGGGCCACGCTCGTGCCGTTGCGACGTCTGAGGATCCCGAGGAACTGGCTCGCGAGATCATCGCAAAGGGGCTGTCGGTCAGGCAGGCGGAAGCCAAGGCCAGGCGGGAGCGAAGCCGGCCAAGTCCGGGCCCCGACATCGGCCGAGGAAGCGCTCGCAGTGCAACCGTAGTAGACGCCGATCTCCAGGTGCTCGAGCGCCAACTCGGCGATCTGCTCGGCTTGAAAGTGCAGGTGGCCCACAAAGGGCAGGGCGGTGCGGTCACGCTCCACTATTCGAGCCTCGATCAGCTCGACATGATCTGCCAGCGGCTGTCGGGCGAGCCGATCTAGCCCGAAGCGCGCGCCTTTCGCGCAATCGCCAGCAACTCTTCGCCCAGCGCCTCCCGGTCGGGGGCCGGTGTGAACATCAGGGACCGTTCGAGCTTCCCCGCGCGATCGGCGGCGGTGGCCAGGTCCCCGGCACTCCACTTCGCCAGCATGCGCCGAACCTTCGACTGTTCCTTTGAAAACAATGGCCTACCCGCTGACGTCATGACGGCGTCAGGGCGCTCGCCCCGTTCGACCCGGGCCCTGAGCGGCGCGAGCATCAGCAATCGCCGCTGGAGCGAGCGAACCACCGGAATAGCTTCGCTGCCCGCGGATGGGAGCCGCGCCAGTTCGTCAGCCAGCTCGTCGATCTCGCCTGTCAGCGCCAGGTCGGCAAGTCGAAGGAAGTCTCCCTCCGCACTCTCCGCCCCGACGGCGTCGATCGCTTCATGGTCAAGGTCACGTGGCGATTCGGGCGATGCGCCGACATAAAGGGCTAGCTTCTGAAGCTCCTGCGCGACGATCGCCTGGTCGTTCCCCGTGCTGTCCGCGAGGCGCGCTGCGACGGGCGGGCCGACCTTGAGCCCGAAACGTCGGCCGAGATCGCTCACCATCCGCTCGGCATCCTGCCCCTCCGGCGCCCATGAGGCGAAGGCGAGCGCCCGTGGGGACGCTTCGGCGAGCTTCAAGAGCGGGGAGGTCTTCGGCAGCTGACCAGCAATGGCGACGACAACGCTTTCGACCGCAGCGGCATCGAGAAGCCCGATGACGCCTTCCTCGACGTCCTTCGACGCCGGTTCGATCCAGATCGCGCGCTTACCCCCGAACAGGCTCATGGCGCTGGCTTCATCGGCGAGCGAAGCCGGATCGGTTTTGATCTCTCCGGACGACATTGCGAATTTCGTCGCCCCGAGCGCTTCGAGAAGACGGGTCGCTAGCGCCCGCGATTGGCCTTCGTCAGGGCCGTGGAAGAGGTAGAAGCGGACCGCCTCAGCCGGCTGGTCGACCGCGCGGCCAATGTTCGACTTGGTTGCTTTCATTTCGGCGCGCCGTGCCTTGGGGTAGTCCTCGCCGCGTAGAGGCCGATCCGGGCGGCGATCTGGTCAGCGACGATGTCCGACAGGTTCTCGAGCGCAGTCTGCTCGGCGGCGACCGTCGCATATTCGGAGCTAACGATATCGATGCCGGCATCAGAACCCGCCGTGGCGTCGAGCACGACCATCCCGTTCCTTGTGTCGACCAGCTGGTAGCGCGCCCGCAGTGTGCGCCGTTCCTGCGTTGCGGCCCGATCGCTGCGGAGGCCGAACGCCGTGATGTTATCGTCGAGCGTGACGTCGAGGCGATAGGCGGCCGCGCCGGATTCCGGCTGCCCAAGGCGGTCGATGAGCTTGTTGCGGACCAGCCAGCCCGACTGTCCCTGGATCGGGCCGACCGCGATCGAGCGCATGGTCGCCGCCACCGTGCTTCCCGAGCTGCCGCCGTAAAGCGGGTGAAGGCCGCACCCGCCAAGCGCCGCCGCGGCGAGCAAGAGGGCCAGGACTCGCATCACGCGACGATATTCACCAGTCGGTCCGGGACGACAATGACCTTGCGCGGCGCCGAACCGGCGAGCTGCCGCTGGACCTTCTCCGACGCGAGCGCGAGCGACTCGGCGGCAGCACGGTCGAGCCCACGCGGAGCACTGAGCGTGTCGCGGAGCTTGCCGTTGACCTGGACTGCCAGCGTCACCTGGTCGTCGACCAGCAGCGCCGGATCGAAGCTCGGCCAGGCCGCATCCGCGATCATCCCTATTTCGCCGAGCGCCGCCCAGGCTTCCTCCGCCAGGTGCGGGGCCGCAGGCGCAGCAAGCAGGATCAGGGTGCGGACCGCCTCATGGCGCGCCGCGCTCGGCCGCGCCTTCTCGATCGCGTTGGTGAGCTCGTAAAGTTGGGCGACGGCCTTGTTGAACTGGAGGCCCTCGACCGCTTCGCCGACGGCGGCGATAGTGCGGTGCAGCTTGCGCTTCAGGTCCATGTCCTCGCCGTCGGCAGGCTTGCTGCTACCGGCGAGTCGCCACACGCGCTGGACGAAGCGCGACGCGCCCTCGATGCCCGCTTCCGACCATTCGAGGTCCCGCTCCGGCGGGCTGTCGGACAGCATGAACCAGCGCACCGCATCCGCACCATATTTGGCAAGGATCGGCTCGGGATCGACGGTGTTACGCTTGGACTTGGACATCTTCTCGACACGGCCGGGAATCACCGGATGGCCGCTCTCGATGTGGATCCAGTCGTCGCCGTCCTTGCGGACCTCGTCGGGGCTCAGCCAGCTTCCGTCGCCCGCACGATAAGTCTCGTGGGTGACCATCCCTTGCGTGAACAGGCCCTTGAACGGCTCGTCGACCGAGATCCTTCCGAGCTTCTTGAGCGCCCGCGTCCAGAAGCGAGCGTAGAGCAGGTGCAGGATCGCATGCTCGACGCCCCCGATATACTGGCCGACCGGCAGCCATTTCTCGGCCTCCGCCCGATCGAACGGCCTGTCCTTCGGCTGGCTGGCGAAGCGGATGAAGTACCAGCTCGAGTCAACGAAGGTGTCGAGTGTGTCGGTCTCGCGAGTCGACGCACCTCCACACTTTGGGCAGTCGACATGCTTCCATGTCGGGTGGCGATCGAGCGGATTGCCGGGTTTGTCGAACTCGATGTCGTCGGGAAGCACGACCGGAAGTTGCTCGCGCGGCACTGGGACGGCACCGCATTTCGCGCAATGGATGATCGGGATCGGCGTGCCCCAATAGCGCTGGCGGGACACACCCCAGTCGCGGAGGCGATATTGGACAGTGCCCTTCCCCCAGCCGGCGGCTTCCGCACGGCGAATGACTTCCGCCTGCGCCTGCTCGGTCGTCAGTCCGTCAAGAAAGGCCGAGTTGACTGCCACGCCGGACATCGCCTCGGCCTCGTCGCCGATCGGCTGAGATGCGAGGTCGGGGCTTTCCGCGACGACGCGCTTGATCGGCAGATGATATTGCTTCGCAAATTCGAAATCGCGCTGATCATGGCCGGGAACGCCGAAAATCGCGCCGGTGCCGTAGTCCATCAAGACGAAGTTCGCGATGTAGAGCGGCAGCCGCCACTCCGAATCGAGCGGATGCACGACCTCGACCTCGGTGCGGAAGCCCTTCTTCTCCGCCGTCTCGAGCTCGGCAGCGCTGGTGCCGCCGGCCTTGCACTCGGCGACGAAGGCCGCGGCGTCGCTATTCGACGCGGCGACCGCCTGCGCGATCGGATGATCGGCGGCGACGGCGACGAAGCTGGCGCCGAAGATCGTGTCGGGCCGGGTGGTGAACACCTCGACCGAATCGATCGCGCCGACCGCGCTGACCAGGCGGAAGCGGAAATCGAGGCCCTTGCTCTTCCCGATCCAGTTCTCCTGCATGAGCCGGACCTTGTCAGGCCACTGGTCCAGGCCCTTCAGCCCCTCGAGCAGGTCGTCGGCGAAATCGGTGATCTTGAGGAACCATTGCGCGAGCTTGCGCCGCTCGACCGTCGCACCGGAGCGCCAGCCCTTGCCGTCGATCACCTGCTCGTTGGCGAGAACCGTCATGTCGACCGGGTCCCAATTGACCTCGCTTTCCTTGCGATAGACGAGACCGGCGTCGAACAGGTCGAGGAACAGCGCCTGCTCGTGGCCGTAATAGCTGGGATCGCAGGTCGCGAACTCCCTCGACCAGTCGAGCGCGAAGCCAATGCTTTTCAGCTGCTCGCGCATCGCCCGGATGTTGGCCCAGGTCCATTCGCCGGGATGGACCTTGCGCTCCATGGCCGCATTCTCGGCCGGCATTCCGAACGCGTCCCACCCCATCGGGTGGAGCACTTCCATGCCCTGCATCCGCCGGTAACGGGCGAGCACATCGCCCATCGTGTAGTTTCGGACGTGGCCCATATGGATGCGTCCCGACGGATACGGGAACATCTCCAGGACGTAGGCCTTGGGCTTGTTGCTGTCGCTGTCGGCGCGGAAGCATTGCGCTTCGTCCCACCGCGCCTGCCAGCGGCGGTCGGCCTCAGCCGCGTTGAACCGGCTGCTCATCGAGAAGGCTTACCTGCGTCGGCTGGAGCGTTTGCGGCGTCCATCGTCCGGGGCAATGGTTCCGCGGCGAAGGTCGCGGGCTCGCGTCAGGATGATGTCCTCGAGCTTCTGGACGGTCGCCGCGCTCACCTGCGCATCGTTCCAGGCTCCGTTGGAATAGACCTGCTTGGCGGCCGAGACGCGGATTGCGTCGGCGCGAAGATCCGGGTCCAGCACCGCCACCGTCAGCTTGACGCGTTCGGTTGGAACGCGCGGGTTGCGATACCAGTCGGTGATGATCACGCCGCTGCTCGGATTCGCCTGAAGCAGTGGAGCAAAGGAAACGGTGTCGATCGCCGCGCGCCACAGATAGGAGTTGATCGCCAGTGTCGTTACTTGCGACGGAGCAAGCTGGTTCGGCAGGGTGCGGTTGCGCGAGCATCCCGGGGCGGCGAGAGCCAGCACCATCAGCGCGGCGGTCGTATGGAGGCGGTTCATCTGGGGTCCTCGAAGGTCGGAAAACGGCTTTGGCGAGCGTTATAGAAGGTCAAGCTACGCTCGCAAGCATCTGCGCTCAGAAGCCCGATTGTGTTGAGTCAGCAACAGGAGTCAACGGAATCGATTCGGCTCATGGAACCTTCAGATGAGTCCGACTATATCAACCTCTCAACAGGAGTTCATTGTGCTCAGAGTCGTCGAGCGTAGGGGGTCCAAGCTGGTTGCGGCATTCGCCGCGGCCGGTCTCGTGCTGACTCCTGCAATCGCGACCAGCATGCCGGTCAAAAAGCGCGCACCGTCGGTGACGCTGAGCTTCGATCCGGTCGCCTCCTTCACGCCGGCCAACGCCGATCCCAAGCTTGCCGCCGCCCTCTCGGGCAAGGCGCTTGCGCTGACAGATTTCAAGTTCACTCCGGCTGCCGCCAAGAACCGTCCATCACAGGTCCGGGTCGCGATCCGGGCGCGGACGCTCGCGCCGACCGAACTCGCGTCCGCTCCGACCAGCACGCTCAGTCAGCTGAATCCGACCGGCTACAACCTCGGCGTCGCAGTCGGCTGGAAGCGATTCGCGGTCGCCGGCAACGTCGCCGAGGCAAAGAGTGCAGATACGGCCCTGGGCGGTCGCGAGAGCGCCATCCTTGGCGTCAGCTATTCGCTCAGCAACCGGCTGAGCACGCGCGTCGCGGTTGGCGCCGAGCGGACATCGGGCAACCCGCTGCCGGCGCTTCGCCGCGGCGACAATGTCTCGCTCGACGCCGGCGCGTCCTATTC
>Ga0207648_10005515_pt1 | contig 12755 bp, 12 predicted proteins | sample KBSMisM32_FD_184310 | JGI IMG/M metagenome (GOLD analysis project Ga0207648, IMG submission 184310) | Miscanthus rhizosphere microbial communities from Kellogg Biological Station, Michigan, USA - KBS Miscanthus M3-2 (SPAdes) (version 2) | ecosystem: Host-associated > Plants > Roots >...
CAGCGCGATGTCGAGAAGGCGCTCGCGCAGGCACATCTCGGCGCGCAGGTGTTCGGACGCGAGAAGACGCTCTACTCGATCTACCGCAAGATGCGCGAGAAGCACCTGACGTTCGCGCAGGTCAACGACATCTTCGGCTTCCGCATCGTCGTCACGACCCTGTCGGAGTGCTACGTCGCGATGGGCGTGCTGCACCAGCTCTACAAGCCGATGCCGGGCCGCTTCAAGGATTACATCGCGATCCCGAAGGGCAACGGCTACCAGTCGCTGCACACGACGCTGGTCAGCCCGCTCGGCACAGCGGTCGAATTCCAGATCCGCACGGAGCCGATGCACGCAGTGGCCGAAAAGGGCATCGCCGCCCACTGGATCTACAAGACGCACGGCGCCGCATCGGGCCAGGCCCAGGACGCGCAGCGGCTCGGCGCGATGTGGCTGCAGTCCTTGATCGACATCCAGGACGAGACCCGCGACGCCAACGAGTTCCTCGAGCACGTCAAGATCGACCTGTTCCCGGATGCGGTCTATGTCTTCACGCCGCGCTCGAAGATCCTCGCGCTGCCGCGCGGCGCGACCGCGGTCGACTTCGCGTACGCGATCCACTCGGACGTCGGCGACCACTGCGTCGCCGCCAAGGTGAACGGCGAGCCGGTCGCGCTGCGCACCGAACTCCGCAGCGGAGACGTCGTCGAGGTCGTCAGCGCGCCGGGCGCGCGCCCGAATCCGGCCTGGCTGAACTTCGTCCGCACCGGACGCGCGCGCTCGAAGATCCGCCACTACCTGAAGAACATGGAGCAGGAGGAGTCGCAGGACCTCGGCGAGAAGATGCTCGCGCAGGCCTTGCGGGCCGAGGGCCTCGTGCTGCCGGGCGACGGGCCCGAAGACGCGCCGATCTGGCAGCAGCTGACGCGCTGGAGCGGCAACAAAAGCCGGGCCGATCTCTACACCGACATCGGCCTCGGTCGCAAGATCGCGACGATCGTCGCGACCCGGCTGGCGCGCCTCCTCGCCGAACGCGGTTCGCGGCCCGATCCGCTGACCTTGACGATGGGCCGCTATGCGGTCGACGATGCAGCGCCGTCGCAGGGCATCGTACTGATCGACGGCAGCGAAGGCGCATCGGTGCAGCTGGCGCCGTGTTGCCGGCCGATACCGGGCGACGCGCTGGTCGGCAACCTCGGCCGCGGCGAAGGGCTGACCGTGCACACCGTCGAGTGCAGTGTCGGCAAGCGCCTGTTCGAGCGCGACAGCGAGCGCTGGATGGGCGTCGAATGGGCCGAGCAACCGACCCGGCCGTTCGAGACCGCAGTCTCGCTGCTGGTCACGAACGGCAAGGGCGTCCTGGCGCAGGTCGCGTCGGCGGTGAGCCATGCCGAGGCCGACATCACCCACATCGACATGGGCCACGAGCGCGCGTCCGAGACCACCGAGCTGCGCCTGTTGCTCAGCGTCCGCGACCGCCTTCACCTCGCCGAGGTGATGCGGATGCTGAAGCGCTCACCCGCCGTGCTGCGGGTCGCCCGCGTCAAGCCCTGACGGTCGTCGACGGGCGCGGCGGCCAACGCGACGCGCCAACGGTCAGGGGCGCCGCTCGGGCGCCGGGTAGCGCACCTCGAGCACCTCGATCTCCTCGATGCCGCCCGGTGTCGCGAGCTGCAGTTCATCGCCGACCCGCGCCTTCAACAGCGCCCGCGCGATCGGCGACACCCAGCTCACTTCGCCCTGGCCGCTCTCGGCCTCGTCGATGCCCTTGATCGTGATCGTGCGCTCCTCGTCGCGCTGGTTCGCATAGCGCACCGTCGCACCGAAGAACACCTGATCGCGGCCGTGGTGCAGCGACGGATCGACGACCTCGGCGATGTCCAGCCGCTTGGTCAGGAAGCGGATCCGCCGATCGATCTCGCGCAGCCGCTTCTTGCCGTAGATGTAGTCGCCGTTTTCCGACCGGTCCCCGTTCTTCGCGGCCCATGAGACGGTCTCGACGACCTTGGGCCTCTCGTCGTCGAGCAGCGCGAGTAGTTCCTCGCGCAGCCGCTTGTACCCGGCCGGCGTCAGGTAGTTGCGCGCGCCCTGCGGCAGCAACGCAGCACCGGGTTCTTCGTCCGGCGCATCGTCGACGTCGCTGTCGGTCTCGCGCGTGAAGGCCTTGTTCATGTCATCGTCCGCTGGGCACTCAGATTCTCGGGACCATTGTGGTGCGAGAACCAAAGCGCCTCTGGCGACACGGAATTCGAGTGCTCAGGCGCGGGCGCGGCGCCGACGCTGCGCGACCGCGGTGGCGAGATCTCGCAGGACGCCTGTCGATTCTGCGAAGCCGAGGCACGCATCGGTGATCGAGACGCCGTGCTTCAGCGCCCGACCGGGCACGAGGTCCTGGCGCCCTGCCTCCAGGTGACTTTCGATCATGACCCCGATGATGCGGCGCTCACCGGCACCGATCTGCGCCGCCACGTCGCCGGCAACCGCCACTTGACGCCGATGATCCTTGCCGCTGTTGCCGTGCGAGACGTCGATCATCACCTGCTCGGCCAGACCGGCGACGCGCAGCGTGCTGCAGCTGGCCGCAACATGGGCCGCGTCGTGGTTCGGCCGGGAACCGCCGCGCAGGATCACGTGACAGTCGTCGTTGCCGCGCGTTTCGAAGATTGCGGCCATGCCCATCTTCGTCATGCCCATGAAGGCGTGCGGCGCGCGGGCTGCGAGGATCGCGTCCGCGGCGACCTTGATGCTGCCGTCGGTGCCGTTCTTGAATCCGACCGGGCAGCTCAAGCCCGATGCGAGCTGTCGATGGCTCTGGCTTTCGGTGGTGCGCGCGCCGATCGCGCCCCAGGCGATCAGGTCGGCGATGAACTGCGGGCTCAGCAGATCGAGAAACTCGGTCCCTGTCGGCAGGCCGAGCATCGTCAGCTCGAGCAGCAGCCGTCGGGCCCGCTCGAGCCCGTCGTTGATCGCGAAGGTGCCATCGAGGTGCGGGTCGTTGATGTAGCCCTTCCAGCCGACGGTGGTGCGCGGCTTTTCGAAGTAGGTGCGCATGACGATCAGCAGATCGGCGGCCAGTTCGTCGGCGACATCCTTCAGCCGATGGCCGTACTCGAGCGCCTGGTCGTGGTCGTGGATCGAGCACGGACCGACGACGACGACGAGCCGGTCATCGCGGCCGTGCAGCACGTCGGCGATCCTCGCGCGGCTGTCTTCTACCAGCGCGAGCGTCTCGGCGCGAACCGGCACCCGCTCCTGCAACAAGGCCGGCGTGATCAGCGGTCGCACCGCGCCGATCCGGACATCGTCGATCCGGGTCGTGTCCATCGTGCTGTCGCGCACGCCGACCTCGCGATCGTGCAGCGCATCGTCGAGTGCTCTCATCGCATCCTCCTCTGGTGTCTCCGCCGGCAGCGATCGCAGCGGTCAGGTTGCTGCAATCAGGCGCCGCTGCGCCCCGATCGGGCCCGGATTGTCCACCCCGTGTCCGGACCTGGGCCGACACCGCGGCCGGCGTTGGGCAAGAATGCATCGGCATGAGCGAAGCGCCCGTCATCCCGGTCACCGAGCCGACTCCTCGCGTCGGGCCGTGGGCTCCCCTCGCCCACCCGACCTTCAGGATGCTGTGGGGCGTCTGGGCCACGGCCAATACCTGCATGTGGATGAACGACGTCGCCTCAGCCTGGCTGATGACGTCGCTGACGACGTCGCCGGTGATGGTGGCGCTGGTCCAGTCGGCGTCGACGTTGCCGGTCTTCCTGCTCGGCCTGCCGAGCGGCGCGCTCGCCGACATCCTCGACCGACGCCGCTACTTCATGGTCACGCAGATCTGGGTCGCCGCGGTGGCGCTGCTGATCTGCGCCGTCGTCAGCCTCGGCGCAATGACGCCGACGTTGCTGCTCGCGCTGACGTTCACGAACGGCATCGGCCTGGCGATGCGCTGGCCGGTGTTCGCAGCGATCGTGCCGGAACTGGTGCCGCGGCCGCAGTTGTCGTCCGCGCTCGCGCTGAACGGCGTCGCGATGAACGCGTCGCGGATCGTCGGACCGATCCTGGCGGGGGCGATCATCGCGAGCTTCGGCAGCGCCTACGTGTTCGCGCTGAACGCGCTGCTGTCGGTCTTCGCGGCGTTCATGATCCAGCGCTGGAAGCGCGAGCAGAAGGTCAGCGCATTGCCCGGTGAGCGCTTCGTCGGCGCGATGCGGGTCGGCGCGCAGTACGTGCGCCAATCGCAGGCGATGCATTCGATCCTGCTGCGGGTCGTGCTGTTCTTCCTGCAGTCGACCGCGTTGCTCGGCCTGTTGCCGCTGGTCGCCAAGGGCCTGCGCGGCGGCGACGCCGGCACCTTCACGCTGCTGCTCGCGTCGATGGGCGCGGGTGCGATCGGGGCGGCGATGTTCCTGCCGCGCCTGCGCAGCAAGCTGAGCAGCGACAGCGTCGTCGCCTACGGAACGCTGCTCCAGGCGACGGCCATGCTCGCCGTCAGCGTCGCGCCGAACCTGTTGGCCGCGATGCCCGCCATGATCGTCGGCGGCGCCGCCTGGATCTCGGTCGCCAATTCGCTGACCGTCTCGGCGCAGCTTGCGTTGCCGGACTGGGTCCGCGCACGCGGCATGTCGATCTACCAGATGGCCTTGATGGGCAGCAGCGCGGCCGGCGCCGCCCTTTGGGGGCAGATCGCGACGTGGACCAGCGTGCGCACGAGTCTGGTGACCGCGGCGGTCTGCGCGATCGTCGGTGCGCTGCTGACCCGGCGCTATCTGAAGCCGTCGGGCGCCGAGGAAGACCTGACGCCGACCCTGTTCGCGCGACCGGCCGGCACCGAGATCGACCTCGACCTGCGCGAAGGGCCCGTCCTCGTCACCGTCGAATACGTCATCGATCCCGCGCGCACCGATGAATTCCTGCACGTCATGGAAGAAAGCCGGCGCAACCGGCTGCGCCACGGGATGCTGTCCTGGGGCCTGTACCGTGATGCCGCAGACCCACGCCGCTACAGCGAGCACTTCGTCGATGAGTCATGGGTCGAGCACCTGCGGCACTTCGAGCGCATGACTGCATTCGATATCGCGCTGCGCGAGCGACGGTTTTCGTTCCACACCGGCGACGGCGCGCCGCACGTCACCCGCTACATCGGACAAGCGCTACGCCAATGAACGCGGTGTCAGAGGCCGAGCTCGTCGAGCCATTCGCTCGGCACCGTGTCCTCGAAATCCGATACATGCAGTCCGGCCATCAGATCGAACGACGAGGATAGCCAGCTCGCCTCGTCGCGCCCGGCGACCAGTGTCGATGCCGATGCGATCGACGCTGCCGCCTGGACCAGCGGTTGTGCACCTGGCATGGTTGCCGGTTGCTGTTGCGCCGTTTCGATGGCGCTGGCCGTCACGCGCTGCCAGCCGCGCGGGCCAGTGAATCGAATGCGCTGGGTCGCCCGATCTCTGTTCATGTCTGCGTTGTTCTCGGTCGGGTGGTGGGAAGGTGCCCGCGCCTTCTTCGCGCACCGGCCGGCTGGCCAGTGTGAAGGGATAGGCAAGGTTTGGGAAACTAAGCCCAACGATCGCCGGCCGCAACGCTTTGGCGTGGGCTTTCGGCCTCTTACCCCCGAGAACGAGGGGGTCCGAGCGGGGTCGAACATGGGAGCATTCAGTCCGGCGCTGCCTGCCGCGTCCTCCAAGAAGAATACGCCGGACTCCGATGGACACATTCGTCAGCTCACCCGTGGTCTGGGCCACCGTTTCATCGGCACTGACGTGGGCCGTGAGCCACTGGTGGCATCGGCGCAAGCTCCGCGCATCGACGACGCTGATCGCGCGTCTGCGCTTCGAGATCGATCGCTTGACCGGCGCAACGCCTGCGCAGCGGGTTCGGATGCCGGCCACCGGGCCGTCGTTGAGCGCGGTCCGCAAGCCGTTCGCGGTGACGGCGCTGGTCGCGCCGATCGCGCGCTCCAGACGACAGCGGCTGATGCAGGCCGTGCGCTCGCGCTTTCCGTTGACGGCGCCGCGCCGTCGCAAGGCGCCGGCGCTTGGCTTTCTCGACACGGTGGCCTCCACCCACCAGGCGAGCGCCCCGCACGAGGTCAATTGACGGGCTGCTCCGGCACGCCGAGATCGGGCACGCGCAAGGAAGAGGCCGCCGCTCCTGCCAGCCGCTGGCGCGGCTCTTGCGATGGCGGGTATTCCGGAGCGCACCATGAAACTGAACGTCGGCCGCGAGATCAACGGCGGGACACCGCACCTCTGCGGTGTTGCGTCGTTCGGCGACGAGCGGCGCTTCTGCGCCTCGCGCGGATCCAGCTTCTTGCGCGCCGAGGTCCCTAAAGCCGGCGCCGCGATATCGCGCACGCCTGCATCGCGTTGGTGCGCATCGACCCGCCGATGACCTGCCGAGCGGCGCCACGATGACCGACATGCTGAGCCTCTCGTCGCACCTGCCCGAGATCGAGCTGGCCGCCGGCGACACCGTCGTGCAGGAAGGTCGGACGGCGGGCGGCCTGTGGGTGCTCGTTTCGGGTGCGCTCGAGGTGCGCAAGGGCGACGTGCTGGTCAACACGATCACCCGGCCGGGCGCGCTGATCGGCGAGATCTCGGTGCTGCTCGACACCGTCTACAGCGCGACCGTTCGGGCCACGGGGCGCACGGTTCTTCGCCATGCCGCGGACGGCCAGGCGCTGTTGGCCAGCGATCCGAGCATCACGCGCCTGGTCGCGGTCGGCCTGGCCGAGCGCCTGAACTTCGTCACGACCTATCTGGCCGACCTGAAACACCAGTACGGCGATGCGCCCGGCCTCTCGATGGTGTCCGATGTGCTGAGCCAACTGGCCCAGCGCCAGGCTCCTCAGGCGCGCCCTGGGTCGGCCCGCGATCCCGATCCGGACTACTGAACCTTCCGGTCAGAACACGGTGCGCTCGAATGCGCCGGTGTGCTCGAGGCTGACGCTTTCCTGCCCCATCAGCGAGCGCCACGATGCCGACCCGATCGCGAGGTCGATGTCGATCGATGTCGGCACCGGCCCGATCTGGCGCCCGGGGTTGAAGACCCAGGTGTCGTCGATGCGGTGGGCCCACGAGCCGGCCGGCTTGAACGGCGACTCGTGCACGTGGCCGGTCAGAACGATGTCGGGCCGATGCTGGTCGATCCAGCCGCCAAGATCGGCATCGCCGTAGTCGCGCCGACCGGTCCAGCAGGTCGGCGTGCTGAGCGGCGGCCAGTGGTAGACCCAGATCCAGCGCGCCGGCCTGCGGGCGGCGTCGGCGGCCAGTTGCAGTTCGAGTGCAGCGCGACCGGCCGGTCCGTCCCACCACGGACAGATCGTCACCAGCGTATCCCCGAGCTGAAGCGAGTCGCCATCGGTCGCGATGCCGCTGGCGCGCGCTTCGGCGAGCCACAGCGCAGCCTGTTCGCCCTGCGCGTCAGGCCCGGTGAGGTCGTGGTTGCCCGAGCTGATGACGACCCGGCCGGCGGCCTGCAGCAGCGCCAGATAGCGCAGGATCACGACCGACTGGGCATCGAGCGACACGGTCGAGCTGATGTCGAGTTGATCGCCCGCCATCACCACGAGGTCATAAGACGGCGCCGAGCGCACGACCCAGTCGAGCTGCGGAAGGGTGTAATGAAGATCCGAAACCAGCAGGATGCGCACGAGGCCGTCAGCGGAAAGCGAGGTGCGGATGGTAGGGACTTGCGAGGGCGACGCGATAGCGGTCGGCTCGACGCAAACCCTGTGCCACGTCGACCGATCGCGGGCATTCGGATTGCTCAAGTAGCTCGATGTCGCACCTGCGATCAATAACATCGGCATGCGCCCGCCCGATCGGATGCCGCCGGAGCGCCGACTTTCAATGAGCGCGCCGACCACGACTCGCGCGACGCGAGACCACCATCCGGCGCGCCGTTCCGCGCCGGCACCCGCCGCGTCGACGTCCCGACGCAGCGCCCGCTCGATCCGGAAACCGGCTCCGCAAACCTCATCCTTGCAGATCCCCGCGGCGCCGAACGCGGTCGTCGCGATCGGCGACCGCGAGGTCAAGCTCACCAACCTCGACAAGCCGTTCTGGCCCGACCTCGGCATCCGCAAGCGCGACTTGCTGCAGTACTACGCCGACGTCTCGCATGTGCTGCTGCCGCACCTCGCCGATCGGGCGATGGTGATGAAGCGCTATCCGGACGGCGCGAGCAGCGAGCCGTTCTTCATGAAGCGCGCGCCCTCGCCACGACCGGACTGGATCGAGACCTGCTCGATCGCGCATGCGTCCGGGAACGTCATCGACTTCCCGATGATCCAGGACCTCGCATCGCTGCTCTGGGTCGTCAACCTCGGCTGCATCGACCTGAACCCGTGGTACGCGCGCTGCGACGACGTCGATCGGCCCGACTACCTGCACTTCGATCTCGACCCGGTGCCCGAGGCAACCTACGCGAACGTCGTCGAAACCGCCGGGCTGGTGCGCACGGCATTGCAAGGTCTCGGCATGCAGCCGATCGTCAAGACGACCGGCTCGCGGGGCCTGCATGTCTACGTCGCGATTGCGCGCGGGCCGACCCAGAAGGATGTCTGGCGCTTCGCGAAACGCTTCGCGCTCGACATCGCCGGTCTGCGTCCGGACCTGATCACGGCCGAATACCGGGTCGCCAAGCGCCCGGTCGGCCGCGTGCTCGTCGACTACAACCAGAACGCCTGGGGGCGCACGCTCGCATCGGCGTATTCGCCGCGCCCGCGTGCGCTCGCGACGGTCTCGGCGCCGCTCCGCTGGGACGAGCTCGATGCCGGCGCGCAGATCGACGACTTCGACCTTCGCAACATGCCGGCGCGGATACAAGCGGTCGGCGACCTGTGGGCGCCGCTGCTCGCAACGTCAGGCCGCTTCGACCTCGCACCGCTGCTGCGCTCGATCCGCTGAGTGCGCCGGGCGGCGCTCGACGTATCAGCCGTTAACGTCGACGGTGAACCGGCCTCGCCTTGGTCGCCGGCCGGAACAGCTCGTCGAAGATCTCGCCGGGAATCGTGTCGGTCACGTCGCGCACCGTGAGTCCGGTCAGCAGGTCGTACGACGACGATTGCCAACTCGGCACCTGCCCCGGATTGAGCACCTTCGCGCGCGGCGCGGGTTGCTCCGAACGCTCGCGCGGTGCCGGCGCCTCGGGTGCCGCGACCTGGCGCGACACCGCGCGCCGCTCCAGCATCGAGACGGTGGAACCCGGGGCGCTCGAACCGGGCTTGACGGCGGCCGGCGGGCGATCGGTCAGCGCGGTCTGGTAGATCGGGTCGCGCACCTCCGGATGGAAGACGCGTTTCGGGGGCGGCGTACCGTCGTTGTCGTAGGCCGCTTTCGGCACCAGCTCGAGGTACTCGCCCATCGGCGCGTCGGCCGACATTCGCCAGACCAGGCGAGGACTCGGCAAAGGCTTCTTCGGCTCCAACTCGACACTCGATCACGCTGCTACATCGCCAGTTTAGTGAGCGCTTCCCGCTGTGATCAAGTGCCCGACGGGCCCGAAGGGTCGGATCTGCAACGCCTGCGCAACGCGCCTTGCGGCCAGCCGCAAGGGTCACGGCATGCGCCTCTGCTAACGTGACGGCATCACCGGAGCCCCGCCATGACATTCGGCTTGATCGAAGCCAGTTCCCTCGCCGCACGGATCGATACGGCCGCGCACGCCATCGAGGCGCGCGTGATCGCGTGGCGGCGCGACCTGCATCAGCACCCGGAGCTCGGCAATCGCGAGTTCCGGACTGCCGCCATCATCGAAAAGCACTTGCGTGCGCTGGGCCTCGACGAGATCCGCACCGGCATCGCGCACACCGGCATCGTCGCGCTGCTGAAGGGCGGTCTCGCCGGGCCGACGGTTGCGCTGCGTGCCGACATGGATGCGCTGCCGGTCACCGAAGGCGTCGATCTGCCGTTCGCATCGAAGGTGCGCACGACCTGGAACGGCGAGGAGGTCGGCGTGATGCACGCCTGCGGTCACGACTGCCACGTCGCGATCCTGATGGGCGTCGCCGAAGTGCTGGTCGGCCTGCGCGCGCAGCTGCGCGGCTCGGTCAAGTTCATCTTCCAGCCCGCCGAGGAAATGCCGCCGGAGGGCGAGGAAGGCGGCGCCCGGCTGATGATCGAGCAGGGCGCGCTCGAAAGCCCGGTCCCGCAGGCGATCTTCGGCTTGCATGTCACGTCGCGGCTGCCGGTCGGCATCGTCGGCTACCGGACCGGCCCGACGATGGCGAGCTCCGACAAGCTCAAGATCACGATCGACGGCAAGCAAACCCACGGCGCCGCGCCATGGCTCGGCGTCGATCCGATCGTGACCGCGGCGCAGGTGGTGCTCGGACTGCAGACCATCGTCAGCCGCGGCGTCGACATCACCCGCGAGCCGGCCGTCGTGACGATCGGCGCGATCAAGGGCGGCGTGCGCGAGAACATCATCCCGGACAGCGTCGAGATGCGCGGCACGATCCGCACGTTCGACGAGGAGATGCGCGACGACATCCACGAGCGTGTGACGACGCTGGCCGAGGCGATTGCGCGCGGCTCGCGAGCCGGCTGCACCGTCTGCATCAACAAGAACTACCCGGTGACCGTCAACGATCCGGCGCTGACCGAAGCGATGGTGCCGACCTTGCAGCGCGTCGCCGGACCGGGCAAGCTCGAATTCGTACCGAAGGTGACCGGTGCCGAGGACTTCTCGTTCTTCCAGAAGGTGATTCCCGGCCTGTTCTTCTTCGTCGGCGTGACACCGCTCGGGATCGACCCGAGGAAGACCTTTTCCAACCATTCGCCGAAGTTCTTCGCCGACGAGAGCAGCTTCGTGCTCGGTGTCCGCGCGCTGGCGCACCTGACGTGCGACTTTCTCGAATCGCGGAGTTGAAGCCGGGCCGTCGGGCCTCCGGTAGACCGCTCCGGTGAACCCCGTCTCGATCGGCATGCTGGCGATCGCGATGTCGACCGATGCCTTCGCGGCAGCGGTCGGCAAAGGGGCGGCGCTCGACCGGCCGCGCCTCGCCGAGGCACTGCGCTCGGGCGCGATCTTCGGATCGATCGAGGCGACCACGCCCTTGATCGGCTGGGCCCTCGGCATCGGCGCGGCGTCCTATGTGCGTGCCTTCGACCACTGGATCGCGTTCGCGCTGCTCGGCGGCATCGGCTTGTGGATGATTCGCGCCGGGCTCGATCCCGAAGTGCCCGACGAAGGCAAGGCGACGCGCCACTCGTTCTGGATGCTGGCGGCGACGGGACTCGGCACCAGCATCGACGCGATGGCGGTCGGCGTCGGCCTCGCGTTCGTCGACGTCAACATCGTCGCGGTCGCCGCGGCGATCGGGCTGACGACCTTCGTCGCGGTGACCCTCGGCGTGATGCTCGGGCGGGTCCTGGGCAGCGTGGCCGGCAAGCGCGCCGAACTGGCGGGCGGCGCACTGCTGATCGCGATCGGATCGACGATCCTCGTCGAGCACCTGCGCGCGGCCTGAAGCGCGAGACAGTCTGCGGCAAGCCGCGAGCCGAGAAAACTTGCTTCGCCGCCGTCTCGCCATGGGCGCACCGCGGCGGCCAGCGCTGCCCATGCCTTCGACGTCGGCGCCTCGTAGACATCGATGGCACGACCCCGTGTTCCGGGTATGGCGCAGAAATCGCATGCCCCTTACTTTCGACGCCAGCAACGCTGCGGTCGACACCGCCTCGACAACCGAAACATGACGACCACCTCGACCTCCGCACGCCTGAACTGGACGCCGGTGGTCCTGCTGCCGCTCGTCGCCGCCGCCGGAGCACTCGTGCAATTTGCATTCGTCTGGCGCGGCGTCAACCGTGCCCGTGCCCTCGCGGCGCGCGGCCGGCCGTTCGAGCGCCGCGTCGCCGCCCGCAACCTGCGCATCCTCGTCCTCGGCGACAGCACCGGAGTCGGCATCGGTGCGGTGTCGCCGGAAGACTCGATCGCCGGCCTGCTCGCCTCGGAATTTCCCGATGCCGACATCGTCAACGTCAGCCAGTCCGGCGCGCGGGTCGATCATGTCGTCAAGCAGGCGCGGCGCTGCAACCGGCTCGGCGAGCGCTACGACCTCGCGGTGCTGCACGTCGGCGGCAACGACGTGCTGCGCGCGACGCCGCCGATGGAACTCGGCGAATCGTGCCGGCAGTTGATGAAGGAGCTGGCGCGGGTCGCCGACCGAACGGTCTGGCTCGGTCATCTGAACATCGGTCTTGCGCCGCTCTTTCCCCGTCCCTATTCGTGGGTGATGGCGGCACGGTCGCGCGCGGCGGCGCGCATCTTCGCCGCATGGGCGGCACGCCATGGCGTCGCCTTCGTCGATTTCTCGGCACCGGAGCACAGCCTTCATTTCTCGAACCAGCGACGCGAATCGTTCGCGGTCGATGGCCTGCACCCGAACAGCTCGACCTACAAGTACGGCTACGCGGCGGCGCGGGCCGCACTGCGTCTGCATGCCGACGCCGCGGTGTCGACTGGTACCGCGGTCGATGGCGGAAAAGTGGCAGTCGAGCCGGAGGTCGCAGAACCGCCGGTGGACGAGCCGGAAACCGGACCACAGGCCGCATCGTCTGCATCGACGGCGCGACGTTGAGCGTTCCGTCGCTGACCGGCCAGTCCCTGACCCGGCCCGCTCGCCGACGCATCGATCCCGGCGCACGTGGCCGACGAGGACGCCGCGGCACCGGCCGAAGCGCCGTTCAGATGCCGATCGGCATGCCGCTGCGGCCCTAGCCCGCCGCCTCGCCGAGGCGGGCGCGCAGGTTGCGATGGAAGTGGACGATCGCCCCTTC
>Ga0207648_10005516_pt1 | contig 12755 bp, 15 predicted proteins | sample KBSMisM32_FD_184310 | JGI IMG/M metagenome (GOLD analysis project Ga0207648, IMG submission 184310) | Miscanthus rhizosphere microbial communities from Kellogg Biological Station, Michigan, USA - KBS Miscanthus M3-2 (SPAdes) (version 2) | ecosystem: Host-associated > Plants > Roots >...
CTTTCGGTCGACGCGTTGGTCATTGACCTTGTTTCCGCAGCGTGCCCGACCAGTGCTGTGCGGGCCGCGATGTCACAGTGTCCGCGCCCGCCCTCCGGGCGTCGGTGCGGCGAGGCGTGGGCCACCTTTAGGTTCGAAGTCCCGGCTGCTTTCTGCGTGCGCTGACGTACAGACTCACCGGCGCATGTCACTTACTCTCGCGACTGCTGCATATATGCGGCGCGAGGCCCGTGCGCCCGGCCGAACTACTAACCTCTCAGGCGCTTCGCTCAGGCCCCATCTCGTAAACCAAGTGGTCTATCCAGCGGAGGACCCAAATGCGATACCTTACTTTATTCGTTGTAGGTGCCCTGATCTCTACCAGCATCCCTGCCGTAGCGCAGACCGCCAGCCCCGCGGTGGCCCAGGAGATCATCAACATCGTCAAGGCGGAGTGGGCCGGGTTGGCAAAGAAGGACGTGGCCGCGTCGCAAAAGAACATCGCCCAGGACTACACGGAGTTCAACGGTGACGCGGCGACCCGAGTGGACGGTCGGTCGTTGTCGGGACGCATCGCCGAAGCCGGAACCAAGGATCCGGGCACACGCATCGTCGACGAGATGCTCAACCCCAAGGTCCAGGTCTACGGTGACACCGCGATCCTTAGCTACAACTTCTTCGGGCTCGAGCAGGACAAGGATGGGAAGGTGAAGCCTACGCGGGCGAAGTCCTCCCGTGTCTACGTGAAGCAGGACGGTAAATGGATGCTGGTCCACGCCAACTTCAGCGCCGACCCACTGCCCCAATAGGGAATACGTTCTTGAGTGACGGGCCGCGTCGCTCGTTTTGGACCGGCGCGGCCCCGACAGAGTCAGTTGGACCAAGTCTTTAGCGATGGAGCCGCCGTCCGCTCCTGGCCGGACACGGCCAGTCAATCGAGAGGCTGATTGCGACCCATAGCTGAAGTTCGTCGCCCTATGAAGCCCACCTTTAACGCTCCGGTTTAGCGCCGTCGGATCAGTGCGCTGCACTTGATCTCCACCAGCGCCGCCGGCCTTGGCAACGCCGAAACCGCCAACGCTGCTCGGGCCGGTGGATCTACAGGAAAGAACTCAATGTACACCCCGTTCATCGCGGTGTAGTCAGCCATATCGATAAGGAACACTGTGCACTCCCCGACATCGGCCATCGTCGCGCCGGCCGCCTGTAGTGATGTGCGTATGTTCTCCAGCGTCTGTCGCGTCTGCACCGCCACACCGCCGTCGATGATGTCCTGCGTGCCGGGCTTGATACCAGTCATCCCAGATACGAACACCATATCGCCGTGGCGGATGGCTACCGAGTAGGCAGGAACCAACGGCGAAATGCCTGGCGGGTTCACCACTTGTCGATGCATCGCTGGCGCACAGGCGCTTAGCGGCAGTGTGACTAACGCGACAAGAACACAAAGGCCGATGTGGGTGCTACGCATGGGATAGTAAGGGTCACCGACTTGCTAACAGCGCTAAGGCCGGAGCCGATCGCTCAATTCGCTGAAATCAGCCGCACAGCGACCGGCGAAGTCCGGATGGACGATCACCGCTCGGACGTCGCTGAGGGCGAAGTTCACACTGATGTCGCAGCGCCACTCGCGCTCCGCGTAGTAGTTGTCGCGATGATCGTGCGGGAGCTCCGAATTGAACGGCTTGAGGTACGCGAGGAATTGCCGCTCGAAGGTGGTGGTCATTAGGTGCACGGCCTCGTCCTCAGTTAATGGCCGGGTGCCCATGGTTCGCCGCATAGACGTCGGGACGCGGCGCGGCTCAACGACGTGCTCCAGGAACCCTCGATAAATCTGCTCGATGTCTTGCAGCGCAGTGATGCCACCCGGGCGCCTCCAATCATCGCCCCGCAGCGGCACGTAGATCACAGGCCGCGCACCACGGTCGATCAGAAAGTGGCTCGGCAGCCCGACGCCGAAATATCCGTACTTCGAGATGTGTATGGGGAGGTGCTCCTCCCGGATCTCGGCAAAACATGTCATTGAGGGTTTGATGAGCTCACCGCTCAGGAGCGTCTGCGCAAGGTCGCGGCGAATTGAGCTACCCGGCATGTCAGGCGGCACACGCACGCAGCGGGAATTCAGGATCGCGGCAAGCTTGTCGTAGTTCGCGGCGTGGTCGAGGGGATCCCTACGCCCGACGAAGTGGAAGAACGTGTCCGAGAGGTAGGCGGCCATTATCCTCGACCCAGCGGCAAAGGTTTCCGCCAACCAGGCGCCTCGCCGGCCTCTGGTTGGCTAAAGCGTACGGTCCGCTCCTGATTAGGTCATCAGCTCCACACGAAGCCGATCCCGGTCGGCCACGTGCGTCGCCTGGATTCCCTGGAACTCGCGGAGCAGGGCGGAGGCCTCGGCCGTGTCGTGACCGCCCCGCGCAATCGTGTCGATGACATGCCGCTGGCGAGCTACAACTTGCTCGTATGCGGCAAGATGCCTTTCGGCCTCTACCAGACGACGCAGCAGCACGGTGCGATCCATCGGATGACCCTAGCACGACACGAACCCCGCCGATGTCAGCAGCGGCCTCAAGCATGCTGAGGCGGCGGGATCGTAAGCGATCCGAATGTCCGCGCCCCGCCCGCCGCACTTCATGCAGTGAGTCGCCGCCGGTAGTGCTCCGTAATCGGCGCGGGCGGCAGCCGCGCGGGGTCGATCTGAACACTGCGACCGCAGGTCCGGCAGTAGATATCCGGGCGATCAGCTCCCCAGGTGACTGTCCGATCGGCATCGGCACGAGGTGGCGTTCGCAGTCGTCGCTCCCAATGGAGGACGATCACTGCACATGGACTGACGTCCTGATTGGTTTGAAGGACCGAGGAAGCTTCAGTTGATGTCTTGAGAAGACGAGGATTCCGCGTTGAGCCAATCCTGCAGATCAAACCCGTGTTGACGGCCCCGCGCCGCCCTTAGTCGATACGCGAGTTCGCGCGCTGCGTCCTCTTTCGAGACAGGCATCAGTCCTCCTCACTCGGATCCGGTCTGGGAATGCGGCGCATCGACGGGCTTAGACTCAGGCGAGCCGCGCTGGCGCAGAAAGATGCTTAGCACCACCATGCCAAGCAGCGCCAGAAATTCGCTTTGCCAGTTTTGTGTTGACTCAAACCAGAACCGCGCCGTCTGCATGTATTGGAGTACTGACACGACCTCACCCCCAATGCTGGAGCTGCTCGGCGGTGTAATCGCGCGCGCCGCCTATCGCATGGAGGGCAAACGACATGACAAACAGTCCTAAAAACGCCAATGAGAGGGAGTTTTCGTAGAGTCGGAGGATCCAACCTCCACGGCGCACCGGTCCTGGCACGTCCTTGCAACCCTTCGCTTTCCGAGGATCGCGATCGACCGCCTCAGGCTCATCGAGTTTTTTCGACTCAGAGGAACCCTTCTGAAAAAAAGCCACGGTGAGTAGGACGTACGCCGCCATCTGCAGGAATTCGCTCTCCCAGTTCTCCGCCGTAGCTTCCAGAAAGTGGCCAGTGCTGAGGTACTGTGCGAACCCGACCTCTGGCTGGCCGTGATCGGTCTGCTCCTCGTTGTACTCGTGCATCCCGGCAACTGCTTGCGCGCCAAATGTCAGGATAAAAAGCACAAGCACTACAATCGATAGGCCATTCTCGCGCAGACGCGAATGCAGCCCGCGACCGCGTGTTTCCAATTTTTGTTTACGCGTCGAGTCTCCGCTGGCACGCCGCGCGGTGCGCGGGGACCCGACGCGATTCATCGGCCTGTACGACAACGTTAGCGGCCGAGCGAGGCTGCCCGCCCCATGCCCGCCTTTGCTGGCTTGCCCTGCATCAGCTCGGCTTTTCGGGCGGCCAGTTGCTCGCCGAGGGCGTCCAGATCCATTTCAGACTGCCGTGACTTTGCGAACAGGCCGTCGGGCTGCTCCTCTTCCTTGACGTGGTGCTTGATCATTTCCGAGAGCACCGTGACCTTCGCGTCGAAATAGTCATCGTCCGGGCCGGAGGCCTCGATGTCTGCGATCAGGCGCTTCGCGCCTTCGTGCTCCACTGCAGCCTCATGGTGCAGATCCTCCTCCTCCGTCGCCTCCAGGAACGCCGGATAGTAGATCTCCTCTTCGATGGTCGCGTGCACCGTCAAAGCTCGGCAGATCTTGTCCGCCAGCTCCTGCTTGCGATCGTCGGATCGCGCTTTCTCGAACGCCTCGAAGTAGCCCTCGACCTCCCGATGATCGGCCTTGAGTAACGCGATTGCGTCTTCACGTCCGGGCGCCCGGGTGCCGCGCGTCTCGCCCCTGTTCCCCGTCTTCGAGCCGTTATCGCCGTCGGAAGATTTCCGTTTCGCATGTGCCATGGTTTAGTCCCCAGTCAGTTGATGAGCGGGCGGAGTCTAGACCCCTGTCGCGCTCCAACCTGTCATCCGCGGCCCGTAGTCCCGTGTCCGTGCTCGTCCCACGTTGCGACCTACACGCGTTCCATCCGTGCGTGCCACTGGCGGGTGATTAAGCACGCGATGCCTCGTAACGGTGCATCCCGCAGCGAAATCGGGCTGCAGTGATGCGGCGGCCGTGATGCTCCTGACCGTCAGGTAGGAAGACCCCTGACGCGCATTGCTGACTTTCGCGCCTTCACGCAGCGCCACCATCAACGTACGGTGCAGCCCCTCCGGAGATGACCCTCAAATTAGGCAAAGGTCAACTCAACGCGAGCCAAATGCGCAGGTAGCACGAGTTACTCGCGGTCACCCGCGGCTGCGGCGGTCAGCTACGTCTGCGTTCGCCGCAACCGGTCAGGACGGCGATGCGGGGTGGCGGATGCGGGTACTCCCTGTTACACGCCGCTCGAAGTCCTCACGCGTGAGGGCCTGATTGATTCCAAAAGCAGCGCGTGCACCTTCCGCGGCGGCGACGATGGACAGTTGGACGTCCTGTATGACGTTACCCGCGACGAAGATGCCCGGGACGCTGGTCGCCTCGTATTGCCCGCGCTTGACGGCGCCGCGCTGGTCGATCATGCAGCCCAGCCGATGGGCGAGCGGTGACTGCGGGCGCGATGGCGTGTCGAAAAAAATTGCCTTGCGGCGCAAGCGCTCCCCATTCTCAAACACGATGTCCCATAAGCGGCCGTTTCGCATCCGGAGCCTCAGGATGCGCTCGTCGCGGACCGCGATTCCGTTGGCGCTAAGGTGACGCCGCTGCGCCGCGGCAAGCCCGCTGGGGCCGTCGGTGCACAGCACCACGTCGCGCGTCCACGCGGTGAGCGCGCGTGCCATCTCGTAACCGCGCTGGCGCTTTCCGTAGGCCGCCAGCGGTTGGTCGCGGTGCTCCCAGCCATCACAGTACGGGCACGGAAACACACTGATTCCAAAGAGCTCGGCGAAGCCGTCGACCGGCGGCACCTGGTCGAGCACACCGGTTGCGATCAGGAGCTTGCGGGCCCGAACGTGGCGCCGGCCCAGCCGAACGATAAACCCAGTGCCCGCGCGCGCGGCCTCGGTGACCTCACCCCGCCAATAGGCCACGTTGGGGTAGCGCATGAGTTCGCGTCTTGCGCGGCGGCGGAATTCTTCTGGCGGAATTCCATCACGCGTGATGAAAGCATGCATCGATTTCGACGCCCAGCTACGCGGCGTCCCGCGATCGCATAGCAGGACGAGGCGGCGGCAGCGGCCGAGGATGAGCGCTGCGCTCATCCCGGCCGGGCCTGCCCCCACGATCACGATATCCCAGGGTGTCGCAGCCGTGCCGGCGGCCACACCGGAGGTTCCGTCAGGCCTTGGTCGTCGTCGTCGAGGTCGGCTCAATCATTCTCATCCGCGACGTTCGACCGGACGTCGACTGCGGATGCCCGCCGTTCGCTTCGCCGCGCCAAGCGCCGGTCTCCATGCCTCTAGCGATAAACGTGGGTGCCACCAGCTTTGGTCCACTCCCTCTCGAAGTAACCTGCATCCTCTTCGGATCGAGGACGAACGCCCATCAGAATGCCGCCCTGCTTGAGACCCGTCTCGTAATGCTTCACGCGCTCCTCAGGGATGCCCGCGCCGATCAGCGCGCCCACGAGGCCACCGGCAGCGCCGCCCGCACCAGCACCGGCCAGCGCGGCCGCCAGCGGTCCTGCTACGACTAAGCCGAGGCCCGGTATCGCGATCGACGTGCCGACCGCGGCAATCGCTGCCGCTATTGCGCCAACGGTTCCGCCAATGGCGCCGCCAACGCCCGCGCCCTTAGCGGCCTTGGTTCCGAGTTCGGTCTCTGCGCCTGATGCGAAGTGTCTCTTTCGAGTGTCGTCAGACATGACCAGATTGATATCTTTGGCGTCGTAGCCCCTTGCTGTAAGTGCCTGATAACCGCGTTCAGCTCGGTCTCGGTCCGTAAACAGGCCAGTTACCCAACCTTGCTCGCTGGATCCCGTGCGACTGCCCGTGCCGGGTCGATCAGCTAAGCCAGGGGATGTGTTGCGATTTTCCATACAACCTCCTTGTTGAAGTCATCAAACCATGGTGGGTTCGGCCGATCCTGTCCAGAACCGGTGCCGTCCACCTTTGGGTAGCATCTCGGAAGGGCTGCACCTTACGTTGATCGCGTCGGTGCTTGAAGCCGCAAAAGTCGGCAACATGCGTCGGATGTGTTCCTACGGCGATCGAGTATCCGCCGATTCGCGACCTTTGGGAGTCAGACATGGATGTCAACGCCATTTGCCGCCTCCTCGCATGTCGACGCTTTCGCCCGCGGCTAACTGATCGACTGTTTCCCCTTTACCTTCGCACACTGCGCGAGCGTGGAATTGTTGGCTTCAATCGGTGTCGGATCGCTGCGCATCAGCCCGGACGAAGGAGTAGCGCTCGCGAATTTCTGCATTGAAGAATTCGCCTTTGGCGAAGGTTGCCATCATCGCCTTGTATGTTTCCTCCGGAACTCCCTGATAGATATAGCGTCGTTTCGATTGAAAGACGATCAGGAGTTCACGCCTGGAAGCGTCATAACTGAAGGTGCGAATGACCGAAGACGGCATGGAGTCGAGCAAGCGTGTCACGCTATGCGTTTGGATCGCGGCGGCTCCAGGCGTTTCAGCGACTGAAGCAAAAGTTCCTTGAGTTGTGGCGATATCATTGTTGCACTCCATTGCGGACGGGTGGACGCACTCACACCCGGGGGGGATCGGTTTCGCGCTCAAAATGTCGGTGTTGAGTCAGCGCAGCTACGAACGCCGCCATGCCCTCCTCAAGTTTTGAGTCGTCGACTCGCATCAGACCGGGATCCGAATCACCAGATGCCAATGCCGGCGGTATCCCCGCCTTGTCGAGCAGTACGGAAGCACCGTCGAGCAGAAGAATTGGCTTGCAGTGCCGATACTGATCTTTCAAAAACTCGAGCGCCTGACCGCTGGCAGCAAGGGTCTCGCCTTCCAGGAAGATGGCGGCGTCCCACAGCACCGACGGTGCGGCTTCGAGCGAAACCTCTACCTCGACCGGCGCGCCTTTTGCGCTTTTTACTTGACCCATCTTGACGCCTACGAAGCGCGGAACGGCGCCCTCTGCCACAAGCGCCTCGTGGACGTGCGTGGCAGCGTCGCCATCGACCCCATCGGCGACCAGCAATGCGACCCGCCGTGATCGAATGCCAACCTGACCGGGACGAACGAGCAGGGATAGGGCCTCTGACCGAGCTACCTCGGGGCGCGGCGCACGCTTCAATACTTTCGGCAACGGTTCCGGCAACTCCGTCATGCCCAACCCGCTCGCCACAGCCTCTGCGAGCTCCTCCGCGACGTTGCGCAGTTGGGCCACGACTCGCTGCCGTACCCCGGTGACCTGAACTTTGGTGAGCTCGAAGCGAAAAGCCCGAATGATGTGCTGCTGCTCGACCTCACTTTGGCTCTTCCAGAACAACGTGGCCTGGTTGTAGTGCTCGGCGAATTTCTCCGGCTTGCCGCGCACCTTGTCGTCGCGTTCCGAGGTGTGTGCAAAGGACATGAAGCCGCGCACGCCCGCCTGGAAGGGACACCCACCCCCCAGCGAATTCGGCTCGTAGGCGACTCGACCGCGCGCAATCGCCTGCCGGTGCATGCCATCGCGCTGGTTGTTGTGCACTTGCGCCAGGGGCGCGTTGATGGGTATCTCGTGAAAGTTGGGCCCCCCGAGACGGGAGATCTGTGTGTCCAAGTAGGAGTGGATTCGTCCGGCGAGCAGCGGATCGTTGGAGAAGTCGATGCCGGGGACGATATGGGTAGTGCAGAAGGCGACCTGTTCGGTCTCGGCGAAGAAGTTGTCGGGATTGCGGTTCAGTACGAGTCGCCCGACCGGCTGCACCGGAATCAGCTCCTCCGGAATGAGCTTGGTGGAGTCCAGCACGTCGAAGGACAACTCCTGCGCCTGCTCCTCGGTGAATACCTGAATGCCGAGCTCCCACTCCGGGTAGTCGCCTGCCTCGATGGCTTCCCAGAGATCGCGTCGGTGGAAGTCCGGATCGGCCCCGGAAATCTTCACGGCTTCGTCCCATGCCAGCGAATGCGTGCCCGCCTTCGGGTTCCAGTGGAACTTCACGAGGTGCGATTCCCCAGCTTCGTTCACGAAACGGAAAGAATGCACGCCGAATCCCTGCATCATGCGAAAGCTGCGCGGGATGGCACGGTCCGACATGACCCAGAGCAGCATGTGCGTCGTTTCGGGCATCAGCGACACGAAGTCCCAGAAAGTGTCGTGCGCCGACGCTGCCTGGGGCATCGCGTGATGCGGCTCAGGCTTGACCGCGTGGACTACGTCCGGGAACTTCATCGCATCCTGAATGAAGAACACGGGGATGTTGTTACCTACGAGGTCCCAGTTGCCCTCGTCCGTGTAGAACTTGACCGCAAATCCGCGCACATCACGTGCCGTGTCGGTCGACCCGCGCTCACCGGCGACCGTTGAGAAGCGGACGAACACCGGCGTGCGCTTGCCGGCCTCCGCGAGGAGGGATGCGCGTGTCAGCTTCGTCAGGGGTGCCGTGCACTCGAAATACCCGTGCGCGCCCGAACCCCGGGCATGCACGACCCGCTCGGGGATGCGTTCGTGATCGAAGTGGGTAATCTTCTCGCGGAGAATGAAGTCCTCGAGCAGCGAAGGGCCGCGAAGGCCCGCCTTGAGCGAGTTCTGGTTGTCCGCGACGGGCACGCCCTGATTGGTCGTCAGTGCGCGGTCCGTGGAATCGACACGGACGCGATCGAGCGGCCCGTTGGAGGGGTTGAAGCTCGCCTGCGGGTTGCCGCTTCCGACCTTCTGCGAAGCATTTGTCTCCGACAAGGTGCTTCCACCGAGCATCGGATCGGCCGGATCCACTGCCTGGCCCTTAAAGGGCTCGCGTGCAGCGGCCCCGAACTCGGACGGCTTCGCCGCGTTGTATGGAAACGCTGCGGTCAGGGCCTCGACGCCGGCAACCTTGGCCATGGCCGCATGCTTGGATTTCGCGGCGCTGGCTTTGCGGGTCGGCCCACTTACCGTGGAGCGCGCAGACGTCTCGCTCGCCTTCGCGACGTTGGACGTCTTGCGGGACGGGCGCGGCTGGGACGATTTTGCGGACGAACGCGGTCTCGTCCGAGTTTGTTTGCGGGACGCCATTCGGATACCTCGACAGGATTGGATCGCTGACAGCGATGGCGAAGTCTCACGAACAGGGTTGAGACTCGCAATCGGACGAACGCGCCAGTATCGAGGTTTCGCGTCCTACATCCGGTCACCGAACTTATCTTGCATGCGTCGACGCGTCTGGACTGATCGGTCTACCACCATCGTGGTTCTCAGTCTCGGCCTGATAAGCCGCAGGGCAAACGGCGGGCTCGAACGCAATACTGCAGAAAGCCCGGCCTCACGCCGGGCTTTTTTGCTTCAGCATGCTCTGGCTGCATTTGCAGCGTGACTAGTCAGCAGCCCACCCCGCGGCGTTCCGGCTGTCAGCTTGGCTTTGTGCTGCGGTAGAGATCCCGCAAGTCGCGGACTTGGTCGTGATTTCTCACGGCACCATCGTATTGATGTTGGATGATGTCTCGTATGTCGTCGGGCAGGTCCGCCTCAAGAGCTTTTTTGTAACGCGCCTTGGCAACGTCTTCGCCACGCTCGCACTCCTCGAGAATGGCCAAGTCGGAGCGATCTGTAACGGATGATTTCAAATTGACCCAACCCCGGTGAACGGCCCCAGCGACGGTACCGCCACTCTCCGGATTCCCACCCAACCGAGTCACGAGTTGCTGCAAATCGGCAGCCGCTTTAGCGCAGTCCTGCGCACGTGCCACAAAGACGGATTTGAGCTCCCCATTCCGTGTGTCCTCCGCGGACGTGCGGAAGCCTTTTTCACCGTCTTTGGAAGTCTCGATAAGGTCGTTGAGAATCGATATAGCGTTTGACATGGTTGACTCCTTGGGGCCGTTGCTTCACTTCGGCGATACGGAAGGTCGCTAAGTCCCCGCGGCTGTCGAAGCTACGCTGCGCACCCCAGCGTCATCAGTAGGACCGCGCCTCATTGCGTGGTGAACAGCTTCCTACGCCCAAAAGCGCGCTGCGAAGCAAAACGACCTGAAATTGAGGAACAGCAACGGGGCGCAGAGAACTCGCCGCGGCCGATGCATGGACATGCCACGTGAGCTGGCTGGCTGTCCGCGAAGGGATGCAGTCGCCTGAGCTGCTGGTTTCGCCTAAGCCTCCATTCGCGGGTTCAAATAGTGCCCGCTATCAGAGGTTTAGGCGTGGTCCTTTTGGATGTACGTCCGTGCTTCGATCGGTCTATGTGCGCTACCGTACAGGTGGCCGCCTCCCCGCGTGGTGTCGATGGCAGTGGTCTGTTCGACCGGGACGCATCTTCCGATCGGGGTTCTCAAATGAAGTCGGGGGGAACGGGAATAACCGAGGAAGTGTGGATATTGAGACGTCGCAGCAGCGTAACGCTGTGGAGGCCCAGAAATCTGGCGACCTGGCGATCTGCGGCTCGTGGCCGCCGACTGTCCCGACTTCACGCAGGCTCGTGACTCCAGCCATGAGCAACGCGCGCGCATTGCGCAGGGTCGCATCGCCGAGGTCGATGCACGATGCGCTGGCCCTGGACCACTACGATGCCCGGGGACTGCAGCTGACTGTTCTTGCCATCGAACAGGTGTGCAACGGGGCCGATAGGGAGAACGCAGCGGCATGATGAGACGCCATCCCGAACGCATCGCGCAAATCGTCAACGATCTTAGAGTTTCGGAATTCGAATGCGGCTGATCATGAGCGATCCGGATAGCAAAAACAGCAGCGCCAGGGGATGCAACGTGTAGCCCGCGATCCCCCATGCACCGAACCAGAGGTTTGACCCGATCGCATTTTGGGACGCAGCAACCGTGAGCACCCCAGCCAGCACGATCGAGGTCGGAATCGGAGTGCCCTCAAAGTATTTCACCTTGCCGGTGCCCTCTGAGAGCGCCTCCGCGGTGACGTTGTAGCGCGCGAGTCTCGATACGCCACAGGCCACGAAAAACACCAGGATCACACGGTCGTACAGGCCCTGCATGCCGCAGGCGTAAGCCATGACGGCCGGTGCGACCCCAAAGGAGATGACATCTGCGAGCGAGTCGAGCTCGCGTCCCATGGCCGAGGACTTCTGCCGCCAGCGCGCGATTCGTCCGTCGAGAATGTCGAAAATCAATGCTGCGAAGATGAACGCGCAAGCGACGTAGATGCGCTCGGCGTAGCCGGTCTGCAGGTAAGTCATGCTGGAGAAGAGTGCGCCGGTGCCACAGACCGCATTGCCTAGCGTGAACCAGTCTGCGAAGTGAAACTCGCGGATCATGGAAAAGCGCTTGCGAGGCTCGGTGGTCATCGACTGATTATGGCGCAGTCCACACAGGAGTCGAGGGACGGTGATGCTCGACTTCGTGGCCTGGTTGGCGGCGCTTTGCCCGGAACTATGCGCGCTGGCGTACAGACACACAGCAGGATTTGGAACCAACTCTTCTCACAGAGAGCGGGACATCTGGCCGTCGGAGACTGAGGGTCAGGCCAATCAATTCCCCTTGGAGTCCGAACACTTCATGAAGACGAGCGAAGTTAAAGCCCTGGTACAAGAGGTGCTGTCGGGGATGCCTAGGCGCTATTCCGAGCACGTAATCGACGACGTCTTCTTCGCAATCGAGCAGAATCAGGACTTACTGCGCCGGTACGAGACACTCAGTGCGACACTGGGAAAGCACGTGGTGAACAATTCCGTAGGCAGTTGGGTCGGCAAGCTTTTGGATAAGGTAGGCGAAAGAGAGGTCGCGAGCGTAAGGAACACCCTGATCGGCGCGTACTCGATCCTCGACACCGACGCGAAAAGATTGCGCAATCCAACCGAAGCGGAAGCGCGGGAGCTGTTGGCGAGCTACTATCAAGAGAATAGGGCGAGTCTTCCCCCAGACATACGCCAGCATCGTGATTTCATCCTGGAGCTGATCGAGCAGGGCATCTCGGCCGAAGAAGCATTTGCTAGTGCGATCGCTCAACGCAAGAAGAAATGAGCCTAGAATCCTGCCGGGCGGACCACACGGAGCGCTGGCTACTGTGCACAGGAAGTTGACTGACTGTGCGCTTCGCTGACGCGAATGCCTATTGGTTGGCCCAGAACGACGGGTCTCGTCGCGATCACGATCTTGCGCTCGAATGGATCGCACGAGCCTACAATCAGAAGATATTGGCCTTGTCACTATCGTTGGCGAGCCGCTGTTCAAGACCATGACCGATGACCGCCGATTCCAGGCCTTCCTGCGCAAGATGAACCTGCCGACATGAGCGTGAA
>Ga0207648_10005519_pt1 | contig 12747 bp, 20 predicted proteins | sample KBSMisM32_FD_184310 | JGI IMG/M metagenome (GOLD analysis project Ga0207648, IMG submission 184310) | Miscanthus rhizosphere microbial communities from Kellogg Biological Station, Michigan, USA - KBS Miscanthus M3-2 (SPAdes) (version 2) | ecosystem: Host-associated > Plants > Roots >...
CCGCGATAGGAGCGGGTGACCGGCGGCTCGATCGCCGCCCGCCACGAGGCGAGGTCGTCACCGTCGAGCAGCGAGCCCGCCTCGACGATCGCGTCGGCGACGAACCCGCGGTAGAAGACGTCGCGCGCGGCCTCGAGCTCGCCCTTCGACTCCGCGAGCACGCGCCGGTAGGTCGCCGCGAGGTCCCGGTTGCGAAAGAGCGTCCCCGGCTTCGGCACCGGCAGGTAGAGCTCGGCGGAGGCGGGCCACTCGTCGCGGAAGACCTGCTCCATCTTCGCGATGTCCGAGCAGATGCCCGGCACCAGCGGGTACCCGCTCTCCGCGTAGCCGATCGCCGGCTCCAGCACGTCGGCGAGCGGGAGCGTGCCGAATTCGCGCAGCAGCAGCAGCCAGGCGTCGAAGGCGCCGGGCACGCAGGCCGCCAGCAGCCCGGTTCCCGGCACGAGCTCGTGGCCGAGCTCGCGGAAGCGCTCGATCGTGGCCGCCGCTGGTGCCGTTCCCTGTCCGTCGACCACGAGCACCTCGTCGCGCTCCGCGCTGTAGAGCAGGATCGGCACCTCGCCGCCCGGCCCGTTCAGGTGCGGCTCGACCACCTGCAGGACGAAGCCGGCCGCCGCCGCCGCGTCGAAGGCGTTCCCGCCCCGTTCGAGCATCGCCATCCCGGCCGACGAGGCGAGCCAGTGCGTCGAGGCGACCATGCCGAACGTGCCGCGCAGCTCGGGGCGAGTGGTGAAGCGCACGCGGGTAGCTTGCCTCCTCGGCTCGACTGCGATTCGATAGCCGCGTGGCAGAGCTCGCCGCGGCACCGCCCCAGCAGCGGTCGTACCGCTGGCTCGCCGCGCCGCTGGCCGCCTTCGCGATCGTCTCGCTGACCGCGGGCCTGCTGGCCGACCACGACCCGCGCTCGAAGGGCTACTTCCGGCTCTTCTTCGAGGACCCGATCCACCTCAAGGCCGGCTTTGCGACCGCGGTGGTCGTGCTCGCCTGCTTCCAGCTCTTCACCGCCGCCTGGATCTTCCGCAAGCTGCCCTGGCCGAAGCCCGCCTGGGTGAACCCCGTCCACCGCTGGTCGGGCCGGCTTGCCTTCCTGCTCACGCTGCCGGTCGCCTACCACTGCATCTTCAAGCTCGGCTTCCAGGATCCGAGCACCCGCGTGCTCGCCCATTCGTTGTTCGGCTGCGCGGTCTACGGCGCTTTCGCCGCGAAGGTCACGATCGTGCGGCTGCACAACTTTCCGCGCTTCGTGCTCCCTGTCGCGGGCGGCCTGCTCTTCGCCGTGCTCGTCGGCGTCTGGTGGACGAGCGCGGTCTGGCTCTACGGCCAGAACACGCCAGCCGCCGCGGCGACGAGCTCGCCGATTCCCGCCAACGCCCACGCGGCCGCGGGCGCGAAGGTCTTCGCCTCGGCCGGCTGCGGCTCGTGCCACACGCTGGCCGCGGCGAAGTCGAGCGGCCAGGTCGGTCCGAACCTCGACGCAGCGAAGCCCGGCTACGACACAGTGGTCGTCATGGTGACGAACGGTGGCGGCGGGATGCCGTCCTTCGGCGGGCAGCTGAGCAAGCAGCAGATCCGGGACGTGGCCGCGTTCGTGGCGACGAGCGCCGGCGGGTGAGCACGCTCGTCTTCCTGCCTGCCTGGAACGAGGAGGACAACCTTCCGGCCGTGCTCGACGAGCTCCACAACGGGCTGCCCGAGGCCGACCTGCTCGTCGTCGACGACGGCTCGACCGACGGTACCGCGGAAGTGGCCCGCGCCGCCGGCGCCGAGGTCGTCTCGTTCGGCCGGAACCGCGGGCTGCCGGCCGGGATCGCCGCGGGCTACGCGTACGCGCTCGAGCACGGCTACGACTTCTGCGGCCGCGTCGACGCAGACGGCCAGCACCCGGTGGTCGAGCTCGAGCGCCTGCTCGAGCGCGTCCGCGAAGGGGAGTGCGACGTCGCCGTCGGCTCGCGCTTCGCCAGCGGCGAGGGCTTCGCGCCCTACCGCTACATGCCGTCCGCGCCGAGGCGGTTCGGCACCGCGCTCCTGCGCCGCGCGATGCGCATCGTCCTGCGCCGGCCGTTCCTGGACGCGACCAGCGGCATGTACGCCGTCAACGCCAAGGCCCTGCCGGTGCTGGCGCAGCCGTACACGACCGAGGCGCCGGAGGTCGAAGGGCTCCTGCGCCTGGGCGAGGCCGGCCTGCGCGTGGACGAGGTGCCGGTCGAGATGCGCGAGCGCGCGAGCGGCGAGTCGAAGCTGCGCGGGATGAAGTCGCTGCTCGTGGTCGTCACCGTGATCGGGACGCTGTTCACGTTCCTGCGGCGGCGGCGCTGATGCGTCTCGTCGCGGTGCTCGGCTATTCGGGACGGCGCAAGCGCGAGCTCCACGCGATCTGCGAAGACCGCGTCCGGCACGCCGAGACGCTCGACGCGGACGCCGTGCTGCTGAGCGGGGAGGCCGAGCTGATGCAGGACGCCTGGCGCGGCGGCGACGTGGTGCTCGACACGCGTGCCCGCAACACGCGCGAGAACGCCCGCGCCGTGGCCGAGACCGCGCGCCGGCTCGAGGCGGACGAGGTCGTGGTCGTCACCTCGGCCTGGCACGCCTTGCGCGCGAGGACGCTCGTCCGCGCGGCGATCGACGACCGGACGGTCACGGTCACCAGCTCCTCGCCGCCCGGCCCGCGACCGGCGAGGCTGCTCGCGCGGGAGCTCGCCTGCCTCGCCGCGCTGCCGTTGCAGCTACGAGCGCTTCAGCGCGCTGATCAGCGCGTCGGTCGGCGCCCAGTAGGCGGTGCGCGCGGCCGCTGACGAGCTCAGCGGCGCCAGGTGGTCGGCCGTGAACGTGCCGTGCGAGCGGGCGATGTTCAGCTCGATCTGGTTGCCCGGGAAGCCGGAGTTCTTCAGACGCTCCAGCAGGAGGCCGGCACCGTCGGAGGCATGCGGGTCCTTCTCGCTGACGATCACCGCGAGGATCGTGCTCGGCTTCATCGGGCGCAGGTCGACGGGATGTGCCCACTCGCCGTAGGGCACCGGGTTGACGCTCTCGACCGCGTCCGGCACCGGGACGTGCTCGCCCTTCGCGACCGCGGCGTACTCGACGGCCAGCGCCGCGCCGCGCGAGTAGCCGAGCGCGAGCACCGGTAGGCCCTTCAGCTCGAGCCGACCGCTCGCGTGCCGGATGCCCGTGACCGCCGGCGCGAGCACCGCCCGGCTGTAGGCCTGCTCGTAGCGTGGGTAGACGACCACGGCGCCCTTCTTGACGAGATGGTCGATCCACTGGCGATGGTTCGCCGGCGTCGACTCGGTCTCGTCGCCCTGGCCGTGGAAGAAGATCACCAGCCGCTTCGGCGTCCCGGCCGGACGGAAGATCCAGGCCCCGTTCGCCTGTTGGGTCTGCAGCCCTTCGACCGTCGGCCGTGTCGAGACCGCCGAGCCGCCTCCGCCGCCGCAACCGGCGACCACGAGGAGCGCGGCGAGCACGACCGGGGTCAGGGTCGCTCTCACCTGCTCACTTCGACTCCGAGGAGCCGTAAAGGGTTAGTCGGCCGTCGGCGGCGCTTCGTCGTCGCCGAGCTGCTCGTTCGGAGGCCCGAGCCAATCCGGCTTCTCGAGCTCGCCGTTCTTGATCGCTTCGCGCTTCTCTTCCTTGGCCTGCCGCTTGAGCGTTCGCTTCTCCTCGATCGCGCGCTCGCGGTTGCGCTTGTTGATTGTCTGCTGCCGTTTCTTCGTCGCCAAAGTTCCTCCTAGTGTCGAATTCCGCGCCCGCCGCTCCGCATTCTCGCCCGTCGGGCGGCGATCTCCTGCTCGAAGACGACGTTCTGCGCCTGCCGCTCGCCGGTGGTCTCGTCCACCTCGAAGCTGACGACCTTGTGGGCGCACCTGCCCTCGGGCTTCTCGCCCTTGGCGAAGCCGTCCCCCGCGACCGCGAGCCGCTCGCCCTCGTCGGTCATGATGAACCCTTGGTCTTTGGCCTCGTTGAACCAGAGCATCTGTCCTCGCATGGCGTTCCCTTTCGCTAGGAGTGGGCGCGCGCCGCGCCAGCGGCGCGCGCCTGCTCTCGGTTAACCGGCCACCTGTACGACGTTCTTTGCCTCGGGGCCCTTGGCACCCTCGGCGGCCTCGTACTCGACCTTCGCGCCCTCGGGGAGCGACTTGTAGCCGTCACCCGAGATCGCGGTGTGGTGGACGAAGAGATCCTTGCCGCCGCCGTCGTCCGGGGTGATGAAGCCATACCCCTTGGCGTCGTTGAACCACTTCACTGTTCCTGTAGCCATAGAAAAACACCTCCTTCTACCTATTCACGAACGGTAGATGGGAGGCGTCAGCCGACCAGGTACTCGCTCTGTGGAGCCACAAGCGTAGCGCAATGCCCGAAAAATGGGCTTCCGGGCCCGCCGAAGCGGGCCCGGAGAGCGCATCCCTAGACAGCTGTCGCCGGCCCACGGCCCGCGCGGACGAACATCCCGATGCTCACGACCAGGATCCAGATCGCGACCAGGAACCACGGGAAGAACGCGATCAGACCCAGCCCGAGGATCCCGACGGCGATCCCGAGCCAGCCCGCCCACGTCGGCACCGCTCGCGCACGCAACGCAGCCAGCGAGGCGGCGATGATCATCGCCGCGAGCCCGGCCCCGCCCGAGGCGTGCAGCACCCAGCTGACGTCGTCGGCCGCATGGATCAGCCCCGGGTAGACGGTGTGGTGGTAGGTGTCGTCACTCATCGTCCGGATGCCGGTTTCCACCGCCAGCGCGGCGAGCGTCAGCGTCGCGTAGACGACACCGCCGATCGTCGTCAGGCCCGTCAGGAACCCGTCGTCGGCTTCGAGCCGCCGAACCGCCTGCCGCAGGGCGCTCAGGAACCAGAGAAACAAGAACACGCCGAGCCCGGCGATGAGCCAGCCGAAGTTGACCCTGTCGCGGTGGCCCGAGTCTGAGTAGTAGGCGATCACCTTCGCCGGCGCTGCGCTCGTGTCCACCGCGCCGCTGTACGTGAGGATGACGCCGATCAAGAAGAGGACGACGTAGGCCGCTCCGGCCAGCGCCGCCCAGCGTTGGATTCCCGCATCGGAGCGGGGTGTTGCGATCGTGCTCATTGACCCTCCTGCTCGGATTAGATCGGGATACTAAGTAGCCAGGCGGATACTTCAAGCACACGGGCAAACATCACGCCGAGTGCGTCCGTCTAAGTCCGTGACGTGGTGCGAGTGCTCGAGTCACCTCGCCGGCGGCGCAGGCTCTTTCTCGCGCTCGCCGCCGTCGGCATCCTCGTTCCGCTGATCGTCCTCGGCGTCCACTTCTCGTCGCCCGGCTCTCCTGGCGACGCAAACGGGCCCGAGGTCTCAGATGCGTACCTCAAGCAGGCGAAGAACGTGCCGTTCACCCCGGAGAAGAAGCGCGCCGTCCGCCGCGTGCTCGCGCGGTTCATCGGCACCGCAGTCGCGAGGAGGGACCTCGCCGGCTCGTGGGCGCTCACCGGTCCCAGCCTGAGGGCGGGGTTCACCAGCAAGCAGTGGGCCACCGGCAAGATTCCGGTCACGCCGTACCCGGCCTCGCGCCACGGCCAGGGAGCGTGGGACGTCGTCGAGTACTCCTACCCCAAGAAGATCGGGCTCGAGGTGCTCGTCTTCCCGAAGCCCGGCTCGGGCTACTCGGTGGCGACCGCCGACGTCGACGTCGTCAAGGGCCATGACGGCAACTGGCGCGTCGACTACTGGATGATCACGAAGTTCCACGGGCCTGGCACGCCGGCGCCGGCAGATTCGACCTCGGCGCTCAGCGAGGGGCCGCCCAACGTCCACGCGCTGCCCGGCAAGAAGAACCAGGCCGCGAAGCGCCGCGTTCATCGAGCTCAGGCTGCGGCTGCCTCTGCCGATGCGGCGAGCACCGGCACCCACGCGGGGGCGCTCTGGCTTGCGGTGCCCGTCGGCATCGTCGGCCTGATCGTGATTCTTCCGCTCTCGATCGGCCTCTTCGTCTGGTTCCGAAACCGCCGGGCCGCCGCCGAGTACGAGCGCTCGCGCCTCTGACACCTACTGGAGTCGGAGACCCGCGAGCCAGGCCGACACGGCGGCGGCGACCGCCGAGCTGCTCCGAAGCGAGTGCGTCCCGGGGATCGTGACGACGCTGCGGTTGCGCGCCTGCGGCGGCATTCCGAACGGATCGCGCTCGCCCTGGACGACCAGGGTCGGGACGGTGACCGCGTCGAGCTCGTCCAGCCGGCTCTTCTCCGGCCGGCCGGGCGGATGCACCGGGAACGCGAGGCAGAGCACCGCCTTGGCGCCGGTCGCGGGCGCGGTCCGGCAGGCGACGCGGGCGCCCGAGGAGCGGCCGCCGGCGATCAGCGGCACTTCGAAGGCGAGCTGCTCGATCACGCTCGTCCAGGCCGCGTCGAGCTGGTTCGCCGGCGCGGGCGAGCGGCGGCCCGCGACCCGGTAGGGCTGCTCGACGAGCGCAACGGTCAGGCCGGCCTCGAGCGCCGCGTCGGCCGCGCCCTGCAGGTCCGGCGACTCGACGCCGCCGCCGGCCCCGTGCCCGAGCACGAGCGCGGCGCGCGGCGTGTCGACCTCGCGCAGGTGCACGCGCGCCTGCCCGTGTGGCGTCTCCAGCAGCCTCATCGACCCGATAATGCCGCGCAGTGATCCGCCGCCGCCTGATCGTTCACGGGCGCGTCCAGGGAGTCGGGTTCCGCTGGGCCATCGTCCGCGCCGCCGAGTCGCGTGGTGTCTCCGGCTGGGTGACGAACCGCGCCGACGGAACCGTCGAGGCCGTGCTCGAAGGAGAGCCCGACGCGGTCGAGTCGGTCGTGCGGCTCTCGAGGGAAGGCCCGCGGGGCGCGCAGGTCGAGCGCGTGGACGTCGCCGAGGAGGAGCCGGAGGCCTTGCGCGGCTTCGTCGCCCGCTGATGGCTCGCCACGTCGTCCTCCTTCGCGGGATCAACATCGGCTCCCGCAACCGGGTCTCGATGCCGAAGTTGCGCGAGGTGCTCGAGGAGGCCGGCTTCACCGACGTGCAGACCTACCTGCAGAGCGGCAACGTCGTGCTCGACAGCCGGGGCAAGCCGGAGACGGTTCGGCGCAAGGTCGAGCAGCTGATCGAAGAGCAGTTCGGCCTCGAGATCGCCGTCGTCGTGCGCACCAAAGCCGAGCTCGCCGCGGTCGCGAAGCGCAACCCGCACGCCAGGGTTGCCAAGGACCCGAAGCGCTATCAGGTCACGTTCCTCGCGAAGAAGCTGCCTGCTCGGACAGTGAAAGAGCTAGAGCAGGCCGCCGCCCCCGACGAGCACGTGGTCGTCGCCGGGCGCGAGGTCTACGCCTGGCACCCGGCCGGCGTGGCGCGCTCCAAGCTCTGGTCGAAGCTCGCCGGGCAGGGCCTCGGCGTCACCGCAACGTCGCGGAACTGGACGACGGTCGAGGCCCTGCTCGAGCTGGCGAGCGACGGCTAGGTCGCGAGCGCCTTCTGCTTCAGCGAGTCGAACTCCTGCTGGTTGATCGCGCCGCTGTCGAGTAGCGACTTCGCCTGCGCGATCTGCGAGGCCGGATCGTCCGCGGCGACCGAGCGGATGTACTCGTCGGCCTGCTGACGCTGCTGCTTCACGTTCTGCAGGTTGCGTTCGTTCATGCCCTTGCTCTGCGAGATCAGGTAGATGAACACGCCGATGAAGGGCGTGATGATCACGAAGATGCACCAGAGCGTCTTCTTCCCGCCGCTGATGTCGTGCCGGCGGAAGATGTCGGCGAAGATCGTGATCAGGAGCCAGAACCAGATGATCCACGCAAAGAAGATGAACATCGTCCAGAGGACGTCGAGAAACGGGTAGTCCGCTGCGATCAAGCTGTTTCCTCCTATTTGGTGACGGCGTCAGCCTCTCGCGTCGGGGTAGCGCACGCGTCGTCCCGGCGGGATGATGCGCCTAATGAGGCTCGCGAAGCAGCTTACGCTCTCCTGGGTCGCGAACGCCGTCGTGCTGGCGGTCGTGACCGCGGTGCTGAGCGGCGTGACGGTCGACACGGTCGGCGACCTGATCAGGGCGGCGCTGCTGTTCGGGATCCTGAACACGATCGTCAAGCCATTGCTGCGCCTGCTGACCCTGCCGCTCGCGTTCATCACGCTCGGGCTGATCTGGTTCGGCGTGGCGATGCTGATGCTCTGGCTGACCGACCTGCTGATCGACGGCTTCGAGATCCACGGCTTCCGCTCGCTCGTCTGGGCGACGATCATCGTCTGGGCAGTGAACGTCGTGCTCGACTTCGTGCCCGGTCCGTGGCGCGGAACGCGCCGCGACTGAGACGCCGAAAAAGTCCCTGCAAATTGGCCGGTTTTACGTGTTTGCGCTCTGACCGCTCGGGTAGGCGAAGGGGAAGCGAACGAGGCTGAGGGGCCTCGAGGAGGTGTGTCAATGGCGACCATCGAAATGTGGACGTTCAGCACGCAGACAGCCCCGAACATCGATCTGAGCGGTTTCAAGGTCGAGGCGACGGACGGTGACATCGGCAAGGTCGACGAGGCGACCAACGAGGTCGGCAGCAGCTTCATCGTCGTCGACACCGGTCCGTGGATCTTCGGCAAGAAGGTCATGCTCCCGGCCGGTCTGATCCGGGACATCGACCCGGACACGGAGACGATCTTCGTCCAGCGCACGAAGGACGAGATCAAGAACGCGCCGGAGTTCGACGAGCAGCGGTACCACGACCAGGACTACCGCAACGAGCTCGGCAGCTACTACGGCGGCGGCAAGCACGAGGGCCAGTCGCTCTAGCTCCAGCACGATCCGCGTTCGGCGAGGCCCCGCTCCGGCGGGGCCTCGTTGTTTTTGGAGACCGATGATCTCTCCGTCCGGCGGCGGTCTAAAGAAGACCCAGCCAGAGAGGAGCACCGAATGAGCACGAACGTACGGGAGTCGCTGGCGCATGTCAGCGCGATCAGCCTGTTCGTCGAGGATCTGCAGACGGCGAAGTCGTTCTACGAGGCCGTCTTCGGCGTCGACGTGGTCTTCGAGGACGAGACCTCCGTCTGCGTGAAGTTCGACCAGCTGTTCGTGAACCTGCTCGTCAACTCGTCGGCCGAGCAGCAGGTCGAGCCCGCGCCGGTCGCCGGCCCCGAGTCCGGCTCACGATTCCAGCTCAGCATCTGGATCGACGACGTCGACGCGGCCTGCGCGGCGCTCGAGGAGCGCGGCGTCGAGCTGCTGACCGGCCCGGTCGACCGCGAGTGGGGCATGCGCGTTGCCACGTTCACCGATCCGGACGGTCACAACTGGGAGCTCGCGCAGCAGCTGGCCGTGTAGGCGGCGCTCCCTCGATCGAGGTACCCCGCTAGCCCTTGCGGGTCGGCGCCTTCCGGCCGAGGTAGGCCCGGATGCGCCGCCTGCTTCCCGTCATCGCGCTGCTCGGCTTGCCCGCACCTGCCGCCCAGGCGCGGGTCGACCCTGGCCGCTCGCACCGCCCGGCGGTCGATCCTGCGACCGAGCGGGTGGTCGAGTTCGCCGAGCGCCAGATCGGCGTGCCGTACCGCTGGGGCGGGATCTCGCGCCGCACCGGCTTCGACTGCTCGGGCCTCGTCTACGCGGCGTACCGCACGATCGGCAGGACACTCCCGCACTCGACGTGGGGCCAGATGACGCTCGGCATGCCGGTCCGCTTCGGCCGGCTCCGGCCCGGTGACCTGGTCTTCACGAACGGCGGCGGCCACGTCCAGCTGGTCGTCTCGAAGCGGGCTGCCGTCTCGGCCCCGCACACCGGAGCGCGAGTGCGCTTCGTCAGCCTGAGGTCGCTACGCGGCGGCTTCGTCGGCGCGCGGCGGCTGCTTCGCTGAGCGGTTAGGATCGCCGCGTGAACGACAACTCGAAGACGAAGGTCACGCGCATCGACGACCTCGAGCAGCGCGGAAGGTTCGTTCCGATGCGCGAGCACCTCGGCATCCACTCGTTCGGCATCAACGCGATCAAGCCCGACGAGGACGGCCTGCTCGTGAACGAGCACGACGAGGCCGGGGGCCAGGAAGAGGTGTACGTGGTGCTCGACGGGACCGCGACCTTCGAGGTCGACGGCGAGACCTTCGAGGCGCCCGCCGGGACGTTCATCTCCGTCCGGCCGGAGTCGAAGCGAAAGGCCACCGGAGACGCGACCATCCTCGCCCTCGGCGGCACTGTCGGTGAGGCGTACCAGGCGATGGACTGGGGCGAGGTGTGGCCGATCCAGGACGAGTCGATGGCCGCCTATGGCGAGCAGCGCTACGCCGACGCGCTCGCAGCGGTGCGCCGCGGCCTCGAGCAGGCGCCCGACCATCCGGGCCTGAACTACAACTACGCGTGCTTCGCCGTGCTCGCCGGCGAGACCGACGACGAGACGTTCGACCGGCTCCGGCAGTCGGTCGAGGGGTTCCCGCCGTTCCGCGGGCAGGCGCGAGTGGACGACGACCTCGCCGCCGTCCGCGACGACCCGCGGTTCGACGCGGCTCTGCGCTAGCCGGGCCCGACCTTCACCCGGCCGGAGTCGGCGGCCGACCGCAGCGCGGCGTAGTCCCGTTCGTTCTGATCCGCGTAGGCCTCGGCGAACGTGGCGAGCGCGTGGTCGAAGGTCTTGCTGTCGCCGAGGTACGCCGCCAGCGCGATCGGGTCGCCCGAGCGGGCGTGTGCGTGGGCAAGCGTGCGGCCGCAGACCTCGGCGTAGAGCGCCATCGTCTTCGCGTCGAGCGCCTCGACGTCCGCGCTGGCCTTCCCGTCCCAGAGCTGGCGCACGTAGTAGTCGCGCTCGGTCCCGTCGGTGTCCGGGGCGCGCGTCCAACCCAGGAGGACGTCGCGCGCGGCCTGCGTCAGCCGCTGCCCCTCGACGACGCGCTGACCCTGATTGGCGTAGCCCTGCCCGCCGAGGAACGGCTCGAGCACCGAGGACTGCGCCTCCTTCAGCTGGAGGAAGAGCGGATCCTCGTCGTCACGGCCGAGCAGCAGGACGATCCACGTCCGCGTTCCCACGCTGCCGACCCCGACCACCTTGCGCGCGACCTGGGTGAAGCCGAACCGGTCGAGGAGCTGCCGGCGGTCGACCAGGAGCGTGCGCCGGTACGACTCGTAGATCCGGTGGAGCGCCGAGGACATCCGCTCGAGCTCCGCGGACGAGACGAGCTCCTCGAGCGGGACGAGCAAGGGCGGGTCGCTGACGATGCGCCGCTTGCCGTCGACGACTTCGGTGAGCTTGTCGAGCGCGCGGAGGTTGTCTTTCACCGTCCGCTTGGCGAGGCTGCGCTTGACTCGGTCGAGGCGCTTCTTGCGCACCTCCGTCGTCCACTGCTGCACGATCGCGTCGACTTCGAGCCGTGCGTACCAGACGTCGAGTGTGCGGCTCTGCGCGAAGTCCTGCATCGCCAGCCGGTACGAGCGCACGGCCGTGAGATTCGCTTTCCGCCGGTGCTTCCTGTCGAGCCCGCGCTCGCGACCGGCGACCTCGAAGCTCGCGACCAGGCGCTTGACGTCCCACTCGAACGGGCCGGTGAACGTCTCGTCGAAGTCGTTCAGGCTGAAGACGAGCCGCCGGTCGGAGGCTGCGAAGACGCCGAAGTTGAAGAGATGCGCGTCGCCCGAGAGCTGAACGGCCAGCCCGGTCCGGGGCGTAGGCGCGAGGTCTGCCGCCATGATTGCGGCCGCGCCGCGGAAGAACGCAAGCGGCGAAAGGAGCATGCGCCCGTACCGGATCGGCACGAGCTCCGGGACACGCGTTCGCGCCTGCCCCTCGAGCACCTCGACGGGATCCGGCCGGTCCGCGGCGAGCTCCCAGTCGGCGGGTGCCGAGCGTCGAACCTCGGCTCGAGCGGCTTTCCCGCGCGCAGCCCGCTCGGCCGGTGTCGGATGGCTGGACTGAGCCGGAGCCGGCATCTCGACATTGTCGCGCTCCTTGGCCACCTGATATGCAGAACCGCGCACTCGGCCGAAGTGCGCGGTTCTGCTCATGAGCCGCACTCATGCTCGGAAGACGGGTGCCCGACGCGCTGAAGCCCAACGCCTCCGCGACCAGGCCCACCGCGCCGACCGCCTGATTGCGGCGGCGGCCTTCGACTCACTGGTCGACTGGGCACGTTGGTACTCCGCTCGGATCTCCGCCATCCGCTCACGTTGACGCTGACGGTGGAACTCGTAGTCGTAGTTCATCACCCTCTCACCTCCTTTCGCCTCTGGTCTCGACAGTCCGCCGATGTCGAGTCCGCGCGGAGGGAGTTCTGGTGCGACTTCCGAAAATCTGCGTGCTAACGCGCGACCCTATTTGCGCGGGTCATTTTCGAAAGCGGACCGTCTCTTCAGCCGCTCTCAGTGTGCGGATCGACTCGGTTACGCCGTGGTGGCGTGTGGCATCGGTTCCCTCCTGCCGACTGGCTAACGACCTTTTCGCCTCAGAAACGACGAAAGCGACCCATCGGGTCGCCCTCGCGGAACGTGACTCTGACGCTGCGTGCTAGTCGGAGCTGCTCCAGTCGAGGACTGCCCGAAGGTGGAAGTCGCCGTTCGACGCCTGCACAACAGGCAGGGCCGAAGCCAGGGCGGGAACGACGCCTAGAAGATATGCAACACCGCGCATGGTTCGTTCCTCCTTTCCCCGAATTGAACGCGACAGATTACCGACGGGCTACAGAGTTGGCAAGTGAATATCGGCGCGGATTTGAGAGCGGTTTATGCAGTCGCAGTCGAGAGCCCGGCGGCGACGGCGAAGCCAAGGGTCGTCGCCAGGCCGGCGACGCGGCCCGACTTCTCGGTTGCCTCCGGGATCATCGAGTCGA
>Ga0207648_10005521_pt1 | contig 12745 bp, 12 predicted proteins | sample KBSMisM32_FD_184310 | JGI IMG/M metagenome (GOLD analysis project Ga0207648, IMG submission 184310) | Miscanthus rhizosphere microbial communities from Kellogg Biological Station, Michigan, USA - KBS Miscanthus M3-2 (SPAdes) (version 2) | ecosystem: Host-associated > Plants > Roots >...
GTTGTACGCGTTGCCCCACGACACGTAGTACGACTGCGTCTCGGTCGGCTGCCAGATGAGCCCGGCGCGCCCCGAGAGCATCCGGTCGATGCGCTCGAACGGACCGCTCGACACCGCAGTCGACGATAGCGCGTCGTTGCGTGCTTCGGACGCATAGCGCTCCCAGCGCACGCCGACGAGCGCCTTCCATTGCGGCGTGAAGGTCATCTGGTCCTGCGCGTAGAGCGAGACCGAATCGGCCTCGGCCACGCCGCGGAGGTTCGGCGTCTTGGTGTAGGCGAGCGCAGCCGACGGATCCGGATCGAGGAACGGCGTTTGCGACGTCGGCAACTGCACGCCGGGGAGGTCGGGGTTGGCATCGAGCGCGAAGTTGAGGCGGTCGAGGCGCTCGCGCGCGAGCTCGAGTCCGCCGAGCACGACGTGGCGCACCGTGCCGGTCACCGGTTTCCACACGATCTCGGTCTGGCTGATCAGCGCATCGTCGTCGTTGTCCTTCGTGCGGCCGGTGTCGTGGTTGCGGTTGACGAGCAGGAGCTCGCGCGGCGTCTCGCGCGTGACCGGGGTGCCGTTCGCGTCGAGCGCCGCGAGCGACGGGATCGTCGATTCCGACTGGCGCTCGTAGCGCGCGTAGCGCAGCGTGCTGTTGAGCGAGAGCGTTCCGCTGAACTGGTGGTCGACGCGCAGGTCGACGATGTTGGTCTCGTAGTGCGCGAAATCGTGCTTCTCGTAGCCGTAGTACTTGCGCGGCGAGACGTCCGGGAAGCCCCAGAAGCCGAGCGCGGCCGAGTACAGCGTCGGCTGGCCGTAGTCGGTCACGTCGCGGCCCTTGAACCAGTACCACGAGCCGGTGAGCTGCGTCGTCGCATCGAGGTCCCACAGGAAGCTCGGTGCGAAGCCGTACTTCTCGACGTCCTGCGAATAGCGGTAGTTGCCGGAGCTCTCGGCCATCGCGATCAGCCGCACGGCGCCGCTCGCGCCGACGCGGAAGTTGGAATCGCCGACGACGCGCTTCTGGTCGAACGAGCCGAACGTCGCGTCGACCTGGCTCGCGTTCACGCGATACGCGCTCTTGAACGTCTGGTTGACGAGGCCGCCGGGCGACCCGCGCCCGAACAGCAGCGCCGAGCTGCCCTTCAGCACCTCGACCGAGTCCGTGGCGAAGAGATCGCGGTTGTACTCGCCGAGGTCGCGCACGCCGTTCACGAAGATGTCCGCGTTGAGCGGGAAGCCGCGCAGGTAGATCACCTGGTTGGACTGCGTGCCGCCCTCGGCCGCGGCATACGAGATGCCGGGGACGTTGCGCAGCGCATCGACGAGCGTGGTCGCGTTCTGCGAGCGCAGGAGCTCCTGCGACAGGATGTTGACGAACTGCGGGATGTCGCGCAGCGGCGTGTCGGTGCGGGTCACCGCCTTGGTGGCGTCGGTCTTGAACGCATCGTCGGCGTCGCGCACCCGGACCTCGGGCAGCGTCGGCGGGGCGGGGGCAGGCGTCTGCTGCGCCCAGGCGCTGCCTTCGGCGCCGAACAGCGAAATCGACGCGATGCCGAACGCTTTTCGCGCGCGGCGGAACGGAACGTCCATCGGGTCTCCCGGGATCCAGTCGTCGTCTTCGCGGCTGGCTCGGGGGGCCCTGGCTGGCGCGCTGCTGCGTGAATGATAACGATTCTTATTACGCCATGCAACTGGGAGCGCGCCCGCCGGGCGGTCCCAACGGCGCGCGGCCCCCTGGGGGGAGGCGCGCGCAGCGCGCTTCGGGGGATCTATCTCGCGATCCAGCCCTGCGCGATGGCCTTGGCGATCGCCTCGTGCCGGTTCGACGCCGCGAGCTTCACGAGCACGTTGCCGATGTGGAAGTCGACGGTGCGCGTCGCGATGCCGAGCTTGGCGCCGATGTCGCGGCTGGTGAGCCCGCGCGCGGACATCGCGAGGCAGGCGTGCTCGCGCTGCGACAGTCCCGACGGAGCGTTATCGGAAATCGGCGACGTCGCGTGGCGACTCGCGTGCACCGCGTGCGCAACCCACAGCATGTCGCCGAGGCGCGCGAGGATCGCGGAGCGCCGCGCGGGCGCGAGCGTCGGCGGCGATGCATCGAACGCGACGATCGCGCGAGGGGACGACGCGCCGAGCGGGATCGCGACGCCGCTCCGGATGCCGCACGCCGCCGCGTCGCGAAGGAAGCGCGCGAGCCGGCCGTGCGCGACGATCGAGCCGCCCTCCCACAGGCAGGGCAGCGTGCGGTCGCGCGTGGCGACGATGCGCGGATCGACGTCGGCGTAGCGGCGCTCGCGGTGAGCGATGTCCCAGCGGTCCCCCCACGTGGACCACAACGTCATCGTCCCGCCCGACGCTTCGCGCGCCGGCGCGAAGTAGCTCAGCCCCTCGAAGCCCAGGCCCTGCGCCCACGCACGGACGACGCTGACCGGGTCGCCCTTGCGCACGATGGTGTCGCCCTCGGGAACGAGGACCGCGATCGACGCGTCGCGAAGGTCGGGCCGGGCGCGCGGGAGCGGAAGCATGGGGGCGAGGAAAGGACGCGTGGAAATCCTAGTCCGCGCGCAACTGTCGTGTACAACGGGGCGACGGACGGTCGCGCTGCGGCGCAACCTCCGGGCAAGGCCATCAGGTCATGGCGCGCAAACGCCGCACACGCATGCCAGCGGCATGCACCGCGGTCAACGCCGGGCGGGCGGCGGCAATCCGGTGACGCGCGCGCCGGGTCCCAGGCCTTTTTCGGCGAACCAGCCCTTGCGCATCTCGAGCGCGTAGAGCGCCGGCCCGTTCGAAGGATGGCTCGATTCGTCGCGCGGCGCCATGTCCGCGACGTTCACGATGCGCCCGTCCGCATCGATGTAGGCGATCGACAACGGGATGTAGGTGTTGCGCATCCAGAAGCCTAGCGGCTGCGGCTCGGGAAACACGAACAGCATGCCGTGGTCGGCGGGCAGGCTGAACCGGAACATGAGCCCGAGCGCGCGCTGGTCCGGTGTCTGCGCAACTTCCGCCGACACCGGGTACGCGCCGACCTGGATCTTCGAGATCGGTAGCGATTGCGGCTTGCCGTCGGCCGGCTGCGCCGCGCAGGGGAGCGACGCGGCGAGGGCCGCCGCGGCGAGAAGACGAAGGAGGTTTCGCATCATGGCGTGAGAACGCGCGTCCGGCGCGTATAGATGACCCAGAGAATCCAGGAGACGGCAGTGAATGCTGCCATGCTGCCGGCGAGCATCACCAGCGAGTGATCGACGAGCGGCGCGATCGTGCCCGCGACGATCCCGCCGAGCGCGAACTGGATGAAGCCCTGCAGGGACGACGCCAGCCCGCGCATCGTCGGGAACAGGTCGAGCAGCATCACGGTGATGCTCGGCTGCACGAGCGCGCTGCCGACCATGTACAGCGAGATCGGCGCGACGTTGAGCGCGACGTGCGGCGGCGCGAACAGGCATACCAGCACGTTGATCGCCGTCGCCGCGCCCATGAACAGGTAGCCGACGCGCACGGTGCGGCGCGGCGGAAGCTTGCCCGCCAGGCGTCCGGACGCGGTGGCGCCGATCATGACGCCCGCGATCAGCGGGATGAACAGCCAGCCGAACCCCCACGTCGACACGCCCAGCAGGTCGACGAGGAAGGCGGGCGCGCCGGCGATGTAGAGGAAGAACGCGCAGAAGTTGAGCGCGGGGATGAACCCGAGCAGCAGGAACTCGGGCCTGCCGATCACGGCGCGGTAGTTGTGCCATAGCGTGCGCGGGTGCAGCTCGCTGCGCATCCGCGGCGGGTGCGTCTCGGGCAGCGCGCGCCACGCCCACGCGAGCACGACCAGCGTGAACGCGAGCAGCGCCCAGAACATCGCACGCCAGCCCATCGTGTTGAGCAGCACGCCGCCGATGACCGGTGCGACCGCCGGAGCGATCGAGAACACCAGCGTGATCTGCGACATCGCCTTCTGCGCCTCGGGGCCGTGGAAGCTGTCGCGGATGATCGCGCGCCCGACGACCATGCCGGTGCCCGCCGACAGTCCCTGGAGCGCGCGCGCGAGCCAAAGCGACTCGATGTTGCCGGCGATCGCGCAGAGGAGCGTGGCGATCGCATAGACGACGAGCCCGGCGATCACCACGGGCCGTCGCCCCAGCGCGTCCGACAGCGCGCCATGCCAGAGCATCATGAACGCGTAGGCGAACAGGTACGCGGAAAGCGTGGCCTGCACGGCGACGGGCGGGACCGCGAGCTCGCGGCCGATCGCGCCGAACGCGGGCAGGTAGAGGTCGATCGAGAACGGCCCGAGCATCACCAGCGACGCGAGCAGCGCTGCGAGCGCCCACGAGCGCTTCAGCGCGGGGACGAGGCCCGAGCCGGCGTCGACGCTCAAGCCGGCGCGCCTTCGCCCGCGAGCGCCGCGTCGACCGCGGCGCGATCGTACTTCGGGGCGAACAGCGCGATGAACGCGTACACGTAGCCGCGCAGGAAGACGTTGCGCCGAAGCGCGAGACGGGTCGTCGACGGTGCAAAGAGGTGGCCCGCGTCGAGCTTCACCAGGCCCTTGTCGCGCGAGGCGTCCCACGCCATCTGCGCGACGATGCCCACGCCCATGCCGAGCTCGACGTACGTCTTGATGACGTCGGCGTCGAGCGCGGTCAGCACCACGTTGGGCTCGAGGCCGCGCGCCGCGAACGCCGCGTTGATCTGCGACCGGCCGGTGAACGAGAAGTCGTACGTGATGATCGGGTGCTTCGCGAGCGCCTCGAGCGTGAGCTTGCCCTTGATCTTCGCGAGCGGGTGGTCGAGCGGCACCAGCACGCAGCGGTTCCAGGTGTAGCAGGGCAGCGTGACGAGCTCGGGAAAGTCGGCGAGCGCCTCGGTGGCGATGCCGACGTCGGTCTCGCCGTGGATCGTGTGCTCGGCGACCTGCTTCGGATTGCCCTGGTGCAGCACGACGCGGACCTTCGGGTAGCGCTCGGCGAACGCGTGCAGGACGCGCGGCAGCACGTAGCGCGCCTGCGTATGCGTCGTCGCGATCGACAGCGTGCCGGTATCCTCGCGCCGGTACTCGTCGGCAACGCGCTTGAGGTTGGCGATCTCGGCGAGCGCCTTGCGGGCGGTGGCGACGACGACCGCGCCGGCGGGCGTCAGCGACGCGAGCCGCTTGCCCTGGCGCACGAACACCTTGAGCCCGAGCTCGTCCTCGAGCTGCCGAATTTGCTTGCTGATGCCCGGCTGCGAGGTGAAGAGCGCTTCGGCGGCATCGGAGACGTTGAGGCCGTGGTCGACGACGGCGGCCAGGTAGCGCAGCTGCTGGAGGTTCATCCGGCTTATAGCTTCACACGAGTTAATTGGCTCTAGTATATAACCAGCCACGATGTCCCAGCGCTTCGCCGTCCACCCGACGCACCCGCAGCCGCGGCTCATCCGGCAGGCCGCGGCGCTGGTGCGCGACGGCGGCCTGATCGTGTACCCGACGGACTCGTGCTACGCGCTCGGCTGCACGCTCGCGGCCGCCGGCGCGGTCGCGCGCCTCCGCGCGATCCGCGGCATCGACGATCGCCATCAGCTGTCGATCGTGTGCCTCGACCTCGCGCAGGTCGGCCGCTACGTTCGGCTCGACAACTGGCAGTTCCGCGTCGTGCGGCAAGGCATTCCGGGGCCGTACACGTTCATTCTTCCGGCGACGCGGGAAGTGCCACGCCCCGTCAAGGATGCGCGGCGCGGCACGCTAGGCGTGCGCGTGCCGGCGCATCCGGTCGCGACGGCGTTGGTGGAGGAGCTCGGCGAGCCGCTCCTGTCGTCGTCGCTGGTCCTGGCTGGCGACGACGCGCCGTTGAACGACGGCGACGCGATCGTGGCGGCGATCGGACGGCGCATCGACGCGTTCGTCGATGCGGGCCCGTGCGCGGGCGAACCGTCGACCGTCATCGACCTATCGGCGCCGCCGGGCGAGATCGTGAGACGCGGTCTCGGCGACCCCGCGGCGCTGGGGCTTTAGAGGCACAGCAACCCTTTGGCCCGCGCGGGCATCCGGGATGCGGTAGAATGCCCCCCGATGGACCTGTCGCTCGAGCGGATCGCGCTGGCCGCGATACCGATCATTCTGGCGATCACGGTGCACGAGGCGTCCCACGGTTACGTGGCCCGGATGTTCGGGGACAGCACGGCATGGATGCTCGGCCGCGTCACCCTGAATCCGCTGAAGCATATTGATCCGCTCGGGACGATCCTGGTCCCGCTGGCGACGTTCTGGCTCGGCGGCTTCCTGTTCGGCTGGGCGAAGCCGGTGCCGGTGAATTTCGCGAACCTGCGCAACCCCAAGCGGGACATGCTCTGGGTCGCGGCCGCGGGCCCGGGCGCCAACCTGATCATGGCGATCGCCTGGGCGTTTCTGTACGCGGCGACATCGTCCGGCGGTGCGTTCGCGAGCGCGGGCCTGCAGGAAATGAGCAGCGCGGGAATTGCGATCAACGTGTCTCTGATGGTACTGAACCTGTTGCCTATCCTTCCGCTCGACGGCGGACGCATCGCGCTGTCGCTGCTGCCGCGCCGGCTCGCGATCCCGTACTCGAGCACGGAGCGCTTCGGATTCATCGTCGTGATCCTGCTCATCGTGTCGGGGGCGCTCGGAGTGGTGCTGGGACCGTTCTTTCGCGCGACGCTGACCTTCATCGGTGCCATCACCGGCATCGACCTTCGATAGCGTCGCGGGCCAGGCCACATGTTCTCCGACCGCGTGCTTTCCGGCATGCGTCCCACCGGGCGCATGCACATCGGCCACTACCACGGCGCGCTGCGCAACTGGATACGGCTCCAGGAGGAGCACGAGTGCCTGTTCTTCGCGGCCGACTGGCACGCGCTGACGACCCATTACGACGAGCCCGAGTCGATCTCGGACACGGTGTGGGAGATGTTCGTCGACTGGCTGGCCGCCGGCCTCGACCCCACGCGCGCGACGCTGTTCATCCAGTCGCAGATCGCCGAGCACGCCGAGCTGACGCTGCTGCTCGGGATGATCTCGCCGGTGGGCTGGCTCGAGCGCGTGCCGACGTACAAGGACCAGCAGCAGCGCCTCGCCGACCGCGACCTGTCGAACTACGGGTTCCTCGGCTACCCGGTGATGCAGAGCGCCGACATCCTGATCTACCGCGCCAACATGGTGCCGGTCGGCGAGGACCAGGTTTCGCACATCGAGCTCACGCGCGAGATCGCGCGGCGCTTCAACCACATCTACGGGCAGGAGTCCGGGTTCGAGGACAAGGCGAAGGCGGCGGTCAAGAAGCTCGGCGCGAAGAAGGCGAAGCGCTACAACGAGCTGCGCACCGCGTTCCAGGAGAAGGGCGACGAGCCCGCGCTTGCGGCCGCGCGGCAGCTCCTCGAGGACACGCAGAACCTGTCGCTCGGCGATCGCGAGCGCCTGTTCGGCTGGCTGGAGGGCGCGCGGCGCGTGATCCTGCCGGAGCCGCAGCCGCTCCTCACCGAGGCGCCCAAGGTGCCCGGGCTCGACGGCCAGAAGATGTCGAAGTCGACCGGCAACGCGATCTTCCTGCGCGAGGAGCCCGCCGAGGTCACGCGCAAGATCCGCACGATGCAGACCGATCCTGCGCGCGTGCGCCGCAGCGACCCGGGCAATCCGGAAGCCTGTCCGGTGTGGCCGCTGCACAAGATCTATTCGAGCCAGGACACGCGCGACTGGGTGTGGAAGGGCTGCACGACGGCCGGCATCGGATGCCTCGAGTGCAAGCAGCCGGTCATCGACGCGATCCTCAAGGAGCAGGCGCCGATGCACGAGCGCGCGCAGAAGTACCTCGACGACCCGCAGCTGGTGCGCAACATCGTCGCCGACGGCTGCGAGCGCGCGCGCAAGCTCGCCGAGGAGACGATGGGCGACGTGCGCGAGGCGATGGGACTCAAGTACGCGTGATGCCATGAGCGCCGAATCCTCCCTCGACCTCGAGCATCCGTCGCCCGCGCCGAAGCCGGTCGCTCGCGTCAACGGCGAGCCGCTCGCCGAGATGCCGCTCGACCTGTACATCCCGCCCGAAGCGCTCGAAATCTTCCTCGAGACGTTCGAAGGACCGCTCGACCTCCTGCTGTACCTGATCCGCAAGCAGAACATCAACGTCCTCGACATCCCGATGGCCGAGCTCACGCGCCAGTACCTCGGCTACGTCGAGATGATGCGGCGCACGCAGCTCGAGCTCGCCGCGGAGTACCTGCTGATGGCGGCGGTGCTGATCGAGATCAAGTCGCGCCTGCTGTTGCCGCGCCCGCCGTCGGCGGACGGGCAGGAGGTCGACGACCCGCGCGCCGAGCTCGTGCGCCGACTGCTCGAGTACGAGCGCATGAAGGCGGCGTCGCAGGCGATCGATGCGCTGCCGCATGCCGGCCGCGATTTCGAGGTCGTGCGCGTGTGGTTCGACCGCGTCACGACGCAGCGCTTCGCGAACGTCGAGGCCGCCGACCTGCGCGCGGCTTGGGCCGGCCTCGTGCAGCGCGCGAAGATCAACCGTCACCACCTCGTGACGCGCGAGCAGCTGTCGGTGCGCGCCGAGATGAGCCGCATCCTGAAGCGGCTCGCGAGCGGACGCTATGCCGAGTTCACCACGCTGTTCGCCGAGCATGCCGACGTGCCGCATCTCATCGTCACGTTCCTCGCGCTGCTCGAGCTCGCGCGCGAGCAGCTCGTCGACCTGACGCAGGCCGAGGGCTATGCGCCGATCCACGTCCACGCCAAGGGCGAAGCGCAGTTCAGCCTCGCCGCGGATGCGACATGAACGATGAAGATCGTTCGGCTGAAGCCGAACCCACACAAGACCAGCCGGGCGATCTCGCCGAGATCAAGCGCGTGCTCGAAGCCGCGCTGCTCGTCGCGGGCGAGGCGATCCCGGCCGTGCACCTCGCGCGGCTGTTCGATCCGCCGCTCGACGGCGAGACCGTGCGCAAGCTGTTGGACGAGCTCAAGGCCGACTGGAGCGGGCGCAAGGTCGAGCTCGCGCAGGTCGCCTCGGGCTGGCGCTTCCAGGCGTCGCCCGAGCTGCAGCCCTACATCGACCGGCTCTCGCCCGAGAAGCCGCCGAAGTACTCGCGTGCCGTCATGGAGACGCTCGCGATCATCGCGTACCAGCAACCGGTCACCCGCGGCGACATCGAGGCGATCCGCGGAGTTGCCGTGTCCACGAACGTCGTCAAGACGCTCGAGGACCGGCAATGGATCGAAGTCGTCGGCCATCGCGAGACGCCGGGACGTCCGGCGCTCTACGCGACGACCAAAACCTTCCTCGATGACCTCGGCTTGCGCTCCCTCGCGGAGCTCCCACCTCTCGCCGAGCTCGACACCTCCCATCTGATGGAGATTCCCGATGCCCCAGCCAAGGCCGCCGAGGCGGCACACGCACTCGCGTCCCCGCTCGTCGACCGGGCCGATGCGGACGACCCCGCTTCATCCGCATCAGTCGAGCCTGGCGATGCAGGGGTTCGAGGCGAGCCTTCCGCCTCCGAAACACAAACGCTCCACTGACGAGGTCTTCAGCGAGCCCCAGCGCCTGCACAAGGTGCTGGCGAGCTGCGGCTTCGGCTCGCGCCGCGCGATGGAGGACCTGATCCTCGCGGGGCGCATCACCGTCAACCGGATGCCTGCGGACATCGGGCAGAAGGTCGGCCCGGGAGACGAGGTCCGCATCAACGGCGAGCCGGTTAAGATCCGCTTCGCCGAGCCCAAGGCGCGCGTGCTCGTCTATCACAAGCCGACCGGCGAGCTGGTGACGCGCGACGATCCCGAGGAGCGCCCCACCGTGTTCGGCATGCTGCCGGCGATCAAGGACGGCCGATGGATCGCGGTGGGCCGCCTCGACTACAACACGGAGGGCCTGCTGCTCTTCACGAACTCCGGCGAGCTCGCGAACCGGATGATGCATCCGCGCTACGAGATCGAGCGCGAGTATGCGGTGCGCGTGCTCGGACGGCTCACCGACGAGCAGGTCGAGACGCTGAAGCGCGGCGTCGAGCTCGACGACGGCCCGGCGAAAGTCGAGAAGGTCGAGGACGCCGGCGGCGACGAGGACAGCTCGAACCACTGGTACAAGGTCGTCGTCAAGGAAGGCCGCAACCGCGAGGTGCGCCGCCTGTTCGAGGCGATCGGCCTCGCCGTGTCGCGCCTGTTGCGCGTGCGCTACGGACGTGTCGCGATGCCGCCGCAGCTCAAGCGCGGCGAGGTGATGGAGCTCGAGCTGCACGAGGTCAACGCGCTGCTCCGCTCGGCGGGGCTCAAGGTCCTGGGCGGCGGCGAGCAACCGCAGCCGCAGCAACAACAGCCACGCCAGGGCGGGAAGCCGCAGCACCACCAGAAGCCACGCGGCGAAGGGCAGCGGGAAGGACAACGAGGCGACGCGCAGCGAGGCGAAGGTCAGCCCGGCGCGGCCGGGCAGGGCGACGCCCGTCGCAAGCGACGTCGCGGTCGCAAGCGCGGCGGCCCGGGGTTGCCTGGGGGCCATGGCGCCTCCGGCGGCCAGGGCGCGGCACCCGGCGAGATGCAGGCCGATCGTCACGAGCCGCACGAGGTGAACGGCAACGTCGCTCCCAGGCCGGGTTCGCCATACCGGCAGGGCGAGGGACCGATGTCGAGCCATCCGCGCGGCGCGACGTCCGCGCCAAGGCACGGCGGCCATGGCAGGCCTGGCGGGCACGGCGGGCACGGCGGGTACGGTGCGCACAGTGCGCATGGCGGGCCTGGCGGTCCCGGCGGACCTGGGCAGAAGAAGCGGCGCCGACGCGGCCGCGGCGGCGGCGCCGGTGCAGGTGCCGGCGGAGCCCCCAAAGGACCCGGCCAGCAGAAGTGGGTCGGCCTCCCGAAGGACGAGGACGAACCGAGCTAGGGAGATCCCCCCGAAGCGAACTTCGTTCGCCTCCCCCCAGGGGGCTGGAGCGCCCTTGCGGCGGCCCGGCGGGCGCTCCTAGTCCACGAACAGATCGGGCAGCAGCGGCTGCCCCGGCTCGACCGCGTAGCGCGAGAAGTCGGCGACGCCGGCTTCGCGCAGCGCCTCCTCGTCGATGAAGAAGCGCCCGGTGCACGTGCGCGGGTCGCGCACGAGGATCGCGTGCGCGGCATCGGCGACGATCTCGGGCGTGCGCATGCGCTTCTGCTCGTCGGCGGCGCCCGGGATCATCGCGATCGCCGCCGTGCGGATCACGGTGCGCGGCCACAACGCGTTGACGCCGATGCCGTCGCCGCGGAATTCCTCGGCGTGCCCGAGCACGCACAGGCTCATGCCCATCTTGGCGATCGTGTAGGCGACGTGGTCGCGGTACCAGCGCGGGTCGAGCGTCGGCGGCGGCGCGAGCGTGAGGATGTGCGCTCCGCGGCCGGCGCGCGCGGACGCCTTGAGCCACGGCAGGCACGCCTGCGTCGCGGCATACGTGCCGCGCACGTTGACGTCCAGCATCAGGTCGACGCGCTTCATCGGCGTGCGCTCGGTGCCGGTCAGGCTGATCGCGCTCGCGTTGTTCACGAGGATGTCGATGCCGCCGAACTGCGCGGCGGCCGCGTCGACCGCCTCGCGCAGCGCGTTCTCGTCGCGGATGTCGCACGCGATCGGCAGCGCCTTGCCGCCGGCGTCCTCGATGTCGTTCGCGGCCGTGTGGATCGTGCCCGGCAGCTTGGGGTTCGGCGCATCGGTCTTCGCGGCGATCACGACGTTGGCGCCGTCGCGCGCGGCGCGGACCGCGATCGCGAGCCCGATGCCGCGCGACCCGCCGGTGATGAACAGCGTCTTGCCGCCGAGGCCGTTCATGGAAATTGCGCGGGGCGCTTGGCGAGGAACGCGCTCACGCCTTCGACGAATTCGTCGCTGCCCGCCTGCGCGCCGAAGCTCTTCGCCTCGGCCAGGAGCTGCTCCGAAAGCGAGCGATCGAGCGACTGGCGCACCAGGCGCTTGGTCGCGGCGAGCGCCTTCCGGGGGCCTGCCGCGAGCGTCGTGGCGACGTTGGCGACCGTCGCATCGAGGTCCGCCGCGGGCACGACGCGATTGACCAGCCCGAGGGCGAGCGCCTGCGCGGCATCGAAGCGCCCGCCGAGCAGCAGGATCTCGAGCGCGCGGCGCTGGCCGACGATGCGGGGCAGCGACCAGGTGCCGCCGCCGTCGGGGGTGATGCCGATCTGCCGGTAGCCGGCGGCGAAATACGCGTCGTCGGACGCAATCGCGAGGTCGCAAGCGTTCATCAGCGACATCCCGAAGCCGGCGACCGCGCCGTGCACGCGCGCGACCACGGGCGCATCCATGCGGGCGATCGTCTCGACGACGATGTGCACGCGCTCGACCAGGTGCGTGAACTCGCGCGTGCGCTCGTCGGACGACCGGTGCAATTCGCGCGCGAACGAGCGGATGTCGCCGCCGGCCATGAAATGCGGGCCTGCGCCGCGCACGACGACGACGCGAACGGACGGATCGGCGGCAAGGCCCGCGAACGCCGGGATCATCGCGTCGACCATGGTCAGGTCGAGCGCGTTGAGCGCGGACGGGCGGTTGAGCGTGATCGTCGCGACGGCGCCGTCGCGCGACACCAGGACCGGAGCATCACTCATGGCGTTACGATAGCACCGCGCGAATGCGATGCCGCTCGAGCGCGAGCGTCACGGTCGTCGCATGGATATCCACGACGTCGTCGACGTCCTCGGCATAGCCGCCGGCCATCGCGATCGCGACCGGGATGCCGAGCGCTGCGAGATGGCAGAGCACGAGGCGGTCGCGATCGGCGAGCCCCGCCTTGGTCAGCG
>Ga0207648_10005523_pt1 | contig 12742 bp, 7 predicted proteins | sample KBSMisM32_FD_184310 | JGI IMG/M metagenome (GOLD analysis project Ga0207648, IMG submission 184310) | Miscanthus rhizosphere microbial communities from Kellogg Biological Station, Michigan, USA - KBS Miscanthus M3-2 (SPAdes) (version 2) | ecosystem: Host-associated > Plants > Roots > Rhizosphere...
CGCATCGACCGGCGGGTTCGGCCGGAAGCTGATCACCATCAGGCGCGGCGCCGCATCGATCTTGGTCACGCCGAAGGGCTTGGCGAGCACGCGCAGCCGGTGCACGTCGAACAGGGTCTGGCCCTGCGGCGGCAACTTGCCGAAGCGGTCGGTGACCTCCTCGAGCATCGCGTCGATCTGTTCCGACGTGGCCGCGCTCGCGAGCCGCTTGTACAGATTCAGCCGCGTGTGCACGTCGCCGCAATAGGCGTCGGGCAGCAGCGCCGGCGCATGCAGGTTGATCTCGGTCGTCGCCGACAGCGGGCTCAGCAGGTCGGGTTCGTGGCCGGCCTTCAGTGCGCGCACCGCCTCGGCCAGCATCTCGTTGTAGAGCTGGAAGCCGACCTCCATCATGTTGCCGCTCTGGTTGTCGCCCAGCACCTCGCCGGCGCCGCGGATCTCGAGGTCGTGCATCGCGAGGTAGAAGCCCGAGCCGAGTTCCTCCATGCTCTGGATCGCCTCGAGCCGCAGCGACGCCGCCTTGCTCAGGGCCTCGACATCGGGCACCAGCAGATAGGCGTAGGCCTGGTGGTGCGAGCGCCCGACGCGGCCGCGCAGCTGGTGCAGCTGCGCCAGGCCGAACTTGTCGGCGCGGCTCATCACGATCGTGTTGGCGCTCGGCACGTCGATGCCGGTCTCGATGATGGTCGAGCACAGCAGCAGGTTGTAGCGCTGCGCGACGAAGTCGCGCATCACGCGCTCGAGCTCGCGCTCGGGCATCTGGCCGTGCGCGATCGCGATGCGTGCCTCGGGCATCAGCTCGGCCAACTTGTCGCGGCGCGCGAGGATGGTGTCGACCTCGTTGTGCAAAAAGTAGACCTGCCCGCCGCGCTTGAGCTCGCGCAGCACCGCCTCGCGGATCGTGCCGCTGGTCTCGGTGCGCACGAAGGTCTTGATCGCCAGACGCCGCTGCGGCGCGGTCGCGATCACGCTCAAGTCGCGCAGGCCTTCGAGCGCCATGCCCAGCGTGCGCGGGATCGGCGTCGCGGTCAGGGTCAGCACGTCGACCTCGGCGCGCATCGCCTTGATCGCCTCCTTGTGGCGCACGCCGAAGCGGTGCTCCTCGTCGATCACCAGCAGGCCGAGGCGCTTGAACTTCACCTTGTCGCTGATCAGCGCATGCGTGCCGACGACGATGTCGACGGTGCCGTCGGCGATGCCGTCGAGCGTGGCCTTGACTTCCTTGCTGGAGCGAAAGCGCGAGATCTCGGCGACCTTGACCGGCCACTTGCCGAAGCGGTCGGCGATGTTCTGGAAGTGCTGCTCGGCGAGCAAGGTCGTCGGCGCCAGGATCGCGACCTGCTTGCCGCCGGTGACCGCGACGAACGCGGCGCGCAGCGCGACCTCGGTCTTGCCGAAGCCGACGTCGCCGCAGACCAGCCGGTCCATCGGCTGCGGCGAGACCATGTCCTGGATCACCGCATGGATCGCGGCCTGCTGGTCGGGCGTCTCCTCGAAGCCGAAGCTCGCGGCGAAGGCCTCGTAGTCGTGCGGCGAGAAGCGGAACGCGAAGCCTTCGCGCGCGGCGCGGCGCGCGTACAGATTCAGCAGCTCGGCCGCGGCATCGCGCACCTGCTCGGCGGCCTTGCGTTTGGCGCGGTCCCACTGCGGCGAGCCGAGCTTGTGCAGCGGCGCCTCGTCGGCGGCCACGCCGGTGTAGCGCGCGATCAGGTGCAGCTGCGAGACCGGCACGTACAAGGTGGCCTTGTCGGCGTACTCGAGATGCAGGAACTCGCTCGAGCCCCCTTCGTCACCCCCGAGGTCGATGTTCTTCAAGCCGACATAGCGCCCGATGCCGTGGTTCGCGTGCACGACCGGGTCGCCGATCTTCAGCTCCGACAGGTCCTTGATCAGCGCGTTGACATCGCTGACCTGTTCCTGCTTGCGGCGCCGGCGCGCCGTCGGGCTGGTGGCGAACAGCTCGGTCTCGGTGACGAACTGGATCGAGATGGCCGCGACGGCCTGGGCGTCGCTGCCGATGCCTTCGGGCTCCCACCAGTGAAAGCCTTCGGCCAGCGGCGCGACCGCGATCGCGAAATGCTCGTCGCCGGCCTGGAACTCGGCCAGCGAGGCGACGCTCGGTGGCTCGATCCGGCTGTCGCGCAGCAGCTCGAGCAGGCTTTCGCGCCGGCCTTCGGTCTCGGCGACGATCAGCACCCGCGCCGGTGTCGTGTCGACATGCCGCTGCAGGCGCTGCAGCGGCTCCGGCGCACCGCGCTCGACGCCGAGCTCGGGTAGCGCGCGCGCCCAGGTGGCGGCGAACGCGGGATCGTCGGCCGCTTCGGCCGCTTCGGCCACGCCTCCACGCAACGCGAGCTGCGCATGGCGATTGCACAGGCCGAAGAAATCGTCGGGCTTCAGGAACAGCTCTTCGGGCGGCAGGATCGGCCGTTCGCGGTCGTGCTGCAGAAAGCGGTGGCGCTCGCGCGTGTCGGCCCAGAACTTCTTCAGCGCCGCATCGACCTCGCCGTGCAGCGCCAAGGTCGCGTCATCGCCCAGGTAGTCGAAGATCGTCGCGGTCGCGTCGAAGAACAGCGGCAGGTAGTACTCGATGCCGCCGCTGGCGAGGCCAGTGCCGATGTCCTTGTACAGGCGCACCTTGGTCGGGTCGCCCTCCATCTTCTCGCGCCAGCGGGCGCGGAACGCGGTGCGCGCGGCCTCGTCCATCGGGAACTCGCGGCCCGGCAGCAGCCGCACCTCGGGCACCGGGTACAGGCTGCGCTGGCTGTCGGGGTCGAAGGTGCGGATCGAATCGACTTCGTCGCCGAACAGGTCGACCCGGTACGGCACCGCCGAGCCCATCGGGAACAGATCGATCAGCCCGCCGCGCACCGCGTACTCGCCGGGCGACACGACCTGGCTCACATGGGTGTAGCCCGCGAGCGTGAGCTGGGCTTTCAGCGCGGCTTCGTCGAGGCGTTGCTTCTGCTTGAAGTGGAAGGTGGTGCCGGCCATGAAGCGCGGCGGCGCCAGGCGCACCAGCGAGGTCGTGGCCGGCATCAGCACGACATCGAGATCGCCGGTCTGGCGCGCCTGCAGGATGCGCCACAGCGTCGCGAGCCGCTCGGAGATCAGGTCCTGGTGGGGCGAGAAGGTGTCGTAGGGCAGGGTCTCCCAGTCGGGGAACACCGCGATGCGCAGGCCCGGCGCGAAGAACGGCAGCTCGGCCTCGAGCCGCTGGGTGTCGGCCGGCTCGGCGGTGACGATCGCGGTGATCTTGTGCTGCGCGGCCTGCGCCTGTGCGAATCGGGCGAGCAGCAGCGCATCGGCCGAGCCGGTCGGGCGCGGCACCGTGAAGCGCTTTCCGGGGGCGATAGGAGGGAGCTGCATGATTCTCGGCAACACAAAACAAACCGCCCCGCGGGGCCTTGTGAGATGGCGTTCCCTCGGGGCGGTGACTGACCCGATTATAGAATTCGCGCTCCGATGACGCCCACGCCCACCCCCGACGCCCCTGGACGCGTGTTCGCCCTCGTTCCCTGCGCCGGCATCGGCGCGCGCGCCGATGCCGGCGGCCCGAAGCAGTACGCACTGCTCGCCGGCCGCAGCCTGGTGGCGCACACGCTGGCCGCGCTTGAGCAGGTCCGGCGCATCGCGCAGGTGCTCGTTGTGGTGAGTCCGGCCGACACGCAATTCGCCGCGTCGGAGGCGTCGAGCGGCGCACCCGCCGCCGCAGTGCGGGTCGCCCATTGCGGTGGCGCGACGCGCGCGGCGAGTGTCCGCAATGGCGTCAACGACCTGCTGGTCCACGGTGCGCGGCCGCACGACTGGGTGCTGGTGCACGACGCGGCGCGCTGCCTGGTGCGCCCCGAATGGATCGATGCCTTGATCGATGCCTGCATCGCCGACCCGGTCGGCGGGCTGCTGGCGTTGCCGCTGGCCGACACACTGAAGGCCGAGCGCGACGGCCGCGTCGCCGCGACGATCGACCGTCACGCGAAGTGGCAGGCGCAGACGCCGCAGATGTTCCGGCTCGGCATGCTGCGCGAGGCGCTGGCCGCCGCTGGCGACCAGGTCACCGACGAGGCTGCCGCGATCGAGGCGATCGGCCTGGCGCCCAGGCTCGTGCCCGGCGCGCTCGAGAACTTCAAGATCACCTGGCCGGAAGACTTCGCTCTGGCCGAGCGTCTGCTCCGGACGCGCGGATGAGCGCGCGCATCAAGCCGCCGCTGTGGCGCATCGGCGAAGGCTGGGACACGCACGCGCTGGTCGCGGGGCGCCGGCTGGTGCTCGGCGGCGTCGAGATCGCGCACACCCACGGGCTGCTCGGCCACTCCGATGCCGACGCGCTCTGCCATGCGATCACCGATGCGCTGTTCGGCGCTGCGGCAATGGGCGACATCGGCTTTCACTTCCCCGACACCGATTCGCAGTACCAGGGCGCCGATTCGCTCGCGCTGCTCGCCGAGGCAGCACGGCGCGTGCGCGCCGCCGGCTGGCTGATCGGCAATGTCGACAGCACGATCATCGCGCAGGCGCCGAAGATGGCACCGCACATCCTGGCGATGCGCCAGCGTGTCGCACAGGCGATCGGGGTACAGCTCGATCAGGTCAGCGTGAAGGCGAAGACGGCGGAGAAGATGGGGCCGGTCGGGCGCCTCGAGGCGATCGAGGCGCGCGCGATCTGCCTGCTCGCGAAGAACTGACGCGACGCCGCGAACCGCGGTCCGCCACGCGCTACTTTTGCCACGTTCTCAAGGCGCCTTCTTCAGCCGGATGTGCGCCATCAGGCCGCCGTCGGGCGCGTTGACCAGCTCGAAGCTGCCGCCCATGCGTTGCACCGCCTTGTCGACGATCGCCAGGCCCAGCCCGGCGCCGGTCGCTGCGGTGCGCGCGGCGTCGCCGCGGAAGAACGGCGTCGTCAGCTGCGCGAGCTTTCTCGGGTCGGCGCCCGGGCCGAAATCGCGCACCGTCAGGATCACCCACGGGCCGGTGCGCGCATAGGTGACGAGCACGCGGGCGATGCCGGTGTCGGTCGAGCGGCCATAGCGGCGCGCGTTCTCGAACAGGTTCTGCAGCACGCGGCCGAGTTCGGTGTCGTCGGCCAGCACCTTGGTGTCGATCGCGACGCGCGAGGTGATGCGGATCTGGCTCGTGTCGCGAAACGCCGCCATCTCGCGGTCGACGACGCTGCTCAGGTGCACCGGCATCATGCGGCCATCGCCGGGGCGCGCGTAGTCCATGAACTTGTCGATGATCGCGTCGAGCTGGTCGATGTCGAGTGCCATGTTCTGCTTCGCCTCCTCGTCATGCACGCTCATCTCGGCCTCGAGCCGCAGGCGCGCCAGCGGGGTGCGCAGGTCGTGCGAGATGCCGGCGAGCATCACCGCGCGGTCCTGCTCGACCTTCGCGAGCTCGCGCGCCATGCGGTTGAAGCCCATGTTGACCTGGCGGATCTCGCTCGTCAGCGTGTTCTCGTCGAGGCGCGAATCGAATTCGCCTTCGCGGATCCGGCTGGCCGCGAAGCTGAGTTCCTTCAGCGGCTGGTTGATCAGCCGCGCGATCGCGGCCGATCCCAGCACCGTCGCGAGCAGCGCGATGCTGACCCACAGCACGATCGTGCTCCAGGCCATCGGGCCGGCGGGTGTCGGGTCGGCCTGCACCCAGTACGGGTCTTTCTCGATCGAGAAACCGACCCACAGGCCGGGCGCCCCGTTGACCGAGCTGGCGACCAGCGTGTCGGGGCCGAGCTGGGCGCGCAGCGCGTTGCCGATCGTGCGCGAGATGCGATCCGCTTCGTAAGGCTCCCACTTGTCGCCGGGCTCGCGCGGCGCGAGCTTCAGCGACTCCTGGTTCGAGATGCCCTTGATCAGCGCGACGCGGTTGATGCCGTCGCTCGACAGCAGCGCGGCACGCGCCAGCTTGACGAGGCTCGCGATCTGCTGCGCCTGCTGCGCGGCGCGCGGCTCGAACTCGAGCGCACGGAAAGTCTGCGTCCAGGCGACGACGCCGCTGGCCAGCAGCAACGCAATCAGGAAGAAGGTGCGCCAGAACAGGCTGAGCGCGACATGTCGCGAGGGCATCGGCAGGGGTCGGCTCTACAAAAGGTGAGCGAATCTAGCAGAGCAGGGCGGCCGGCACCGCAGCGGCTCCCGAAGGGGCCGCCGGCGTGCTTGCAAAAAGCGCGGCGACTCAGCTCGAGCCGTCCGGCACGAACACGTAGCCCACGCCCCAGACGGTCTGGATGTAGCGCGGCTGCGCCGGGTCGGGCTCGATCATCTTGCGCAGGCGCGAGATCTGCACATCTAGGCTGCGGTCGAAAGGCTCGAACTCGCGGCCGCGCGCCAGCTGCGCGAGCTTGTCCCGACTCAGCGGCTGGCGCGGGTGGCGCACCAGCGCCTTCAGCATCGAAAATTCGCCGGTCGTCAGCGCGATCTGCTCGCCTTCCTTGGACAGGCGCCGCAGCGCCAGGTCGAACTCGAACGGGCCGAAGGTCACGGTCTGGGCCTCGAGCGCCGGCGCGCCCGGCGCCTCCAGCGTCGGACGCCGGCGCAGCACCGCATGGATGCGGGCCAGCAGCTCGCGCGGGTTGAAGGGCTTGGGCAGGTAGTCGTCGGCGCCGACTTCGAGGCCGACGATGCGGTCGACATCCTCGACCTTGGCGGTCAGCATGATGATCGGCGTCAGGTCGTTCGCGGCGCGCAGGCGCCGGCAGATCGACAGGCCGTCTTCGCCCGGCAGCATCAGGTCGAGCACGATCAGGTGCACGGTCTCGCGGGTCAGCAGGCGGTTCAAGGCCTTCGCGTCCTCGGCAAGCAGCACTTCGAAGCCTTCTTGCGTCAGGTAGCGGCGGAGCAGATCGCGGATACGGGCATCGTCGTCAACAATGACGACTCGATCGGGACGCGGGGTAGGCACAGCGGACATGGGGACTCCAAACTTGTAACAACGGCGATTTTGGCCATGTTTCGGCACGATTTTTGGGCTTCATGACCAGCTGTTACAACTGCAGCCGCAGCAGTTGCCACCCCTCACGGCGTGCCTCGGACGTACAAGCCGCATCGACGGCGCAAGCCGCGCCGACCTGCTGTCTCACCCCGGAGGAACTCGACCATGACCATCCACTTGCAACGCCTCGCGCTTGTCGCCGCCTGCACCTGGAGCGCGCCGCTCGCGCTGGCGGCCGACGGCGCGCCGCCGCCACAGGGCGTCGTGCGCCTGTCGAGCAGCGCGAGCATCGAGGTCACGAAGGATCTGCTGACGATCGCGTTCGGCACGACACGCGAAGGCGCCGATGCCGCAGCGGTGCAAGTGCAGCTGAAGCAGGCGCTCGATGCCGCGCTCGCCGAAGCGAAGAAGGCGGCGCGGCCCGGGCAGCTCGATGTGCAGACCGGCAATTTCGCGCTCTCGCCACGCTACACGAACAAGGGCGTTCCCAGCGGCTGGCAGGGCAGCGCCGAACTGATCGTGGAAGGCCGTGACATGCAGGCCATCGGCCAGCTCAGCGGCCGGATCACGACCCTGACGATCAGCCGCGTCGGCTACAACCTGTCGCGCGAACTGCGCGAGAAGGTCGAGGGCGAGGTCTCCGCGCGTGCGATCGCGAGCTACCGCACGAAGGCCGACAACGTCGCGAAGCAGTTCGGCTACTCGAGCTACCTGATCCGCGAGGTCGACGTCAGCAGCAGCGAGCCGCCGATGCCGCGGCCGATGGCGACGATGCAGATGAAATCGATGGCGGCATCGGCCGACGACGCGCTGCCGGTCGAGCCGGGCAAGGGCACGGTCAGCGTCGTCGTCAATGGCACGGTGCAGATGCTCAAGTAGCGTCGCGGTCATGCGGCGGCGCGCCGGCGAGCGCGCAGTCCTTCGCTTACGATGACCGCGTTGCCCGACCATTGCCTGAGCCTCCGTGCCGAACCCGCCATGACCGAACCCCGCCTGCATCACGTGCAATGCCTCGATGGTCGCGGCCTGCACCGCATGGCCTATTGGGAATGGGGCGACGCGCGCAACCCCCGCGTGCTGGTCTGCGCGCACGGCCTGGCGCGCCAGGGTCGCGACTTCGACGTGCTGGCGCGTGCGATGTGCGGCGACTACCGCGTCGTGTGCCCGGATGTCGTCGGCCGCGGCCAGTCTGACTTCCTCGCCGATCCGTCCGGCTACCAGCTGCCCGCCTATGTCGCCGACATGGTGACCCTGCTCGCGCGGCTCGACGCACAGACCGTCCATTGGGTCGGCACCTCGATGGGCGGGCTGATCGGCCTCGGGCTGGCGTCGCTTCGGCAGTCGCCGATCAGGCGCCTGGTGCTCAACGATGTCGGGCCGACGATCCAGTTCGAGGCGCTGCTGCGCATCGGCGCCTACCTCGGCGCACCGGTGCGCTGGGCCTCGCCGGAAGAGGCGGCCGACTACCTAGCGACCATATCGAAGGGCTTCGGCCCGCACAGCCCCGAACAGTGGTTGGCATTGACGCGGCCGATGCTCAAGCCCGATGGCGACGGCTTCAAGCCGCACTACGACCCGGGCATCGCGGTGCCCTTCAAGGCGATCACGCGCGAAATGGCGGCCGCCGGCGAAGCGATGACCTGGCTCGCCTACGACGCGGTCGGCTGCCCGACCCTGCTGCTGCGCGGTGCCGATTCCGACCTGCTGTCACACGCCACCGCACTCGCGATGACGCAGCGCGGCCCGAAGGCGCAGCTGCGCGAATTCGCCGGCGTCGGCCACGCGCCGACGCTCGTCGCCGACGACCAGGTCGCCGCGGTGCGGGAGTTCCTGTTGTCGTGAGCCGCTCGCCATGAAGATCGGCCTGCCGGCCACGCCGCCGGCCGCGTCTGCGATCGTTCAGCTGCTCGACGAACACCCCGATGCCGCCGCCGAGCTCGCGCAGCTGGCGCGTGCGCGGGCGTTCTCCGAACCGCTGCTCGCCGGCCGGCTGCTCGATACCGGTGAAGACGCGCTCGCGCATGCCGATGGCGTCGCCGCGATCCTGCAGGGCATCGGCGCCGCGCCGTCGATGCGTGCCGCCGCGTACCTCGTCTACGCTGCAGACTACCTGAGCCGGCCGGAGGAGGTCGTCGACAAGGCGTTCGGCGCGTCCCATGCGAGCCTGGTCGTGCACACCCGCAAGCTGGTGCAGCTGCAACGTGCGGCGCGCGAGGCGGAGCTCGGCGTCGAAGCGCGCGCGCAGCAGACCGAGCGCGTGCGCAAGATGCTGCTCGCGTTCTCGCGCGACCTGCGCGTCGTGCTTCTGCGCCTGGCGTCGCGTCTGCAGACCTTGCGCTTCTTCGCCGCCAGCAAGCGGCCGTGCCCGCCGGTGATTGCCGCCGAGTCGCTGCAGGTGTTCGCGCCGCTCGCCAACCGGCTCGGTATCTGGCAGATCAAATGGGAGCTCGAGGACCTGGCATTCCGCTTTCTCGAGCCGGCGCATTACCAGAGCGTCGCGCGCCTGCTCGACGAGCGCCGGGCGCTGCGCGAGCAGCGCGTCGAGGCGTTCCGCCTGCGTCTGGCCGACGACCTCGCGGCGCACGGGCTGCGCGCGCAGGTACAGGGCCGGCCCAAGCACCTGTACAGCATCTGGAAGAAGATGCAAGGCAAGGGCCTCGACTTCGAACAGGTCCACGACGTGCGCGCGGTGCGCGTGATCGTGCCCGACGTGCGCGGCTGCTACGCGGTGCTCGGCCGGGTGCACGAGCTGTTCCGCGCGGTGGCGGGCGAGTTCGACGACTACATCGAGCGCCCGAAGCCGAACGGCTATCAGTCGCTGCACACCGTCGTACTCGACGACGATGGCCGCGCCGTCGAGGTTCAGATCCGCACCCAGGCGATGCACGAGCACGCCGAGCATGGTGTCGCCGCGCACTGGGCCTACAAGGATGCCGGCGCGAAGGGCTATGCCGGGGTCAACGCCGACGCCGAACAGCAGGCGCGCATCGCCGAGGCGCGCAAGGCGGTGCTACGCCAGCTGCTCGCCTGGGAACGCGACACGGCACAGCCGCGCGATGCCGATGCGCCGCCGGGCCCGGCCGACGCCGCGGATGAGCGCATCTACGTCTTCACGCCGGCCGCGACCGTGGTCGAGCTCAGCGCCGGGTCGACGCCGATCGACTTCGCATACGCGGTGCACACCGACCTCGGCCACCGCTGCCGCGGCGCCAAGGTCGACGGCGTCATGGTGCCGCTCAACACGCCGCTGCAAAGCGGCCAGACGGTCGAGGTGACCGCGGCGAAGGAGGGCGGCCCGTCGCTCGACTGGCTCAACCCCGAACTCGGCTTTCTGAAGGGCGCGCGTTCACGCACCAAGGTGCGCTCATGGTTCAACGCGTTGGCGCAGAGCGCGACCGTCGCGCGCGGGCGCGAAGCAGTCGAGAAGCTGCTGCAGCGCGAAGGCAAGACGGCGATCAAGCTCGACGACCTGGCCGCGCGGCTCGGCTTTCGCCATGCCGATGCGCTGTTCGAGGTCGTCGGCAAGGACGAGCTGTCGCTGCGCACGATCGAGACCCTGCTGCGCCCGGCCGAGCCGGCGCCGTCAGCCGACGAGGCCTTCGTGCAGCGGCGCAGCAACATCGATGCGCCGTCGCCGAAGGGCGGCGTTCTGGTGGTCGGTGTCGAGTCGCTGATGACGAGCCTGGCGCGCTGCTGCCGGCCGGCGCCGCCGGACGCGATCGGCGGCTACGTGACGCGTGGCAAGGGCGTGGCCGTGCACCGCGCGGTGTGCAGCAACTTCCAGGAGATGGCGGTGCGGGCGCCCGAGCGGGTGATCGCAGTGGCCTGGGGAGCGCCACGCGGCGACAAGCCCGCGCTGTACCCGGTCGACGTGATGGTCGAGGCGGCGGACCGGCAGGGCCTGCTGCGCGACCTCTCCGAACTGTTCGCGAAGGAGAAGATGAACGTGACCGGGGTGAAGACGCAGTCGGTCAAGGATTCGGGTGGCGGCACCGCGTGGATGACCTTTACCATCGAGGTCGCCGATGCGGCGCGCCTGGCCCATGTGCTCGGGTTGGCGGCACGCATCGATGGCGTCCGGACCGTGCGTCGAAAGTGAGGCGTCGAAATCTGGTTATAATCCTAGGCTGCGCAGGCGCGTAGCTCAGCTGGTTAGAGCACCACCTTGACATGGTGGGGGTCGTTGGTTCGAGTCCAATCGCGCCTACCAACAACGGTAGAGAAATCAGGGGCTTAGCGGAGACGCTAGGTCCTTTTTTTCTTGCAGACGATGGGCTCGGCGCAGAAGCAGCGAAAAACAGCGATCGCGTGTGCCGCTGGTCCGTGTACACGACTCACCATGGGAATGCGCTTTCAATCCGGTCACCAGGCCCCATTTGCAAGCTCAAGCCGGCGCGCGCTCGGTGCTTGCCCCACGGTCATCAACTGCCGCAGCACGCGCACTCGCCGGCTCAATCATCCAGGAAAATCATGACGGTCAAGACCACTGTTCCCGCTGCCAAGCAGGCAGATGACGCGGCGACCACCGCACGTGCGGCGGCGCCTCGCGCAACGAAGAAGACGGCCAAGGCTGCCCCGGCGCCCAAAGGCGCGGCGCGCGGGCGCAAGCCGGCGGTCGAAGCGGCAGCCGACGACGACTTCAGCGACGCCGATCTGATCGCCGACGACGAGGGCGACCTCGACGAGGCCGCCGCGGTCGACAAGCTCGTCGACACCGGTGAAGCGAAGGCGAAGGTCAAGCCCTTGCGGGTCAAGGTGCCCAAGTCGAAGGAACGTGCGCTGATCCGTGAGTTCGGGCTCGATGTCACGACCCTGACCGAAGAGCAGGCCGAAAAGCGCCGCATCGAGCTGACCGCGCTCGTCAAGATGGGCAAGACGCGCGGCTTCCTGACGCAGCACGAGATCAACGACCACCTGCCCGAAAAGCTGATCGACGCCGAAGCGCTCGAGGCGGTCGTGAAGATGCTCAACGACATGGGCGTCGCGGTCTACGAGCAGGCGCCCGATGCGGCGACGTTGCTGGTGGCCGGCGGCACCGGTACCGCATCGACCGACGAAGAGGCCGAAGAGGCCGCCGAGGCCGCGCTGTCGACCGTCGATTCCGAGTTCGGCCGCACCACCGACCCGGTGCGCATGTACATGCGCGAGATGGGCCTGTTCGAGCTGCTGACGCGCGAAGGCGAGATCGAGATCGCCAAGCGCATCGAAGGCGGCCTGCAGGCGATGATGCTGGCGATCTCGGCGTCGCCGGGCGTGATGGCCGAGATCCTCGCCTATGGCGACAAGGTTGCGGCCGGTGAGATGGCGATCTCCGAAGTCGTCGACGGCTTCGTCGTCGCCGATGAGGCCGACGACTACGTGGCCGAGGAAGACGTCGACTCCTTCGACGAGGAAGACGACGACGACGGCAACGGCGGCAGCCGCGCGATGACCAAGCGCCTCGAGGAGATGCGGGTTGCCGCACTGCAGCGTTTCGCATCGATGCGGGTCGCGTTCGACAAGCTGCGCGGTGCGTTCGAGAAGTCGGGCTACGGCACGCCGGCATACAAGAAGGCGCAGACCGCGCTCAGCGATCAGCTGATGACGGTGCGCTTCACGGTCAAGACGATCGACAAGCTGTGCGCGCTGCTGCGCGTGCAGGTCGAGGAGATCCGCCGCCATGAGCGCGAGATCCGCCGCCTCGCCGTCGACAAGTGCGGCATGCCGCAGCAGCATTTCATCGAGCAGTTTCCGGCCAACGCGCTGAACCTGCAGTGGGTCGAGGCCGAGGCCGCCGCACGCAAGCCCTATAGCGCCGCACTCGGGCGCAACATTC